>Ga0308175_100002825_pt1 | contig 11908 bp, 10 predicted proteins | sample PhyCR1_3_FD_203893 | JGI IMG/M metagenome (GOLD analysis project Ga0308175, IMG submission 203893) | Soil microbial communities from UC Gill Tract Community Farm, Albany, California, United States - DLSLS.C.R1 | ecosystem: Environmental > Terrestrial > Soil > Agricultural land | place: USA... | reverse complement strand
CCGGCGCCTCGATCCTCCTCGCCACCGGCGTCGCCATGACGGTCGGCCTCGCCTCCGGGATCTACCCCGCCACCCGCGCCGCCTCGCTCGATCCGATCGAAGCGCTGCGGTACGAGTGAAAAGCTCCCCTCCGTCCGTCTTTTAGTAACATAGGTCGCACCACTCGCGCCTACGTTGCTGCGGGGGCCTGTCGCCTCCGGGGAGCCGCCGTGAACAAGACGTCGCCATTCCTCCTGCTGATCCTGGGCCTGCTGGTCGGCTTTCCGGCCGCCAAGCTGGCGACTGCGCCGTCGGCGAAGCCCGAGCCGTCCGCCAAGACGGAGCCGGCGGCGCAGGCCGAAGCGCCCCCGGCCGCGGTGCCGGCGCCGGCGAGCCCGGCCGCTCTCGACAGCCAGGATTGCAGGCCGGAGACGCCGAAGGCGGCCGGCGCTCCGGCGGCAACCGCGACAACGGTGGCGGCGACGCCGGCTCCCCTCCACCCCTGGTGCATGCCGGTCCGCCTCCTGCGCGACTTCTTCAGCCTTCCCGCGGCGGTGGAGAAGCCGCGCGGCGACAGCCTGAAGGAGATCGTCGCCCAGGCGAAAGCGACGCAATTCGACCTGCGCTTCCTGGTGGCGCTGGTGCCGGCCCTGCCCGATCCGCGCATGGACCAGGCGCTCGACGCCATCCAGCGGGCCTTCGCCAATTCGAAGAACCGGCGTCCTGGTGGCTTCCCGCCCGCGCCCGACGACTATCTGCTCGACCGGGCCTGGCTGCCCTGGGTGAGCGCCGGGCCCGGCGCGGTGAAACCGGCACCGTCGGCGCCCGGGGTCCTCCTCTTCCGCGGCACCGAGCCCCGCTCCCTGGAGGTGGTCTTCCTGGTCCCCGAGACGTCCAAGATGGGGATCCAGAAGGACACCTTCCGCGAGGCCCTCGAGCTGATCGCCGGCCTCCAGGACGCCGCGATCGAGCCCAGGGTGGCGATCCTCGGTCCCTCGTTCTCCGGCTCCGTGGAATCGATCCGCCTGGCCCTGATGAGCTGGCGGCAGAGCCGGGGCGGCCTGCTCAGCTTCCGGGCCGCCTCGGGCTCGGCGACCGCCGACGACCTCGAAGGGGTCTTCGACGAGATCCAGGTCACCTTCTGCCGCGCCTCCCTCCCCGACTCCGTGCTCCAGGCCAGGGCGCTCAGGTTCCTCCAGCAGAAGATGGGGTGGAACCTCCGCAAGGTCGGCCTGCTGGTCGAGGACGACACCCGGTATGGCCAGAGCTTCGTCAATCCCAGGGACAGACCGTCGGGCGGGGAGGCGCTGGGCCAGAGGCTGGTGCTGTTCACCTTCCCGAGCCACCTCTCGGACCTCCGCACCGCCTGGGAGGACGAGCAGAAGGCGGAGAAGGCGGCGGAGGCCAACGCCCTCCCCACCTCCCGCCGCGTCCTCGGCCTCGACCTCTCCGGCCGCGAGCAGGAGCTGAACCTGGTGCCCACCTTCAGCTCGACGACGACCTCGATCAACGATCTCCTGCTCGCCAACCTGCTGCAGACCATCGCCCGCGAGGGGATCCGCTACGTCGGCATCGTGTCGACCGATCCCATGGACAAGCTCTTCCTGGCCGAGAAGCTCCGCCAGCTCGCGCCCGACGTGGTCCTGTTCACCTTCGACAACAACCTCCTCTACGCCCACCCCGACCACGCCGTGGAGCTCGACGGCATGCTCGTCCTCGGCAGCTATCCCCTGTTCACGGAAGGCGCGCCCGGATTTCCGCGGACACAGCCCGGAAGCAGGAGGCAGCGGAGGCAGTTCGGCAGCGAATACCAGGAGGGGGTCTACCAGGCGGCCCGCTATCTGCTGGACGCCTCGTCCCTGCCGGCGCCGCAGGCCTGGATCGCCGCGGTCGGCAACGGCTCGCTCTGGCCGGTCGCTCAACTGCGGGTCGACGACAAGTCGCTGGGGAAGGCCCGCTTCTGCCGTCCGGAGCGCGCCGAGGCGCCCGCCCCGGATCCGGCCGGGCGCTCCGGGAAAACCGCCCATGGCTTCGACGACAAGGACGATCTGCAGATCCTCCTGGTGGCCGGCCTGTTCTGCCTGCTGGCGATCGGGCTCCACCGCGCCGCCCTGCTGGACGAGATCCCCGGGGCCCCGATCGACCGCGATGATGGGCGGCCGATCCACGACGTGCGCGGCAACCGCGCCCTGCTGATGGCCGGCACCGGCCTGCTGGCGGCGGGGACCGGCGTCCTGCTGGCCGTGGCGACGGTTCCGCTCTGGGCCCATCGCTGGAGCGACACCGTCGGCGTCGCCCTGAGCACCGCGCCCTCCCGGTGGATCTACCTGCTCGTCCTGGTGGCGGCCTATGGGTGGCTGGTGCTCGGCATCGCCCGCGCGGCTCACGGGGACCGTCCTGGCCCCCGGCGCGTCGCGGTCTGGATGGCCGGCGGCCTGGCGGCGTTCGTGCTGCTGACCCTCGCCGTCTTCTGGCTCGGCGTGCCGGGCGATCAGATGCAACTGTTCTACCTGCGGGTGCGGGCGTTCTCCAGCGGCCTGTCGCCGCTGGTGTCCCTCGCCGTCTCGGGAGGCGCGATCTACTTCTGGATCTGGAGCGAGCTCAAGCGGCGGCGGCTGATGGTCCGCCTCGCCTCCGACTGCCCGCTCGAATCGCTCGGCGACCCGGCGGTCAAGGGGTACGAGCCGATGATGCGGGCGCTCCGCCATCTCCTCACCCGGACCTGGCCCCGGCGGCTCGCGGCCGGCGAGACGCCCCCCTGGGTCCTCCCCGCGCTGGCCTTCGCGCCCCCCGTCGTCTTGCTCTGGGGGGCCGTGCAGCCGATCGGCGAGGCGCGTCCCTTTGGCCGCCTGTTCATCCTTCTCGTCTTCGCGGCCTACGCGCTGAGCGCCCTCTCCTTCTACCGCTTCGTCCGCCTCTGGTGGGAGACCCGGCACGTCCTGCACCGGCTCGACAACGCCTCGCCCGAGGTGGCGGCCGCGTTCGAGGCGATCTCCAAGGAGCTCGACTGGCGGCCGATCAAGTCGTTCGGCTGGCGGATCCCCCCATTCCGCTCCCTGATGCTCTCGGTCCACAAGCTGCGGGAGCTGGCCGCCGCGGGCAAAGTCACCATCGCGGGAGGTCCGGGCGCGCTCGAGCAGGCGCTCCAGGGGATGTTCGACGGCGAGCGGAGCGAGGGCTCCGTGCAGGAGATCGAGAACCGGAACAAGCTGGAGAGGATCCTCTCCCAGGCTTGCGTCGATCTCCGCCCCGAGATCGACGATCCCGAGGTGAAGAAGTTCCTGGCGTTGCGGGTGGCGGCCTATCTGCGCTTCGTCTTCGCCCACCTGCGGAGCTGTCTCATCGCGGCCCTCACCTCCGGGCTGCTCGCCCTGATCGCGGTCACCCTCTACGCCTTCGAGCCGAAGCACCTCGTCTCGCTGGGCGGCTGGCTGGCGCTGGCCCTGGCGGTGGTGCTGACGCTCTGGATCTTCCTCCAGATGGACCGCAACCCGACGCTGAGCCGGATCGGCGGCACCACGCCGGGGCAGGTGAATTTCGACACCGCCTTCGTCACCAAGCTCATCACCTACGCCGGCATCCCCGTCCTCGGCCTGGTCGCCACCCAATTCCCCGAGGTGGGGAGGCTGCTGGGGCGCGTGGTCAGCCAGTTCCTGCGGGTGGTGGGAGGCGGGTAGGCCCCATGCTAAAGTTCACCCCGCAGTTTTGAGCTGAAAATCCCAAGGAGGTTGCGATGATTCGAGCGACGTGCGTCCGGCTCCTCGCCGGGCTCGCCCTGGTGGCCTTACCAATGGCGGCGCAGCAGCAGGATTTTTCGAAGGTCGAGATCAAGGTGATCCCCGCCGCCGGCAACATCTACATGCTGGAGGGGGCCGGGGGCAACATCGGGGTGTCCGCGGGGAGCGACGGCATCCTGATCATCGACGATCAGTTCGCGCCGCTGGCGGAGAAGATCCGCGCGGCCCTGAAGGGGATCAACCAGGGCAAGCTCAAATTCGTGCTCAACACCCACTTCCACGCCGACCACACGGGGGGCAACCCCGATTTCGGGACCGAGGCCACGATCGTCGCCCAGGACAACGTGCGCAAGCGGCTGGAAGCCGGCTCGGACATCCACGGCTTGAAGACCCCGCCGATGACGGGGCCGGGCCTGCCGGTGATCACCTTCCAGGATTCGGTCTCCGTCCACTTCAACGGCGAGGAGCTGCGGGTCATCCACTACCCCCACGGCCACACCGACGGCGACAGCGTGATCTTCTTCACCAAGTCCAACGTCGTGCACATGGGCGACGACTTTTTCGCCGGCCGCTTCCCGTTCGTCGACCTGGAGAGCGGCGGCAGCGTGCAGGGGATGACCGCCGGGGTGGAGAAGGTGCTCGCCCAGATCCCGGCCGACGCCAAGGTGATCCCCGGCCACGGCCCGCTCTCGGACGTCAACGGCCTCAAGGCCTACCACCACATGCTGGTCGAGACGGCGGCGATCGTCCAGAAGCGGATCAAGGCCAAGAAGACCCTGGCGCAGATCCAGGCCGAGGGGCTCCCCGCCGAATGGAAGGAGTGGGGGAGCGGCTTCATCGACACCAAGACCTGGATCGAGACGATCTACAACAGCCTGACGAAGAAGATGCCGGACCACCCGGTGAATACGACGCACCACTGAGCGGGGCGTGGCCGGCAGGTCACCCTTCACCCTCCCTTGCCGAACGGGGTGAGGCGCGGATGAACGGCGGCATCCGCGCCCACGAACAGATCTCCGCCGCCGGTCGCGATCCGGTAGAACGGCAGAAACGGGCTGGAGCTCTCGCGGCAGGGAAGCCAGACCAGCCGGGGCTCGGCGACCACGCTCAGCCCCGTCCGCTCGCGGACGATCCGTTCCGCCTCCGCGGGCGGGACGACGACCCGGGGGATCGGCTGTGGCAGGGTCACCAGGCCGGCCATTGCTCCAGACGCCATGTCCACCTGCACGATCAGCTCGACGCCCCGGCTGCCGGTCCATGGCACGAGGTAATAGGCGCGATCCGGCAGATCCAGGCGCTCGACGAAAAGAGGGGCCCCGGCGTCCGCGCTGGCCATCGCCGACGCGACGCCGGGGTGACTCTTCAGATCCAAGGCATCGAGGCCTCGCCTCGCGGCTTCGACGGCCCCCGCGGGATTCATCACACCCGTCCTCCCGGCATCACGAGATCGTCACGCACCCCTGCCCGTGGTGAGCTGGGTGAAGACCCGACCGTCGATCCGCACGTAGAGTGAATGTCCACCGATCACGATATGGTGGAACGGCAGATGCGGGGACCACGATTCCCGGCACGGCTTCCAGACCAGGGCGGGAGAGATGCAATAGGTCCCGGGAAAGACCGTGAGCCGGCCCTTTTCGTCCGGCAGCTCGAATCTCCGGCCCTCGACGATCTCTCGGACCTGCCCCATGGATTCCCTGCCGTGGAGCCACCGGCGGTTCCCCTCTCTCTGGGTCCGGAAGCTCTTGAAGAAACCGAAGCGGGCGTCGATCTCGAAGGAACCCGCGGCCTCACCGTCGTTTTCCCAGGGAGCCAGATAGTAGTAGTCACCCGGACGGTCCAGACGGGCGACCAGCACCGGCTCGCCCATGCGTCCTGTCCGGAAGACCCTGGCGCCGATCTCACTTTCCTCCAGCCCATACTCCTTCAAGCCCCTTTCGGCGAGCTCAGCGAGCTGTCCGGGCTCGATGATCCGGCGGCCGTCCGCGTACTGACGGCGGGGGCGGCGGCCCGGCAGCTCGATGGCGCGGGGCTCGGGATCGCATACGCTGACCCACTGGGTGGCGCCGCCCGGATCGTCATAGGCGCAACCGTTGAAGCGGTCCGTCTGCCAGGTGGCATAGGTGACGAATTCGTCCGCCACCCCGTGGTCGCCTCCGGAGCCGCAGGTATCCGAGCCATCGTGGGGCGGCGGCGGCGGAGAGTCGTACCAGACCGGGTTGTTGAGCCAGAAACCCTCGACCGTGTAGGGTCCGGAGGCGGGATCCACATTGGTCTGCACTCCGCGGACGACGTTCCAATGAGCGCAGTGATAGACCAGGATCGCCGGGGAGACCTTGTAGTGGTAGAGGGTGAAGACGACGTCGCGCGTCCCCTCCGCCTCGGTCAGCGGCTTGTACACGACGAAAAAATTGGGCAGAAAGGAAGCGGGACGGCGGTCGTTCAGGGTGTAGCAAAGCCCATAAGGATCGGTGTACCAGTTGGGTTTGGCGTTGTGATTGTGATTCGAGGTATAGAGGTCGTCCTGATCGAGATCGGAATATGGCACGCCGATCTCGTTGAGGATCATCATGGCGCAGGCCGCCCCGCAGTAATACGAGGTATCCTGCGTATGATACCGATCGGCCGTCTGGAAGCTCCAGCTCATGTCCTTCCTCCTTTCGGGAAGTGGCGGATTCGATCGGACAGGCGCCTGGAGCGTGCTTTTCGTTACAGAAATTGCCCAAACGTGGTGACGGCTTGGCTGGCGGCCGTCATCGCGGGCCGCTCACCCGCCAGACGGTGTTCCCCACGTCGTCCGCCACCAGCAGGGCGCCGCGCTTGTCGACCGCGACGCCCACCGGGCGCCCCATGGCGTGCCCCTGGTCGTCCACGAAGCCGGTCAGCACGTCCAGCGGCTGGCCGGAGGGGGTGCCGCCGGTGAAGGGGACGAAGACCACCTTGTAGCCGCTGCGGGGCCGGCGGTTCCACGAGCCGTGCTGGCCCACGAACATCCCGTGGCCGAAGGGGGAGGGGAGGGACGCCCCCTTGGAGGAGGCCAGGCCCAGGGAGGCGGTGTGCGGCCCCAGGGCATAGTCGGGCACGAGGGCCCTGGCGACCAGATCGGGCCTCGGCGGTTTGGCCCGGGTGTCCACGTGCCCGCCGAAGTAGCTGTACGGCCAGCCGTAGAAGCCGCCGTCGCGGAGGGCCGTCATGTAGTCCGGCACCAGGTCGTTGCCGAGCTCGTCCCGCTCGTTGACCGCCACCCACAGGGCCCCGCTCTCCGGCTCCCAGGCCATCCCCACCGGATTGCGCAGCCCTGAGGCGAAGATCCGATGCCGGCCGGTGGCGGGGTCCACCTCCCAGACCGCCGCGCGCCCCTCCTCGGCCGCGATCCCGTTTTCCACGATGTTGCTGTTGGAGCCCACGCTCACGTAGAGCTTCGAGCCGTCGGGCGAGGCCACGACGTTCTTGGTCCAGTGATGGTTGATCGGCCCCGCCGGAAGATCGGCGACCTTGACGCCGGGCGCCGTGATCTTCGTCTCTCCCTCCCGATAAGGGAACCGCAGGACGGCGTCGGTGTCGGCCACGTAGAGGGAGTCCCCCACGAGCACCATGCCGAAGGGGGAATGGAGGCCGGAGAGGAAGACCGAGCGCGTCTCCGCCACGCCGTCGCCATCGCCGTCCCGGAGCAGGGTGATGCGGTCCGGGCTGGGCACGGCGCCGCCGGCCTTCTTCTGGAAATGTTTGAAGAACCACCCCTTGATCCCCCGGTTGTCCCTGGGGCGCTCCGGCGCGTTGGTCTCGGCCACCAGCACGTCGCCGTTCGGAAGGACATAGAGCCACCGCGGATGGTCCAGCTTCCGGGCGAACGCGGCCACGGCCAACCCCTGCGCCGCCACCGGCGTGCGCCCCTCCGGCCAGCTCGCGGCCGTGACCACGTGCGTCACCGGGATCAGCGACTTGTCAGGAGGAGGCAGCGCCGGGTGGGGGCCGGTGCCGGCGGAGACGGGGACGTTGGACGAGGAGGCGCAGCCTACGAGGACCAGGGTAGCCGCGGCGAGGGCGAGGCGCTGGATACGCCGGAGCGCGATTCTCCACATGGAGGCAGGGACGGAGCAAGAATCGGGCCGTGGGTAGCTGCAGCGTAGAGGTCAGAGATCCTTCAAGCGGCTCGGGTGGAGCGGGAACATTGAGCCACCTCTTCCCTTGACAGCCGGGAGCCGGGAGGGTAGATTAGAGGGCGAGAGTAGGCGGCCTTATGCAGAGATCTGGGTTGGAAAGCTCAAGACAACGAACGGCTCGGTGGTGCTACACCGAGCCGTTGATGACCACGAGCCCGAGGACACGAATCCCCGAGAGGCGGCCATGCCAAGCTCATTAAACTGCCTTCTCGGTGTCTCGTCAAGCTTTGGGCTCCTTTTAAGAAAGGAGGCGAGAAGGTGAAATCCGAAGCAGCAACGGCGATGGACGTGCTGGAGGATCTTGAGTCTCACATCCTGTCCTTGGACGAGGTCTACTCGCACTGGATCTGCGGGATCACGTCCGACCCTGAGCAGGCCAGAAGGGTAGCTAGCTCGGCGGCGAGTGAGTGGTGGTGTCGCGATGCAGGAACGGAGCTCAATGCGCGGCAGATTGAGATCATTCTCCGCCGCAAGGGGTGCGGAGGGGCTCCTCATCCTGGAGGAGAAAAAGCTCACTACGTCTATGTCTACCGCAGCCACAACTGGCAAAAGTAGCTAGAGCAGAGCAAGCCCCGGCTCGACGCTACTCCGGGCCGGGGCTCTAGTATAGGGGTAGAGGGTCACTTGCGAGTCACATTACAAGAAATAGCAGAAATTCGAGCCGGCTATCAATCGCGTGAGGGGCTGCAGGCCACGCCAGATGGCACTCACTACATTGTCCAGGCAAAGGACGTAGAAGAAAGCTATCATTCACTCGTAATAGATAGCCTCGACAAAATTGTGCCTACTCGCGATCCCGCGCCCTATGAAATAAAGAATGGTGATGTGCTGTTTTTATCTCGTGGGAATAAGCGCTATGCTACACTAGTTGAGGGTCTTCAAAAGAACTTTCCTTCCTTAGCCTTATACTATTTCTTTATTCTGCGTCCTAAAGAGGATATAGTTGATCCAGCTTTTCTCGTCTGGCTGATCAATGAAGCTGAATCTCAGGACTATCTTGCTAGAATGGTTGCTGGCACCACTATTCCTTTCGTGACGAAGAACACACTTTCCCTGCTGGAATTCCGTCTGCCCCCGCTGAAAGAACAAATCGAGATTGGACGTTTGCATCGCCTTGCATATCGAGAGAGTTGGTTGCTGCGTCAACTTGAACATAAGCGCTCTGGTATGGCTCGCATAATATGTCGCCGGCTCTATGAACGGGGGAACGCTTGAGCGATTCTAAGTCTTCGGCTCCAGAAATAGATCTTTTTGTCTGGAGGGTGGTGGATGCCTTCAGGGAGACACCTCTCGCATCGGAAGAATTTCTCCGCTGCACTGTAGTCCTTCTTCTCATCAAATTTGTTTCTGATTTGGCACGTGATAAGTCTGTTCTGAAGACAGAAGATTGGAGGCCTGTGTGGCATGAGCTTGTAGTGCCTCCAGAATTGAGTTGGGATGAGTTGCGATCTCGTTCGGGAGATAGTAGCCTGGTCTTACTGGATCGTTACCTTAGAGAAATTTATCAATGCAATAAAAATCTCCTTGGTCACGATTCTGGATTCTTCCAGTTCGATCACGCTCTTTCGCGATCAATGGGTCATATTCAGGGTAAGGTGCTTGATAGAGCTTCTGAGATTGATCTTCGACCATCACGGTTTTCAAATATGGATGACCTTTATGGCTTAATCGAAAGGCTGCTGCTGCGGTTTGCATTTCGGATGGGAGCGTATGGTCCGGAGTATTATGTACCGAATTCTCTTTCAACGCTCCTGGCAAAGTTGATGGCGCCCCAGCCTGGCGAAGATATTCTGGATCCGGCTTGTGGTTCAGGATTCTTGCTTACCAGCTTGGCGAAGCAGGCGGGATTGAGTTGCGGGAAAATCTTGGGGCAAGACCGGGGCGGCTCGACGGTTCACTTGTGCAGGATAAACATGTTATTTCAGGGAATTAAGGCCTCCCGTTTGGAATTGGCTGATCCATTAACGTCGCCAATGCTGAGCGCGCCGGGCGAGTTGTTGAAGGCGGATGTGATTGTTGGCAACCCCCCTTTTGGCCTACGTTTTGATAAACAATATATGTATGGTCGCCCTGAGCTGTTTATGTGCGGCCTCGGTCCGCGTAGTAGGTCGGAGTACATGTACTTGGCTCACATGCTTCAAGTCGCTCGTGAAGGCAGGGGGAGAATTGGGATAATCATTCCGCATGGAGTGCTCTTTGGTAAAGAAGGTGAAGCCTTTCGCAAGTGGTTGGTTGAGTCCAACCTAATCGTTGCGGTTATTGATCTTCCGCCCAAATTATTTCACAACACGAAAATTCCAGTGGCGATACTGATTATTGATAAGGGCAAGAAGAGGAATGATTATCTCTTTATTGACGCTAGTCGGGTATTTGAGGCAGAGGGTCGTCTTAATAAGCTTCCAGATCGAGAAGCTCAGAAAATTGTAGAAATTTTTGGTTCTTATGCCGACTTGTCAGGTTTTTCTTGTTGTGTCAATCTAAATGCCATTAGGTCTCTGGGCTATCAACTCTCTGTTCCGCTCTATGTAGAGCCAAGAAGCAAGGAGGAGTTGCCGCAAGATATAGATGAGATATCGGAAGAGATCCGCAAAATAGAGGAAGAGTTGGCCATGGTACAAGAAGAAATTGGTCAATCTGTGCGTCGTTTAGATTCTAATTTTGATGTGATCGCCCGGCGAAGTCTCCCGCACCGCAGGAGATCGGGCAAGAAATCAGCCCCATAGACGCGAAAGAACCCGTACGGACCCGCTCGGCGCCTTACCCAAGAGGTCGCTATTCACGCTCCCCTTTGTGGAGCTTCCCGGCCGCAGTTGAACATCACCAGTCCGCGAAGGGATCGTCGAGAAGGAACGGGTTCCGGAATCGGACGCCGTCAAGCTCGCGATCGTGTTGGAGATCCTCACTCAGCAGAAGGGTTGCCCCGGCTTGCTTTGCGACAGCCCATTGCATCGCATCCCAAAAAGAGAGGCTGTGATGCTGGACAGCCCGGATGGCGAACCGCAGGCTCTCAGGGGTGGCGGCGACCACTGGGAACAGCGTCTGCCAATCCTCGACGTGAGCCGCTGCCTGTACGGCAGTCAGCTTACCCTTGCGCGTGGTCGAGGCGAAGAATTCACAGAGTGTCTGAAGGCTGAGAATACAGTCGCGCAGCGCCGCTTGACGCACGACCTCCCGGGCCCGCTCCTGCAGCTCGCCGGCGTCCGCGTCGATGGTATAGAACAAGATATTCGAGTCGAGAGTGAGCCGCTCAACGTTCATGGAGCTCATCCCGCGAAGGGGCTCGGCCTCCCAGGTGGTGGCGCTGATTGAGGAGGCGTTCCAGCGCCGCCTCTTGCGCGGGGCTCAGAGACCGTTCCTGCCGAGGTAGCGGGGAGAGGAGTGCGACGGGTTTGCCGCCCCTGGTTATGATAATGCTCTCTCCCTCTTCCGCTGCCTTCACGTAGCGGGTCAGGTTCTGATTTACTTCCCGCAGACTTACTCGTTGTTCCATAAAGTTCCCCTCAAAATTCCGTCCAATTGTAGCACGGGGCTCCAGCCGCCCCAACCGCCCCCTAATCCGGGCACCGATGGCACAACGGCAACCGCTGCTCGCGCCGGATGAGCCGGCGGAAGGAGCGGAAGCGGGCGCCGTTCCAGACGTCCTGGAACGACGACTCGAAGACGTTGCCCATGTCGAGCGTGAGACAAGGATAGAGGCGCCCCCGCGGATCGACGAAGGCATAATTCTCCATCGTCGTGCAGGTCACCTTGTCGTGCCGCGTGTACTCGGCCTCGCCGTAGTAGCGCACCATCTCCTCGACCGAGAGGTCCGGATGCGACTCGATCTGGAACGGATATTCGCGGCTCCGGATCGCCCGCAGCTCCTCGGCGAGCCGCGCCACGTCCATCCTCGGGACCTCGTCCTGGCAATAGGACGCGTCCTCCGCGCGGAAGAACGCCGGGTCCGGCATCACCCCCCGCAGCAGCTCCAGGGAGGTCTGCAACTGATCGGACGAGAACCAGATGAGGTGCTGAAGGCGGAGCTTGTCGATC
>Ga0308175_100002824_pt1 | contig 11910 bp, 10 predicted proteins | sample PhyCR1_3_FD_203893 | JGI IMG/M metagenome (GOLD analysis project Ga0308175, IMG submission 203893) | Soil microbial communities from UC Gill Tract Community Farm, Albany, California, United States - DLSLS.C.R1 | ecosystem: Environmental > Terrestrial > Soil > Agricultural land | place: USA... | reverse complement strand
GATCGCCGCGACCAGCGCGCCCAGCGTCGCGAACAGGCTCGCATGCGCCCAATGGCGGCGCGTCCAGCGGCCGTTGAACGCCGGCCCCAGGTGCTTGGCCAGCACCTTCCGGTGCAGCGCGGCTTCGCGTAGGTTCTGCAGGCGCGCGCGCCGGGTGCTGCTGCTTTCGTTGCGGGACGCTTGCGAAGGGCTCACCGGGGGATCTCCATCGGACGTGACGGGCACGTCAAGCGGGTACCATAGTGGCGCGAAAAGTGTGCGTCAAACCCTTGAAGGGATTGGCTTTTTTCCGATTGCCGCATTTAACTTCGGCTTAACGACAACTTCACAATGGTGGTCACGCCCGGCGCGCGACCCCCGCAGGGAAATCCGCAACGTGCCTGCCGCCAGTCCCGCCCTCGACGCTGCCTTGGCCCTGATCGGGCGCGGCGCCGACGAAATCCTCAAGCCCGACGAGTTGCGCGCGCGGCTGGCGGCTTCGCTCGAGAGCGGCCGGCCGCTGCGCATCAAGGCCGGCTTCGACCCGACTGCCCCGGACCTGCACGTGGGCCACACGGTGCTGCTCAACAAGCTGCGCCAGTTCCAGGACCTCGGCCACCAGGTGATCTTTTTGATCGGCGACTTCACCGGGATGATCGGCGACCCGACCGGCAAGAACGTCACCCGCAAGCCGCTCACGCGCGCCGACATCGAAGCCAACGCGCGCACCTACGCCGAGCAGGTGTTCAAGGTGCTCGACCGCGAGCGCACCGAGGTGCGCTTCAACTCCGAGTGGTTCGACAAAATGACGGCCGCCGACATGGTGCGGCTGGCGGCGCAGCACACGGTCGCGCGCATGCTCGAGCGCGACGATTTTTCCAAGCGCTACGCGGCGCAGCAGTCGATCGCGCTGCACGAGTTCCTCTATCCGCTGGTGCAGGGCTACGACTCGGTGGCATTGCAGGCCGATGTCGAACTCGGTGGCACCGACCAGAAATTCAACCTGCTGATGGGCCGCGGGTTGCAGGAACACGTCGGCCAGAAGCCGCAGATCGTGCTGACCATGCCGCTGCTTGAAGGCCTGGACGGCGTGCAGAAGATGTCCAAGTCGCTGGGCAACTACATCGGCATCGACGAACCGGCGATCGACATCGTCACCAAGACCATGAAGATCGGCGACGACCTGATGTGGCGCTGGATCGAACTGCTCAGTTTCGACATCGGCGTCGACGAAGCGCAGCGACTGCGCGCCGACGTCGGCGCGGGTGCGCTCAATCCGCGTGACGTCAAATTGCGACTTGCCCGCGAACTGGCGGCACGCTTCCACGGCGATGCGGCCGCAGATACTGCCGTCGCCGGATGGAATGCGGCGGTGCGCGGCGAAGGCGATACCGCATCGTTGCCGCTGACCGATGTCGTGGTGCCGGCGGAAGGACTGCGCATCGCCGCGCTGCTCACGGCTGCCGGATTGACGCCGAGCAACTCCGAAGCCAACCGCAAGCTCAAGGAACGCTCGGTGCGGATCGATGGCGAAGTGATCGAGGATGCGCAGCGCGTGTTCGCGCCGGGCTTCGAAGGCGTGCTCGCGATCGGCAAGCGCAACTTCGCGCGCGTGCGGTTGATCGCGGTGTAGGCCGCTTCCGGATTTTCTTTCCCGCCCTGCGACGAGCGGCGAGCCGTCAGCCGATGTGCTGCGCGGCCTGCACCATCAGCCACACCACGCACGCCAGCGCGCCGCCCCAGGCCGCGCTGCGCAGCCAGTGCAGGCCGGTGACGTAGAACACGCCATGCAGCACGCGAAGCGCGACGAAGGCGATCGCCAGCTGCGTGATCCGGGCGTGGTCGACGGCCCCGGCCTGCGCCATCAGTACCGCCGCCGCGAATGGCGCGAACGCTTCGAAGGCATTGAGCTGCGCCGCATAGGCGCGCAGCGCGCGCGGGTTGTCCTGGCGGGCGATCCAGCTACGCGGATCGCGGTTGTCGTAGCGTTGGCCGGACTGCTTGGCGATCGTCACCCAGACATAGGGCAGGAGCGCGGCGATCAGGATGCACCAGTAGGCAGTCGTCATGGCGTGGCTCCGTGGACGTCGGCGCAGCTTGCACCGCGGCGCAGGGCTTGCAAAGCCCGGACAGGAGAACGGCGCCCGAAGGCGCCGTTCTCCTGAGGCCGATGGAGCCGGCGATCAATGCGCCGGCGTGGCTTCGACTTTGCCGGCCATCATCTTGTCGCGCGCGGCCTTGAACGGATTGCCTGGATACCACTGCGGCCACTGCGTGCTGCTGGTCAACTCGCGACCGACGCCGTAGGCGGCATCGAGCAGTTCGATCACCCCATCGACCTTCCACGTCGCCGCGTCGTACTGGTCGCCGGGCTTGTGGTAGCGATGCTCGTTGTAATCCTTGCCCGCCGCCTCGCCGGCCGCGGCGCCGCCGTCGACGAGATTGTCGCCGCTGCCGATGTCGATCGCCGGCACGCCGGCCTTGGCGAAGTTGAAGTGATCGGAGCGGAAATAGCCGCCGGCTTCCGGATGCGCCTCGGCGTGCAGGCTCAGACCTTGCTTGCCGGCGACGTCCTTGAGCACGTCCTCCAGTTGCGAGCTGCCCATGCCGACGACGGTGAGGTCGCGCGTCCTGCCATCGACGCCGAGCGCATCGAGGTTGATCACGCCGACGGTCTTGTCCAGCGGCACCACCGGATGGGCGACGTAGTACTTGGAACCGAGCAGGCCGGATTCCTCGAGCGTCACGGCGACGAACAGCAGCGAGCGCTGCGGCGGCGGCGCCTGGTGCGCGAAGGCGTCGGCGATCTCGAGGATGCCCGACACGCCGCTCGCGTTGTCGACCGCGCCGTTGTAGATGTTGTCGCCCGGCTCGTCCGGATGCATGCCCAGGTGGTCCCAGTGCGCCATGTAGACCAGGGCTTCGTCGGGATGCGTGCTGCCTTCGAGCTTGCCGATCACGTTGCGCGACTGCTTGTCGACGATCGTGCTCTTGAGGTCCAGCGACAGCGTCGCCTTCATCGGCACCGCCTTGAAGCCGCGCTTGCTGGCGGCGATGCGCAGCGCATCGAGATCCAGTCCACTGTCGGCGAACAGCGACTGCGACTGCGCCGCGGTCAACCAGCCCTGCGCCGGCAGGCGCGGATCCGGATCGCTCGCCGCCGGCAGCGCGTACTGCGCGCCGGACCAGGAGTTCTTCACTACTTCCCAGCCGTACGACGCGCCGGGCGTGTCGTGGATGATCAGCGCGGCGCTCGCGCCTTGGCGCGCGGCTTCCTCGAACTTGTAGGTCCAGCGGCCGTAGTACGTCATCCGCTTGCCTTCGAACAGCTTCGGGTCGTTGACGTGGAAGCCCGGATCGTTGACCAGCATCACCACGGTCTTGCCCTTGACGTCGAGCCCGGCGTAATCGTTCCAGTGCTGCTCCGGCGCGTTGACGCCGTAGCCGACGAACACCAGCGGGCTGTCCTTGATGCTGACCTCGGGCTTGCCGCTGGTGGTGCCGACGACCATGTCGTCGCCCATCTTCAAAATGCGCGGCTTGCCGTCGACGGTGAGCGTGAGCGTCGTCGTCGGATCGGCGGTGGTCTCGACCATCGGCACGGTCTGGAACCACTCACCGTTGTTGCCGGGCTTCAGCCCGATGCGCTGCATCTGCGCCTTGATGTAGGCGACCGACTTGTCCTCGCCGGGTGTGCCGGGGCCGCGTCCTTCGAACGCGTCCGACGCCAGCACCTTGACATGTTCGACGAAATCGCCGGCGTCGATCGCGGGGCTGAAGGCGTGCGCGTCCGCGGTTGCGGCCGTGGAAGGAGCGGCGGCGGGCGCGGTGGTCGCCGCCGGTTGTCGCTGGCACGCGGCCACGGCGGTTGCCGCGGCCAGGCAAAGCAGGAGGTGTCGCTGCATGCGTCGGAGTCCCGTTGAACGGAACCCCGGAGTCTAGCGCCGGCGCCGCGACGCCGGATTGACCGCGGTCGCGATGCCGGCGCGTGCGACGCGCTCAGTCCTCGGGTGCGTGCTCGCCGCTGTAGGGAATCGCGGTGGCGCCGGTGACCTTGCCGATACGCGCGGTCGAATTGACGTACAGCTTGACCTCGCGCTCGAACACCAGCGGTCCATCGACCACCGCGTTGGGGCCGATGATGATGCGCGGCGGCGTGGTCTTGCCTAGGTGGATCGGCAGCCAGCTGGTGCCGGGCTTCTCGACCTTGATGCCGCCCTTGACGTGCGAACCGACGCCGACGGTGACGTCGCCGTTGACGGTGTCGATGCCGCCGTCGAGGTCCGTGTCGACCAGGCCGATGGCGCCGTTGACGGTGGTGATGTCCTTGGCGACGTGGCCGCCGCGGTCGACGAAGATGCCGCCGTTGACGGTTTCGATGCCGCCGCCGATCTGCGCGCGCGTGGCGACGTGGATGCTGCCGTTGACGGTGGTCAGGCCGCCGCACTGCACGTTGTCGGCGACCTTGATGCTGCCGTTGACGGTCTCCGCGGTGCCGGTGCGCGCGCCCGAAGCGATGCGGATGCTGCCGTTGACGGTGGACAGGTCGCCGAACTCCTGTCCGGCGACGGCATCGATGCTGCCGTTGACCTTGTCGATTCCGGCGCGGCTGTTGCCGTCGGCGGCGGATGCGGCCGGGATCGCGGCGGCCAGGGCGAGGACGAGTGCGGCGGTGCGGAGGCGGAGCATGGCGGTGCCTTTGCGTGGAGGGACAGGGCAGGAGATGCGGTGACAAGGCCGGCGGTTTAAGCGCTGCGCGCCGGCGCCGACTCCGGTGCCGTGGTTGCGGCAGCGCATCCCTTCTACAGCAACCCTCTTACAATCCGCCCCTGTCCGAAGTCAGGGAGTCGTCCAGCGTGCAGCCGTCCAGTGTGCAGTCGTCCAGCATGGAATCCGGCAGCCAGCGCGCGTCGGCACCGCAGCGTCCCAAGCCCGTCGTCCTGCTGGTGCTCGACGGCTGGGGCCATCGCGACGATCCGCAGGACAACGCCCTGGCGCAGGCGCGGCTGCCGCACTGGCGCGCGCTGTGGGACGGGTGTCCGCACACGCTGATCGAAACCTCCGGCCGCCACGTCGGCCTGCCAGACGGGCAGATGGGCAATTCCGAAGTCGGGCACATGAACCTCGGTGCCGGCCGCATCGTCTACCAGGACCTGACGCGGATCGATGCGGCGATCGAGGACGGCAGCTTCTTCGACAACCCGGAACTGCGCGGCGCCTGCGATGCGGTCACCGCCGACGACGGCACCCTGCACGTGATGGGCCTGCTGTCGCCCGGTGGCGTGCACAGCCACGAACGCCACATCTTCGCGATGCTCGACCTCGCCCGCCGTGCGGGCGTGCCCCGCGTCGCGGTGCATGCCTTCCTCGACGGACGCGATGTCGCGCCGCAGTCGGCGGCGGCGAGCCTGGAAGCGCTGCAGCGCGAATGCGATGCGCTCGGCAACGCGCGCATCGCCACGGTCAGCGGCCGCTATTACGCGATGGACCGCGACCAGCGCTGGGACCGGCTGCATCGCGCCTGGGATGCGATCGTCAACGCTCAATCCGATTACCGCACGCTCGACGCACATGCAGCGCTGGCGGCGGCGTATGCGCGCGGGGAGACCGACGAATTCGTCGCGCCGACGGTGATCGCCTCGGCCGATGCTGCCGGCATGCCGGTGGGCGATGGCGACGCGGTGGTGTTCATGAATTTCCGCGCCGACCGCGCGCGCCAGCTGACGGCGGCGTTCGTGGATCCGCAGTTCAGCGGTTTCGCGGCGCGGCGTCCGCAGCTGTCGCGTTTCGTCTGCCTGACCGAGTACGACGCGAAACTGCCGGCGCCGGTGGCCTTCGGTCCGGACAACCTCACCCACACCTTCGGCGAGCTGCTGGCCGAGCACCACCTGACGCAATTGCGCATCGCCGAGACCGAAAAGTACGCGCACGTGACGTTCTTCTTCAGTGGCGGACGCGAGGACGCGTATCCCGGCGAAACCCGCATCCTGGTGCCGAGCCCGAAGGTCGCGACCTACGACCAGCAGCCGGAAATGAGCCTGCCAGAACTCACGGAAAAACTGGTCGACGCGATCGCCACGCAGCGCTTCGACGCGATCGTATGCAACATCGCCAACCCGGACATGGTCGGGCACAGCGGCAACCTGCAGGCGGCGATCCTCGCCGCCGAAGCGGTCGATGTCGCACTCGGCGCGATCGTCACCGCGCTGCGCGCAGTTGGTGGCGCACTGCTGGTCACCGCCGACCACGGCAACCTCGAACAGATGCGCGATCCGGTGAGCGGGCAACCGCACACCGCGCATACCGTCGGCCCGGTGCCGCTGGTCTACGTCGGCGCGCGTGACGCGCAGCTGCGCACTGGCGGCGCGCTGCGCGATGTGGCGCCGACGCTGCTCGACCTGCTCGGGCTTCCGCAGCCCGCGGACATGACCGGACGCAGCCTGTTTTGCGCCTGAGCCGGACCCGCCACGCGACGCATGGCGACGGACGCGCCGCGCGCGCGTCGGCGTGGCTGGCGATCGCGACGGCCGCCTGCGTGCTGGTCGCCGGCGCCGCGCCGGCGCAGGACGCACGCAAGGCGCAGCACCAGCTTGATCAGGTCAAGCGCGAGCTGAAGGATGTCGCCGCCGATCGCCGTCGCATCGAAGGCCAGCGCAGCGACGCCACCCGGCAACTGCGGGCGGCCGACGAACAGCTCGGCCATTCCAGCCGCGCGCTGAGCCAGACCGAGCAGCAGCTGCAACGCGAGCAGTCCTCGCTGCAGGCGCTGCAGCAGCGCCGCGCCGAACTGCAGTCCACGCTGGGCGTGCAGCGCCGGCAACTGGCGCGCCTGCTGCGCGCGGCCTACACCGTCGGCAACGACGCGCCGTTGAAGGTGCTGCTGGCGCAGGACCGCGTCGCCGACGCCAACCGCGTGCTCGCCCTGCACGGCTACCTGCAGCGCGACCGCGCGCGCCGGATCGCGGCGCTTACCGCGCAGTTGCAGGCTCTGGACGTCGTCGAGCAGCAGATCGTAAAAACGCGCACCGCGCTGGATGCCGACAAGGCGCGCCAGCACGCGCAGCTGACGCAGCTGCAGCGCGACCGCGTCACGCGCGCGCAGACCGTCGCCCAACTCGAGGCGCGCTACCGCGATCGCGCCGAACGCGAGCAGGCGCTGGGGCGCGATGCCAAGGGCCTGGAGCAGGTGCTGGCGCAACTGCGCGCCGCCGCCGCGCGCGAGGCGCAACGCAAGGCTGCCGCGGCGCGCGAGGCCGCGCGCCAGGCCGCCGCGTCGCGCACACAGCCGCGCGGCACGCATCGGCCGCCGCCGGTCGTCGCCAACGCCGCGCCGCTGCAGGTCGGAGGACTCGGCTGGCCGGTGTCGGGCGCGCTGCTGGCCGGCTTCGGCGGCACGCTGCCCGACGGCGGCACCAGCCAGGGCGTGCTGATCGGCGCGCCGACCGGCACCAGCGTGCGCGCCGTCGCCGATGGCCGCGTGGTGTTCGCCGACTGGATGAATGGCTACGGTCTGATCGTGATCGTCGACCACGGCAACGGCACCATGAGCCTGTACGCGCACAACGAAGCGTTGCTGCGCGACGTCGGCGACAGCATCAAGCGCGGCGACGCCGTGGCCAGCGTCGGCAACTCCGGCGCCCAGGGCAGCCCGGCGCTGTATTTCGAACTGCGCCGCAACGGCCAGCCGGTCAATCCGGTCGGCTGGCTGCAGAAGCGCTAGCGCGCTGCGCGTACTCACGGCCGGGCGCGGCGGCTGCGCATACTCTCTTGAACCCGCCGGCCGCGCCGCGGTCCGAACCCCCACCGCGTTCCGGAGTCGTCCATGCGCCGTCGTCACTGGCTTCCGCTGCTGGCTTTGCTGGCGCTGTCGAGCGTCCACGCGCAGGAGGCGCCGACGCCGCCCGCCACGCAGGCGCAGCCCGACGTCGCGGCCAGCGACGATCCCGACGCCGCCGGCACCGCCGCGACCAAGGTGCCGCTGGAGGAGATCCGCCGCTTCGTCGGTGTGTTCAACGCGGTGCGCGAGGCCTACGTCGATCCGGTCGACGACCGCAAGCTGATGCAGTCGGCGATCAAGGGCCTGCTGCTGGACCTGGATCCGCACAGCGCTTATCTCGAGAAGAGCGACGCGCAGGCCTTCGACGAGGAAACCAACGGCGCCTATGCCGGCATCGGCGTGGAAGTGCAGGTGCAGCCGGACGGCATGATCAAGGTCATCGCGCCGATCGACGACACTCCGGCCGCGCGCGCGGGCATCAAGTCCGGCGACATCATCACCGCCGTTGACGGCAAGCCGGTGTCCGGCGACAACGACGACAGCCAGGGACCGCTGCGCGGACCCGCGGGCAGCAAGGTGAGGCTCACGCTGCAGCGTGCCGGCGTCGCCAAGCCCTTCGACGTCAGCCTGCAGCGCGAGACCATCAAGGTCGCCAGCGTGCGCGGCCGGCTGCTGGAACCCGGACTTGGCTACGTGCGCATCGCCGCGTTCCAGGCCGACACCGCGTCGGACTTCGAGCGCCAGCTCGCGCAGCTCGAGGGCACTTCGGGCAGGGACCTGCGTGGCCTGGTGCTGGACCTGCGCAGCAATCCCGGCGGCCTGCTGACCTCGGCGGTGCAGATCGCCGACGACCTGCTCGATGGCGGCAAGATCGTCAGCACGCGCGGCCGCATCCCGGTGAGCGATACCGTGTTCAGCGCGACGCCGGGCGATCGCCTGCATGGCGCGCCGCTGGTGGTGCTGGTCGATGCCGGTTCCGCCAGCGCGGCCGAGGTGCTGGCCGGCGCGCTCGCCGACAACCACCGCGCGCGCATCGTCGGCAGCCGCACCTTCGGCAAGGGCTCGGTGCAGACATTGCTGCCGCTGGAGAACGGCGACTCGGTCAAGCTCACCACCGCGCGCTACTACACGCCCAGCGGCAAATCGATCCAGGCGCGCGGCATCACGCCCGATGTCGTCCTGCATCCGGCCAGCGGCGCGCCCAACGGCGGCCATGCCGATTACGCCGAGGCGATGTTGCCCGGCCACCTGCGCGGCGAAGGTGAGGGCGAAGCCGGCAGCAACGCCGGCGACGTGCTCGATGGCGATGCGCCGATCGCCGCGGCGCTGGCGGAGCTCAAGCAGCAGCTGACGCCTGCGGCGGCAACCAAAGCCAACGCGACGGCACATTGACGATGCGACGCCTGCTGGCGATCGCGATGTTGCTGGCAACGCTGCCCGCGGCCGCGGTCGAGCACTACCGCGCCGCCGACGCGCAGGCCGATGGTCGCCTGCGGCTGACCACCACGCACGGCGGTGTGCGCTGGGCGCCGTTGGACGCCGCCGCCAGGCCCGAACCGCAATCGGCATTCACGCAACCGCAGGTCAGCGCCGACGGACGCACCGTCGGCTGGCTCGCGCTGTATCCGGGCTGCTGCCAGTCCTATCCGCTGCCACTGGCGCTGGTGTTGTATCGCGACGGCAAGACCCTGCGCTCGCTGACCGGCGCCGGCATGCCGATCTGGCATTGGCGTTTCGTCGCTGGCGGTCGCGAAGCCGCCTACATGCAGCGTCCATCGCATGGCGCGGCGCCGGACCACTACGAGTTGCGTGAGGTCGCCAGCGGGCGCCTGCGCGCGCAGTTCGATCATGACGATGGCGATCGCGCACCATTGCCGCCGTGGGCGCGCGGTCTCGTCGATCCCTGACCGGACGCGTCAGCGCGGACGCGCGGGCAGCGGAAACGGCGTGACCACGCTTTCGCCGGTGGCGGCATCGCGGATCGCCGACGGCCCCTTCTTCTCGACCTCCTCGATCCGGATCACGCTCTGCATCGGCAGGTGCAGCACGCGCGTGTCGCCGAACTCGTCGCGCAGCCGCTCCTCGGTCGGGTCGATGACGACGCCGTCGTTGACGTCGAACACCAGGTCGGCGACTTCGGTGAAGCCCCACAGGCTGCCGCTGGACACGCGCCGCGCGTACAGCGCGTAGATGCGGCCGTGGTTGAGGAAGGTGACCTTGAACAGATTCATGCCGCGATTATAGGAACGCCGGCGTGGGCGACCCGCGAACTGCGCAGGGCCGGTCAGTAACCACGGCGCTGGCGCAGCCGCCGCGCGATCGCAGCGCGCACGAACAGCGCATACAGCACACCGAACCCGAAGCCGGCGATGTGCGCCGCCCACGCCACCGCGCCGAAGGCCGGGCCGATGTAGGCGAACACCACCTGCAGCAACGCCCAGATCCCGATCAGCAGCGACGCCGGCGCGCGCACGAACTCCAGGAACAGCCCCAGCGGCAGAACCAGGCCCAGCCGCGCGCGCGGGAACAGCGCCAGGTACGCGCCGATCACCGCCGACACCGCGCCGCTGGCGCCGATGATCAGCCGGTGCGGGGCGCCGATCAGCAGCACCGCGGCGAGGTTGGCGATCGCGCCGCCGAGAAGGAACAGAAGGCCCATGCGCCACGGCCCCATCACCCGTTCGGCCGGCAGCCCGAAGATCAGCAGGAACACCAGATTGCCCAGCAGGTGGACCCAGTCGGCATGCAGGAACAGCGCCGTCAGCAGCTGCAGGCCGCGGCCGTCGAACCACAGCGCGCGCAGCGTGTCGGCGGGAGCCTGGCCGCCGGTCAACGCGCCCCAGTGCAGCAGCAGCGCGTGCTGGGTGGCGCCGGACTGGGTGCTGGCCCAGAAATAGGCCAGCCAGAGCCCGGCGAACAGCAGCGGCGTCGCCCAGCGCAGCGTGGGTCGGTTCCGGGTCGGCAGGGACACGAACATGCGAGGCCGCCCCCCCAAGGCGGATGGCTTGCGACGGTAGCGTCGGCGGCGGCTCGGCGCCGATGCGCAGGCCCCGGACGCGCACCTTCGGCACTTGTTACAAATAAGTGAAGCGACGTTATAGTGGATACGGCATCGTACGTCGGGCCCGCCCGGCGGCACGTTCGATCGCTGCACCCAATGTTGCACACAAAGGCCGCGTTAGAAGGCCACCGACAACGACACCCGGAGAGATCCTTCCATGTACACCGCTTCCCGCGTCACCCAGATTTCGGTTCTCGCGCTCGGCATCGCGGGCGCCCTGGCTTTCGGCCAGGCGCAGGCGTCGGGCTTCCAGCTGCGCGAGAACAGCGTCAAGAACCTCGGCCGCGCCAATGCCGGCACCGCGGTCGCCAAGGACGATGCTTCGGTCGTCGCCAACAACCCGGCGGCGATGGTCAACCTCGACAAGACCACCGTGCAGGTCGACGCCACCGACATCGACCTCACCGCCAAGTTCAGTGGCAGCGGCACCAGCGCGCTCGGCACCCCGCTCTCGGGCGGCAATGGCGGCGATCCGGGCAGCCCGACGATCGTGCCGGCGCTCGCAGTGGTCGCGCCGTTCGGCGATTTCCGCCTGGGCGCGAGCATCAACGCACCGTTCGGCCTGAAGACCGAATACGACAGCGACTGGGTCGGCCGCTACAACGCCATCAAGTCGGACGTCAAAACCGTCGACTTCACCGTGTCGGGCGCGTGGGAGATCTCGAAGTGGTTCTCGATCGGCGTCGGCCTGATCCACCAGCGCACCGACGTGACGCTGTCCAACGCGCTCGATTTCGGCACGGCGATCTGCGTGGGCGCGTCGCCCACGAATCCGGCGCTCACCTGCGCCAATCCGGCCTTCCCCTTCCATCCGCAGAGCGCGGACGGCGCGGTCTCGGTCAAGGGCGCCGACAACAGTTGGGGCTGGATCTTCGGCTGGCAGGTGCGCCCGACCGACAACTTCACGATCGGCTATTCGCACCATTCCAAGATCGACCACACCCTGACCGGGCGCGCCGACTTCACCCTGCCGCCATCGGTCGTCGCCGCGCTCGGCCCGACCGCGCCGGCCGACGGCGCGGTCTATGCGCCACTGACCACGCCCAGCACCGATACGCTGAGCGCGCAGTGGGACATCTCGGCGCAGTTCCGC
>Ga0308175_100002823_pt1 | contig 11912 bp, 8 predicted proteins | sample PhyCR1_3_FD_203893 | JGI IMG/M metagenome (GOLD analysis project Ga0308175, IMG submission 203893) | Soil microbial communities from UC Gill Tract Community Farm, Albany, California, United States - DLSLS.C.R1 | ecosystem: Environmental > Terrestrial > Soil > Agricultural land | place: USA... | reverse complement strand
GCGCAGGTGCCGCCGCCAGTCGGCGAGCAGGATCTCCAGGATCTTCGCGGCCGGCTGGGAGCCTGGATCGCGGAGGAGCTCGCGCAGACGGTCGTAGCCGTAGATCCGGCCGCCGCCGTCCGAGGCCTCGAACAGGCCGTCGGAGCAGAAGACGATGGCGCTTCCGGGAGGCAGGTACAAGGCGCGGTCCTCGTACTTCCGGGGAGGGCCCAGCCCCAGCGGCAACGACGGGAGCTCCACCTCCGAGACCGTTCCACCGGAGAGGATCAGGGGGTAGGGGTGGCCGGCGTTGCTCAGCAGGGCTTCTCCGGTCTCGGGCCGGAGACGGAGCAGGGCGAGGCTGGTGAAGTTGCGCCGGGCTCCGGCCGCGCGCAAGACGCGGTCGGCGCGCTGCAGGACCTCCGCCGGGGCTCGCCGTCGGCTGACGAGGCTGGCGAGCGCCGCCTTGGTCATCGCCTGGGCGATGGCGCAGGAGTAGCCGTGGCCGGCGACGTCTCCGGCCGCGATCCAGACGTAGCCGTCCTCGTCGCTCAGCACGTCGTAGAGGTCCCCCCCCGCCTCGTTGGCGATCACCGAGTGCGCGGCGATCTCGTACCCCTCGATGCGGGGAAGGGTCCGCGGCAGCAAGCCGCGCTGCATCTTCGCCAGGAGCTCCATCTCGTTGTGGAAGCGCCTCTCCTCCTCCAGGCGCCGCACGAAGACCGGCGGCGCCAGCCGCTGCACCTCGGCGGTGGCGGAGCGCGCGAGGCCCAGCCAGCCGAGCAGGGGCGTCGCCGCCACGAGGCCCGCCGCCAGGGCGAAGCTCCCGGGCATCCAGCTCAGGTAGCGGAATGCGAGGGCGGCCGAGGGGAGCAGCATGGAGAGCAGGGAGGCCGCGAGCAGGGCGGTCAGCCCATGGCGGCGGCCGATCCAGACCAGCAGGCCCGTGAAGAGCAGGTTGGCGGCCAGACCGGCCGTCAGGCTGGGCTCCACCGGGACGGGCCGGAGGAGAAGCCCGGCGATCAGGGCCGCGGCCAGGGGTGCCCAGCGGACCGGCAACGCGCGCACGGAGAGCGCCAGCGCGAGGGCCACGCCCCCCGCGAGGCCGATCCCCTCCGTGACCGGGCTGCCGAAGGGCTGGAAGAGGGGGAGGGAGACGCTGGGCCGCGAGGCCCAGACGCCGGGGAGGAGCTCCGCCGGCGAGAGCAGCGCCAGCCGGAGGCCGGCGAGGGCGGCGCCGAAACCGAAGCCCACGAGCAGGGCCCGGCCGCCGCGCGGGCCGAGCCGCCCGGCTCGCAGCGCGTCCAGGCTAGTGGTGAAATCCGCCGAGGTGGAGCGCAGCAGCGATTCCGCGCAGGACCAGAGGAGGAAGATCGAGATCCCCGAGTGCGCCACCATCACCAGCCCGACCGACCAGGAGGACGTCACCGGAAGCCCCGGGAGCATCGAGAGCAGGCCGGCGAGGGAGAGGACGGCGGCGTTGACGACGCCGATCCGGGCCCGCAGGGCGAGGGCCGTGAACAGCGCCGCCAGGGCGAGGAGGGGGAGGAGAGCGTGGAAGAACAGGGCGATCATCTGGACGATCGCGGCGTCGGCTTTCGCCAGCCGTGCCGCCGTGAGGGCTCCCGGCCTGCGCTCGAGGAGCCCTTGATGCGGGGCGGCGATGCCGAACAGGAATTGCGGGCGCCGGCCGCCGCGGAGCGGGTAGGCCACGCGGGGCAGACTGGCGATCCGGTCGTTCTGCTTGCCGTCGAGGCGCTCACCCGCGGCCAGCAGATGAGGAGCCAGGGCGTCGGCCAGCGGGGACTCGGGGGCGAAGGAGCTCGTCGGCGAGTAGAGCTTCAGGAGATCGAGGGCCGACCAGGTGACGGCTTCGGGCTGGCCGTTCAGGTCGAAAAAGACGGACATGCCGATCGATCCGGTTTCCGGAGGGCCCTGCCCGTGGTCGATCGCCAGGACACAGACGGCGCTGCGGGTGGCGCGGAGCCACGCCGCGCCGTTTTTGCCGAGAGGCCGGTAAGGCTCGAGCTGGATCGCGTTGCGGGTGGCGAGGCAGAGCTTCGGCTCTCCAGGCTCCAGCGCGATTCCGGCCCGCGCCGCCATCTCCCGGTACCGGCTCCAGTAGACCGCCTTGGCCACCGGCCGGCCCGCCTGCCACTCCGGCAGGAACGTCTCCGCCATCCCCACCCCGGCCGCGAAGGCGAGGAGCCCCAGGACGGCCCCGAGCAGCAGATTCCGGCGGGTGTGGACGCTGGGGCTCATCGCTCTCTTCTGAATACGCGCATCGGCCGGGAGGGTTCTCAAGAGCTGGGCTCCCGCGCATCTTATCGCCCTTTTTCCGCCCGCGCCCTGGTTGTCAATACCCCGCGGGGTGGACAGGGGAGCTCCCGGCGAAATGACGGCCGCCACCCCGCGGGACGTGTGAGATCTCGGCGCTCTGAGCCAGATTGAGCTTGGAGCAAAAGGCGCGGCGGATTCTCGGGCTCCGGCCTTTTTTCTGAGCCCACGGTGCTGCGCCTCTCTGATGCCGGTTGTCGCTGCAATGCGATCCGCTCCCGCGACGTCTCAAATGGGAGGGAGCCATGAAAGCCTCTCGATCCTTTCTGCTTTGGCTGGTTTTCGCCGCCGGAGGCCTCCTGCTCGGCGGTGCTCAGAGCCTGGCAGAGATTCATCCTTCATCCGACGTCCTGCTCCCCTACTTCGAGGTGGATCTGACGAACACCGCGCAGACGGGCCGCACGACGCTCTTCGCCCTCTGTAACGACGGCGACAGCCCGGCGAACGTCCGGGTTTCCCTGATGACCAACTGGGGCATTTCCGTGCTCGACTTCGAGCTGACCGTGCCGCCCCGCGGGGTCCAGACGTCCAACCTGCGCGACTGGCTGTTGACCGGCAAGCTGCCGAACGGCCAGACGCTTCCCGCGGACAAGATCGCCTTCCTCAAGGCGGCCCTCGCGGGCAAGGCCACGTCCGACCGGAATCTCTACTACGGCACCGAGGTGACCCCCGATCTCGCCGTGGGCGCCGTGGCCTTCCACATCGAGGGGAGCCCGCAGCCCGACACGCTGTGGGGGGACTCGTTCGTGGTCGATCCCCAACTCGGCTATTCCGAGGGGGAGACTCTGGTGAACCTCGATCCCCTCATGGATCCGCCGCCGATGTGCAAGCGCCATGGCATCCGGTTCCTTTCGGGGGGCATCTTCGACGCCGGTACCGAGCTGATGTTCGCGACCGCCCAGGCCGGCTCGCCTTCGGCCAGCCCGAACCCGGCGGCGGTCCACATGGTTGACCTTACCGCCGAGTTTTATGATGAAATTGGCCATCTCTTCGACGTGAAGCGTCTCGACATCATGCCGTTCGAGCGGATCAAGGTGTCCGAGCTCGGCCTGCAGCAGCCGTTCGGCTGGGTCGAGCTGGTCACCGACGTCGAGTCCTTCGTCACTGGCCACTTCAGCGCCAGCAGCATCTACAGCTCCGCCTTCCATGCCTACTGCCTGCCCGAGGAGACCACTCCCAGCGGACCGGGCATCCGGGTCCGCAAGCTGACCAACGGCACCCTCGCCGAGCAGCCGCCCGGCCCGTCGATCCCGGTGGGCGGCAAGGTCGAGTGGACCTACGTGGTGACCAACACCGGTACCACCCGGCTGACCGACATCACGCTGACCGACAGCGTCGGGGTCCTCGTGTCCTGCCCCGGGACCACCCTGGAGCGGGGGGATTCCATGACCTGCAGCGCCCAGGGCGTCGCCCAGGCCTGCGGGTACACCAACACCGCCAGGGCGATCGGCAAACCGCCCTCTGGGTGATCCGGTCTACGGCGACGCGATCAGCCACTACTACGGCCAGGAGCAGGGCGCGATCCACATCGAGTCCTACCTCAACGGCAACGACGCCGACACCGCGCCGGGCCCCACCCTCAAGGCGGGAGATCCGATGCAGTGGACCTATACCGTCACCAACACCGGCGCCGTCAAGCTGTCCGGCGTGCTGCTGGCGGACCAGCACGGTCAGATCATCACCTGCCCCAAGGCCGATCTCGCGGCCGGAGAGTCGATGACCTGCACGGCCAACGGCACGGCGGTGGTGGGCTCGCACACCTTCATGGCGACGGTCCGGGGAACCCCGAGCTGCGGCCCGGAGGTGAGCTTCAGCGATCCGACCAACTACACGGTGCCCACGGTCTCCGGGCTCAAGATCCAGAAGCTCACGAACGGGGACGACGCGAATACGGCGCCCGGCCCCAGGCTGCTGGTCGGCAGCGGGGTGGCGTGGACCTACGTCGTCACCAACGCCGGCAACGTCCGGCTCACCAACGTCCGGGTCACGGACGACAAGGGCGTGGCGGTGACCTGCCCCAAGACCGTTCTCGACCCCGGCCAGGCGATGACCTGCACGGGCACCGGCAAGGCGGTGGCGGGCCAGTACCAGAACGTCGGCACCGCCACGGGCACGCCGCCCACCGGGCCGGACGTCACGGCGAGCGATCCCAGCCATTACTTCGGCTGGTCGCCCTCCATCGGGCTGGAGAAGCTGGTCAACGGCTATGAGGCCGATACCAAGCCCGGCCCCCACGTCGTCGTCGGCAGCCCGGTGCTATGGACCTACGTGGTCACCAACACGGGCGACGTGGCTCTGCAACAGATCAAGGTCGTGGACGACCAGGGCCTCACGGTGACCTGTCCGAAGGCCGCGCTGCAGCCGGGCGAGTCGATGACCTGCACGGCGAGCGGCACGGCGGTGGCCGGCCAGTACTCCAACCTGGGCACCGTGACCGGCGCTCCCGAGGGGGGCACGCCGGTGGTGATCGCCAGCGACCCGGCCAACTACTTCGGCTACAGGCCGGCGATCGCGATCGTGAAGAAGGTCAACGGCCAGGACGCCAACACCCCGCCCGGCGTACAGGTCCTGCGGGGGAGCGCGGTCTCCTGGACCTACCAGGTGACGAACACCGGGGACACCCAACTGTCGGCCGTCGGCGTGACCGACGATCAGGGTATCGACGTGAGCTGCCCGAAGACGGTCCTCGCGGCGGGCGAGTCGATGACCTGCACGGCGAGCGGCAAGGCCACCATCGGCCAGTACTGCAACATCGGCACCGCGTCCGGTACCCCGAGCGGAGGCACGGCGGTGACCGCCAGCGATCCCGCCTGCTACTTCGGGATCTGGCCCGAGATCAAGATCAAGAAGCTGACCAACGGCGAGGACGCCGACACCGCGCCGGGCCCGAACGTGACCGTCGGGGACACGGTGCTGTGGACCTACGTGGTGACCAACACCGGCGACATGCAGCTCACGGCGGTCAAGGTGACCGACGACAAGGGAGTCACGGTGAGCTGCCCGAAGACGGTCCTGCAGCCGAGTGAGACGATGACCTGCACGGCGAGCGGCAAGGCCGTCGCGGGGCAGTACTCCAACATCGGCACGGCGGTGGGCACGCCGTCTGGCGCCCCCAACGTGACCGCCTCCGACCCCAGCCACTACTTCGGCCAGGTCGCGGGCGCGCAGGGTTGCTCGCACGGCTACTGGAAGAACCACACCGACTCCTGGCCGCCGACCGGCTACTCGCCGAGCCAGAAGGTCTATACCGTCTTCAGCGCGGCCAGCGGCTATCCAGCGTGGATCCATGACGCGACCCTGCTGGAGGCCCTCGACTTCGGAGGCGGGACCGACGTCAACGGAGCCGCGGAGATCCTCTTGCAGCAGGCCGTAGGGGCGGTGCTCAACGCCGCGCACCCGGGCTTGAGCTTCCCCCGGACGGTCGGACAGGTGGTGGCCGACGTCAATTCCGCCCTGGCGAGCGGGAACCGTGACACGATCCTGATCCTCGCCACGGCGCTCGACCACGACAACAACCTGGGGTGCCCGCTCAACTGAGCCGAGGGCTCTGGTTGTCTCCTCCCGGCGGCCGTAAGGCCGCCGGGTTTTTTGTGGAAGAGCACGGACGGGCACGGACTTCCACGGACGAGCACGGACAGCGGGAGCTGTTGCTTGCGTTGACGTCCTTGTGCGTCCGTGTCTGTCCGTGCTCGTCCGTGCTGTTGAAAAAAAGCCCGGGCCGCCGGAGCGGCCCGGGCTCGTGCGAGCTTGGAAAGGTTTTACTTCGGCTCGCGCCTGACCACGGGGTGGTTCTCCCGCAGCCACTGGCGCAGCCCCTCCATGTCGTTCACCACCCACTTGTAGCGCTCGCCGCGCTCGGTGAGGCGCTTGGAGCCGGGCTTCTTCTCGTGGCAGCTCGTGCACTTCGAGAACGCCACCACCACGTCGTCGTAGCCGTTCAGCGTGTGCATCTCCTCGTAGTACTTGCCGCGGTCGGTGAGCAGCTTGCTGCCCGGCTTGTCGTGGCAGACGGTGCAGGCCAGACCCTCCTTCTGGGCGATCTGGTTCGAGGCCCGCGCCTGGCCCCCTCCGGCGGTCCAGGAGAGTGCCATCGCGGTCGTAAGGCTTAGTCCGAAGATCCAGAAACGTTTCATGGCTTCTCCTTGCCGCTCAGCGGTCCATCACCCAAGAGACTCCCAGGCTCACGGTCCACTGGCTGTGATCCACGCGCGCGCCGGGACCGAAGGGGTTCACCTGCGGGTCGGAGTTGTTGTTGGTCAGGCGCTTGTTGAAGGCGCGCTCGACGGCGAAGTCGTAGGTTTTGTTGCCCGAAAGCCAGCCGAAGCCGGCCGTGAGGTGCCGCTCGGTGGTGGCCGGGAACAGCGGCGTCAGCGTGGAGCTCGGCACCGGGTTGGTGCCGTAGTTGTAGCCGGCCCGCAGCGTCAGCCGGTCGGACAGGCGGTAGTCGGCGCCCAGGGCGTAGACCCACTGGTCCTTCCAGTTGAAGACGAACGGCAGCTCCAGCGTGGACGGCGCGCCCTGCACCGACGGGTCCTTGGCCTTCACCCGGACGGTGTCGATGGCGCTGTCCCAGAAATAGCGCTTCACGTCCAGCGCCACCACCCAGGGGGAGGAGGGGCGCCAGGCGAAGCCGAGCCCCGCCTGCGAGGCGAAGGTGAAGCCGTCCACCTCGGCGTTGTAGCGCACCTTGCGGCCCAGCAGCGGATGATTGGTGAAATTCACCGTCATGTCGCCGTTGTCGAAGGTGCTGCGGGTCCGCGTCTGATAGATGGCCCCCACCGCCAGCCGGGGGTCGGGACGCCACCAGGCGCCGCCGCGGAAGCTGGTCTGGAGACCCTTGGCCCGGCTGAGATCGATCCCGAAGAAGCTGTTGGCCGGGCTCTGAGCATTGAAGAACGACGTCCGCGGGAAGAAGCGGAACGAGGCGTCGGCGTAGCCGATGTTCACCGCGGCCCCCAGCGAGAAGTCGTCGCTGAACGCATAGGACACGGCCGGCGACAGGGTGGCGAAGCGGACCTCGGAGGAGGTCTCGTCCCGCGTGCCGAACGGCGTGTTGAGGTTCTTGAAGGTGGCCCCCATGCCCCCCTGGCCCACGAAGCCGACCCCCCAGGACCACGGGGTCTCACGGCCGGCGCGGACGTAGGCGAGGGCCGGCAGGGGGAAGAGCCGGTCCTCGGCGTCGGTGGAGCTGTTGAGGCCGTTCTGGAATTTCAGCGACGGGGCGAGCAGCGAGAGGTTGGCCGTCCAGTGCTGCCCCTGCAACTGCGAGAGGCCGGCGGGGTTGAAGTTGAGGGCCAGGCTGCGATCGGAGATCGCGAGGTTGGCGCCGGCCCGGCCCGTGGTCTCCGCGCCATAGCCGACGAGATACATGCCGTTGGTGGCGCGGGCGGGGGCGGTTATACAAAAAGCCACGGGCAGCAGCAGGGCCGCCGGCAGCAGACGAGCGAGATGAGATCTCATAACGGACCTCCCAATTGGGATCGCTCAGATGAACAGGACCTGGGCGCCGGCGGCCTTGTCGAAAAAGTCCATGGCGGAGATCACCGCGTCCACCTGCGGGACCAGGTCCTTCGGATCGAGCTTGAACATGTCCATGGCCATGCGGCAGGCGTAGAGCTCGGCGCCGCTGTCGTGGAGGATCTCGAGCATCTCCCGCACGCCGGGGATATCCAGCTCCTCCATCTGCTTTTTCATCATGCCGGTGGCCAGCGTCTCCATGCCCGGCAGGCCGCCGACCATCGTGGGGATCGGCATCGAGGGGTTGCCGACCGTGGCCACGTGCAGGTGATCGACCTTCTTTTCGGTGATGACGTCGAGCCCCCAGAAGGTGAAGAAGAGGGTGGCGTCGATACCGCTCATGCGGGCGGCGTTGGCGAGGATCAGGCCGGGGTAGGCCATGTCCAGGCTCCCCTTGGAGCATATGATCGCCAGCTTGGTGATCGGTTTGGGAGCCTCGGCGGCAATTTCAACTTTCTTTTCGGGATAGGTCTCGGTGATCATGGCTGTATCTCCTATTGCTCAGACGCAGCTCGTGGGCTTGGGCAGCCCGGCGATGCGGGCCGCGAGCTTGCCGGGGCCCTTGGGAAAGAGTTGATAGAGCTCCTTCATGTCGACGCCCGAGAGCTTGGCGATGCGGCGCAGCCCGGGGGACTGCCCCTCGCGGGCGGCGTCCTCGCGGCAGAAGGTGATCACCTTCCAGTGCCGCTCGGTCAGCGGCGTGATCCCCACCTCCTCGGCGATCGCCTCGGCCACGGCCGGGCTCCACTGGGCGGTGTCGAGCAGGAACCCTTCCGGGTTGACGTCGACCTTGTGTCCTTCATAGATGAGAGTTGTCATGGCATATCTCCTAAGCGGCGGTTTGCAGGGTTTTCAGGGTGCGCTTGCCCCGCATCGACATGCGGGTGGAGACCGGCAGCGGCCGGCCGGGGAGCAGGGCGTTCCAGTAGATCGGCCGGAAGGCCAGCTTCCCCCAGTGATTGAAGCGGCTCTCGCCGAGCAGCGTCAGCGGGCCGATCCCCGGGATGGGGAAGTGCCCCGGCAGCGGCTCGACGTCGTAGTTGAAATCGATCAGCAGCGCCTTGCCGAAGCCGCTCTCGATGAAGCAGTTGGCGTGGCCGTCGAACCCCTCCTCCAGCGATTCGCCGCGGATGGTCCGCAGCAGGTTCGCCACCAGCACCTCGCTCTGGAAGTGGGCGACCGAGCCGGCCTTCGAGCTCGGCAGGTCGGTGGCGTCGCCCAGCACGAACAGGTCCTCGTGCTTCTTCGCCCGCAGCGTGTGGCGCTCGGTGGGGACGAAGTCGAGCTCGTTGCCGAGCCCCGAGGCGCCGAGGAACGCGGCCCCCCTGTGGGTGGGGATGGAGACCAGCAGATCGTAGGGGATCTCGCGGTCGTCCCACGAGCGGAGCACCCGCGCCTCGCCGTCCACGGAGGCGGCGTTGAACAGGGTCTCCAGCCGGATCTCCTTGCGCTCCAGCAGGTAGGAGAGCTGGCGCGAGCAGGTCGGCTTGGTGAAGGCGCCGTCGAGCGGCGTCGCGTAGACCAGCTCGACGTCCTTGCGGAGCCCCCGGCGGAGGAAATACTCGTCGGCCAGGAAGAGGAATTCCATCGGGGCCACCGGGCACTTGATCGGCATCTCGACGACGTCGATCACCACCCGGCCGCCGCGGAATTTCTCCAGGGCCGAGCGCAGCCGGAGCGCCCCTTCGAGGGTGTAGAAGTCGTGGATCGTCTCGCCCCACCCGGGCCCCGCCATCCCCTCGGTCTCCTCGGGGTGGATGTGCGAGCCGGTGGCGATCACCAGCAGGTCGTAGTGGAGCGGGGAGCCGTTCGCGAGGTCGATCCGCCGCGCGGCGGTGTCCACGAGCCTCACCTCGTCCTGGAGCCAGGACACACGCGGAGACAAGGTGGCGCGGCGGGGGCGCTGGTCCTTCGCCTCGTCACGGGCCCCGAAGGGCAGGAAGAGCAGGCCGGGCTGATAGAGGTGGGTCTCGGCGGGATCGATCACGGTGACCGCCCAGCCTTGCGGCAGCTCGCGCGCCGCGCGGTTGGCTACCATCGTCCCACCCGTGCCGGCGCCTAGAATGATCAGGTTTTTCATCGCTTTCACCTCCCATGAGGTCGGTTTCTGCCCCCTTGAAGAGCAGGGGGCGTGCCAGGAAGAAAACTCTTTTGTTTTAATGGATTACGAGCTCGGCCGCGGAGGATTGAAACGCCGCGTTGCAACGAAACGTTTCAGCTTGAAACAGGATGAAACGGTCTCAGCTCGTCAGCGCGAGCTCGCGCATTTTGCGCCAGAGGGTGGTGCGGCTCATGCCGAGAGCAGTGGCGGCCTCGTCGCGCCGCCAGTGGTGGGCCTCCAGGGCGGCGCGCAGGCGCGCGCGCTCGTCCGGCGCCTGCAGCTCATTCCCGGCCGGCTTCTCCTCCAGGATCTCGGCGGGGAGATCCTCGGCGTGGATCGTCTGGCTGCGGCAGACGGCCACGGCGTACTCCAGGGCGTTCTCGAGCTCCCGCACGTTGCCCGGCCAGGGATAACGGAGCATGGCGCGCAGGGCGTCCGGGGCGAAGAGCAGGGAGCGGCCGTGGCGGGCGGAAACCTTTCGCAGCAGGTGGCGGGCGAGGATCTCCACGTCCGCCCGGCGCTCGCGCAGGGGAGGGATCTCGATCGGCACCACCCGCAGGCGGTAGTAGAGGTCGTCGCGGAAGCGCCCCTCCTGCACGGCGCGCCGGAGGTCGAGGTTGGTGGCGGCGATGACGCGGACGTCGCTCCGGCGGGTGACGCTCTCGCCCACCCGCTCGAAGGTGCGCTCCTGGAGCACCCGCAGCAGCTTCACCTGGAGGGGGAGGGGGAGGTCGCCCACCTCGTCGAGGAACAGGGTGCCGCCGGCGGCGGCCTCGAAGCGCCCCACGCGGTCGCGCACCGCGCCGGTGAAGGCGCCGCGCACATGGCCGAACATCTCGCTCTCCAGGAGCTCGCCGGGCAGGGCGCCACAGTTGACGGCCACGAAGGGCCCCTGCCGGCGCGGCGAGTGCTGGTGGATGGCGCGCGCCACGAGCTCCTTGCCCGTGCCGCTCTCGCCGGTGAGGAGCACGGTGGCCTCGCTCTCCTCCAGGTTCTCGATCAGGCGGAAGATGCGGAGCATGGGCCCCGAGCGGGCCACGATCCCCGCGAACACCGTGGGGTCGCCGCCGCCGGAGGCCTCGGCCTCCTCGGCCGGGCGGAGCACGACGACGTAGGAGACCCGCGGATCGCAGCGCCCGCCGGCCTCGTGAGGGATCGGGGCCGCGGAGAGGGAGACCCGCCGCGGGCTCAAGGAGCCGGCCTGTAGAGTGGCGCCCCACCCCTCCCGCTGCTCGCCGGCCTCCAGGGCGCGGCGCAGGGTGCCCTGGGGTCCGAACAGCTCGGGTCCCAGCACCTCCTCGACCGGCCGGCCCAGCACCGCATCGGCTCCCCCGGCCCCGAGGATGCGGTCGAGCTCCGAAGAGGCATGGACGATCCGCAGCTCCCGGCTCAAACAGAGCAGGCCGCGCCCGAGGGCGCCGAAGATGGTGCTGGCCGCGTACAGGAGGTCGTCGAGCGCCGGTGCGGTGTGGGCTCCCATAGCTGCAGCATGAGGGCGTGCGGAACGGTCCGCAATACGGTTCCGGGTGGGAGAGGGCTACCCGGTGGGGCGGTCAGAGGTATCATGAAGAGGTGGAGTTCGAATGGGACGATGCCAAAGCAGCTTCGAACCTGTCAAAGCACGGCGTCAGCTTTGAGGAAGCGTTAACGGTCTTTGACGATCCACTGGCTGTCATCTTCGATGACGAGGACCATTCGCAGGGAGAGCTCCGCGAGATCATCATCGGCCATTCCAATCGGAACCAGCTCGTTCTGGCATGTTTTACCGAGCGATCAAGAAGAGTGCGTATCATCAGTGCTCGGCCAGCAACTCGAAGGGAACGTGAAAATTATGAAGAAAATGCCCGCTTCTGATTCCGGCGAGTCGAACGACGACATGCGGTCCGAGTACCACTTCGACTACAGCAAGGCCAAGCCTAATCGCTTCGCGAACGCGGCCGGAAAGCGCCGGGTCGCCATCGTGCTCGATGAGGATGTG
>Ga0308175_100002821_pt1 | contig 11914 bp, 14 predicted proteins | sample PhyCR1_3_FD_203893 | JGI IMG/M metagenome (GOLD analysis project Ga0308175, IMG submission 203893) | Soil microbial communities from UC Gill Tract Community Farm, Albany, California, United States - DLSLS.C.R1 | ecosystem: Environmental > Terrestrial > Soil > Agricultural land | place: USA... | reverse complement strand
TCGGCTTCTTCGTCGGCCCGGTCGTCTGGGGCGTCCAGATGCTCTGGATCCCGTTCTGGGCCGCCGGCATCGTCAACGGCGTCGGCCACGCGCTCGGCTACCGCAACTACGAAGTCAAAGACGAAAGCCGCAACATTTCGCCGATCGCGATTTGGCTCGGCGGCGAAGAGCTTCACAACAACCACCACGCCGATCCAAAATCAGCTCGCTTCGCCGCGAAATGGTACGAGTTCGACATCGGCTGGCTCTATATCCGCCTGCTTCAGTTCTTCCGGCTGGCGAAGGTCGATTACGCTCGCCCTAGCGGAGCGCACGGCCGAAAGGCCGCCGAGGCCGAAGCCGCCGCCTGATCGCGACGGTAGTCGAGGAATTCGAAGGCCAGCCGGCTGTGTCGGCTGGCCTTCATTGTCTCTCGTCGGTTCCTCTCGGAGCGCTCAGAGCTGAAAGGGTCGCTCGTCCGGGGCCCGATTGACGACTGCTACTATTCGGTACCAACCGGAGAGTTTGATGATTTCTTGCGTACACTGCGGGCAAACCAAGCCCGCGCTCGAGCGAGTTCCGTTTCCCGGCGAGATAGGCCAGCGCATCGTTCAGCAGATTTGCGCTGACTGCTGGGGACTGTGGCTGAAGCAGCAAACCATGTTGATCAACCACTATGGCCTGAACGTCATGGATCCGCAGGCCCGCAGCTTTCTAAAGCAGAACATGCAGGCGTTTTTGTTCAAATCGGGCGCCGAGGAAGACGTCGACACGTCGAAGAAGGGAACGATTCAGTGGTGAGGCTGGCGAACGTGCGACATGCGGCCGGCGTCGCTTGCGCCGCCGTTATCTCGGCCTGCGCGTCCGCGGCTGCGAACCCGTCTCGATCCGCGGCTGGCACGTCGCCAACGAGGACTTTGTCGTGGGTCGATTCGGTGATGGCGACGCTGTCTCCGCGTGATAAAGCCGCGCAGCTCGTGTGGCCACAGCTATTCGGCGATTACACTCCGACGTCGAGCGCTGGATGGCAGCGCGTGGCAGGACTGATCCAACAGGAGCACGTCGGTGGCTTCATAATGTCGATCGGGTCACCGATCGAAACCGCCGAGAAGCTCAACGCCATGCAGCGTCTCAGTGGCCTACCGCTGGTCATCGGCGCCGACTACGAGACCGGTGTCGCAATGCGCCAGCGTGGCGGCTACTTCCTTCCGAACGACATTTATCTCGGCGGCGGAACGATGTTTCCGCCGCAGATGGCACTTGGTGCGACGCGGGACACTGCGCTCGCCTACGAGCAAGGGAGAATCACCGCCCTCGAAGGTCGTGCTCTTGGTGTACAGATCGCATTCGCGCCGGTCCTCGATGTCAATAACAATCCCGCCAACCCCGTCATTGGTGTGCGGTCGTTTGGCGAGAATCCACACCTCGTCGCCGATATGGGCGCGGCCATCATTCGCGGTCTCCAAGATCACGGAATGATGGCGACGGGAAAACATTTTCCCGGGCACGGCGACACCGACGAGAATTCGCACCTGACGATCACGACCGTTCACGCAAGTCGTGAGCGCATCGATACCGTGGAGCTGGTTCCGTTTCGTCGCGCGATCGCCGCCGGGCTACAGGGAATGATGACGTTTCACGGACTCGTTCCGGCGATCGATACCGCTTCGGTGCCGGCGACGTTGAATCCAGCGATCATGACCGGCTTGCTCCGAAAACGGCTGGGCTTCAACGGTTTGTTGATCACCGACGCGATGGACATGAACGGCGTCTTGTCCCGCGTCTCGGCACCCAAGGGTTCGGCGTCGCGGGCGTCGAGCGGGAGTTACGGGACGATCAACAACAGCATCGGGATCGCGGAGGCTTGCAAGCTCGCGATCTCGGCTGGCGCCGACATTCTTCTCATGCCGAGCGACGTTCCCGCATCGATCGATGCCGTGGTCGCCGGTGTGCGCGAAGGACGGTTCACCCAGGCCCGGGTCGATTCTTCGGTCCGGCGTGTTCTCGAGATCAAACAGCGCTTGAACCTCGACCGACAGCGAACCGTGAGCTTGGACAGCGTTCGAGCCATCGTCGGTGACACCGCGAACCTCGCCGTTGCAGCGCTCACCGCGCAGCGATCGATCACGCTGGCGAAGGACTCGCTCAACCTGGTACCGCTGGCACGGTCCGCGAGTGCCGCGTCGCGCGTCCTCTCCGTCACGATCGCGGCGCGCACCGATCTGCCCGCCGGCGCGACGTTCAATGCGGAGTTGCGGCGCGGCTTTCCGTCGCTGCGGACGGAGTCGATCGTCTCGGATGATCCCGCGCCCAATTTCTCTCGAATTCTCGCGATCGCGGATTCGGTCGACGTGACCATCGTGTCTTCGTACTTGGCAACCGGGACGAACATTGCAAACGCGAGTGCGCCTGAGCCGCTCGCACAGTTTATGAGAGATCTCGCACGACGCAACGGGCGCACGGTGTTGGTCGCGTTCGGAAACCCGTACCTGCTCCAGCAGGTTCCGGCGGTCTCGTCGTACCTGGTCGCGTGGGGAGGATTCCCGGTGTCGCAGACGGCCGCCGCGCGAGCTCTGCTTGGGCTGGCGCCCATCACCGGTCGCCTGCCGATCAGCATTCCGCCTCTGTTGTCGTACGGCGCGGGGGTCGAACGGTCGCAAGCCTCGCATTCAGTCCCGCGACACTAGCGACCGGTCTTGACTTTATTAGCGGTTTGCCACTAATTCGCGTGGCCTATGGCCCGCCCGTCGACCGCTCGAAAACCGGCACGAATTCCGCACGTCAATGTCGCTGTCGCGCTCTTTACTCCGCGCGACGGCGCACTGTCGGTTCTCCTCATGCCCGCGCCTTCGCGCACAGCCAGGTCGAAGGATCGTTGGGCGCTTCCTTCCGATGCGCTGCTGGGCGACGAGTCGCTCGATGACGCCGCCGCGCGTATCGCGCGCGCGGTTCTTGGCGCGACTCCGTCATTGCTCGACCAAGCACTCGCAAGCAGTGGAGCTCGCGGCGCGGCTGATCAGCCTCCGTTGACGGTGACGTATTTCGGACTCGTCCCTGATTCGGGCGCGTTACCCTCACATGAGGGTTCTTGGATTGCAATCACGGACGTTGGTCCGGCGTCGGCCCGGCTGAGTAACGACGTCGAGGTCGCGGTCGGCGCCATGCGGGCACGCGTCGACCTGCAGCCGATCGCGTTCAAGCTTCTCCCGTCGGCCTTCACTCTGAGCGAGCTGCAGAGCGTGTACGAGCTGCTTCTCGGGCGACGCCTGCACAAGGCGAGCTTTCGCCGATCGTTGCATGCATCGGCGCTTGTCGAAGCGACGGACGAATGGCGCAGCGAAGGCCGCGGCCGTCCAGCGCAGCTCTTTCGCTATTCGCCGCCAAGGCGGCGGCGCCGTCGACGCGGAATTCGCTTCGACCTACTCGGCTAATTCGCGCAAGCGCTGCTCAGTCGTCGCGCTGCGGCCCCTCGATCTCCAACAGTGCTCGTGCAATTGCGGCGTTGTCCGCGGCCAGTCGGTAGAGATCGCCGAACGCGGCCGACCGATCGTCGCCATCTGCTTCGGCGATGACAACGGGCTCATGTCCGTCGCGCCGGGAATCGCGCGCGCGACGTTCGACACACACTCGACTGCGCGCGAGACCACGTTCGCCATGCACGTTGATCGCGACGTATCCGCCGCCGGGCAACTCGCGGCGATAGACAAGTCCGCTGATCTCGTCAAACACTCTCGGTTCGATCACGCTGATCACCTCCCGTCGCTCGTGTCGTGCACAACACGTTCGAGGGCGCGCTTCGAATTGCGCCGCGACATCGCGGCTCCCCACAAATCACCGACCTTGCGAAGCCGTCCCGGCATGGTCTTGACTGTGAACGTGTCGAGCCGGAGCGTCCGGCGCAACTCCGTCCACTCGAGCGGTGCGGACACGGGCGCACCTGTTCGTTCCCGCACAGAGTAGGCCGCGACAACACTCTTGCCCGCCGAGTTCTGCTGTGCGTCGACGTAAATCGTTCCCCGCGGACGCGAGCGAATGCTTCGTTCGACAGTCGCAAGTTTTGGATTGTGTCGAGCGACGCGCTCGGCAATCGACTGGGCAACGCGCGATGCTAACTCGAACGGCGTCCGCGCCGGCAGCGGAAGAACAATATGAATTCCTCTCGAACCCGATGTCTTTACGCCGGCAACGAGGTCGAATTCGTCGAGTTCAGCCTTGATGGCGTTCGCGAGATCCACGACGGTTCGGAAGGGAACGTGGTCCCCTGGGTCGAGATCGATCGTTGTCGTGTCAGCGTATTTGAGAGTGCGAAGCCGCGCCTGCCACGCATGGACCGCGATGGTGCCGATCTGCACCGTATAGAGAAGCGTTAACAGATCACCGCCGATGATCCGTTCAGCGGCGTCTCCAGCTTCGGTCTCTACTGTCGCAGTTCGGACGCCTGAAGCGGTGTGGTTACCGGCGTTCTGCTGAAAGAACGACGGTCCACTAATGCCGTCCGGATAGCGCTTGAGAACGAGCGGCCGATCCTTGATGGCTGGAAGCAGCGCGCCCGCGACGGATGCATAGTACCGCATCACGTCGCCCTTCGAGAAACCATCGTCTGGGAAGAACGGCTTTTCGAGACTCGACACGTGCAGCGTTCGCCTCGCGGCAAAGCGCAGCGTCCCGTCGCCACCCTCGCGTTCGATTGTCGCGAGCTGCCGCGCTACCTCAGTCGCGCCCCCGGACGAAAACGCCTCGGCATGCGCCGAGGCGTTTTTCGTACTTCGCGCGCGAGCGATCACAACTTCGTGACGTCGGCCGCCTGGGGACCCTTTTGCCCCTGGACGATCTCGAACTCGACGCGATCGCCCTCGGAGAGTGACTTGAACCCGTTGCCCTGGATGGCGCTGAAGTGGACGAAGACGTCGGGGCCGCCTTCGCGTGACAGGAATCCGTAACCCTTAGCGTCGTTGAACCACTTCACTGTGCCGGTAATCCGAGCCATGGAACGTACCTCGTACGGAGAAGCTGTGATCGTTGAGCCGGCGTCCCGGACGGCCTTACTGCGCCCGGCAGACGCGATCGCACTCGCGTCGCAGGTCTCACAAACGCGGTGAGACCGCTTGCGACGCGACGAGGCAAGTTTTGTGCACTTGTTGAGGACCGCTGGTGTGGTTTCTCGCGGTCCGAGCGGCAGGAGAGCTGTGCGTTAAGCTGCGCCCGCGATGTAACGCGCCACGCGTCCGCATTCGCGACAGCGAAGAGTGACGTGCGAACGCGGCGGCGCCGGAATGTCACTCGGCGTGCGCTCGATCGATCCCGAACAGGACGGACAGCTCAGTGGCGTACCAGTGCGGTCGTTCGCAATCAGATTCAGCGCCTGGGCTGGGTTGTACGTGGCCGGGCGTGGCTTGCGCATACAGTCCTCCTCAACAGCAAAACAGACCCGGATGACAACGGCGCCGGTTCGCCTATAGAAGATAACCTTCTAATTCTCTAAGACTATCTCTGGTAGGAATTTGTCACGCCGACGCCTGCGGATTGCAGAGCTTGCCATTGCGTGCATCTCTGCATGCGGCTCACGCAGACATTCCACCGCATCCAGCCGCGGAGCCGTCGACCCGCGGCAGCATAGGGATCGATCCTGGCGCGCTCGATGACCGCCTTCTTATACGTCCACGGCGACGCGTGGTTCCCGTTTGAAAACCGTGATTGCCCTGATCATTGCTGCCCCGCGGCCATCACACAGCATTTCCACGTACAAGACGGCAGGATCAATGGTCGCGATTGACTGCAGTGGACTAGCCACGTCTCGCTGATCTCCGTATCACAGTCGCAGAATTGAATCTCGTGCACCTTCGCCTGGATCGGGCTCCCGGCGATCTGCCTCGGCAATCTCACTCGAAAAAATCTGCGGCTTTGTCACGGGATCGCGGGCATCATCGATTCACGAAATCGCTTCCGTTGCGCGGACTCAAATAACTGTCCATGGCCCTAGTGTTCACTTCTTGCTATCGTCTCACAGAGCTGTTCACCACCGACTCCGGAGAGTAGCGTCATGGCAACCGCCAAGAAGTCCCGCGGGAAGGCAGGGAGCAGGGCCAAGAAGCCGATGAAGAAGTCGAGGGCGCGCGTCGCGAAGAACGCCGCGCCGAAAAAGGCGGCGAAGCGCGGGCCACAAAGGACCGCGAAGAAGACCGCGCCGAAAAAAGTCGCGCAGAAGAAGACGGCCAATCGAGCACCCGCGAAGAAGCGTGCTCCGGCCAGCGCCACCACCGAGACCGCGAACCCGCTATCTCGAGTCGCGCGCGTCGCGAAGGAGATTGCTCACCAGACGACCGTCGCCGTCACCGAGGGAGTCGACAAGGTGAAAGAAATGGGCGGCACGATCGTCGACCGCGTCACCGGCTGACGACAAGACTCTCCGGTCGGGTTTAATACTTTCTAAAAACGGTCGGCGAGTCGCCGGCCGTTCTTAGTTGGCGGACGGGATCTGCGCGGGTGCGTGACGCGTCATCCACTCCACGGCAAGCGCGATGACCTGCTCGTACCCGTAGTCGACCGTGATGACGTGTGCGGCGCCAGTGATCCACTCGAGGCGCTTGTCACTCGAAGCAATCTTCGCGAACGCCTTCTCGGCAACGGAGGGGTCGATCCTGTTGTCCGTTCGCGACTGGACGATAAGCGTCGGCACCGCCACGTGCGGGATAGAGGCGGACGCGCGACGAACCACAGTTTGAAGCGCGCGCAGCGCTCCGACGGTGAAAATCCCGTACGCGAGGTTTTGTTTTGCTTCTTCCGGATTCAGGATCGAACGCCCGTCGGTCGACGCCACCACCGGAGTCAGCCAACCCCAAATCCAGGACAACTCTGCCGCGCGAGCGATCGTCGGCGGCATGTCGAGATACGGCGCGATGAGGCCGAGCGCCGGCATGTCTGGCGATTCAGCCGCGAGAATCACGGCGAGCGCGCCTCCCATCGACAGACCGATGACGGCAACCCACGAGTGCGACGACCTGAGCTCGCGATAACTTGCGCGGCTCGCGTCCAGCAACTCGTCTGCGGTGACGCGTGCGAAATCGTCGATGCGCCGACCGTGCCCCGGCAACAACGGCGCTCGCACATGGAATCCGCGTGAATAGAGCTCGTCGGCGAGGTAGCGAAGCGTCTGTGGCGTATCACCGGCGCCGTGGAGCAATAGAATTGCAGGAGCGTTCGCTCGCTCGAGAACGAAGCCGTCTCCGCCTACGACAATTCCGTTGGCACCGATGGTCCGACGACTCGCCGAGAACTCCATGAGTCGGCGAATATGGACGCGACGCCACACCGCGACGGCGGCAACCGCGGCGATCAAAACCGCGAGAAGCATCAGTAGCGTGGCACTCTCGAGTCGACTTCTCGGCTCCAGCGGTCGATGCCGCCGATGAGATTTCTTACATGACGAAATCCAACATCGATGAGGCCGTTCGCGGCGAGATCGCTCCGTACGCCATGGTGGCAATAGACCACGATATCGGCATCCCGATCTATGCCGTCCGCCGCGTCGGGCATCGAGCCTAGCGGCATCAGTCTCGCGGTCGGAATTCGACCGATGTTCCATTCGTACGGCTCGCGGACATCGATGACCGTCACCGCTTCGCCATTGTTCAGCAAACTCGAAAGCTCGCGCGGCGAGATGGCGCCGGCTTCCGCCGGTTCGCCAACAGACGACGGCCGCTTGGCGCAGAAGTCGTCGTAGTCGACAAGCTCGCGAATCTCCCGCGTCCCGCACGCGGGGCACGCCGGATCTCGTTCGACGTCGATCGTCCGAAATCGAGTACGTAGCGTATCGACCAGAAGGAGCCTGCCCGCGAGCGACTCACCGAGATCGAGCAGCAGCTTCAGCGTCTCGGTCGCCTGTATTGTGCCGATGAGCCCAGGCAACACACCGAGCACACCAGCATCGGCGCAGCTCTGCACAGTGCCGGGATCTGGCGGGGTCGGAAAGAGGCAGCGATAACAGGGCCCGGTCTTTGTGGCGAATACTGACGCTTGTCCTTCGAACCGATCGATGCTGCCATAGACCAACGGCGTGTTGGTAAGAACACAGGCGTCGTTCAGCAGATAGCGAGTCGGGAAGTTGTCGGTCGCATCGATGACGACGTCATAGCGATCGATTAGTGCGAGTGCGTTCTCGCGCGCAATTCGTTCACGAATCGCCTCCACGCGAACGAATGGATTCAACGCGTTCAGTCGGGCGCGCGCCGACTCGACTTTGTCCCGGCCGATGTCGTTCGTGTCGTGCAGCGGTTGCCTGTGCAAGTTGCTGACGTCGACGCGATCTCCATCGGCGATTCCGAGCCGTCCAACGCCCGCCGAGGCGAGATAAATCGCCGCCGGCGAGCCGAGGCCTCCTGCGCCGACGATGAGGACACTCGCGTCCTTGAGTGTTTGCTGCCCGCCGAGGCCGAGCGATGGAAGGCGGATCTGACGCGCGTAGCGAACCAGCTCGTCGGGCTCGAGTGGCTGGTGTCGGTGGTCCATCGGCGTTTGCCTGCGTGCGCGGGAATGAGCGAGTGTCTTGCGAGCAACGGGTGCGCCGACAATATACGCCCGTCCTTATCGGGCGGGCGCTCGGGCAAGTCTCGCGGCGGTGTTGCTAGTGCAGCGCCTGTTCCGCGGTTTCTCCGACGAGGAACGGAACATCGGCATCGAGAATCCCCGTCTCGAGGCGATCCGCAAGTTGGGCGGGCGACACGAGCAGGGTGGTCCCTTCGCGCTCGATCAGTCCCTCGCCAGTCAATCTGCCCAACACCAGCGATACAGACTCACGAGTCGCGCCGACGAGTTCACAGAGAAGTCGGTAGCGTGACGTGCACAGCGAGATTCGTCCATCCTCGCGCGTGAATGTATTGTTCCCGGCCATTCGAACGAGTGTTGCAATGAGACGTTGCTCCACGCTGAGCGTCGTAAGCTCGCGGAGCTTGTCGAGCAATGCCGCTCGCTCGGACATCAACTGATTGATCAGCGCGAGCGAATGCTGCGGTTGCTCCCGAACGAAGGCTCGAAAGCGCGCTGAACTGAGAAAAAGTGTTTCACTTTCCTCATCTGCGCGGGCGTCTGTTGCATATCTAGCGGGATGCGACAATCCCTCTGACCCAAACGTTTCGCCTGGTGTCGCGATCCACGGAACGAAGCCTCTCCCCGCGCGAACGCGGCTTCGCAGCACGATTCTTCCTCGCGCGACGACGAACACGCCGTCCGCAGTCGTCGCGCGTTGATAGACGACGAATCCAGCCGGCCACGATGCCCGCGCGGCGTATGGCGCAAGACTCTCGCGATCGGCCTCGCTCAACCGCGCCGATACAGCATTGGTTTCCACCGATCCATCCTCATATCCGCAACGCGCCCGAGGGTTGCAATGTCCGGGCCGGAGTCAGAGTTCGCTTTTTCGCGGAGCGTAAGGCAAGATTCGTCTTGCCAACCGCGAGCCGGGAGCGCGTCGCTCCGGCGTCGTCCATCAACAACCTCTGAAGCGCTGCGGGCCTCGCGGTGGCAACCCTCACCTCTGCTCAGTCGACCGTCGTTCACACCGTGCCGATCGTTGTGCTCGGCACGGATGCCGTGCTTGCTGCGCAGCCTGCGACCGCTGTCCAGCTCGCACATGCATGCCTGAGAGCCGGGTTCGCGAACGTCATTCCCGCAAGTTGGGGCGACGAGCTGATCGCATCCGCAACCCTTCGAAAACTCGGCGAGCTTGGCGCCGGACCAGCGATCGCCTGCAGTTGTCCGATCGTCGCCCATCGGCTGTTGAGCGCAAGCGGAGACCTGCGGCCTGTTCTCTTGCCGTTCCTGCCACCGCCGGTCGCGGTATCGCGCTACGTACACCTTCTGGCACGCCCGAGCCGCGCGCGAATCACCTACGTGGGCAATTGTCCGGGAGCGATCGACGATTCCATCGACATCCGCATGTCTCCCGATGCGTTGATCTCGATGCTCGCCGAACGGCACATCCTGATCGAAGATCAACCTCGGGTCTTCGAGTCCGTCATTCCCGCGGATCGGCGGCGTTTTCGGTCACAACCCGGTGGATTGCCGTCAGTCGATGCGCTTTGGTCGGCGGGGGGTGCGCGGCGACTCGTCGAAGTGTCGACCAACGACCTCGTTGCGACGATCGCACAGCATGTAATTGCTAATGACAATGTTCTCATTGACGCGTCGGTCGCACTGGGCTGCGTCTGCAGCGGCGCGCTTGCTCCTGGAGCTCGGGACGCGGTCGTGGCGATCGAACCGCCCCGTGCGAGCTCGCCGGTCATCGACGACGCCGCACCAATACAGCTCGAGCTTCGCGTACCGGCGGCATCGCGAACTCCAGTCGATGTCATGGCCGTTTCGCCGCTGTCTACACCGACCGCGGCGCATCCGGCGTTGCCCGTGAGCCGGACGGCGATAGAATCGACGAGCGTGCAGACTCCCGCGGTTGGCGGCTCATGGGATGCATCGCGGCGTCTTACGCCGCCGGGAGGACTGAATACGAGCGACGTTTCACCTGCCGCACGTCAGCAAGAGGGCCGCGACCGCCGCTCGCTGCCTCGCGCCTACATTGTGCGGCGCCGTCCCTCGCCACGGAGCACGCCCGTCGTTCCATTGGACAGCGGACCGCGCCCACCGAACGAAGACGTTCCGCCGTCCGAGACGCGCCGCGCCGATTCTCGGGATGCGGCCTCGCCTCAAGATCGCGAAACGCAAGCCGGCGACGAGGACGACAGCGAACAGGAAGAAGACACTTCGCTTGAAGAGCCGAGGCTCCCAGAACCACCGGCCGCGATGGAAGTCGACTCCGCCACGGTCCAGGCCCCGGTGCTCGAGTCAGATACCGTCGATCTATTACCGGCGCCTCGCGCACTGCCCACTGAGTTGGCGCCACCCCTGGTGCCCGCAACGGCGCCGACCCTGCGCGTCGTAGAAAACGGGTCGACGCACGAGATTCCCGAAGCGTTGGCTTTGCCCGTGCCGGGAGGCGAACAGCCCCGCATTGTCGCCGCGACATCGTCCGCCGCGCGCGCCACACGAACCGCCGTGCGCGATCTGCGCGACGCGTTCATGGTGACGGTCTCGGGCCCCGGTGAGACAGTAACGCGGAGTCAACCGCCGGAAGGCGTTACCGGCGCCATTGGCGGCGTCACGCCACTGTTCAACGAGCCGGTAACCGTGGTGCGAGTCAGAAACTTGGTTCTGCTGCTACTCGGCTTCGTCATGCTGGTCGTCGTGCTCGCCGTCGGAGTATCGCTTCTCGTCGAGCGGCGGCTGAACCCGCCGTCGGCTGCGACTAGTCCGATCAATCCTTAGCACGTCACTTCGCTCCGAGCGCCGACCGCGCATCCGCAACGGCCTGCGCGGCGTGGTCGAAGCGGCTTGCCAGATCAGCGATCTCCGAGCGCGTTAGAGTTTCATCATTGGCGCGAATCGCCTCGTTGATCGACGGAAGCGCCATGTTCGCGTAGCCGTTGTTCTCATCGGCGACGTAAATCAGGTTTCGGAACCACGGACGAGACTTGAGTCCCTCCTGGCGAATGAGCGCTCGCTCGACCTGCATCAATGCGCGATTCGTCTTCTGGAGTGTGGCAGCCGCAACGCTGCCCGCGAGCGCCGCGTCGCGTGCGGCGTTGAACGACGCTCCCTCTCGCTCGAGCCGATCGATCGAAGCGCGCAACGCCGTCGTCGGCGCATTCCAGTGATGATCGGCGACCGCTTTGTCGATCGAGGGCAAATAGCGTCGCATCGTCCGCGCAAACTCGACGTAGTCGTAAGGCAGCACGTCGGCGTTCGCGATGCGCAGGACCATCGCCGTTCCAACTCGAGCTGCCGCGGCGTGATATTGGAATCCCGGATCACCGAACTTCGTCATCCAAGTGTAGCTGTCATACTGCGAGTGGTAGACGCCGCCGGCTCCGCCAAATCCCCACTCGGCGAT
>Ga0308175_100002820_pt1 | contig 11918 bp, 10 predicted proteins | sample PhyCR1_3_FD_203893 | JGI IMG/M metagenome (GOLD analysis project Ga0308175, IMG submission 203893) | Soil microbial communities from UC Gill Tract Community Farm, Albany, California, United States - DLSLS.C.R1 | ecosystem: Environmental > Terrestrial > Soil > Agricultural land | place: USA... | reverse complement strand
GCGATAGCCCCGCACCCGCCGCCCGCTGGCCCGCTCGAGCGCTTCGCGCGCCCGGGCCAAGTCGTCGCGGAAGGCCGACCCCAGCTCACGCAGGCTGCGGTGATCGTATCCCTTGCTGGCGATCTCATGCCCTCGGTCCACGACGTGGCGCACCAGCTCAGGCGCCGCATCGGCCACCCATCCCAGGACGAAAAAGGTGGCGCGAACGTTGAACTCGTCCAGCAGCGCGAGCGTGCGCTCGGTGCCGATCTCGAGCCGGCGCTCAAACCGCGACCACTGACTCCGGGAGATGATTTTCCGGAAAGGCGAGACGTGATAGTAGTCCTCCAGCACGACGGTCAGAATGTGCCGTCTGCCAGATGCCGAAGAGGGCGGAGGGAGCTCGCGATCGTCAGCCATGAGTGACCACACGTCGAAGCAATCTCGGCGGGGCGTAGCGGGATGCAGGAAGGGCAATGTCGTCGAGGATCACTGCACACGTTACCCGGAAGCCACCGACTCGCAAGTGGGCATTTCCTGCCCATGTCTCACTCACGCCACTGGCGTGAAGCATGGGCATTCACCAAGTTGAGCTTGCCGCCTTGGCCAGTGCACACCGACGCCCGATGGTGAACCTCCGGAGCCGTTCTCCGCTTCCATGACAGCCACGCCTGGGACCGGGAGCGATACGGGCACGGAGGCCGCTGCGCCCGGCGACCTCCGTGTGGGCGTTCGCAACGGGGGAGGCCGGCTGGCTCGTCTCACGAGCCGGCTGGAAGGAGCCCTGTTTCGGGGCGGCTGGCCGGTGCGATTAGCGCGGCTCCTTGGCATCCGCCCTACAGTACGCACCGTGCGTCACGCTGTCACCCTCACGTCGCTCCCCGACGGCGTGCCGCCGCTCCGAATCGCGTACGCGTCGGACTTCCACGCCGGTCCTCTCACCGACCGTGCGGTGCTCGAAGCCGCATGCGCCGAGCTCCGGGAGCTGGCCCCGGACCTGTTGTTGCTGGGTGGCGACTTCGTTACCGGAGACCCCAACGAATTGGGGTGGCTGGCGCGACGCCTGGGATCCATCCATGCGAGACTTGGCCGGTTCGCGGTGCTCGGCAATCACGACCGGTGGTCAGGCGTCGGTCCCGTGGTGCGGCAGCTCGAGGGCGCCGGCATTCGCGTACTGGTGAACGCGAACCAGCGCCTGCCCGCGCCGTATGATGGGGTGTGGGTCTGTGGTCTCGACGATCACTGGAGCGGCTGGCCGGACGTGCCAGCCGCCCTGCACGGCGCAGACGGTGTCCGCGTGGTGCTGATGCACGCGCCCTCCGGGCTGCTCGACTTGGGCGATGAGCGGTTTGACCTGGCGCTCTGCGGACATACCCACGGCGGACAACTGGCTCTGCCTGGTGGGTACCCCATCGTCGTCCCGCAAGGCCGGCTGTCCCGCCGCTACGCGAGAGGACGGTTCACCGTGTCCAGGGGTGCCACGCTGGTGGTAAGCGTTGGGGTCGGGTGCGTGGTGCTGCCCCTGCGGACCTTTGCCCAGCCTGAAGTCCTGTCGTGCACCCTGTATCGAGAGGGGCGCCCTGGTGACTGGTCAGACGATGGATAACGCGCTCCGAGTCGTCGGCATCGCCGGGAGCCTGCGACGAGCTTCCTACAACCGGGCGCTGCTGTGCGCCGCCCAGCAGCTCACGCCGCCCTCGCTCATGATCGAAATCGAGGTATTGGACGACCTGCCCATGTTCAATGCCGACCTCACGGGCGACGCTACACCGTTATCGGTCGAGCGGGTACGCCGGGCCGTGCGTCAAGCCGATGGCCTTCTCCTGGTGACGCCCGAGTACAACCACGGCGTGCCTGGCGTGTTGAAAAACGCGATCGACTGGCTATCCCAGCCACTGGCCGACAGCGCGCTCGATGGAAAGCCAACTGCCCTCATGGGAGCATCTACCGGGCAGGCGGGCACCGCGCGAGGTCAGAGTCAGCTTCGTCAATCGTTCGTGCTCACCAATACGCCGGCCATGCTGCGCCCCGAAGTGCTCGTGGGTCGGGCGCAGGACAAATTCGATACAACTGGGCGTTTGGTCGATGAGGCCACCCGACGCTTCGTGCGCGACTTTCTGGATCGATTCGCGCACTGGATCGAGCAGCAGCAGCGCAGCCTGGAGCCAGCGTATTCGTCCCCGCTCATGGACGGGTCCCGGCCGCGTGCACGGTGAGGACGAAGATCGTCGGTGGAACCCCCAGGCGGATCGGCAAATCGCTGGTCCCAATGCCGGTTGAAACGAACATGTGTCGGCCGCCTTCGATGATCGAACCCTCGACGTACCGTTGGCCATACGCGGAAGGGACGACTGGTGACCCGACGAGCGGCAAACGCACCTGACCTCCGTGTGTGTGGCCCGCCAACGTGAGGGTCACGCGTGGAGGTATTCGGGGGAATAAGTCCGGGTTGTGGGTCAGTAGCAGGATCGGAGTTGCCGAGTCGGTCACCGGTCGAAGTGCTCGATGAATGTCATGAGGCCCCGACCAGTAGTCTGAGACGCCTGCGATCCACACCCGCCCGCTCGCGGTCGATATCGAGACGGCCGTATCCTCGAGTACCCGGATGCCGGCAGAGCTCAGGGCGGCCTCAACCCAGGGCCCGTTGTAGGTGCGGTCGTGGTTGCCGAGCACGGCGAATACACCGGCCGGCGCTTTGAGCCCGGCCAGCACGCGCGCGATGCTGTCCGGCTGCACCCGATGGCCGCCGAGCACCCCGAGCGTCACGAAATCGCCCGCGATGCAGATGAGATCAGGATGGGTGGCGTTGATACGATCCACCAGCGAGGGCAGCCGGGAGAGCCCGTAGTACGGTGCCCCGACGTGGAGATCGCTCACCAAGGTCACGCGGAGCGGCCGGGCGTAGGGCCACTGGAGCGGGAGGTCGACTTCCTGCACCCGAAGGCTGGCCGGCTCGATCCAGGTCGACCACAGACCCAGAGCGAGCGCCAGCAGGATGACGACACCCGCTCTCCAATGCCGTGGCCGCATGTCTGGACTATAAGCAGAGGCGGAAGCCCGCCCCGTGGAGGTCGCGCCTGATCCAGTCGCTCCGGCGGTCCCTCGCCCTGTGCTACGGGACTCGCCCGCAGATCGTCAAGGCCTCGGTCCTGCTGGACACGCTCCGGCGCCGCTGGCCCGTGCTGGCGATCGATACCGGCCAGCACTACGACTACGAGCTCAACGAGCTGCTCTATCGCCAGCTCGGCATCCCCCGCCCGGACCACTTCCTCGAGGTCGGCTCCAGCACGCCGGTGCAGCAGACCGCCGACGTGATGCTCCGGACCGCCGAGCTGCTGCGGACGGCCCCGCCGGCGGCGGTCGTCGTGATCGGCGATACCAACAGCACCCTGGGCTGCGCGCTGGCTGCCAGCAAGGAAGGCATTCCGGTAGTCCACGTCGAGGCCGGTCTGCGGGCCACCGAGCCCAATCTGCCGGAAGAAGCCAACCGGCGGGTGGTGGACGCGCTGGCCCAACTGCTGTGCGCGCCGTGCGAGGGCGCGGCCGACCGGCTGTGCGCCGAGCACGCGCCGGGCGTGGTGGTGGTCACCGGCGACGTCGCGCGCGACGTGCTGATCCGGAACCTCACGATCGCTCCCGCGCCGTCGGGTCACGCCCCGTTCGCGTTGGCGACCGCGCATCGCGCCGCGCTCACCGCCAGCCGGACGGCCTTGCAGGATTTGATCTCGGCGCTGGGCACGCTCGGCCTGCCGGTCCGGCTGCCGCTCCATCCGAGGACTCGCGCCGCCCTGGAGCGGTTTGACCTGATCGAGGCGCTGCCACCCGGCGTGGAGATCGGGCCGCCGCTCGGCTATCTGGAGCTGCTGGCGGCCGTGCGGGATGCCGCGGTGGTGGTCACCGACTCGGGTGGCGTCCAGCGAGAAGCCTACTGGCTGGGGACGCCCTGTGTCACCGTTCGGACCGAGACCGAGTGGGAGGAGACCGTCGCCACCGGTGCTAACGCGTTGGTGCCGCCCGGCTCGACGCTCGAGCGGCTCGCGACCGCCGTCGAGGCGCAGCGCCGGCGCCGGGACGCCGCGTCGTGGGATCCGAACGCGTACGGCGACGGGGACGCCGCCTCGCGGGTGGCCGATGCCATCGGAGGCCTGCTGGACTAGCCCGCCGCGCCGAGCCGCAGGGGGTCGGTAAGGTCGACGCCGCAAACCGGCTCCGCACGCCGCCTCCCGCAGGCCGTCTCCAACCGCCGCCCTCCGGAGGCCGTCTCGAAAGGCCGTTTTCTGGGGGGCCGCCCTCCGCAGGCCCTTCCCCACGCCGGATCGCCTGCCGCTAGGTTTCGGCCTCCCGTTGGACAGCGGTTCAGTCGAGGATGCCAGCGATGACCCACGCGCCGGAGCCGGCCAAGCCGCGGCTGACGGGCCTGCACGTCTATCCGGTCAAGTCGGCCGCCGGTCTGGCGCCACCCACGTGGGACGTCGGTCCGCTTGGCCTCAGGTACGATCGGCGCTGGATGGTGGTGGATGCCGCCGGCCGGATGCTCAGCCAGCGCTCCCACCCGCGGCTCACGCAGGTCCGACCCGCGATCGGCACTGATTGTCTGCGGATCGAGACCGCCGGGATGCCAGCACTCGAGCTGCCGCTCGACCCGGGGCCTGCCGTGACGATTCCGGTAACCATCTGGGATGACGCCTGCGCCGGCACCTGGACCGGCGAGCGATCCGCGCGGTGGTTCTCCGATGTGCTGGAGACCGACTGCGCCCTGGTCCATCTGGCCGAGCACAACGCGCGCACCGTCGACCTCGACTACGCTCCGCCGGGCCATCGGGTCGGGTTTGCCGACGCGTTTCCGTTCCTGATGCTCTCCGAGGCCTCGCTCGCGGACCTCAATCGCCGGCTGGACACGCCGCTGCCGATGAACCGTTTCCGGCCCAACCTGGTCATCGCAGGCGTCGAGCCGTTTGGCGAGGACCGGCTGCGGGCCTTTGCCATCGGCGCCATGACGTTCTCGGCCGTCAAGCCGTGCGATCGCTGCGTGATTACCACGACCGACCAGGTCACCGGTGAGCGAGGCCTCGAGCCGCTCCGGACGCTCGCGACCTACAGACGGAGCAACGGCAAGGTGCTGTTCGGCCAGAACCTCATCCACACCGGCACCGGCCGCCTCACCGTTGGAGATCCGCTGCTGGTGTAGATTCCCGCCCCATGGAAGTCCAGATCTTCGGCGTGCGGAAGAGTCCAGAGACCCGCAAGGCCCTCCGTTTCTTCGCCGAGCGCCGGGTCAAGACCCATTTCGTAGACCTGCAGGAGCGCGCCGCCTCGCCGGGCGAGCTCAGGCGCTTTGCCCAGAAGTTCGGCATCGCGGCGCTGGTCGACCGCAGAGCGCGCCGGTTCGCCGAGCTCGGGCTGGGCGCTGCCCAGTTGAGCGACGACCGCTGGCTCGAGCGCCTCGCCGAGGAGCCGCTGCTGCTCCGGATGCCGCTGGTGCGCCACCAGCAGCGGCTCACCATCGGCGACGCCGAGACTGCCTGGCGCGAGTGGACCGAGCGATGACGCAGCTCGCGCTGGCCGGCATCGCGGTCGAGTTCGGCGCCACGCGCCTGCTCAGCGACGTCACCCTGACGGTAGCCCGCGGCGAGCGTTGGGGGATCATCGGACGGAACGGGTCGGGCAAGACGACGCTGTTCCGGATCATTACCGGCGAGACCCGGCCCAGCGGGGGCACGGTCGCTCGGGCGGGGGGGCTTCGCTTCTCCGTCATGGAACAGCACCGCGACTTCGGCGGAGCCGAGACCGTGTGGGAGGCTGCCGCCGCTGCGTTCGATGAGCTGCTCGGCCTGGAGCGCTCGCTGGCGACCCAGGCGACGGCCCTGGCCGAGGCCGGCGATCGCTGCACACCCCAGATGCTGGCCGCCTACGATCGCGATCTCGAGCGGTTCGACCGCGAGGGCGGCTACACCCTCGCCGCGCGGATCGACGCGGTGCTCCATGGCCTCGGGTTCGACCCTGACGCGGCCCGCACCCGCCCGCTGGCGAGCCTCAGCGGAGGCGAACGGGGCCGGCTGGGCCTGGCGCAGCAGCTCGTCGCGCCGGCCGACGTGCTCCTGCTCGACGAACCCACCAATCACCTGGACCTCGAGACCACACGCTGGCTGGAGGGGTACCTGCGCGGTCTGGACGCCACGGTGCTGCTCATCAGCCACGACCGAGCCTTTCTCGAGGCGGTGGTGAACCACGTGCTCCACCTCGAAGCGGGCACGGCCGTGGCCTACGAGGGCAGCTACGACGCGTTCCTCCGCCAGCGCGCCGAGCGGCGGCTCAGCCGGCAGCGCGCCTTCGCCAAGCAGGCCCGCACCCTCGCGGCGGAAGAGGACTACATCCGCCGCAACATCGCCGGCAACAACAGCGCACAGGCCAAGGGCCGGCGCCGGCGGCTGGAGCGAGTCGAGCGGCTGAGCCCGCCGCCCGGCGCGGAGGGCGCGATGGCGCTCCGCCTCACCGCCGACGAGCGCGGCGGCGATCAGGTGGTCGTGGCCGAGAGCGTGTCGGTGGCCGTGGCCGACCGGGTGCTCCTCACGGGTTTCGACGCCCGAGTCATGCGAGGCGATGTGGTCGGCCTCGTGGGCCCGAACGGGGCGGGGAAGTCGACGCTGCTCCGGGCCCTGCTCGGCGAGTGGCCGCTGGCGGCGGGCGAGCTCAGAATGCCGGACTCGGTCAGGGTGGCCTACTACCGCCAGGACCTGGCGCAGGTACCGGCCGACGAGACGTTATACGACGTCATCGCGCATCTGCGGCCCCATTGGGGGCGCGGGCCGATCCAGGGCCACCTGGGCCGGTTCGGCTTCTCGGGCGACTCGGTGCAGCGCCGAGCCGCCACGCTCTCGGGCGGCGAGCGGGCCCGCGTGGCGCTCGCGATGATGATGCTCTCGGGCGCCAACTTCCTCGTCTTCGACGAGCCCACCAATCACCTCGACGTCGAATCCATCGAAGCGCTCGAGGATGCCATCGCCGAGTACGACGGCACGGTGCTGCTGGTAAGTCACGACCGCGCGCTGTTGCGCGCGCTCACGACCCGCGTCTGGATCCTGCACGATCGCCACATCTCCGACTTCCCCGGCAGCTTCGAGGAATGGGAAACCGCGAGCCGCGAGCGCGCGCACGCGGCGGCGGTTGCGGCGGAGGAGGAAGAGGCGCTTCGGAAGGTGAAGGAACGGAAACAGAGCCGGCGTCAGGCGCCGGAGCCCGACCGCCGCGAGCGCGATCGCCGCCGTGCGGAGCGGGCCGTGTCGGAGGCGGAGGGAGAGGTGAGCGCCTGGGAGCAGCGGGTCGAGTCGTTGCGGGCCGCGCTCGAGGATCCGCAGCTCTATCTGACGCAGGACGGCGCCCGCCGCGCGACCGAGCTGGGGCGTGACCTGGAGGCGGCGCGACGCGGTCTCGACGAGGCCTTAGCGCGGTGGGAGTCGGCAACACGTTCGGTGGAGGAATAAGGAGGCCAGGGACTCACCAGACCATGCCGTCTTGCCTGCAAGCACATACTTGCATTGCTGCCCTTCTTCCCACTATACTCGCCCGCCATGAACGTCAGGGACCAGCTGCTCGCCGCCGCCGCCCGCGTGTACGCCGAGGTCGGCTATCGCGGTGCCACCACGCGGCGCATCGCCCAGGACGCCGGCGTCAACGAGATCACGCTGTTCCGGCACTTCGGCTCCAAGGACGTGCTGCTCCAGGAGGCCATCGAGCTCGCGGCCTGCGGCGTTCCCCTCGGCACACTGCCCGACCCCGCGCTCGACCCCGCGGCCGAGCTCACCGCCTGGGCCACATCTCACATCGCCCACCTCGTCGAACACCGATCCTTGATCCGGACCTGCATGGGCGAGATGGAGGAGCATCCGGGCCTCGTCTCATCGTCGGTCGAGAGTCCTACGGCCCTGGCGGCGGCCGAGCTCGCGGCCTACCTGCGGCGGCTGCAGGAGCGTGGACTGGCGCTCCCCGGCTTCGATCCGCATGCCGCGGCCGCGATGCTCATGGGCGCGCTGTTCGGCGATGCCATGGGCCGCGACGTGATCCCGGCGATGTTTCGGACGCCCCAGGAGGAGTCGCTCAACGCGTACGTCCAGCTGTTTCTTCGCGCCATCGGCCTGCCGCACTTGGTGTCCGTAGCCTCCTCATGAAGGCGATCGTGCTCCTGCTCCTGCTGACCTCGGCGGGCCGGCTCGCCGCGCAGGCCGCCCCGGCGGCGAGCGACACCGTCGGGCGCCGGTTGTCCCTGGGCCAAGCCCTCGAGCTGGCCGAGCAGCGGAGCGAAGCGGTCGGCCTGGCCCGCTCGGATGTGTCCCGGAACCAGGGGCTCCGGCGGCAGGCGCGGAGCGGCTACTTCCCGCAGCTGAGCGGGACCGCGTCGTACCAGCGCACGCTTCGGAGCCAGTTCTCCACCTTCGCCAGCGACACCACCACCACCGACACCACCGCGGCCCCGGCGCGCTGCTCCCAGTTCACGCCCGACCCGACGCTGCCCATCGAGCAGCGGCTGGACTCGCTCGAGAGCGCGGTGTCGTGCGCCAGCCGGTTCAATCCGTTCGCGGCCTTCGGCGCCCTGCCGTTCGGACGGGAGAACACCTATCGCTTCGGGCTCTCGGCCTCGCAGACGCTGTTCAGCGGCGGCCGCGTCGGTGGGCAGGTGGCCACCGCGGAGGCCGGTGTGCGCAGCGCCGAGTTCGGCCTCACCGCGGCTCGGGCCCAGGCGCTGCTCGACGTCACGCAGGCGTATTACGACGCGGCGCTCGATGACCGCCTGGTGCGGATCGCGGACGCCACCCTCGAGCAGGCCGACACCACGTTGAGCCAGACGCAGCTGGCGCGGCAGGTAGGCAACCAGTCGGAGTTCGAGCTGCTCCGAGCCAAGGTGACGCGGGACAACCAGCGCCCGATCGTGATCCAGCGCCGGGCCGATCGCGACGTGGCCTACGATCGCCTGCGGCAGCTGCTCGATCTGCCTGCCGCCGTGCCGCTGACGCTCACCACCGAGCTGGGCGATACCGCGCTGATCGAGGCCGGCCCGCTGACGACGCTGCTGGCGTCGATCAAGGACACCAGCACCGAGGGGCGCGTGCCGGTGCGCCAGGCGGCCGAGGCGGTGAAAGCCCAGGAAGGCGCGTTGCGGGCCGCCCGCGGATCCCGCCTGCCTCAGCTGGTGCTGTCGTCCGACTTCGCCGACATCGGGTTCCCCAGCAACGGTTCGCCGTTCGGCACCGACTACGTGGCCGACTGGACGGTGTCGGTGGCGCTCTCGCTCCCGTTGTTCACCGGCGGGCGCATCAAGGGCCAGCTGGAATCGGCGCGGGCGGACGTGGAATCGGCCCGGCTCCGGCTGCAGCAGACCCGGGAGCGGTCCGACCTCGACGCACGGACCTCGGTGGTGCAGCTCGGCTCGGCGCTCGCGGCCTGGGAGGCGAGTGCCGGCACCGAAGAGCAGGCGCGGCGCGCGTACGAGATCGCCGAGGTGCGATACCGCGAGGGCGTGTCCACCCAGACGGAGCTCAACGAGCAGCGCATTCAGCTGGCGCAGGCGCAGATGACCCGGGCGCGCGCGGCCCGGGACCTTCAGGTGGCGCGGGTGCGACTGGCCTTGCAGCCGGTGCTGCCGCTCTCGGGCCAGGCCGCGACGACCGGCGCCAGCGCCACCGCCACCACGCCCAGCACTTCGACCACCGGTATCGGCGCAACGCCCGTGGCCGGCACCGGCATCAGCTCGTTCGGGGTGCCGAGCAGCGGAACGGTCACGACACCAACAGGGACGGTGAGTCCATGACGCGGGTGCAGCGAGTAGTGACCGCAGGGGCGGCGCTCCTGATCCTGGGCGGGTGCAAGGGCAAGGACGTGCCGGCGGAAAGCGCGCAGACGCCGCAGGTGGTGACCATCGGCCCGGAGAACATCGCGGTCGCCGCCTCGACGGAGCTGCAGAGCGGTCCGCCCATCTCCGGCACGCTCGAGCCCGACCGGGCCGCCACCGTGCGCGCCGAAGTCGGCGGCGCCGTGCTCAAGAGCTACTTCGAGGAGGGCGACAAGGTAAAAGAAGGCGCCGTGCTCGCCCGGATCGAGGACGCCTCCCTCCGGGATGCGGTGCTCTCGGCCCGATCCGGCGTGCGGAGCGCCGAAGCATCGCTCGAGGTGGCCCGGCGCAACCTCGATCGCACCGAGCGTCTGCACCAGGCCGGCGCGGTGGCGGATCGCGATCTCGAGAGCGCGCGGGTGTCGGCCACGACCGCCGAGGGCGCGCTGGCCGACGCACAAGCGAGGCTGGCGTCCGCGCAGCAGCAGCTCGCGCACACCACGGTGCGGGCGCCGTTTACGGGGATCGTGAGTGCGCGGCAGGCCAAGGAGGGCGACGTGGTCCAGCTGGGGGCCGCGCTCTACACGGTCGTGGATCCCTCGATTCTCCAACTCGAGGCGAACGTGCCGAGCGATCAGATCGGCAAGCTGCGCCCGGGCACGCCGGTCGAGTTCACCGTGAGCGGGTTCGATCGCCGGTTCACCGGCAAGATCGACCGCGTCAACCCGGTGGTGGACCCCACCACGCGTCAGCTCCGGATCTACGCCAGCATCCGAAACACCGAGGGCTCGCTGGCCGGCGGTCTCTACGCGCAGGGTCGCGTCGCCACCGAGTCGACCAAGGGCATCGGCGTGCCGCTGGCGGCCATCGATGACCACGGCTCCGAGCCGACCGTGCACCGGCTCTCGGGCGGCCGGGTGGTGGAGACGCCGGTTAAGCTCGGCATCCGCGACCAGGCGGCCGAGCAGGTCCAGATCGTTTCCGGCCTCGCCGCCGGCGACACCGTGCTGCTCGGCTCGGCGCAGGGCGTCACCGCGGGCAGCCGGGTGCGTGTGCTCCAGGAAGAGGCCGGCCGCTGATGTTCATCTCGGATTTTGCGATCCAGCGTCCGATCGTCACCGTCACCGCGATGGTGGCCCTGGTCGCGTTCGGCATCGCGGCGCTGCTCAACCTGCACACCGACGAGTTTCCGGACATCCAGCAGCCGGTCATTGGCGTGACCATCTCCTACCCCGGCGCCTCCCCCGAGACGGTGGAGCGGGAGGTCATCGATCCGATCGAGGAGTCGTTCTCCTCGATCAGCGGCCTGGACTGGTCCAAGACCCAGGCCAGCGCCACCGATGGACTGGCGCAGTTCATCGTCTTCTTCGACTACGAGAAGGACATCCAGGAGGCCAGCCAGGACATCCGCGACGCGATCTCCACCAAGCGGGCCGACCTTCCGACCGAGATGAAGGAGCCGGTGCTCACCCGGTTCGATCCGTCGCAGGCGCCGGTGCTCTCGCTCGCGCTCACCTCGGACCGCCTGCGGCCGCCCGCGCTCACCCAACTGGCCGATCCCATGATCGTACGCGATCTCCGCTCGGTGCCGGGCGTCGCGGAGGTGTCGGTGGTGGGCGGCGTCGATCCCGAGATGACCGTGCAGCTCCGCCCGGCCGATCTGCAGGCGACCGGCGTGAGCGTGGCGGAGGTCGTGCAGGCCCTGGGACAGCAGAACCTGGCCGCGCCCGTCGGGCGGCTCAACGGTCCGCTCGAGGAGCGGGCGATCCGCCTCAAAGGCCGGCTGGATACCCCCGCGGACTTCGCGAATCTGGTGGTCGCCGAGCGGAACGGCGCGATCATCCGGCTCAACCAGGTGGCCACCGTGTTCGCCGGCACCGAGGAGCAGCGCACCAAGGCGCTGTTCAGTGGCCGCGACGCGGTGGGCATCGACGTCCTCAAAGCCAAGGGCTACAGCACCACGCAGGTGACTGACCTGATTCACCAGCACGTAACGGCGCTCGAGCGGCGGATGCCAGCGGGCGTCAAGCTCGAGATCGTGCAGGACGCGGGCGTGCGGGTGAGCCACGCGGTGCGGAACGTTCAGGAGGCGCTCATCGAGGGCGCGCTGCTCACC
>Ga0308175_100002819_pt1 | contig 11922 bp, 9 predicted proteins | sample PhyCR1_3_FD_203893 | JGI IMG/M metagenome (GOLD analysis project Ga0308175, IMG submission 203893) | Soil microbial communities from UC Gill Tract Community Farm, Albany, California, United States - DLSLS.C.R1 | ecosystem: Environmental > Terrestrial > Soil > Agricultural land | place: USA... | reverse complement strand
GTCGCCTCCAGGTCGAGGAACAGCTCGTAGGTCTCGTCGAGCACCTCGGCGATCCGGGCGTCCGGCCGGTCGACCTTGTTGACCACGAGCACCACCGGCAGCTTGGCGGCCAGCGCCTTGCGCAGCACGAAGCGGGTCTGCGGCAGCGGGCCCTCACTGGCGTCGACCAGCAGCAGCACCCCGTCGACCATCGACAGCGCCCGCTCGACCTCGCCGCCGAAGTCGGCGTGGCCCGGGGTGTCGACGATGTTGATCAGCGTCCGGTCGTACCGCACCGCGGTGTTCTTGGCGAGGATCGTGATGCCCTTCTCCCGCTCGAGGTCCATCGAGTCGAGAATCCGGTCCGGCTCCTCGGCGTGGCTGCCGAACGCTCCGGTCTGCCAGAGCATGGCGTCCACCAGGGTGGTCTTGCCGTGGTCGACGTGGGCGATGATCGCGACGTCGCGGAGGTCGGTTCTGGTGGGCACGACGGTCCAGCCTACTCAATTCCTGTTCTGACCTGCGCCGGTGGCCAGACTCACAGAGCCCCACCCCGCATGCCGGATCGTCCGGGCGCAGAATACTGTGCATCGTTCGGTCCAGGGCGCGCGCCGCATCCGGTCGTCCGCACGCCACCGACGCCGCACACCCTCAACGTGGAGAAACACATGGCCTCGGGCACCCTCGACACCCCCGCGGGCACTGCGCCCACCATTCTCGCCGGACCAAACGGCAACGGGCGGGCCGTGATTCCCGCGCGCACCCTGCGGACGGACAACTGGCGCAAGGCCCCGATCCTCACCGTGGTCCTGCTCACCGCCTGGATCCTGTACGCGGTGGTCAGGGCCTTCATGCAGAAGTGGTACTGGGTGGAGGACTACCACTACCTGACGCCGTTCTACTCGCCCTGCGTCTCCAACGGCTGCGAAGGCGACTCGTCGCTGTTCGGCCGGTTCATCCCTGACATCCCGATCTTCCCGTTCGCGGTGCTCACGCTGCCGTTCCTGGGCCTGTTCCGGCTCACCTGCTACTACTACCGGCGCGCCTACTACCGCTCGTACTGGGGATCGCCACCGGCCTGCGCGGTGCCCGACCTGCACAAGTCCTACCAGGGCGAGTCGCGGATGCCGGGGATCCTGCAGAACAGCCACCGCTACTTCTTCTACGCCGCGGTGCTGCTGTCGATCGTGAACACCATCGACGCGATCCTCGCGTTCCATTCGCCGGGCGGGTTCGGGATCGGACTCGGCACGATCATCCTGGTGATCAACGTGATCCTGCTCTGGGCGTACACGGTGTCCTGCCACTCCTGCCGGCACATCGTCGGCGGCCGGCTGCGGCACTTCTCCAAGCACCCGGTCCGCTACCGCGCCTGGGGTTTCGTGTCCAAGCTCAACACCAAGCACATGGAGCTGGCCTGGACCACTCTCGGCACTCTGGTGGTGACGGACTTCTACGTCATGGCCGTGGCCGCCGGGTGGATCTCCGACCTGCGGATCGTCGGCTAGGAGGATCGCGATGACGCACGCGCGAGAGACGAGCGATGAGACCGTCGAGCGGCACGAGTACGACGTCCTGGTGATCGGTGCCGGCGGCGCCGGGCTGCGGGCCGCGATCGCCGCCCGCGAGCAGGGCATGCGGACCGCGATCGTCTGCAAGTCGCTGTTCGGCAAGGCGCACACGGTGATGGCCGAGGGCGGCGCCGCGGCCGCGATGGGGAACGTGAACCCGCGCGACAACTGGCAGGTCCACTTCCGGGACACCATGCGCGGCGGCAAGTTCCTCAACAACTACCGGATGGCCGAGCTGCACGCGAAGGAGGCGCCGGCCCGGGTCTGGGAGCTGGAGACCTACGGCGCGCTGTTCGACCGCACCAAGGAAGGCAAGATCAGCCAGCGCAACTTCGGCGGCCACGAATACCCGCGGCTGGCGCACGTCGGCGACCGCACCGGCCTGGAGCTGATCCGCACCCTGCAGCAGAAGATCGTGTCGCTGCAGCAGGAGGACTTCCGGGCCACCGGCGACTACGAGGCCAACATCAAGGTCTTCGCCGAGTGCACGGTGACCGAGCTGCTCAAAGACGGCGACCAGATCTCCGGCGCGTTCGCGTACTGGCGGGAGAACGGGCGGTTCCTCGCCTTCTCCGCGCCCGCGGTCATCCTCGCCACCGGCGGGATCGGCAAGTCGTTCAAGGTCACCAGCAACAGCTGGGAGTACACCGGCGACGGGCACGCGCTGGCGCTGCGCGCGGGCGCGACGCTGATCAACATGGAGTTCGTCCAGTTCCACCCCACCGGGATGGTCTCGCCCCCGTCGGTGAAGGGCATCCTGGTGACCGAGTCGGTCCGGGGCGACGGCGGCATCCTCAAGAACTCCGAGGGTGAGCGCTTCATGTTCAACTACATCCCGGACGTCTTCAAGGACCAGTACGCGACCGACCCCAAGGAAGCCGACGGCTGGTACGAGGACCCGGACAACAACCGGCGCCCGCCCGAGCTGCTGCCCCGCGACGAGGTCGCCCGGGCGATCAACGCCGAGGTCAAGGCCGACCGCGGCTCCCCGAACGGCGGCGTGTTCCTCGACATAGCGTCCCGGCTGCCGGCCGAGGAGGTGCAGCGGCGGCTGCCGTCGATGTACCACCAGTTCAAGGAGCTGGCCGACGTCGACATCACCCAGGAGCCGATGGAGGTCGGCCCCACCTGCCACTACGTGATGGGCGGCGTCGAGGTCGACCCGGACACCCAGCAGTCGCGCGTCCCCGGGCTGTTCGCGGTCGGCGAGGTCTCCGGCGGCATGCACGGCTCCAACCGGCTCGGCGGCAACTCGCTGTCCGACCTGCTGGTGTTCGGGATGCGCTCGGGCGTCGCCGCGGCCGACTACGTAGGCGGCGTGGCCTTCCGCCGACCGGCGGTGTCCGACGCGGACGTCGCCGCCGCACAGGAGGCCGCGCTGGCGCCGCTGGCCCTGCAGGGCGGCGAGAACCCGTACGCGATCCAGTCGGACCTGCAGACGACGATGAACGACCTGGTCGGCATCATCCGCAAGGCCGAGGAGATCGAGCAGGCGCTGGTCGCCCTGCACGACCTGCGCGGCCGGGTGGCCAAGGTCAGCGTCGAGGGCGGCCGGTTCTTCAACCCCGGCTGGCACATCGCGCTCGACCTGCGCAACATGCTGGTGGTGTCCGAGTGCGTGGCCAAGGCCGCGCTGCTGCGGACCGAGTCCCGCGGCGGGCACACCCGCGACGACCACCCGGCCATGGAGCCGGAGTGGCGCAAGGTCAACCTGGTCTGCTCGCTGACCGGGGACCCCGCGGTCGAGGAGGCCGTCTCGGTCGTCAGGCAGCCGGTGCCGACCATGCCGCTCGAGCTGCTGTCGCTGTTCGACTGGTCCGAGCTGTCGAAGTACATGACGCCGGACGAGCTGGAGCACCTGCCGAGCAAGCCGACCGACGCGGCGCTTCCCGATTACGCCGACGAGCCAGAAGGAGCCTGAGGCAGTCATGGGCTACGACCACCATTTCCGGGTCTGGCGCGGGGACGACTCCGGCGGCGGTCTGGAGGACTTCGTCGTCGAGGTCAACGACGGCGAGGTCGTGCTGGACATCATCCACCGGCTGCAGGCCACCCAGGCCTCCGACCTCGCGGTGCGCTGGAACTGCAAGGCCGGCAAGTGCGGCTCCTGCAGCGCCGAGGTCAACGGCAAGCCGCGGCTGATGTGCATGACCCGGATGTCGACGTTCGGCCGGGACGAGACCGTGACGGTGACGCCGCTACGCACGTTCCCGGTGATCCGCGACCTGGTCACCAACGTCGGCTACAACTACCAGAAGGCCCGCGAGGTGCAGTCGTTCGTGCCGCCGGACCTCGCCCCCGGCGAGTACCGGATGCAGCAGGTCGACGTCGAGCGCTCGCAGGAGTTCCGCAAGTGCATCGAATGCTTCCTGTGCCAGGACGTCTGCCACGTGGTGCGTGACCACGACGAAAACAAGCAGGCCTACGCCGGGCCGCGGTTCCTGATGCGGGTGGCCGAGCTCGACATGCACCCGCTCGACCAGGCCGACCGCAAGGACGTGGCCCAGGAGGAGCACGGGCTCGGCTTCTGCAACATCACCAAGTGCTGCACCGAGGTCTGCCCGGAGCACATCAAGATCACCGACAACGCGCTGATCCCAATGAAGGAGCGGGTCGTCGACCGCAAGTACGACCCGCTCGTCTGGCTCGGCAGCAAGATCCGTCGCCGTTAGTCTCCCGCCGGCACGTGGACGGGTCCGGCATCCATGCGCTGCGCGTGGTCGAGGCGGCCTTCGAGAGCGCGCGCACCGGCCGCGTCGTGCGTCTCACCGGATCGGCCGGTTGACGGCGCCGCGATCAAGGCCGTTAGGGTTGCTAACCATGTTCGAGGTGGCATCGACAGCCGTGGAAGCGGCGCTGGCGGCCGGCGCCCGGTATGCGGACGCCCGCGCCATGCACCAGCGCAACGAGTCGATGTCGGCCCGCAACGGCGACGTCGAGGACCTGTCACAGCGCGAGTCGGTCGGCGTCGGTGTGCGGGCCCTGGTCGGGTCGTCGTGGGGATTCGTGGCGGTGCCGGACCCGACCGACGCCGAGGCGCGCCGGGCGGGCGAGAGGGCGGTCGCGGTCGCCCGGGCGTCGGCGCAGGTGCCGGGGCCGGACGTGTCCCTGGTGCCGATCGAGGTACGGCGGGACAGCTGGGCCAGCCCGTGCGAGGAGGACCCGCTCTCGGTCCCGCTCACCGAGAAGGGCGACCTGGTCGCCGGCGTCACCGCGACCATGCGGGCGGCCGGCGCGTCCCTGGCCGAGGCGTCCTACCAGGTCTGGGACACCGCGAAGTGGTTCGTGTCCAGCGAGGGATCCCGGATCGACCAGCGGGTGCGGGAGTGCGGCGCGGCGATGAGCGCGACCGCGATCGGCGCGGGCGAGACCCAACGCCGGTCATACCCGGGGATCCGCGGGCAGTACGGCACCCGCGGCTGGGAGCTGGTCCGCGAGCTCGACCTGCCCGGGCACGCGGCCCGCATCGCCGAGGAGGCGCAGGCGCTGCTGCTGGCGCCGGAATGCCCGGCCGGCGAGACCACGCTCATCCTCGGCAGCGAGCAGATGGCGCTGCAGATCCACGAGTCGGTCGGGCACGCCACCGAGCTGGACCGGATCCTGGGCTGGGAGGCCGCGTACGCCGGGACGTCCTGGCTGGACCTCGCCGAGCTCGGCCAGCTTCGGTTCGGCTCCGACCTCATGACGATCACCGCGGACGCGACGCTGCCCGGCGCCCTCGGCTCCTTCGGGTACGACGACGAGGGCACGCCGGCGGCGCCGCAGGACATCGTCCGGGACGGGATCTGGACCGGCGTGCTGTCCGGGCGCGACTCGGCCTCGGTAGCGGGTCTCTCGTACGGCGGGATGGTCAGAGCGGACGGCTGGGCGCGGCTGCCGATGGTGCGGATGACCAACGTCGGGCTGCTTCCGGGTGAGTCGTCGCTGGCGGAGATGATCGCCGCCACCGACGACGGGATCCTCATGGACACCAACCGGTCCTGGTCCATCGACGACCGCCGGCTGAACTTCCAGTTCGGCTGTGAGGTCGGCTGGGAGATCCGCAACGGGCAGCGCGGGCGGATGCTGCGCAACCCCACATACACGGGGATCAGCCCGCGGTTCTGGGGGTCGATGGACATGATCGGCAACCGGTCGGAGTGGACGTTCTGGGGCACGCCCAACTGCGGCAAGGGCCAGCCCTCGCAGGTCGGCCACACCGGTCACCCCTCGGTCCCGGCCCGGTTCCAGGGCGTGCGGGTGGGGGTGCGCGGATGAGCGAGCCCGAGGGCCGGCAGGGCGAGTGGGCCGCGATGAGAGCTGAGCCGGCCGGGATCGCGGGGCCGGGTCCGTCCGAGGAGCGCGAGATGACCGAGCACGCTCGGGAGCAGCTCGCGGCGCGGGTGCTCGACCTGGCCCGGTCGGTGGCCGGACCGTCGGCGCAGGCCGAGGTCACGGTCAGCTCGACCGTGCGCGGGCTGACCAGGTTCGCCCGCTCGTTCGTGCACCAGAACGTCGTCGACACCAGCGAGCGGATCCGGCTGCGGGTGGTCGTCGACGGCTCCTGGGCCGCCATCAGCACCGATCGCGCCGCCGCCGACTCCCTGCTGGCTGCCGTGGAGTCGGCGGTCGCCGCGGCCAGGGTGCGGCGGCCGGACGCCGCGTTCCCCGGCCTGGCGCCGCCGGCCCCGCTCGCCGGCGCCGGCAACTGGGACGACGCGACCGCGGACGCGACCCCGGACCAGCGCGCCGCGGTCGTGCGCGAGTTCGTAGGGGCGGCCGACGGGCTGGAGACGGCCGGGTACGTCGAGTCGATGCGGACCGAGTCCGTGTACGCGAACACCGCCGGGCAGACGGTGTCCGGCCGGGCCACCGGCGCGGCGGCCGACGGGATCGCGCGGGTGCCGGGCGCGGACGGCGTCGGCCGGCAGGGATCCGTCCGCCTCGGCGAGCTCGGTGGCGCCGGTCTCGGCCGGATCGCGGCGGCCAAGGCCAGGGCGGGCGCCTCCCCGGTCGACCTGCCGCCGGGCGACTACGAGGTCGTGCTGGAGCCGGCGTGTGTGGCCGACATCCTGCGCTTCCTTCTCGTGCACGGGTTCAACGGCCGGCCGGTCGGCGAGGGGCGGTCGTTCGTCCGGCTCGGCGAGCAGCAGTTCGACGCCGCGCTGCGGATCTGGGACGGGCCGCTGGACGAGCTGTCCACCGCGCTGCCGTACGACGCCGAGGGCACGCCGCGGCAGCGGCTCGACCTGGTGGTGGACGGGGTGAGCGCCGCGATCGCGCACGACCGGCGGACCGCTGCGGCGGCCGGGGCGTCGTCGACGGGTCATGCGGTCGAAGGCGGCGAGCGGTGGGGCGCGGTGCCGGACCAGCCGCGGGTAGGTGCCGGCGACGGCGGGTCCTCGGCCGATCTCGCTGCGACGATGCGGCGGGGGCTGCTGGTCAGCGACTTCTGGTACACCCGGATCCTCGACCCGCGCACGGTCGTCATCACCGGGCTGACCCGCAACGGGGTCTGGTTGATCGAGGACGGCGAGGTCGCGGCGCCGGTGCGCACGCTGCGGTTCACCCAGTCATACCCGAAGGCGCTCGCGCCCGGGGCGATCCTCGGAGTCGGCTCGGACGCCAGCGCGGTGCCGGTCCGCACTGCGACCGAGCTGGTGCACACGCCGAGCTTGCACTTGGCCGGCTGGCACATCACCGGCAACGCCGCGGGCTAGCAAGCGTTAGCTACCGTCCGCGCGCTGCGCTGCTGCCTGGTGCTCCGGGCGGTGTCCGCCGAGCTGTCATGACGGCGGCCGGTCTGTCATGCCCGGGGCCGGTGGGTGGCGAGCGAGGCGATGATCGGGCGGTCGGCGGGGAGCCAGGGGACGGTGTCGAGCTCGTCGGGAGCCAGCCAGCGCAGCTCGGCGTGTTCGAGGGCGGCGGGTTCGCCGTGGAAGAGCGCGACCGTCCAGGCGCGCAAGAGGAAATTCGGGTCGATCGGGACGTCGGGGCCGAAGCGCTCGCCGACCTCGACGGTGACGCCGAGCTCCTCACGCAGCTCGCGGACGAGCGCGGCCGGCTCGGTCTCGCCCGGCTCGACCTTGCCGCCCGGCAGCTCCCAGCCCGCCGGCCGCTCGCGCCGCGCCGCCAGCACGCGGCCGGCCGCGTCCCGCAGCACCGCTCCGACCACCAGGCGCACCCCGCCACCCTCCCACCGGACGGCCCCGAGCCGACCGACCGCCGCGCGGGTGGTCGTGCGACGGCGCCGTACGCCCATCGGCGGCGAGCGGTGCGCCAGGCACGGTTCGCAGGGATGGCGCCAGGGGGGACGGCGCCACCAGCCGGCCGAGCCTGGGTCTGCGCTGGCGGGGGCGGGCGGTGGGCGGCGTGTGCGGGGTGGTGGGATGGGCTCATGAGCGAGCTCCTGGATCAGGCTGCGATCGACTCCGCGCTGGCGAAGCTCGACGGGTGGAGCGGCGGTCCGGACGGGATCACCCGGACCGCCGAGCTGTCCAGCTTCCCCGCCGCGATCGCAGTGGTCGACCGGGTCGCGGAGGCGGCGGAGGCCGCCGACCACCACCCGGACATCGACATCCGCTGGCGGACGCTGACCTTCACCTTGGCCACCCACTCGGCCGGCGGCGTCACCGCCAAGGACGTCGATCTGGCCGGCAGGATCGACGAGATCGTCCGCGCCGGCTGACCCGGGCCAGCTGGTCCGGTCCGAGGGTCCAGCCGGGATCAGTCGTCCCGCAGCGCCTCCAGCGCGGGCAGTGCCGCCTCCAGCGCGGCCCGCTGCTCCGGCGACAGCGCCGCCAGCTTCTCGATCAGGAGATTGTTGCGCTCCCGGCGCAGCGCCCGCAGTGCCGCCGCCCCGCCCGGCGCCAGCGATACCAGCGAACCGCGAGCGTCGGACGGGTCCGGCCCGCGGTTGACCAGCCCGGCCTCCTCCATCGCGCCGACCATCCTGGTCATCGTCGGCGCGGCCACGTTCTCCCGCGCGGCCAGGTCGCCGTTCCGGATCGGACCGGCCGCCTCGACCGTGACCAGCGCGGAGAGCTGAGCCGGGGACAGGTGCCCGGGGTCGCGCTGGCGCAGCCGGCGCACCAGCAGCCCGACCGCGACCCGCAGCCGCCCGGCCAGCTCGACGTCGGACATGCCGGCCCCGGGCACACCGACGCCGGGCGCGCCAACGCCCGACGCGCCAACGCCCGACGCGCCGACTCCCGACGCGCCGACTCCCGACGCGCCGACTCCGGACGCGCCGGCCTCCGAGAGCGACGCGGCCACGACCGGACCGCCGGAGCTGGTCATCTGTTCAGGGTGCCAGCCGCGCGGACACCGACGCACCCGCCGACCGCTGCGGGTCCTCCGCTTCGGCGGCGACCGGCGGCACCGGCACCTCGCCCACCGCGCCGTCGTCCACCACCGCGGGCTCCTCGTCTACGTGCACATACCGGCTCCCGCGCAGCGCCGACGCGACCGCCGCCACCACCGCCAGCCCGGCCGCGGCCAGGAACACGATCACCAGCCCGGAGTGGACGGGGTCGGAGATCAGCTGCGGGAAGAACTGCTGGCCGGTGATGCGCGCGGCCTGGTCGGCCGGGAGCTGGCCGATGACCTGCGGCCCGAGCAGCGCCTGGACCGGGTTGAAGCCGAGGAACGCCGCGAACACGCTGCCCACCGGCGGCAGCCCGGCCGCTCGCTGGGCCGCGTCGGCCGGCACCCCCGCCGCCTGCAGGCCGGAGCCGAGCGTCGACGGCAGCGAGTTGGCCAGCCCGGCGATGAGCAGCGAGAAGAACACGCCGATCGACAGCACGGTGCCGGCGGTCATGAACGTCGACCCCATGCCGGCGGCCGCACCCCGCTCCGAGGCGGGCACGCTGCTCATCACCGAGGCGGTGTTCGGCGCCGCGAACAGTCCCGACCCGGCGCCGTTGAGCGCGATCAGCACCGCGAACTGCCAGTACGTGAAGTCGATCGGCAGCAGCAGCAGCCCGAGGAACGTGACTGCGACGAGCAGCAGCCCGGCCGTGGACAGGATCCGCGCGCCGTGCCGGTCGGACACCCGCCCGGACAGCGGCCCGGCGGCGAGGAAGCCGACCGTCAGCGGCAGCAGGTAGATGCCGGCCCACAGCGGCGTCCGCTCGAAGTCGTACCCGTGCAGCGGCAGCCAGATGCCCTGCAGCCAGATGATCAACATGAACTGCATGCCACCGCGGGCGATCGAGGACAGCAGCGTGGCGATGTTGCCGGTCGCGAACGCGCGGATCTTGAACAGGCCGAGCGAGAACATCGGGTTCCGCACCCGCGACTCGACGAGCACGAACAGTCCCAGCAGCGCGAACCCGCCGAGCAGCCCGGTCAGCACCCACGGGTTGGTCCAGCCCTCGGTGTGCCCCCCGTACGGCTGGATCCCGTACGTGATGGCGGCGAGCACCGCGGTCAGCCCGACCGCGAACGTCAGGTTGCCCCACCAGTCGATGCTGACCACACGCCGGACCACGACCTCGTGCAGCGACCGGTATGCCCACACGGTGCCGAGAATCCCGAGCGGGACGCTGACCAGGAACACCGACCGCCAGTGCCACTCGGACAGCAGGCCGCCGGCGACCAGCCCGATGAACGAGCCGGCCAGCGCGGCGACCTGGTTGATGCCCAGCGCCATCCCCCGCTCGGACGCCGAGAACGCGTCGGTGAGGATCGCGGTCGAGTTGGCCATCAGCATCGCGCCGCCGATGCCCTGCACGATCCGGAAGCCGATCAGCCAGATCGCGCCGGCGCTGCCGGTGAACGGCACCGCGGACAGCAGGATCGAGGCAACGGTGAACACCACGAAGCCAAAGTTGTAGATCTTGACCCGACCGAGCATGTCGCCGAGCCGGCCCAGCGTGACCACCAGCACCGCGGAGACGAGCAGGTAGCCCATCAGCATCCACAGCAGGTAGCTGGTGTTGCCCGGAGCCAGCGGGTCCAGCCCGATGCCGCGGAAGATCGCCGGCAGCGAGATGATCACGATCGACTGGTTGACCGTGGCCAGCAGGATGCCCAGCGTCGTGTTGGACAGGGCGATCCACTTGTACGGCATTCGGGGCCTTTCCCAGATCGTCGGGTGGGGCGAGACGCTTAGCCGATGCTAAGCAGTCGGCGGTCCGGACGCTGCCGGTTCGGTCACAGCGCCGTGACAGCCGGGGAATTCAGTGCGCGGACGCGGCGGCCACCTCCGGGCCGGGCACCTCGTCGGTGTGGACGTACCGCTTGCCGCGGGAGAGCGAGACCGCGGCCGCGATCACCGACATCAGCACCGCCGCGGTGAAGACCACGACCAGCCCGGAGTGGAACGGGCCGGAGATCAGCCCGGGGAAGAACGACTGGCCCGTCAGCTCGGCCGCCTTCCCCGCGGGCAGCTGCGCGATCACGTCCGGACCGAGCAGCTGCTGGATCGGGTTGAAGCCGAGGAACGCGGCGAACACGCTACCGACGGGCGGGAGCGCGGTGGCCCGGGCGACCGCGTCGGCCGGCACCCCGGCCGCGGCCAGGCCGGAGCCGAGCGCCGAGGGCAGCGACCGCGCCAACCCGGCGATGAGCAGCGAGAAGAACACGCCGATCGATAGCACCGTGCCCGCATTCATCGCGGTCGCCCGCATGCCCGAGGCGACACCGCGCTGGCTGGCCGGCACGCTGCTCATGACGGCCGAGGTGTTCGGCGCGGAGAAGAGCCCGGAGCCGATCCCGTTCAGCGCGACCAGCGCGGCGAACGCCCAGTACGAGAAGTCGACCGGAAGCAGCAGCAGCCCGAGGAACGTCGCCGCGATGAGCAGCAGCCCGCCGGTGGCCAGCAGCCGGGCGCCGTGCCGGTCGGACAGCCGCCCCGACAGCGGGCCGGCGGCGAGGAAGCCCGCCGTCAGCGGCAGCAGGTAGATGCCGGCCCACAGCGGCGTCTCCTCGTACGCGTAGCCGTGCAGCGGGAGCCAGATCCCCTGCAGCCAGATGATCAGCATGAACTGCATGCCACCGCGCGCGATGGACGAGAGCAGCGCGGCGACGTTGCCCGCCGCGAACGCCCGGATCCGGAACAGCCCGAGGTGGAACAGCGGGTCCACCACCTTGGTCTCCACGATCACGAACGCGACGAGCAGCAGCGCGCCGCCGATCAGGCCGGCGAGCACCAGCGGGTTGGTCCACCCCTCGGTCCGGCCCCCGTACGGCTGGATTCCGTACGTGATGGCCGCGAGCAGTGCGGTCAGCCCGACTGCGAACGTGATGTTGCCCCACCAGTCGATGTGCACCCGCTGCCTGCGCGCGGTCTCCTTGAGCGAGGCGTACGACCAGATCGTGCCGGCGATGCCGACCGGCACGCTGACCAGGAACACCGCGCGCCAGTCCCACTGGGACAGCAACCCGCCGG
>Ga0308175_100002818_pt1 | contig 11924 bp, 10 predicted proteins | sample PhyCR1_3_FD_203893 | JGI IMG/M metagenome (GOLD analysis project Ga0308175, IMG submission 203893) | Soil microbial communities from UC Gill Tract Community Farm, Albany, California, United States - DLSLS.C.R1 | ecosystem: Environmental > Terrestrial > Soil > Agricultural land | place: USA... | reverse complement strand
CTACCGCGGTCGCGAGCTGATGATGGTGGGGGTGCTGAAGGGCGCCGTCCTCTTCCTCGCCGACCTCATGCGCCACATCGACGTGCCCTGCGAGATCGACTTCATGGCCGTCTCCACCTACGGATCACAGACCGAGTCCTCGGGGGTGGTGCGCATCCTCAAGGACCTCGACGCCCCGATCAAGGACCGCCACGTGATGATCATCGAGGACATCATCGACTCCGGGCTCACCCTGCAGTACCTGATGCGCAACCTCCGGGCCCGCGAGCCCGCCTCGCTTCAGGCCTGCGCGCTGCTGACCAAGCCCGAACGGCTGCGCGTCGACCTCTCGCCCCGATACGTCGGCTTCGAGATCCCGAATCGCTTCGCGATCGGCTACGGCCTCGATCACGCGCAGCGGTACCGAAACCTCGATTTCGTCGCCGCCCTGAACCAGTAGGACCGCAAAACCGCCCTGGTACGCTGATTTCGACCTTGAGGCGGTTCTTCAAAAGCGCGGCTTTTCCGATCCTGCTCGTGGTGATCCTTGCGTTCATCGCGCAGAAAGTGATCAGCAGCGGCTCGGCGACCGAGGCGCCGCCCTACAACGAACTGATCAAGCAGAAGACGGGACTCATCGCCCAGGGCGAAATCGCCGAAGTCTCGGTCAACACCAAGGACAACACGCTCGACGTCAAGAAACGGAACGGCGAAAGCTTCTCCACGGGCTATCCGCCCAACACCGAGCAGTCGCTGATCGACGAGCTCGAACGCAACGACGTCGAAACCAAGGTCCACGGGTCCGGCAGCTCCGGGCTGCTCTCGCTGCTGACCCTGGTGCTGCCGTTCATCCTCTTCTTCGCCTTCTGGATCTTCCTGATGAACCAGATGCAGGGCGGCGGCTCGCGGGTCATGAACTTCGGGAAATCGAAAGCGAAGCGAATGTCCGTGGACGCGCCGAAGATCACCTTCCGCGACGTGGCGGGCGTTGACGAGGCGGTGCAGGAGCTGGAGGAGATCAAGGAATTCCTCGAGAACCCGAAGAAGTTCCAGGCCCTCGGCGCCCGGATCCCGAAGGGCGTCCTTCTCTACGGCCCTCCCGGCACCGGCAAGACCCTGCTCGCGCGCGCCGTCGCCGGCGAGGCGGGGGTGCCGTTCTTCTCGATCTCCGGCTCGGACTTCGTCGAGATGTTCGTCGGCGTCGGCGCCAGCCGCGTCCGCGACCTCTTCGAGCAGGCCAAGCAGAACTCTCCCTGCATCATCTTCATGGACGAGATCGACGCCGTCGGTCGCCACCGCGGCGCCGGCATGGGCGGCGGCCACGACGAGCGCGAGCAGACGCTGAACCAGCTGCTGGTCGAGATGGACGGCTTCGAGATGAAGGACAACATCATTCTCATCGCCGCCACCAACCGGCCCGACATCCTCGACCCGGCGCTGCTGCGGCCGGGCCGCTTCGACCGCCAGGTGGTCGTCGACCGCCCCGATCGCAAGGGCCGCAAGCAGATCCTCGAGGTCCACACGCGCGGCAAGCCGCTGGGGCGCGAGATCGAGCTCGACACCCTCGCCGGGCAGACCCCCGGCTTCACTGGTGCCGACCTCGCCAACCTGATCAACGAGGCGGCGCTGCTGACCGCCCGCACCGGCAATCGCGAGATCACGATGAAGGAGCTCGAGGAGGGGATCATGCGCGTGATCGCCGGCCCCGAGAAGAAGACCCGGGTGATGAGCGAGAAGGAGCGCCTGGTCACCGCCTACCACGAGGTCGGCCACGCGATCGTCGGCCAGCTGCTGGAGAACACCGACCCGGTCCACAAGATCTCGATCATCAGCCGCGGGCAGGCCCTCGGCTACACGATCAGCCTGCCCACCGAGGACAAGTTCCTCACCACCCGCGCCGAGCTGACCGACACGATGGCGATGACGCTGGGCGGCCGCGCCGCCGAGGAGATCGTCTTCGGCGAGATCACCACCGGCGCCTCGAACGACCTCGAGAAGGTGACGGAGACGGCGAAGCAGATGGTGATGCGGTTCGGGATGTCCGAGCGGCTCGGCCCCCGGGTCTTCGGCCACGACCGCGGCCAGCCCTTCCTCGGCCGCGAGTTCAGCGCCGAGCCGGACTACTCCGACGAGATCGCCCGCGAGATCGACGACGAGATCCGCCGCATCGTCGAGAGCGCCCACCAGACCGCGAAGGGGCTGCTGAACGAACGGCGCGAGGAGCTGGAGCGGATCTCCAAGCTGCTGCTGGAGCGCGAGACCATTGACTCCAAGCAGTTCGTCGCCCTGCTCGACGGCAAGCCCGCCTCCGAGGTCTTCGTCGACGAGGAAGAGCCCTCCAAGCCGCCGCCGCCGGCCCCGACCGCCGAACGGCCCCAGCGCGAAGGCGCCCGTCCGAATCCGCGCCCGAGGCCCGGGTTCGCGGGCGGCGACGCTTCCTAGGCCGCGGTCGCTCCAGGGCGCGAGTCAGGACGCGTCGCCATGAAGGTGATGGGCATCGTCAACGTGACGCCGGACTCGTTCTCGGACGGAGGGCTGTATCTGGATCCGGAGGCCGCTATCCGACATGGCGAGGAGCTGGTGCGGGAGGGGGCGGACATCCTCGACGTGGGGGGGGAATCGACGCGGCCGGGCGCCGAGCCGGTCCCGGTCGAGGAGGAGCTGCGGCGGGTGGTCCCGGTGGTCGAAGGGCTGGTCGGAGCGGGGGCCGCGATCTCGGTCGACACCTCCAAGGCGGCGGTCGCCGCGGCGGCGCTCGACGCCGGGGCCGAGATCGTCAACGACGTGACTGCGCTGCGAGGAGATCCGGAGATGGCGGCCCTGTGCGCCGAGCGGGGCGCCACGCTCGTTCTCATGCACATGCTCGGCGAGCCGCGGACGATGCAGGTGGACCCGCGCTACGACGACGTCGTCGCGGAGGTGGGCGCCTTTCTCGCCCGCCGGCTCGAGGCGGCGGTCGGCGCCGGCATCGAGGAGGAGCGCGTTTGGCTGGACCCGGGGATCGGGTTCGGCAAGACCGCGGAGCACAATCTCGAGCTGCTGCGCCGCCTCGGCGAGCTGCGGCGGCTCGGCCGGCCGCTCGTCGTCGGCACCTCCCGCAAGAGCTTCATCGGCCAGGCCGACGGCTCCCCGGCCGGCGAGCGGACGGGCGGGACGATCGCGACCTCGCTGCTCGCCGCGGAGGCCGGGGCGGCGGTGCTCCGGGTCCATGACGTCGGCCCCCTGTGCCAGGCGCTCACCGTGGCGGCCGCGGTGCTCGGGTAGCGTTCGCGCCATGGAGAGCCACGGCAACGGGATCGAGTCGAGCGCGGAGGTCGAGCTCCGCGGCCTCTCCATCTACACCCACCACGGGGTCTCCGACTCCGAGCAGGAGGTGGGGCAGAGGCTGGAGTTCGACATCTCCTTCGACGTCCCCGACTGTGACGCCGTCCTCACCGACCGGATCGAGGACACGGTCGACTACGCCCAGGTCTGCGACATCGTCGTCCTCGCCGCCACCGAGCGCAGCTACCGCACGCTCGAGCGCCTCGCGCAGGTCGTGGGTGAGCGGCTGATGGAGCGCTACGGCAGCGAGTCCGTCCGCGTCCGCGCCGCCAAGCCGGAGCCGCCGCTGCCGCTGGCGATCCAGGAGGTGGCGGTCGAGGTGACCCAGGAACGGGCAGCCGACGAGGACGAGGAAAACGGGGACTAGCGGCTTGCCGCCCCCGATGAGGACCGGCTACCTGGGCCTCGGCTCCAACGTCGGCGACGCCGCCGGCCACCTGCGCGCGGCGCTGCGCCTGCTCGAGGAGGCGGGGGTGGAGGTGGATGCCGTCTCCTCCACCTACGTCACCGAGCCGGTCGGCGAGATCCTCGACCAGCCGGACTTCCTCAACGCCGTCGCCCGCATCCGCACCGGGCTCGAGCCCGAGGAGCTGCTCGACCTCTGCAAGCGCGTCGAGGCCGAGCGCGGCCGCGAGTTCGACCTGCCCCGCCACAGCCCGCGACCGCTCGACGTCGACCTGCTGCTCTTGGGGGACCTCGAGCTCGCCACCGACCGCCTCACCCTGCCGCACCGCGAGGTGCGCAGCCGTCGCTTCGTGCTCGTGCCGCTGCTGGAGCTCGCCCCGGAGCTCACCCTGCCCGACGGCACCCGCCTCGCCGACTGCCTCGCCGGCCTGCCGCAGGGACAGCGGGTCGAGCCGGTCGGCACCCTCTAGGAGCTCTGGGCGGCGCCGGGCCCGGCAGCGGCTGAGCCGCGCAGCGGCTCGAGCCAGGCGGGCGGCAGCACCGCCGGCATGTGGCCCGGGTAGTCGGGGACGAACCGCCTGGCCAGCGCGCCCGCGGGGCGCCCCTCGATCGCCGGGCGGAGGTCCTCGAGCGTCATCGCCAGCCCGATGCTCGGCGCGATCTGGAAGTCGGCGGCGTTCGGCCGCTCACCCCCGATCACCCCCTCCTCGATCCAGGCGTCGACGCGGTCGAGCAGGGCGGGCAGCCGCTCCAGAGCGGCCCGGGCGTTCCCGTCGCTTGCTTCGTTGAAGCGAGCCCCGAGGGCGACGAGCGGGGCGCCGGTCTTCACGGCGAGCCCGACCGGGACGCCGAGCCTCGCGCCGGCGGAATAGCTCCGCATCGGGTCGCGATCGCGCTTGAAGCCCCACCACAGCAGCTGCCGGACCGGGTGCTGCAGCTCCTCGTCGCCGAAGCGCTCGGCCTCCTCGACCGCGGCCCGCCGCTCGCGCTCGGCGGGGAAGAGCGGCGGCTCGGGGCGCAGCCGCTCGAGCTCGCGGGCGATCGGCCGCGAGCCCTGCACCTTGGTGCCGTCGATCTTCAGCGCCGGCACGGTGACGCCGGCGAAGCCGACCGCTCGCAGGACGCCCTTGGATACCACCGGCATCAGGTCGGTGCGCCGGTAGGCGATGCCCTTGTGCTCGAGCATCAGCGCCGTGGCGATACTCGGGTGGGACGCCGGGATCACGTAAAGGCGGGCCTTCATCGCGCCGATCCTAGTCCCCCGTCCGCGCCGGGGGCATAATCCGCGGCCATGCTGCTCGCGATCGACGTCGGCAACACCCAGACTCACCTCGGCGCCTTCGAGGGAGAGGAGCTCAGCGAGCACTGGCGCTTCCAGACCCGCGCCGGGGCGACCGGCGACGAGCTCGCCGAGCGGATCAGCGGCCTCATGGGGCTGCGCGGAATCGAGTTCGAGGACCTCGACGCGGTCTGCGTTTCTTCGGTGGTGCCGCCTTTGGGGATCCAGTACGAGCAGCTCAGCGGGCGCTATCTGGGGGCCGACTTCCTCCTCGTCGGCCCCGGCGTGAAGACCGGGATGCCGATCCGGATCGACACCCCGCAGGAGGTCGGCGCGGACCGGCTCGTCAACGCGGTCGCCGCCTACGAGCGCTGCGGCGGCGCCTGCGTCGTCGTCGACTTCGGCACCGGCATCAACTTCGACGCGGTCTCGGCCGCCGGCGAGTACCTCGGCGGGGCGATCGCGCCGGGCCTGGAGGTCTCGCTGACGGCGCTGGTCGACCGCGCCGCCCGCATCCCTCAGATCGACCTGGCTGCGCCGGAGACCGCGATCGGCCGCTCCAGCCGTGCCGCGATGCAGTCGGGGGTCGTCTTCGGCTTCGCCGGCCTGATCGACGGCGTCGCGCGGCGCATCGAGGAGGAGCTGGGGGAAGCCCGGTTTCTCGCGACCGGCGGCCTCGCCTCCGTCATCGTTCCCTTTACCGAGACGATCGACGAAGTAGACGACCTGCTGACGCTGAAAGGCCTGCGTCTGATCTATGACCGGAACTTCTCCTGAGCTGACCGACCCCTTCGAGATCGGCGGCGTCCGCATCTCCAACCGGGTGCTGCTGGCGCCGCTGGCCGGGATCGGCAACTGGTTCGTTCGGCTGCAGGCCAAGCGCCACGGCGCGGGTCTCGCCGTCTCGGAGATGGTTTCGAGCTTCGCCCTGCACTACCGCAACGAGCGCACCCTGCGCGAGCTGATGCGGATCCACCCCGACGAGCACCCGGTCTCGGTCCAGCTCTTCGGCCACGACGCCGAGGTGATGCGCTCCGGCGCGGAGACAGTCGCCGCCGCGGGGGCCGACCTGATCGACATCAACATGGGCTGCCCGGTACCGAAGGTGCGCCGCACCGGCGCCGGCGTGCAGCTGCTGCGCGATCCCGAGCTGGCGCTGGCGCTGGCGCGCGGCGCGGCCGAGGGCAGCGGCCTGCCGGTGACGGTGAAGCTGCGCTCCGGGATCGAGGCGGGCGACCGCTCCGGCTTCGAGCTGGCGCTGCGCCTGGTCGAGGAGGCGGGGGTGGCGGCGGTCGGCTTCCACCCGCGGCCGGCCACCAAAGGCCACAAGGGCAAGCCCGACTACGAGCTGACCCGCGAGCTGGTCGAGCGGCTGGACGTGCCGGTGATCGTCTCCGGCGGCCTCGCCGACGCCGAGGCCGCCCGCCGCGCCTTCCGCGAGTCCGGCGCCGACGCGGTGATGCTCGCCCGCGGCTCGCTCGGCAACCCCTGGCTGTTCGAGGAGCTGACCGGGCAGCGGCTCGAGCCGCCGGAGCCCGAAGAGATCGTCGCCGAGCTGCTCTGGGTGATCGACAGGGCCGAGGAGCACCTCGGGGGTGAGCGGGCCGGTCGCTACCTGCGCAAGTTCTACCCCTGGTACCTGGAGCGCCTGGAGGCTCCCCGAGAGGTGGTCGACGAGCTGCAGCGGAGCGCCGATCTGGCCCGCGCCAGGGAGCTGCTCGGCGCCCTCGGCCGGGCCACCGCGCTTGCTTGAGAATTTTTTTTGGCTCACGAACCAGCCTCGCTATACTCCCGCGGCTCCGTGCCCGGGTGTGGTTGCCGTACTTGGCCTCATCGGGGCCTTTTTTCGCTCTTGGAGCCCCTCGGGCTCCCCAAGCCGACAAGTGAGGTCGTTCAAGTGAGTCGTCAGGCTGTGATCACTCCGGAGGGGCTGGAGAAGCTGAAAGAGGAGATCGAGTTCCTCTCGACGACGAAGCGCCGCGAGGTTGCGGCGCGGATCAAGGAGGCGCGCGAATTCGGCGACATCTCCGAGAACGCCGAATACGACGACGCCAAGAACGAACAGGCGCTGCTCGAGACGCGGATCGCCCAGCTGGAGGAGAAACTGCGGCGGGCGACCGTGATCGACGAGAAGGCCGTCGGCACCGACGAGGTCAGCTTCGGCTCCGTCGTCCACGTCAAAGACCAGAAAACGGGCGAATCGCAGAAATTCCAGATCGTCGGCTCCACCGAGGCCAACCCGCTCGAACACAAGCTCTCCAACGAGTCGCCGATCGGCAAGGCGCTGATCGGCGGCAAGCGCAACGACGTGGTCACCGTCGAGGTCCCGCGCGGCCCGAGGAAAAAACTCAAAATCACCAAGATCGAGAAAGCCTGAGGGCCGCTAGGCTCGCGGCTCCATGACCGAGCCGACGGAGCAGGAGCAGCCGGAGCTTTCGGACGTTCTCCGCGACCGGCGCGCGAAGCTGGAGCGGATTCGCGAGGCGGGGGTCGAGCCGTTCCCGCACGAGTTCTCCGGGCGGGAGGACATCGCCGAGGTGCGGGCCGCCCACGAGGGTCTGGCGGCCGGCGCGGAGACCGACTCGCGGCATCGTGTGGCCGGGCGGATCGTCGCCCGTCGCGGGCACGGCAAGGCCTGCTTCCTCGACCTCCGCGACGGCAGCGGCCAGATCCAGCTGCACGCGCGAGCGGACGTCCTCGGCGAGGAGGCCTACGAGATGCTGGTCGACCTCGACCTCGGCGACATCGTCGGCGTCGAGGGAACGGCGATGGCGACGCGGCGGGGCGGCGAGCTCTCGCTGGCGATCGACCACTGGCGGCTCCTGGCGAAGAGCCTGCGGCCGCCGCCGGACAAGTTCCACGGGCTGGAGGACACCGAGACCCGCTTCCGCCGCCGCGAGCTCGACCTGATCGCCAACGAGGAGAGCCGCAGCGCCTTCCGCCTCCGCGCCCGCGCGATCAGCGAGATCCGCCGCTGGCTCGACGAGCACGGCTTCGTCGAGGTCGAGACGCCCGTCCTGCAGCCCCTCTACGGCGGCGCCCTCGCCCGCCCCTTCGTCACCCACCACAACGCGCTGGACCGCGATCTCTACCTGCGGATCGCCACCGAGCTCTACCTGAAGCGGCTGGTGGTCGGCGGCATCGACCGCGTCTACGAGCTCGGCAAGGACTTCCGCAACGAGGGCGTCTCCCACAAGCACAACCCGGAGTTCACGATGCTGGAGTGGTACGAGGCCTACGCCGACTACGAGAAGACCGCGCACGACCTCGAGTTGCTGGTCGCCGAGGTCTGCGAGCGGGTGCTGGGGACGACCAGGGTGCGCCGCGGCGAGGTCGAGATCGACTTCGCGCCGCCCTGGCGGCGGATCACGCTGCGCGAGGCGATCCTCGAGCGGGCCGGCGTCGACGTAGCCGAGCACCCGACCCGCGAGGCGCTGGCGAGGGCGATGGGAACCGAGCCCGACCCGGCCGAGGGCTGGGGCAAGCTGGTCGACGGGCTGCTCTCCAAGGAGGTCGAGCCCGGCCTGGTCCAACCAACCTTCGTCTTCGACTACCCGGTCGAGCTCTCCCCTTTCGCCAAGCGGCACCGCTCCGTCGCGGGGATGGTGGAGCGGTGGGAGGCCTTCGCCGGCGGGGTCGAGATCGCCAACTCCTTCACCGAGCTGAACGATCCCGACGAGCAGCGGCGCCGCTTCGAGCAGCAGGCGGCCGAGGTCGCCCGCGGCGACCAGGAGGCCCAACCCTACGACGAGTCGTTCGTCGAGGCGCTCGAACAGGGAATGCCGCCGACCGGCGGCGTCGGCCTCGGCATCGACCGCCTGGTGATGATGCTGACCGGAGCCTCGACCCTGCGGGAAGTGCTGCTGTTCCCGGCGATGCGCGGCTGAGCGGCCCCCGCTGTGTGATGAAAGACCGCTCTTAGCGGCGGTCTGGGCCCCCGGGCCGGGCCTCCGTCCCCGGTAGAGTTAATGGACAGATGGATGCCTCCCGATAGGGAATAAGGGCATCCGGCGGTACAAACCCGGGTAATCCGGGTTGGAACCAGGAAGAGGTCTTCATTGTTCGAGCGATTCACTGAGAGGGCTCGCCAGGTCGTCGTCCTAGCGCAGGAGGAGGCCCGGACGCTCAAGCACAACTACATCGGCACCGAGCACATCCTGCTCGGCCTCCTTCGCGAGGAGGAGGGCCTTGCCGCGCGCGTGCTCGAGTCCCTGGACATCACCGTCGAACGCGTCCGCTCCCAGGTGGTGCGGATCGTCGGTTCCGGTGAGGAGGTCACCTCGGGGCAGATCCCGTTCACCCCGCGCGCCAAGAAGGTGCTCGAGCTGGCGCTGCGCGAGGCGCTCTCGCTCGGCCACAACTACATCGGCACCGAGCACATCCTGCTCGGCCTGGTGCGCGAGAACGAGGGCGTCGCGGCGCGCATCCTGCTCGACTTCGACGCCGACTCGGACAAGATCCGCAACGAGGTGATCCGGATGCTCTCCGGCCCCGGCGGACGCCGCCAGGGCGGCGGCGGGGGCGGCGGCGCCCCCGAGGGCAAAAAGTCTTCGAAACTGCTCGACCAGTTCGGGCGCAACCTGACGCGGCTCGCCGAGGAGGGCAAGCTCGACCCGGTAATCGGCCGCGAGACCGAGATCGAGCGGATCATGCAGATCCTCTCCCGCCGCACCAAGAACAACCCGGTGCTGCTCGGCGAGCCGGGGGTCGGCAAGACCGCCGTCGTCGAGGGGCTGGCCGCCCGCATCAACAAGGGCGAGGTGCCGGAGCTGCTGAAGAACAAGCAGATCTACACCCTGGACCTGGCGGCGCTCGTCGCCGGCTCCAAGTACCGCGGCGAGTTCGAGGAGCGGCTGAAGAAGGTGATGAAAGAGATCACCCAGCGCGGCGACATCATCCTCTTCATCGACGAGCTCCACAACTTGGTCGGCGCTGGCGCCGCCGAGGGCGCGATCGACGCCGCCTCGATCCTGAAGCCGGCCCTGGCCCGTGGCGAGCTGCAGACGATCGGCGCCACCACGCTCGACGAGTACCGCAAGTACCTCGAGCGCGACTCGGCGCTGGAGCGGCGCTTCGCGCAGATCCGGGTCGACCAGCCCTCCCCCGAGGACACGGTGAAGATCCTCGAAGGCCTGCGCGAGCGCTACGAACAGCACCACCGGGTAACGATCCGCGACGACGCGCTGGAAGCCGCGGCCGAGCTGGCTGACCGCTACATCTCCGACCGCTTCCTGCCCGACAAGGCGATCGACCTGATCGACGAGGCCGGCTCGCGGATGCGGATCAAGTCGATGAGCACGCCGCCGGTCTACCGCGACCTCGAGGAGGAAATCGAGAAGACGCGGCGCGACAAGGAGGCCGCGATCGAGGCCCAGGAGTTCGAAAAGGCCGCCAACCTGCGCGACACCGAGCGCCAGCTGACGACCCGCAAGCGCCAGCTCGAAGACGAGTGGGCCGACGGCGAGAACGGCGAGCGGCCCGAGGTCGGCGAGGAGGAGATCGCCGACATCGTCTCGATGTGGACCGGGATCCCGGTCTTCAAGCTGACCGAGGCCGAGACCAAGAAACTGATCCGCATGGAGGAGGAACTCCACAAGCGGGTGATCGGCCAGGAGGTCGCGATCACCGCCGTCTCGAAAGCGATCCGCCGCTCCCGCGCCGGGATCAAGGACCCGAAGCGGCCGGCCGGCTCGTTCATCTTCCTCGGCCCCTCCGGGGTCGGCAAGACCGAGCTCGCCCGCACCCTGGCCGAGTTCCTCTTCGGCGACGAGGAGGCGATGGTCCGCATCGACATGTCCGAGTACATGGAGAAGCACGCGGTCAGCCGCTTGGTCGGCTCGCCCCCGGGCTACATCGGCTACGACGAGGGCGGTCAGCTGACCGAGGCCGTGCGCCGCAAGCCCTACTCGGTGCTGCTGCTCGACGAGATCGAGAAGGCCCACCCGGACGTCTTCAACATCCTCCTGCAGATCCTCGAGGACGGGCGCCTCACCGACGCTCAGGGGCGCACGGTCGACTTCCGCAACGCGATCGTGATCATGACCTCCAACATCGGCGCCGCGGAGATCTCGAAGAACACCTCGATCGGGTTCACCGTCTCCGACGAGACCGGCATGTCCTACGACGACATGAAGAACCGGATCATGTCCGACCTGAAAAAAGTCTTCCGGCCGGAGTTCCTCAACCGGATCGACGAGGTCATCGTCTTCCACAAGCTGGCCAAGGAGGAGGTCAAGGAGATCATCGACCTGATGATCAACCGGGTCCGGGTCCAGGTCGCCGAGCACGAACTGCAGCTGGAGCTGACCGACGAGGCCAAGGACCTGCTGGTCGAGAAAGGCTGGGACCCCTCGATGGGCGCCCGCCCGCTGCGCCGGGCGATCCAGCGCTACATCGAGGACCCGCTGGCCGACGAAGTCCTGCGCCAGGGCGAGATGGTCCCCGGCTCGACCGTGATGGTCGCCCGGGACCCCTCCGGCGACGAGGAGGACAAGCCGCTCAGCCTGACGATCATTGCCCCGAAGAAGCCGAAGCCGAAGGCCGAGGAGCCGAAGGAGCGCGAGAAGGTCGGCGTCGGCGCCAAGAAGGACGACGGCGGTGGCGACCAGAGCTCCGTCGAGGAGGGCCCCGAGCCCTCCGGCGAACCCCAGCCCTGAGCGGGGGCGGTTAGGTGCGGGAGCCCGGGCGGGCGGCGATCGGGACCTGGAGCGGAGGGCGCTTCCTCCGCTTCGGTGAGGCGATCGACGAGGAGCGGCTGGAAGCCCTGCTGCGGCCGGGCGCGGGGATCGACTCCGTGCTCACCGCGGACGCCTACGGTCAGGGCGAGGCCGACCGGGTGCTGGGGCGGGCGCTAGCGGGCGTTCCGCGCGGCGACTACAGCCTGATCGGCGCCGTCGGCCACGACTTCTACGAGGGCGAGCGCGACGGGCCGAAAGGG
>Ga0308175_100002816_pt1 | contig 11930 bp, 8 predicted proteins | sample PhyCR1_3_FD_203893 | JGI IMG/M metagenome (GOLD analysis project Ga0308175, IMG submission 203893) | Soil microbial communities from UC Gill Tract Community Farm, Albany, California, United States - DLSLS.C.R1 | ecosystem: Environmental > Terrestrial > Soil > Agricultural land | place: USA... | reverse complement strand
CACTGGCTCCGGTGAGAAGGCCTTTAGTGTAGGGGCAGATTTAAAAGAACGAAAGCATTTAACCGAAGAGCAAGTAAAACGAAACCTAAATAAAATTAATGAGGTGTTTAGCGATATTGATCTGCTTTCGCAGCCTACGGTTGCAGCAATAAATGGGTTTGCTTTTGGCGGAGGGATGGAACTCGCTTTAGCCTGTGATTTTCGGATTGCGGCTGACGATGCTGTGATGGGGTTAACAGAAACGAGTCTAGGGATTATTCCCGGTGCAGGTGGTACCCAGCGGCTTCCTAGGCTTATTGGTCAGGCAAAGGCCCTCGAACTCATCCTAACGGCAAAACGACTTACGGCTAACGAAGCAAATCAATATGGGCTGCTTACAAGTATTGTTGAACGGAGTGATTTGTTAAGTGAATGTGTTGCTTTTTGTTCACAGCTGTTAGCTAATGGACCAATTGCGCTGCAGCAGGCTAAGTTTGCTATAAAAAATGGCATGAACGCTGATTTACATACAGGCTTGCAGATCGAACGGAAAGCGTATGAAATAACCCTGCCCACTGAGGATCGAATGGAAGCACTAAAAGCATTCTCAGAAAAAAGAAAACCCAATTTTAAAGGTAAATAACATGGTGCCTTCACCGTGTTATTTTTTATGATCTAACCGTCCTGTCCACAGTAAGACTGGCTTTTTGTTTTTCTTAGTTCTAAATCTTCCTTTTTAAACTAAACTAGGAATAGAGAGGCTGTACAAAAAGGAGGACAAAATCATGGTACGAAAAATGGGGGTCTATGCGGTTTTGGCCTTTTGTTTATATGGTTTGTTTATTTATTGGTATTTATTTCACTTAGCTGATACCTCGCTGCCTTTTGAATTTCAAGGTTCCAAAGCAGACCCATCAACCTTCCTAAATGGAAGAGAGTTAGATCTGAGCCAAGAGTATTCAAAGATTAGAAATTTATTATTTTTTCTTTCTACGCCATTTGAATGGCTCTTTTATTTCCTAATTCTGTTATTTGGTTTTTCTAAAGCCTTTAAGCGGTGGGCAGATCAGTCAGCAAAGTATAAAGCGCTGCGAATGCCTATTTATTTAATCTGGCTTTCCTTGTTTGCTTTTGTTGCTACCTTTCCACTCAACTACATCAGCTATTCCTTATCTCGGACTTATCATATTTCAACCCAGACCTTCCCTTCGTGGATGAAAGACGAATTAATTGATTTCTGGTTGAACTATGGAACATGGCTGATTATTGTTCCGGTTCTCTATTGGTTAATGAAGAAAAGTAATAAGCGCTGGTGGCTCTATGGCTGGCTTTTATCTGTACCGTTTACATTATTTATGATGTTTTTGCAGCCGGTTGTTATTGACCCGTTATACAATGATTTTTATCCTTTGAAAAATAAGGAACTGGAAACAAAGATTTTGGCATTGGCAGAGAAAGCAGAAATTCCGGCAAAGCATGTTTTTGAGGTTAATATGGCGGATAAAACCAATGCTTTAAATGCTTACGTAACCGGAATAGGTTCAAATGCAAGGATTGTTCTGTGGGATACAACACTTAATAAGTTAAACGATAATCAGATTTTATTTATAATGGCTCACGAAATGTGCCATTATGTTGAAAAACATATTTATTTTGGGATAGCTGGTTATTTACTGCTCTCACTGCTGGGATTATATCTTACTTATAAAATAATGAATTGGGCAGTTGGAAAATGGGGCAAGGAACTAAAAATAAATGATGTGCGAGATATTCGCTCGCTCCCGTTATTTTTTATGATTTTATCCATGCTTTTATTTGCTTCAAGCCCACTGACCAATCTCGCTTCACGTTACGAGGAAACACGTGCGGATAACTATGCGATCAAAATGACCAAAAATCCGGAGGCTGCTATAAGCTCCTTTCAAGAATTAACCCGTTCTGGATTAAGTGAGGTAAATCCGCCACTGCTTGTAAAAATTTTTCGGTATACTCATCCATCCATGTTGGATCGAATTTCTATGTTAGAAGAATATGAAATTAAGCACCGGAACCAATAATGTGATTTTAAGCTTAAGATTCTAAATCTTGAGCTTTTTATTTTGAAAAGGCGGCCCCGTTCACCCGCAGGAGTCTTCGCCGTTCCGCTTCAATCAACATGTTAAAAATCAGCAATTAACACAGCCAAAAATAAAAAACCGCCAATTTCGGCGGCTCAGAATGGTTAGGTCCCAAATCGTTTGTTAATGTTTATTAGCTCATTCGATAGAAGCTGAAAGGTCTTTTTATCACGGGTATCAATGGCATTGTCAATTTTCCGGAGGAGCTTTTCCTTTTCAACATTCAACTGGATTTCCGATAGCAGCATCTCGATGTATAAATCCTGGACAAAGTTCTCTTTCAAACGGGTTCGTTTCATGGCACCAATTTTCATTAAATCTGAGTATGACTTATCGTTCATGAAAATCACCTCTGAGCTTTTTTAAAGTATATGGGCTTTTTGACATAATATCAATACTTTTTGAAATTTTCCGATAGTTTTTCTGACTTGACAAATAAATGTGAATATTTTCGCAACAATAATAAAAATTAAGGGAGAAGGAGTAGAAATAGTGGTAAGATATGGTGGATAAAATGTGATAAAAGGGGTTGGGATTTTGACGGATAAGCATACCGGAGATTATATAGTGAATGCATGTACCATGTATATAAAACCAGAGGAATATGGAAATAGAATATTTTCAGTTATTGGCGAAGTCGAAGATGAAATCCTGTCTCCGCTTAAACCATTCAGCATTATTCAAAAAGGCTGCGCTTATTATGGGGTAGATTATGAGGGAAGAAGGAAAGGGACAAGGCTGTTAATTGACTATTCACGTAAGCTTCCAATTGTGATTGAACCCATTAATAACATTTATACATTCTGTACCGCTTCTCCGGACAGCCCTAAATGTATCTGGTTCTTCACTGAACATATCAAAGATTTTCGGCGTGTTTCCGCTCGGGAGACATTGGTTATTTTTCGTAATAATCAATCGCATATTTTCCCTGTTTCTTACAGCACATTTAATACGCAAATGCTTCGGACATCATATTTACAAATGAAGCTCATGCAAAGGGTAGAGTTCAGTAATAAAAGGTTAGCCTTTGTACTCCAAGGCCCTAAGCCTTTAAAGGCTTCAGAGAGCAATGAACTTTATTTAAATAGGAAAGAATAATTACGAACGGGATAGGTGTTTTTTTGACAAGTAGGTTTCTAATAATTCCTGGACTTTGTTTCGAATTCTTGGATTGAAATAATTATGATTTTCCTCGTAGCCCTTGTAAATAAACAAATACATTGTAAAAGCATCATCCCGTTTGGTCTGAATTACCTGCAGATTATTCTTCCTCATGTATTGTTTAACCAAAGCTAACTCCTGTTGAATATCCTTCATAGCTTCTTCAATTAAATTTAAATAGGGTTTTTTTAATTTAAAAGGGCTGTTTGTCACAACGGCTAGATCACGGTTAAGGATTATAAGAACCATTGGCAAGTATATGGCCTTTTCCATGATATCACGCTCATCATCTGGAATTCGGGTCATCCTTTTCTCCCTCCCGTTTATCAAAATAGAACAAATGTTCTTTTTAATATTAACAAAAACAGACTAAAAAATGCAATAGGTAATATTTTATGAAAGCTTGTCATGGGACGAGCTTTCTTTGTTGCAAAAATAAGGCAAGTTATGAGAAAGTTTTTATTAATAGAAGGATATTTGATAGGGGAAAATGAATTAAATGAGGAAACTAAAAAAAAAGAAAACACCATCAGATTAAATTGAAGGGAATAATGTGGGCGAATGGGTGATAAACAAATGAGAGCTGATAGACATCAAAGAACGAAAAAGAAAAGATGGCCGTCCATTTTACTTGTATGCCTGCTTTTAATTGGTGCAGTATCAGGGTATGCATATTACCAATATAAACAAGGTGTTAATCAATCATTAAAAAAAATCAATAAAGATCAAAAAGATACAAATGTGGTGTATGATTTTGAAGGAAAAAAAGATCAGTACGGAGATACAAATGTCCTTTTACTAGGAAGCGATGCAAGGGGAAATGAGAAATCCCGCGCTGACACAATAATGATAGCGCATTATAACGAAGACAAACGAACATTCAAATTAACATCGATCATGCGTGACAGCTATGTCGACATTCCCGGTCATGGCAAGCATAAAATTAACTCCGCTTTCGCAAGAGGCGGCCCGGAGTTAATGAGACAAACGATTAAAGAGAATTTTGATATTGATTTACAATACTATGCTATTGTTGATTTTCAGGGCTTTGTTCAATTAATTGATGAAGCGTTCCCACAAGGTGTCGAGATTGATGTGGAAAAGAGAATGCAGAAAAATATTTATATGACACTTGAACCTGGTTTGCAGAGATTGAATGGTACACAACTGCTCGGTTACGTGCGTTTCCGTCATGATGCGATGTCGGATTTTGGCAGGGTAGAACGACAGCAAAAAGCGATTAAAGCGATCAGAGAACAATTAAGTGGTTTTCAAACGATTACCAAGCTGCCAAAACTAATTGGCGTTGTCAGTCCATATGTTAATACGAACATGGATACTTCTGATATGCTGTTTATGGCAAAGGACTTTTTCTCAGATAAAAGAGGAACATTACAGACCTTGCGAATACCTGTTGAAAATAGCTTTACGGAGCCGCGGATAAAAGGAGAGGGAGCAGTACTTGATATTGATGTTGAGAAAAACAAACAGGCGCTCCATCAATTTATCACACAGTAAGATATACTAAATAAAGGAGAAAACGGGATGGACATTGAATCACTTAAAGCTTGGTTTACACTTCAACATATAATGAGCCTTATACAAGAGTATCGGGCTCTGGGTCCGATACCAGGCATTTTGTTGATCATTGTGGAAGCATTTTTGCCGTTTCTCCCTTTATTTGTTTTTGTGATGGCAAATGCCAATGCCTTTGGCCTTTGGCTCGGTTTTTTATATTCTTGGCTTGGGGCATGTTTAGGTGCAATCATTGTTTTTTGTCTAATAAGACGGTTTGGGCAAAAGAAGTTATTATCTTTTTTGTCTAATCATCCAAAAGTCCGCAAACTTATGGAATGGGTGGAACGTCACGGGTTTGGTCCTCTATTTTTACTAATATGTTTTCCATTTACTCCATCAGCACTTGTAAATATAGTTGCTGGTCTTTCGAGAGTTAGTTTTGCTCAGTACTTGCTGGCAGTGTGTATTGGGAAGATGGTGATGATTTTTACAATAAGCTTTATCGGTTATGATCTTCATTCATTAGTTACTCAACCTTTTCGAACGGTCATTGTTTTGCTAGTTATTTTTGCTCTCTGGTTAGTAGGGAAAAGAATTGAAGTTAGGATGAATAAGCGTTTAGAAATTGACCATAATGGAGAAATAGATAGAAAGCAAGAAAAGGAGAAACGGAGGAGTGTTAATGAAGATTGAATGGAAAAAAGAAGGATTAGAATGGATTAAGGCTTTTGCGATTGGCATTATTATTTTTGCTTTTATTCGAACGTTTTTCTTTTCTAATTATATCGTAGAAGGCGAATCAATGATGCCAACTCTCCAGGACGGAAATAAATTAGTGGTCAATAAGCTGGGATTTCAGGCTGGTGAGTTAAACCGTTTTGATGTAATCGTCTTTCATGCAAATGCCAAAGAAGATTTTGTTAAGCGCATTATCGGACTGCCAGGCGATAAGATTGAGTACAAGGAAGATACATTATATATTAATGGTCATAGATATGAAGAACCCTTTTTAGATGTTTATAAAAAGAAATCTCCAGGGTTGAAATTAACTGGAGATTTTAGCTTAAAGGAGATTACCGGCGAAAATATCGTACCGGAAGGGAAGTTATTCGTTCTCGGGGATAATCGCTTAGGCAGCTGGGACAGCCGCCAATTCGGCTTTATCAATGCCAGTCAGGTTGTCGGTAAAGTAGATTTGCGTTATTGGCCAATAAATGAAATAAACGTTCATTTTTAAGAAAAGTGGACCTCGAGGGGCTAGGCGCTGGAACTGGACAATCCTTTAGGTAAAAACTTTTATACTTTCTTACCTAAGTAAATAAAGAAAAGACACGATTTTGACAAATCGTGTCTTTTTTGTCCAGTTGAAGAAATGTCTGCTGTTCTACGTAGATTTACCATTATTGGTTAAAACCCATCCGTCTATAATACAAACAAATGTACTATTTTATGATAGAATGGAAGATAAAGAGTTGGAGAAAAGGGAGGGTTTCCTTATGTCATTAAGAATGATAACTGGCAGGTCCGGCAGCGGCAAAACTGCCATGTTCCTACATGAGATCCGTGACCGTCTTATAGAAAATCCGGAAGGAAAACCGATCATTTATATCGTACCGGAACAAATGACATTTTTAACCGAATACCGTTTAGCGACAGACTCACTCATTGGCGGGATGATCCGGGCTCAGGTGTTTAGCTTCTCCCGGTTGGCATGGAGGATTCTGCAAGAAACGGGCGGGATAACTCGTTATCATTTAAGCAGTGTCGGGATGAACATGTTGATCCGTAAAATAATTGATGAGCAGAAGGAAAATTTAAACATCTTCCAGCGGGCAGCTGATAAAAATGGATTCGTTCAGCAGCTTGAACAAATGATTACTGAGTTTAAGCGATATTGTATCAGCCCGGAGGATTTAATCCAAAAAACAGTTCAACTTGGAACAGATAGCTCGGGATCAAAAGCACTGCATGATAAATTAACAGATTTAGAGAAGGTATATTCAAAATTCGAGGAAGAAATCTTTGGGAAATATATTGATTCGGAAGACTATTTCCGCCTTTTAGCCGAGAAAATATCAGTTTCGGCCTACTTAAAAGAAGCCGAAATTTATATTGATGGGTTTTACAGCTTTACCCCGCAGGAATTCCAAATCATCGCAGAACTAATGAAGACGTGTAAACAAGTTTCGATTGCAATGACAACGGATCGTTTTTCTATTGATTCAGCACCAGACGAACTTGATTTATTCCGCGCTTCGGCAGAAGCCTGCTATAGCCTGTATGATATTGCAAAAACAAGTGGGATTGAAATAGAGAAACCTATCGTGCTGTCAGATCAGATAAAGTGGACATCTAAAGCTTTAAGTCATTTGGAGAAACATTTTGATACCCGCCCTGCTTTACCTTTACATGGGGTAACAGAAATTCAAATTAGCCGGGCAGTGAATCGAAGAGCAGAGATTGAAGGGATAGCCAGGGAAATCCGTCATGTGGTTCAATCAAATGGATACCGCTATAAGGATATTGCTTTGTTAATAAGAAATGGCGGGGACTATCATGAAATTGTCGAACCAGTTTTTAATGATTATCAAATACCATATTTTATTGATCAAAAAAGAACCATGCTTAATCACCCCTTAATTGAATTGATCCGGTCAACACTAGAAATCATTAACTCTTTTTGGCGTTATGAACCAGTATTTAGGGCGATTAAAACCGAATTGCTTTATCCTCTCCAAGAGAACCCTTCTAAAATGCGGGAAAAGATGGACAGGCTTGAAAACTATTGTTTAGCTTATGGGATAAACGGCAGTAAATGGACAAAAAAGGATCGCTGGGTTTACCGGCGGATAAAAGGTCTGGAATTAACCGGAAGCAGTCAGACGGATGTTGAAAAAGAGCTGGAGACTGAGTTGAATGAATTAAAGCTACTTGTTTCAACCCCAATCTTGCGTTTGTCCAGACGGTTGAAAAAAGCTGACACTGGACGTAAACTTTGTGAGGCAATTTATTTATATCTGGAGGAATTGGATATACCCGATAAACTTGAGCAATGGAAAATGGCTGCAGAGGAAAAGGGGCAGCTTGTAAGAATGCGGGAACACGAACAAGTTTGGGATGCAGTAATTGATTTGCTCGACCAATATGTAGAAATATTAGGGGATGAGCACGTTTCCTTAAAAGCATTTGCTGCCATATTAGAAGCAGGTTTTGATTCCTTACATTTTTCGCTTATTCCACCTGCGCTTGACCAGGTTTTAATTGGGAACCTTGAAAAATCGCGGCTAAATGAAAGTAAGATTGTTTTTGTTGTTGGCGTAAATGAAGGAGTACTACCAGCAAAAATATCGGATGAGGGCATTCTTGCGGATGAGGACCGGGAATTATTATTAGCGGCAGGAATGAGTGTAGCACCAAGCAGCCGTACCCGTCTGCTAGATGAAAATTTTCTTGCATATAAAGCTTTTTCCGCACCGTCAGAATGTCTTTATGTCAGCTATCCACTTGCTAATGATGAAGGCAAAGCATTAATTCCTTCTTCGTACATTAAACGCCTTAAGGATTTGTTCCCAGACATTCACGAGGCTGATTATGTTACTGAACCTTCAGAACTTTCCGAGGAGGAGCAGCTAGGATTTGTATCTAATTTTACGACCACCTTATCGTACCTAAATGCACAATTGCAATTGAAAAAGAGGAACTATCCAATCGCAGATTTGTGGTGGGATGTGTACAACTACTATCTCAACAGCCCATGGAAAAATAAAGCGGTCAAAGTGTTCTCAAGTCTTTTTTATACGAATGGCACGGTCCAATTGTCGCCCGAGGTGGCTGATGCATTATATGGTGATATTATTCAGGCCAGTGTTTCAAGAATGGAGCTATATAACGGATGTGCTTTTTCACATTTCGCCCAGCACGGGCTAAAGCTTCGTGAACGGCAGATTTTCCGTTTAGAGGCACCAGATATCGGGGAATTATTCCACGCCGCCTTAAAACAAATTGCTGAGAAAGTAAATGAGCAGAATATATCATGGGCCGAGCTATCCCGTAAGCAATGTGAGCACCTGGCAAAAGACGCAGTCAAAACCTTGGCGCCGAAACTACAGAATGAAATTCTACTGAGTTCAGAAAGACACCATTATATTCAGCGGAAGTTAGAACAAATCATTACACGTGCATCGATTGTTTTGAGCGAGCATGCAAAGGTAAGTGGTTTCTCACCGATTGGATTAGAATTAGCCTTTGGCCCAAACGGGGAACTGCCGCCGCTAAGCTTCTCTTTGAAAAACGGAAAAAGAATGGAATTGGCAGGTCGGATTGACCGGATTGATCAGGCGAAAGCCGATGATAATAGTGTCTTTTTAAGAGTAATTGATTATAAATCTAGCGAAAAAGATGTTAATTTATCAGAAGTTTACTATGGTTTAGCCTTACAAATGCTGACATACCTTGATATCGTCATGACACACTCTGCTGAATTAGTAGAAATGAAAGCGAGCCCTGCTGGTGTCCTTTACTTTCATGTTCATAATCCTTTTATTAATACAAAGAAAATGCTGACTATAGATGAAATTGAAAATGAAATCATGAAAAAGTTTAAAATGAATGGGTTAATGCAGAGTGACAAAAGGGTAATCCAGCTGATGGATCAAACGCTGGAGTCAGGTGACTCACAAATTGTAGCAGCCGGGATCAAAAAGGATGGTAATTTATCCAAAAAATCAAAGGTTGCAAGCTTAAAGGAATTTAATCAGCTAAGAAATCATGTTCGCACCATTTATCAGAAAACAGGCAACGCCATTATTAACGGACAAATTGATATTTCACCGTTTAAATTAAAGGACAAAACCCCTTGTACGTTCTGTTCCTATAAATCTGTTTGTCAGTTTGATGAGTCAATTGATAGTAATCATTTTCGGATTTTAACACCACATTCAAAAGATGAGGTATTGGAATTGATCAAAAAGGAGGTTTCTGCAAATGAATAGTGTGGTGATTCCTCCAAAACCAGACGGGGTTACCTGGACGAACGACCAGTGGAAGGCCATAGCAGCAAGAAATAAGAATATCCTTGTTGCTGCTGCTGCTGGTTCAGGGAAAACGGCAGTCCTTGTCGAAAGAATCATTCAAAAGATTCTAGCTCAAGAGGAACCGATTGACGTCGACCAATTATTAGTCGTCACCTTTACGAGTGCGTCAGCTGCGGAGATGCGGCACCGGATTGGCGAAGCACTTGAAACAGCGATCGACAAAAATCCGGAATCAAGAAATTTAAGAAAACAGCTTAATCTTTTAAACAAGGCAACCATCTCGACGCTGCACTCTTTTTGCATGGAAGTCATCCGTAAATATTATTATTTAATCGAGGTTGATCCTAGCTTCCGCATCGCTGATGATACAGAGGCACAATTAATTAGAGATGAAGTGATGGAAGAGTTATTTGAAGAGGAATATGGAAAAAGAGATAATGAAGCATTTTTTAATTTAGTAGATTCATTCACAAGTGACCGTAGTGATGCGGCACTAATGGATATTGTACGTTCGATTTATGACTTTGCTCAGTCCAATCCCCTTCCAGACCGTTATTTGGAGACAATTGTGTCTATGTATCAAGTCGAATCCATGTCCTCTGTCGAGGAGCTTCCATTTATCGATTCACTCCTCTTTGATGTCAAACTTCAGTTAGAGGCTGCAAAAGAAATGATTAAGCAAGGCCTTGAACTTACTAAACTGCAAAATGGTCCGGCGCCTCGGGCAGAAAATTTTTTAGACGATTTACAGGTGATTAATACCTTAATGTTAGCAGAACAGGATTCTTGGAACACTCTTTACCAGGCAATGCAAACATGGTCCTTTTCAAGAGCAAAACAGGTAAAAGGGGATCAATATGATAAGGAATTAACAGAAAAGGCACAGAAACTGCGGGACAAAGCGAAGAAAAAAATTCAAGGTATTAAGGATGAGCTCTTTTCCCGCCGACCTGAAAGCTTTTTACGTGATATGGCGGAAATGCGGCCATTAATCGAAACATTAGTCTATTTAGTTAAAGAGTTTTCGGTCCGGTTTGCGAAGGTAAAACGGGAAAAAGGTTTGGCCGATTATAATGACCTGGAGCATTTTTGCTTGGCTATTTTAACAAAAGATATCACTGGAAACGGCGAATTCCGTCCCTCAGAAGCAGCCCTTAGTTACCGCCGTCATTTTAAAGAAGTCTACTGCGACGAGTACCAGGACACAAATATGGTGCAGGAGACGATCTTGAAATTAGTTGCACAAGATAATGAAGAAACAGGCAATCTGTTTATGGTGGGCGACGTAAAGCAATCGATTTATCGATTTCGCCTGGCGGAGCCACGGCTATTTCTTTCCAAATATAATCGTTTTACTGTAGAGGGGTCTCAATCAGGACTTCGAATTGACCTGGCTCAGAATTTCCGGAGTAGAAAAGAGGTACTTGATGCTACTAATTTTCTATTCAAACAAATTATGGGAGTCAAAGTAGGGGAAATTCAATATGATGAGGCTGCAGAACTGCGCAACGGTGCTCCGTATCCTGAAGATTCGGAGTATCCGGTAGAGTTAATTCTTATTGACCAAAAGGTTGGCAGCCAAAATTCTGAAGAACCAGAAGCAGACAGTGATGCAGAAGTGGTTGAATTTGATGCAGCAGACCTTGAACAATCTCAGCTTGAAGCAAGGGTAATTGCTGCTAAAATTAAAGAATTAATCGCAAATAGTGCCCCTGTATATAGCACCAAAACAAATACGGAAAGACCATTAATGTATCGGGATGTAGTGATACTTCTCCGTTCGATGACCTGGGCACCGCAGTTTATGGAGGAATTCAAAGAGCAGGGAATTCCTATTTATGCCAATTTATCCACTGGTTATTTTGAAGCGACAGAAGTATCCATTATGATGTCACTTCTAAGAGTGATTGATAATCCATACCAGGACATTCCGCTTGCTTCAGTGTTACGTTCACCAATTGTTGGGTTAAATGAAGAGGAACTCTCCAAAATACGGATAAGTAAAAAACGTGGTTCGTTCTGGGAAGCTGTTACGGCCTTTTGTTTAAGTAATACAGCTGAGGTGAATGAACCATTTTATGAGAAGGTTCGTGTCTTTTTTGACTTGTTAACAGAATGGCGT
>Ga0308175_100002815_pt1 | contig 11930 bp, 12 predicted proteins | sample PhyCR1_3_FD_203893 | JGI IMG/M metagenome (GOLD analysis project Ga0308175, IMG submission 203893) | Soil microbial communities from UC Gill Tract Community Farm, Albany, California, United States - DLSLS.C.R1 | ecosystem: Environmental > Terrestrial > Soil > Agricultural land | place: USA... | reverse complement strand
GCGATCAGCGTCGTGACCAGGCGCACGAGCCCGGGGCCGGGGGGCGCGGAGCGCGCGCGAACGCGCAGCGTCCCGACCGGCTCGTCGGCGACCCGCAGCTCGTAGGCCTCCACCCCGTCGCCGTCGGCCTTCACCGCCGCCTCGTCGGCCGGCGACTGCACCGCGACCGCCACCGTCCCGCCACCGCGATCGGTCAGCACGAGGCTCGCGTCGAGCGCGCGCGCAGCCGCCCGCACCACCTCGTGCAGCCCGGCGCCGGACTCGACGGCATCCGTGATCGCGTCGAGAACCGAGAGGTCGAGATCGGCCTCCATGGGCGAAGAGTACGGTGGATCGCATGCGACGGCGCGCGTTCCGCGCTGGTCCTTGCAAGCTGCGTCTCGGCGTGCGGGCGAGCACGCTGTCGCGCGGCGAGCTGACGGGGACGTTCGGGCGCTAGCCCTGGATGCGGTCCCAGAACCAGACGATCGCGCCGCCGCCCGCAAGGCCCAGGCCGAGGCACGCGCCGACCACGTAGAGCGTCAGGAACGCGGCGGCGCAGCGCTCCCACATCCGCGAGTAGGCGGTCCACGCCGGGACGAGGATGAACGCGACGTAGGCCGCGAGGCCGAAGACCGCGCTGAACGCCGCGACGAGGTACGTGATCGACGTGTTGCTCATGTCGCGGCCTCATTCTGCCGCAGGTGGGTGACGATCAGCGCCGTGATCCCGGTCAGCGCGAACAGCCCGGTGGCAAGGCCGTAGCCGCCGATCACGTCCGAGAAGAAATGCGCGCGCAGGTAGATGCGCGTCATGCCGATCAGGACCACGAGGGCGACGGCCGCGCTCACCACCGCGACGCGGCCGCGCCAGCGCGGGAACATCCGCCCGATCGCGATCGCGACGACGACGTAGACGATCGCGTAGGAGGAGTGGCCCGACGGATAGGACTGGTCCATCGAGCTGACGAGCGGGTGCAGCGGGCGCGGCCGGTCGACGGCGTCCTTCGCCCAGTGCACGGCCCACACCGTCAGCCCCATCCCCGCGGCGAGCGCGAGCGCCTCCGCGACGCGCCGGCGCGCCGCGAGCGCCAGGGCCGCCGCGAGCGCGAGCCCGCCGGTGACCGGCAGCGCCCCGAGCGCCGTCACGACCTTCGCGATCGCGACGCCGGTCCCGTTGTTGAGGTCCTCGGCGACGTTCATCGCGCGCATGTCGCCCACCGTCGTGGCGCGGTAGGTGAAGATCCGCCAGTAGCCGAAGAACACGAAGAAGCCGATGCCGCCGGCCATCATCAGCGTCGTCAGCTCGAGGCCCAGCTCGCCCGGCGTCAGCCGGTTCCAGGCGAAGAGGACCGGGCCCTTGACGCGGCGCGCGACCGGCAGCAGCGGCCGCAGCAGCGGCTGATCCTCGATCCACCGCATCGCACGGTGGCGGTTCTCGTCGACGCGCAGCCACTTGACCGCGGCGTAGATGCCGAACGCCAGCGCGATCGCGAAGCCCAGCGCGAACGCGCCCTTCTTGGCGATCGCCGCGACCTGGTCGAAGCTGTGCCAGAAGATGTAGCCGAGCACGACGAAGGTGGTCCCCCAGAGCCCGGCGCCGACGACGTCGTAGGGGATGAAGCGCCGCAGCGGCATCCGCGACGAGCCCGCCAGGAACGGGGCGACCGCCCGCACCAGCCCGACGAAGCGGCCGATGAGGATCGCCTTGCCGCCGTGCCGGTCGAAGAACCCCTCGACCTGCTCGAGGCGCTCATGCGTGATCTTGACCTTCGGGCCGTGGCGCTCCATGAACCCGCGGCCCAGCCGCCGGCCGAGGAAGTAGCTCGTCAGGTCGCCCGCCACCGCGCAGACCCAGACGAGCCCGATGAGCGCCATGAGGTCGATGCGCCCCTGGCCCGCGACGACGCCTCCGACGAGGATCGTGAACTCGCCCGGCGCGATCAGACCGACGAACGCGCCGGTCTCGAGGAACGCGAGTGTCCCGACCAGCAGGTACGTCCACTTGCCGAGCTTCTCGCCGGCGTCCTTGATGAGGCTCTCGATGCTCGGCGGGTGCACCAGGCCCGTGCCGTAGACGAGCAGCGCCGCCAACACGATCGCGCCGAGGATCCATTCCCCGCGCCCGATGCGCTTTCGCCGCACGGCGCCGTAGATCACCAGCGCGGCGGCGAAGACGAGCGGCCCGGCCTTCACAGCGCCGGCACCGTTCCGGCGGCAGCCGGGTCGCGGAAGAGGCCAAGGACGGTCGGGCCGCTGCCGCTCAGCAGCACGTGGTCGGCGCCGGCGGCGCGCGCCTGCTCCATCCGCTCGCCGATCTCCGGCATCAGCGCCAGCGCCGCCGGCTCGAGATCGTTGACCGCCAGCTCGCCGGGCAGGTCGGGCAGCGCGGCGCGGACGGCGGCAAGGCGCTCGGCCAGGTCCTCGGGCGAGCGCCGCAGTCCCATCTCGGCGGCCTGGCGGAAGACGGCGCCGGTCGACAGCGGCTCGGGGCCCTCAAGCACACGGACACCGTACGGGGCGGCGGGGTCGAGCGGCTCGAGCCTCTCGCCCGCGCCGGTGGCGAGGTAACGGGCGGGCGCGACCTGACCGGGGACGTCGGCCCCCAGCGTGGCGGCGATCGCGTGCAGGTCGGGCGCCAGGCCGCTGTGGCGCGCGAGCAGCCGCAGCGCCGCGGCCGCGTCGGCCGAGCCGCCCGCCATGCCGCCCGCGACGGGGATCCGCTTGCGGATCGTGATCCGGACCGGGTCGGCGAAGCCGGTGGCCTCGCGGAACGCCGCGACCGCCGCGGTCGCGAGGTTCGGCCCCTCCACCCCCGTGCAGATCACCTCGTCGCGATCCGCCGGCTCGAGCGCCAGCTCGTCGAAGAGGGCGATCGGCTGGAAGATCGTCACGAGCTCGTGGCGCCCATCGTCGCGCTGGGACCCGAGGAACAGGCAGACGTTGATCTTCGCCGGCGCGCGCTCGGTCACCGCAGTGCCTCGTACAGCGCGCGGAAGTCCTCCGGCGACAGCCGCTCGGCGCGCACGTCGGCCGGGTGGCCGAGCGTCTCGAGCGCCGCGCGCACCTCGTCGCGCGAGCGGCCGCCGAGCGCGAGCGAGCGCGCCATCGCCTTGCGCCGGTGCGCGAACGCCTGCTGCACGAGCGCGCGCAGCTCCGGCTCCGGCGCGGCGCGCCGGCGCTCGAGGACCACGAGCACGCTGTCGACGTTCGGCACCGGGTGGAACACGGTGCGCGCGACACCGCGCAGAACGCGCACGTCGCAGGCCAGCTGTGCGAGCACCGAGGGCACGCCGTACGCCGAGGTCCCCGGCCCCGCGGCGAACCGCTCCCCGACCTCCTTCTGCACCATCGCCACCCAGCGCGTGACGCCTCCGAGCTCTTCGATCGTGCGCAGGATCGCGCCCGCCGCGATGCCGTAGGGCAGGTTCGCGACGACCTTCGTCGGCGCGGGCTCGAGCGCCGCCAGGTCGAGCGCCATCGCGTCGGCGATGTGCAGCGTGCTGTTCGCGTGGGCGTCGAGCGCGTCGCGCAGCGCGGGCTCCAGCGACCGGTCCAGCTCGATGACGTGCACGTGCGCGCAGCGCTCCGCGAGGTGCTCGCTCAGCACGCCCAGCCCGCCGCCGATCTCCAGCGCGACGTCGGCCGGCCCGAGCTCGGCGGCGCGCTCGATGACGCCGAGGATGTTCGAGTCGATCAGGAAGTTCTGGCCCAGGTCGCGCTTGGGCCGCACCCCGAACTGCTTCAGGCGCCGCAGGCTGGGCTGAGCCGGGAGGTCGCTCACCACCCGAACAGGGTGGCGGCATTCGCCGTGACCTGCTCGTCGAGCTCCGCGTAGGAGATCCCGCGCGCCTGCGCGACGAAGCGCGCGGTCAGCTCGACGAACGCCGGCTGGTTGCGCTCCTTGCGGACGTCCTGCGGCGTCAGGTACGGCGCGTCGGTCTCGACGAGCAGGCGCTCGGGCGGGACCTTCGCCGCCGCGAACGCGAGGTCGAGGCTCTTGGGATACGTGACGTTGCCGGCGAACGAGAACCACCAGCCCTCGGCCGCGCACTCCTCCCAGCGATCGGCCATCGAGAAGCAGTGCAGGATCACGGCGAGGCCCTGCGCGTGGCGCTTGAGCATCGCGATCGTGTCGTCCTCGGCCGCGCGCGTGTGGATGACCAGCGGCTTGCCGGCCGCCCGCGCCAGCTCGATCTGGCCGGCGAACGCGCGCTCCTGGTCGGCGCGCGGCGCGTAGTCGCGGAAGTAGTCCAGGCCGGTCTCGCCGATCGCGACGCAGCGCTCGTGGCGGGCGAGCTCGGCGACGTCCTCGAGGTCGGCGTCGCTGACGCCGGAGGCTTCGTTGGGGTGGTGGCCGATGGCGGCGTACACCTCGGGGAACGATTCGGCGGCGTGCAGCGCCTCGCGCCGCGTGCGCTCGTCGGTGCCCACCGTGACGATCTTCGTGACCCCGACCTGCCGCGCTGCCGCGACCAGCTCGTCGTCGGGCGGCTTGCAGGCGTGCAGATGGGTGTGGGAATCGATCAACGGTCCTTGGGGAACAGCGGCTCGAGCTCCGCCACCGCCTCCGGGACGTCGGCGCCGAACTGCGCCTTCGCGTAGCTCACGTCCACGCGGTCGAGCGCGGCGAGCAGCTTCTCCGACGACGCGGGGATCCAGGGCCACAGCAGGACCGCGAGCGCGCGCACGCCTTCCGCCAGCGTGCGCAGGACGCGGTCGAGGTCGGCGGCACGCGCCTCGTCCTTCGCCAGCGTCCACGGCGCCTGCTCCTCGACGTAGCGGTTCAGCCGCCGCACGCGCTGCCAGATGGCCTCGAGCGAGCCGGTGAGGTCGGCGTTGCTGAGACGTGCCGCGACGTCCTCGCACAGCCCGGCGAACTCGTCCTGCAGATCGAGCTCGCCCGCCGGCACCCGGCCGTCGCGGTAGCGGCGCACCATCGCCATCGACCGGCTGGCGAGGTTGCCGAGCTCGTTGGCGAGCTCGCCCTCGTAGCGCGCGGCCAGCGCCTCCATCGACACCGACCCGTCCGCGCCGAACTGCACGTCGCGGCTGAGGTAGTAGCGCAGCGCGTCGACGCCGTAGAGGTCCATCGCCTCGAACGGGTCGAGCACGTTGCCCAGCGACTTGGACATCTTGCGCCCATCGCCGCCGAGCAGGAACCCGTGGACGAAGACGTGCTCGGGCAGCGCGAGGCCGGCGGCCATCAGCATCGCGGGCCAGAACACCGTGTGGAACTTCAGGATGTCCTTGCCGATGACGTGGTACGTCGCGGGCCAGAAGCGATCGGTCAGGTCCTCGCCTTCGCGCGCGTAGCCGAGCGCCGTGTAGTAGTTCAGCAGCGCGTCGAACCAGACGTAGAAGACGTGCCCGGTGTCCCACGGCACCTCGACGCCCCAGGTGAGCTTCGCGCGGCTGAGCGACACGTCCTGCAGCCCTGACTTGATGAAGCTCAGCGCCTCGTTTCGGCGCGCGGGCGGCTGCACGAAATCGGGCTGCTCGTCGTAGAGCTGCTCGAGTCGCTTCTGGAACGTGGACAGGTTGAAGAACCAGTTCTCCTCCTGCTCGCGCACCAGCGGGATCTCGTGGATCGGGCACGTGTTGTCCGGCCCGATCTCGTTCTCGACCTTGAAGTCCGCACAGCGCGGGCAGTACCAGCCCTCGTACATCCCGAGGTGGGTGTGGCCGTTGTCGTGGACCCTCTGGAGCACCTCCTGGACGCGGCGCTTGTGCTCCGTGTCGCTGGTGCGGATGAAGAAGTCGTTGGAGGCCTCCAGGCGCGGCATCAGCGCCTTGAAGCGCTCGGCGTTGCGGTCGGCGAGCTCCTTGGGCTCGAGCCCCTGCGCGTGCGCCGCGTCGGCCACCGGCTCGCCGTGCTCGTCGGTACCGGTGAGGAAGAAGACGTCGTCGCCGCGCTGGCGATGGTGGCGAGCGAGGACGTCGCAGGCGATCACCGTGTACGCGTGGCCAAGATGCGGCGCAGCGTTGACGTAGTAGATCGGCGTCGTGACGTAGAAGCGGCCCACGGCCCGAGCAGGCTACCGAGGAGCCCGAGCCCGGCCCACGCGGTCCACGGAAGGCGCCGCACGGCCGGCTCGCCCGCAGGAGCGCGCGCGACCGGCCGCGGCGCTCGCGGGGCGCGCACCGGCGGTGCGGGTAGCGGCGCCGGCCCGCGTGGCGACGCGTCGCCGATCAGCGCGAGCGGGTCGAGGTACGCGAACCGGTGCGCGATGCGCCGCGCGCCGAGCCGCACCGGCCCGGCTGCGACGCCGACCCGCGCCCCGCGGGTGACGGCGCCGCGCCGCGTCGCCCGCACGCGCAGCAGCGTCGCGACCAGCGCGCCGCAGCGGATCGACAACCCCGGCCCGAAGCGCGGCACGCGGCCGGCGAACGTGATCCGGCCCGAGCACGGCGCCAGCACCCGCTCGCCGTGCGCGGCGGCCAGGTCGACCCCGCGCCGCGCGCCGCGCGCGAAGGGCGCGCGCGGCGAGTAGTCGAAGCCACGAAGGACGGCGCCGCGGACGGGTGCCCGCCAGCTCGCCGCCGCTGCCGCCGCGGAGAGGAGGGCGGCGGCGCACGCGGCGAACGCGATTGCGGCGGCGAGCGGGCGGGGCACACGCCGAAGCTACGGCCGCGTGCCCGGCGGGCCGTGCGGCGTCACACCCCTGTGGCGAAACCGGCGCTATTCCGTGAGCGCTCGGTAGAGCGCGTTGGCCGGCACGCCCGTCAGGTCCGACACGACCCCGGCGGCGGGGCGCGCCCTCGCCCCCGCGTCGACGAGCCGCCGCAGCGCCTCCAGGGCGGCACCGAGGTCGCCCTCCGCCGCCGGCGCGCCGGCGACCACCAGGACGATCTCGCCCTTCGGCTCGCCTGCGGCGTAGCGCTCTGCCAGCTCCGCCGCGGTCCCGCGGACGACCTCCTCGTGGACCTTCGTCAGCTCGCGGCACACCGCGACCTCGCGCTCGGGATCAAGCGCCGCGAGCGCGGCCAGCGACGCGGCCAGCCGCCGCGGCGACTCGAACGCCACGACGGTCTCGGTCGCGGCGAACACCGCAGCGAGATCGCCCTTCTTGCGCGGCAGGAACCCCACGAAGCGCCACGTCTCCGCCGCCAGCCCACTCGCCACGAGTGCGGCCAGCGCCGCGGACGGGCCGGGCAGCACCTCGACCTCCAGCCCCGCCGCGACGCACGCGCGCACCAGCACGTAGCCGGGGTCGCTCACGAGCGGCATCCCGGCGTCGCTCACCAGCGCCACGGTCTCCCCCGCGCCCATCCGCCGCACGAGTTCGGCCGAGCGCTCGCGCTCGTTGTGCTCGTGGTAGCTGACGAGCGTCGCGCTCACGCCGTAGCGGTCGAGCAGCACGCGCGTGCGCCGCGTGTCCTCGCACGCGACGACGTCGGCCTCGCGCAGCACGCTCAGGACGCGCAGCGTGATGTCCTCGAGGTTCCCGATCGGCGTCGGGCAGACGACCAGCCGGCCGCTCAAGCCGCGACGCCCTCGAACGCCATGACCGCCGCGCCGAGCATCCCGGACTCCGCGCCGAACCGCGTCGGCACGATGCGGACGAGGTCGCGCGAGGGCGCCAGCGCGCGCCGCGCGACCTCCTCGCGCGCGGGCTCCAGCAGCAGGTCGCCGAGCGCCAGCACGCCGCCCCCGACGACGATCACCTCGGGGTTGAACGCGTTCACCAGGTTGGCGAGCCCCGTCCCCAGCCGCGACCCCATCTCGGTCACCAGCGCGCGCGCCCCCGCGTGGCCGTCGTGCGCCAACTCGGCCACCTGCGCTGCGGTCAGCTCCAATCCCAGCGCCCGCGCCTCGCGCGCCAGCGCGGTCCCGGACACGAACGCCTCCAGGCAGCCGTGCGAGCCGCAGGGGCACAGCGGGCCGTCGAAGTCGATCGTCATGTGGCCGAACTCCGCCGCCGCCCCCTGCGCGCCGCGCAGCAGCGCCCCACCGGCGACCATGCCGCCGCCGATCCCGGTGCCGATCGTCAGCAGCAGCGCGTCGGTGCAGTCCGTGGCGGCCCCGAAGCGCCACTCGGCCAGCATCGCGGCGGTCGCGTCGTTGTCGACGAAGACCGGCAGCCCGAGCCGCTCGGCCATGAGATCGCGGAACGGCAGGTCGCGGATCGGCAGGTGCACGGTGGACACCGCCACGCCGCGCTCCTGGTCGATCAGCGAGGGGATGCCGAAGCCCACCGCGTCGACGTCGCCGCCGCCCGCCTCGCGCGCCTCGCGGACAGCGTCGACGATCGTGTCGAGCAGCTCGGCGAGGCTCGACACACCGGCCGGCCGGTGCGCCCGGTGATGCACATGCAGGCTCGAATCGACGGTGCCGGCGAGGAGCTTCGTGCCCCCGAGGTCCACCCCGATCACGCGCCCGGAGGCCATGTCGGCCACCATACAGCGCCATGTCGGAGCCACCCCAGGAGCCGCCGCCCTACACGATCTACCGCACGCGACCGCGTCTGTTCGGGCGCGATCGCGAGCTCGGATCGCCCCTGGACGAGCTGCGCGGCGACGGCCGGCCACCCGGCCCGCGGCGGCCGCTTCCGAGGTTCACGCCCGGCCGCGTCCTCAAGGTCGTGCTGCTGGCGATCGGCGCCTGGCTCCTGCTCAGCTTCGTCCTGTTCCTCCTCAGCGCGCAGCTCGAGCAGGACAAGGTCTCCGACGAGGCCGAGGCGCAGCTCACCGGCGGCGGCTACCCGCTCGTCTCCGCGAACACCATCCTCGTGCTCGGCTCCGACGCGCGGCCGAAGAACTCGAAGGAGCCCGGCGCCGGCGGGCCCAGCCGCAGTGACTCGATCATGCTCATGCGCGTCGGCGGCGGCCACTCCGCGAAGCTGTCGATCCTGCGCGACACCGTCGTGCCGATCCCCGGCCACGGCCTCGACAAGATCAACGCCGCCTATGCCTACGGCGGCGCCGCGCTGTCGATCAAGACGATCAAGGAGTGGCTCGGGATCGACATCAACCACGTCGTCGAGATCAACTTCGAGCGCTTCCCGGACCTGATCGACTCGATGGGCGGCATCAAGTACACGGGCGGCTGCGTCGTCTCGAAGATCAACGGCGGCTCGCGCAACGGCGGCTACACGCTGCGCCTGCGCAAGGGCACGCACCACATCAACGGCAAGCAGGCGCTCGCGCTCGCCCGCACGCGCCACAACCTCTGCAACGCGCGCGAGGACGACCGCACGCGGGCCGCGCGCCAGCAGAAGATCTTCTCCGCGATGAAGTCGCGGCTCACGAGCCCCGGGGCGTTCATCCGCCTGCCGTGGATCTCGTGGAACGCGCCCAAGACGCTGCGCAGCGACATGAGCGGCCCGACGCTCGCCGGGCTCTTCGGCGGCCTGGCCATCGGCGGCACGCCCCCGACCCGTGTGATGAAGCCCTCCGGCGCCGTGACGACGGCGAGCGGCGGCGCCGGCCTGACGGTCAGCGAGACCGAGAAGCGCCGCGAGGTGCAGCGCTTCCTGAAGGGCTAGGGGGTGCCGGAGGCGGCCACGTGGCCGCCGGAGGCGGGGCCCCCTCTAGCTCTCCTTCTTCTTCGGCTTGGACTCGGCCTTCGCCGGCTTGGCGTCCTTCTTCTTGTCGGCGTCCTTCTTCTGGGACGCCATCTTGTCGTCGTGCTTGTCGGCACCCTCCTGCGCGGAGCGCTCGAGCTCGCGCGCCTTGCGCTTGGTGCCGTAGTCGGTGTTGTAGAAGCCCTTGCCCTTGAAGTGGATGGCCACGGGGTGGAAGACGCGCTGCACGGGCGCGCCGCAGACCTCGCACTTCTTGACCGGATCGTCGGCCATCCGCTGCATGACCTCGAAGGTGTGGCCCTTCGTGCAGCGGTACTCGTAGATGGGCATCGCCCGGAGAGTATGGAATCCGGCGCGGCGGTTAGCCGGGGAGGATCACGAACGGCACGTAGACGGTGTCGGAGAAGTTGTCCGACAGGTCGGTCGCGTCGAGCTTGAAGCGGTAGGGCCCGGGCTTGAGCTTGCGCAGCTCGATCCGCCCGGTGAACGGCAGCGAGCGCGTCCCGGCGGCCACCGTGCGGTGCATCTTCACCGTCACGTGCGGCGTGCACTTCTTCTTCGAGGCGCAGCGCTGGATCTTGATCGAGAGGTTCGCGCCCTCGCTGAGCGTCCACGTCAGCTTCGCCCCGCGTTTGATCTTCGCGATGTGCCCGTTGAGCGGCGTCGACTTCGCGCCCAGCCGGAACGCGGTCGGCGTGATGTGCGCGTTGCTGATGACCGGCGGCGTGACGTCGTCCTCGGGCGGCGGCGGCTCGGTCGGCGCGAGCACGGTGATCTGCAGCGTGTAGACGTCCTCGCTGGTCTCGTCGATCGCCTTCAGCCCGACCGTGACCGGGCCCGCGCCGGTGTAGGACTTCGTCGCCTGCTTGGACGGCCCGGTGTCGGTCTCGAACTCGCCGTCGCCGTCGAGGTCCCAGATGAAGTGCACGCCCGACGACGCGCTTGCGTCGAAGATGAACGTCGTGCCGATCAGGCCGGCCTGGGGCGACGCGGTGAACTCCGCGTGGGCCAGGGCATGGGCAGGCGCAGCCACGACCAGAGCCGCGGCCGTCGCTACGAGCGCAGCGATCCCTGAGCGGCCCACGGGACGACCCTAACCACAACGAAGGTACGCTGGCAAGCATGGCCGCCGACGTCGTCACGATGGATCGAATCGTCGCCCTCTGCAAGCGCAGGGGCTTCGTCTTCCCGTCCTCGGAGATCTACGGCGGCGTCGGATCGACCTACGATTACGGCCACTACGGCGTCCTGCTGAAGAACAACGTCAAGGCCCAGTGGTGGAAGGCGATGCTGCAGGACCGCGACGACATCGTCGCCCTGGACAGCGCGATCATCCAGCACCCGCGGGTGTGGGAGGCCAGCGGCCACCTGGCCGGGTTCACCGACCCGCTCGTCGACTGCAGGGCGTGCAAGCACCGCTTCCGCGAGGACCATCTGGGCGAGCTGCAGTGCCCGCTGAAGCCGTCCAAGCACCCGGGCGAGGCCGAGCAGTGCGACCTGACGGAGGCGCGCGCGTTCAACCTGATGTTCAAGACGACGATCGGCCCCGTCGAGGAGGCCGGGTCGGTCGCCTACCTGCGCCCCGAGACCGCGCAGGGCATCTTCATCAACTTCAAGAACGTCATGTCGTTCGCGCGCAAGAAGCCGCCGTTCGGCATCGCGCAGATCGGCAAGTCGTTTCGCAACGAGATCACGCCCGGCAACTTCATCTTCCGCACGCGCGAGTTCGAGCAGATGGAGATGGAGTTCTTCGTGCCGCCCGACGAGGCGCAGCGGTGGTTCGAGCACTGGCTCGAGCAGCGCTTCGATTGGTACGTGAACCTCGGGATCCGCCCCGACCACCTGCAGCTGCGCGCACACGATGCCGACGAGCTCAGCCACTACTCGTCGGGCACCAGCGACGTCGAGTACCTCTTTCCGATCGGCTGGTCGGAGCTCGAGGGGATCGCGAACCGCGGCGACTTCGACCTCAAGGCCCATGCCGAGCACTCGGGCGACAAGCTCGAGTACTTCGACCAGGCCAGCGGCGAGCGCTACGTGCCGCACGTGATCGAGCCGGCGGCCGGCTGTGACCGCGCGATGCTCGCGTTCCTCGTCGACGCCTACGACGAGGAGGAGGTCGCAGGCGAGCAGCGCACCGTGCTGAGGCTGCATCCCGCGCTGGCGCCCGTGAAGGTCGCGGTGCTGCCGCACGTCCGCAAGGACGGCCTGCCCGAGCTGGCGCGCGAGGTCTACGACGCGCTCAAGCCGGCCATGCAGGCCGAGTACGACGAGGGCGGCTCGATCGGCAAGCGCTACCGCAGGCAGGACGAGATCGGCACGCCGTGGTGCGTGACGATCGATCACCAGTCGCTGGAGGACCGCACCGTGACGGTGCGCGACCGCGACTCGCTGGAGCAGGAGCGCGTCGCGATGGACGAGCTCC
>Ga0308175_100002814_pt1 | contig 11933 bp, 11 predicted proteins | sample PhyCR1_3_FD_203893 | JGI IMG/M metagenome (GOLD analysis project Ga0308175, IMG submission 203893) | Soil microbial communities from UC Gill Tract Community Farm, Albany, California, United States - DLSLS.C.R1 | ecosystem: Environmental > Terrestrial > Soil > Agricultural land | place: USA... | reverse complement strand
TGCCAGAACTCGCGATAGCGGCCGGGGCCCGGCTTCTCGTTGCGCCACACCGGGCCGAAGGCGTATCGGCGGAAGGGCTTGGCCAGCGTCTCCCAGTTCTGGGCGGCGAAGCGGGCCAGCGGCGCGGTCAGGTCGTAGCGCAGCGCGATCCATTGCTCGTCATCGTCCTGCAGCGCGAAGACGCCTTCGTTGGGGCGGTCGGCGTCGGGCAGGAACTTGCCCAGGGCATCGGCATATTCGAACGCCGGGGTGTCCAGCGCCTCGAAGCCGTAGCGCTCGTAGACCTCGGCGACCGCCGCCAGGATCTTCCGCTCGGCGGCCAGGTCACTGGCGCGGCGGTCGATGAAGCCGCGGGGGCTGCGGGCTTCCGGGCGGGCGGGTGCGTCGGACATGGGAGCGCGCTTAGCCTGCGCGGCGTCCGGGCTCAATTGGGAAGGTGCGTCGTCCATGGTCGTGTCCTGGTGAGGGGAGCGACGGACGAGGCTGGATGTGCGAGCCCCGTCCGCTGGCGGCGGGGCTTCGGAGAGGGTCGCTCTAGGCCAAGCGCGCCCGATCCGGACCCGCCAGGGTCAGATGGTGGTGGCAGCCGTGGTGATGGGCGAAACCGCTCATGGGGCGGGGTCTATAGCGGCAGAAGGTGAAGAAAGCGAGTCGGGGCCTATGGGCAATTCGCGGTGTTGGCCGCGCAGGCCGCCCCAATCATGACGACCACGCCTGGCCAGAAGAGGGCGGCAGGAGCGCCAATCAGCAGCCAGAGCGCGCGGCGACGGTACGTCGCAAAAGCGCTGATCAGCAGGACCACCCAGGCGAGCGTCAGGAAGGTCGCCACCTGAAAGGGGTCCACCGGCTCGACGAGCCGCGGAAGGAAGGCGCACGACAGCGCCAAGGCCAACGATGCAAGCGCGACCCACAGAAATCGGTCTCGCCGGGTTGGTTCGGTCATCCCTCAGACCTTCAGCTTCGCGATCAGGGCGGCGGTCGAGGGGTCGTGGGCGCCGGTCTTGCCCCCTTCGAGTTCGGCGAGCACGCGGCTGGCGAGGGTCTTGCCCAGCTCGACGCCCCACTGGTCGAAGCTGTTGATGCGCCAGAGGATCCCTTCAACGAAGGTCTTGTGCTCGTAGAGGGCAATGAGGGCTCCAAGCGCCTGAGGCGTCAGGCGGGGCATGAGGATGAAGCTGGAGGGGCGGTCGCCGGGGAAGGCGCGCTCCGGCCCCGGCGTCTCGGCGGCGGGACGGCCGACCATCAGCGCCTCGGCCTGGGCGATGGCGTTGGCCAGCAGCTTGGCCTGGGCGGCGGGGTCGCCTTCGGAGGCTTCGGCGACGGCGACGATGTCGAGGGGGATGACGTCGGTTCCCTGGTGCATCAGCTGGAAGAAGGCGTGCTGGACGTTGGAGCCGGCGTCGCCGAACACCACCGTGGCGGTGGGATGGGCGACCGGCGCCCCGTCGGCGGTGACCCGTTTGCCGTTCGATTCCATCTCCAGCTGCTGCAGGAAGTTGGGCAGGAGGCGCAGGCGCTGGGCGTAGGGCACGACCGCGCGGGACCGGCGGTTCAGGCCGTCGCCATTGAAGACGTGGGCCAGCGCCAGCAGCACGGGGGCGTTCGCCGCCAGCCGGGCGGTGCGGAAGTGGTCGTCCAGCGCCGCGCCGCCGGCCAGGAAGGCCTCGAAAGCCTCGGGCCCCAGGCCGATGACGCAGGATAGGCCCACCGACGACCAGACCGAATAGCGGCCGCCCACCCAGTCGCGGAAGCCGAACACCTGCTCGTCCGGCACGCCGAAGGCGCGGGTGAGGTCGAGGGCGGTCGAGACCGCGGCCAAGTGTTGGCCGGCGCCGTCGCCAAGGGCGGCGCGCAGCCAGGCGCGGGCGGCCTCGGCGTTGGTCATCGTCTCCTGGGTGGTGAAGGTCTTGGAGACGACGATGACCAGGGTCTCGGCAGGGTCCAGGGCGGCCAGCTGCAGCGTGATGTCGGCGGGGTCGACGTTGGCGACGAAGCGGACGTCGATCGCCGGCTCGACCGGGCGCAGGGCCTCCCAGACCAGCCGCGGGCCGAAGTCCGAGCCGCCGATGCCGATGTGGACGACAGTGCGGAAATGCCGGCCCGTCGCGCCGCGGCGCGCGCCCGACCGGATCGCGTCGGCGAAGGCCGCCATGGCGTCGCGCGTCGCGTCGACCTCGGCCGAGACCGGCTCGCCCTGGGCATGGAAGCTGGCGCCCCTGGGCGCGCGCAGCGCCATGTGCAGGGCGGCGCGGCCCTCCGAGGCGTTCATGGTCTCGCCGGCGAACAGGCGGTCGCGGGCGGCCTCGACCCCGGCGGCGCGGGCCAGCGCCAGGGCGGCCTCGACGTCGGCCAGCGACCACGGCTGCTTCGAGAGGTCGAGCGCGAGGCCGGCGGCGGCCACTCCGAGGCGCGCCAGCCGGTCCGGCTCGGCGGCGAACAGGTCCACGATCCGGCGATCCTTCGCCGCCCCGGCGGCTTGCAGCAGTCGCGCCCAGGCGGCGTCGAGGTCGGACAATGGGCCCCCTGAAGCTCTAGTCGGCCGAGTTGTACTTCACGCTGCAGCCGTAGGGCTGCGAGGTCGGGACGGCCACCGGGCGGCCGGCCTTCAGGTCGGCCAGCGCCATGGCGACGTAGGGCTTGGCGCCCTTCAGGCTCTCCGGATCCTCGTAGGGCCGGTCGTCGATCCCGCCCATGTAGGCCACCTTGCCGGCCTTATCGATGACGAACATGTGCGGCGTGTTCCTGGCCCCGTACTCGCGCCCGATCTTGCCGGCGGAGTCGAGCAGGAGATCGGTGCCCGCCCAGTGCTTCTTGGCCGCCCACTTCCGGGCGGTGGGGGCCGTGAAATAGCCCTGCATGCCCGGCGCGGACGAGGAGACGGTGAGCCAGACCACGCCGTCGGCGGTCTCCTTCCTCTGCAGCGCCTGCATGGTCCCTGAATTGTAGTGCTTGCCGACGTAGGGACAGCCGGAGTTGGTCCATTCCAGCACCACCGTCCTGCCCGCGAACTGGCTGAGCGTCACCGGCTTGCCGTGGTCGTCGGTGGCGGTGAAGGCCGGCGCGGGCTGGCCCAGCTGCGGCAGGGCGAGCGCCGGACCGGCGGCCAGGGTCGCCACGGCGGCGGCGAGAAGCGTGCGGCGGGCGATCATCGCAAGGCTCCCTTACTCTTCACTCACCTCAGCGGTCGGCGGCCTCCACCGCCTTGACCACGATGTCCGGCGTCAGGATCGACGGCAGGATAACGCCGTCGCCGCCGCCCTTGCCATAGACGAGGTAAAGCGGCACCCCGGCCCGGCCGTGGCTGGCCAGTTCGGCGGCGATGGCGGCGTCATGCTTCGTCCAATCCGCCTTCAAGTAGGCGACCTTATGGCGCGCGAACGCTGAACGGACGGTGGAGGTGGAGATCGCCACCCTGTCGTTCACCTGGCAGCTGACGCACCAGGCGGCGGTGTAGTTGACGAAGACCGGGCGGCCCTGCGCCTGGAGCTCAGCCAGGCGGGCGGGGCTGTAGGGCTCGGCCGTGAGCTCGGCGGCGGCGGGCTTCGGCCACACGACGGCGGCGAGCGCGACGACCGCTGCGATCGCTGCGGCGGCGCCAAGGCCGACGGCGCGGCGGCCGAGCGCCATGCGCTTCTGGGCCAAGCCGGCGAGCCAGGCGGCCAGCGCGACGATGACGCCGGCGGCGAACAGCTTGGCCAGCTCCTCCGGCCCGGTCTGCTGGGCGAATACCCAGACGAGCCACAGCGCCGCGCCGTACATCGGGAAGGCCAGCGCCTTGCGGAAGAGGTCCATCCAGGCGCCGGGCCGCGGCAGGCGGGCGAGCAGGCCGGGGACGAAGGCCACCGCCACGAACGGCGCGGCGAAACCCAGGCCGAGGGCTGCGAAGACGACCAGGGCGGCGGCCGCCGGCTGGGTCAGCGCCCAGCCGAGCGCCGAGCCCATGAAGGGCGCGGTGCAGGGCGCGGCGACGACCACGGCCAGGAGGCCGGTGAAGAAGGACCCCGCCAGGCCGCCGCGGCTGGCCAGGCCCGAGCCTGCGCCCTGCAGCGAGGCCCCGACCTCGAAGACGCCGGAGAGGTCCAGCGCCACGGCCAGCATCAGCAGCGCCAGCACCGCCACCACCGGCGGCGACTGCAGCTGGAAGCCCCAGCCGACCGCCGAGCCGGCGGCCTTGAGCGCGATCAGCAGGCCCGCAAGGCCGACGAAGGTGACGACCGCCCCGGCCCCGAACGCCAGGCCCTGGGCGCGCGCCTCGGCCCGGTGCTCGGCCCCGCCGTGCGCGGCCAGCGAGGCGGCCTTCATCGCCAGGATCGGGAAGACGCAGGGCATCAGGTTGAGGATCAGGCCGCCGACGAAGGCGAAGACCGCCGCGGTCAGGAGGCCGAGATCGGCGCCGCCGCCGTTCGCGGCCTTGGCGGCGGGCGGGCCGAGGCCAGAGGTCCCGGGCGGGGCCGGTCCAGGGCCGGCGGCGACCTCGTAGGCCTTGCCGCCGATGGCAAGCACGCCGGCCAGCGTGGCGGGCGCACGGCCCCCCTGGAAGTCGTAGCCGGGGGCCAGGGTCAGGGTCAGGCCGTCCGGGCCGCGCTCGATCGCCTGGGGCTTGGCATGGTCGATGGCGGTGGCCGAGGCGGGGTAGAAGTAGGCGCCGGCGGCATCGGCGCCCTTCAGCGGCGCCCCGGCGATGGCCAGCGCGACGCCGGTCGCGCCCTTGGCCTGGAAGGCGGCGGTGAGCGGGGCCGCCGCGGGCGCGGCGGCGATGGCCTGGGCGATCTTAGGCCCCCAGGTCGGGTCGGCCGGCGCAGGCGCGGCGGTGACCGGCAGGTCGAGGGCGACCTCCTTGGTCTCCGGCACGCAGATCTCGGCGCAGACCAGGATCTCGACCTTGGCGGCGAGGTGCGCCTTGGCGCCGGGCGCGGCCGAGGCCGGCGCGGTCAGCGGGATCGGCAGCAGGACCTGGCCCTCGTAGCCGTAGTTCATCAAGGGGCCGACCGGGATCTTGCCGGGCGTCGGCCACACGATGTCGCCGGTCGTGAAGCCGGCCGGCAGCGTCCAGGCCAGCCGTGGCGGCTCGCCGGAGTCGCCGGGGTTCTTCCAGTAGGTGTGCCAGTGCGGCTGGATCTGCTGGCGCAGCGCAATGTGGATCGTCTGGCCGGGCGCGATGCCCGAGTGGTCGGCCACGAGGTCGGCATTGACGTGCGGGCCGGGCCCGGGGTCGGCCACAGCCGGCGCCGTCAGCGCCAGCGCGCCCAGGATCCCTGCCAAAAGTCCGGTCATCAACCGCATCGACGACGCCTCACGCCCACCCACCGGATCGCGCCGCTATATGGCGCGGCGATGTCCAAACCGCAAAGCCGGCCTCGACTTGAGACCCGGCGCACGGCCATCATCGGTCAAGTTCGCGCCGCGCCCGGAGGTCGTTACCCTTTGCCCGCTCCGTTCGACGACTTGCAGATCGGCCAGGTGGTCTCGCTGGGCGCCATGGCCGTGGAACCCCAGGCGCTGGACCAGTTCATCAAGGCCTTCACGCCGGGCTGGACCGCCGACCGCGGCGCCCCGGACGCGATGATCTATTCGATCTGGGCCAGGCTGGACGCGGTGGCCCACACCGACTGGCCGCAGACCAAGCGGCTGGGGGTCGATGCGCTGCGCTGGGTGCGCAACCCGCCGGCCGGCGAGCTCTTGCGCGGGCGCATGACGATCATGGCCAAGGACCCGGTGGGCGACGGCAAGGGCATCGTGATCTGCCAGCACGACCTGCTGGACGAGGCCGGCCGCCTGGTCTTCTCGTGCCTGACCCGCGGCGTGTTCGCGCGGTGACCCTGACCCTCCCTTAATGGGGAGGGTGGCTGGCGCGTAGCGCCAGCCGGGTGGGGAAGCCTCGACCAAGCTCAAAGGTTCGAGATTGATCTTCAAGCCCCTCACGCGTGCTCGGGCGTGCGGCGAGGGTCGCCTCGATCAGCCGAACGACACCATTGAGGTTGTTGAACACCTCCCGCGCCGGCACCCGGAGAACCAGGAATCCCTCGCGACCTAGAATTCTGTCCCGGACGAAGTCGTGCTCCGCCCGCCGATCGTCCGCGTGGTGCGCGCCGTCGACTTCGATCGCCAGCCGGCGCGTGAAGCAGACGAAGTCGAGGAAATAGCCCCGGAACGGCGCTTGTCGGCGAAAGCGGTATCCGCGCTCGCGCAGCCGCTTCACGTGGGGCCAGAGCAGAGCTTCGGGCCTGCTCATGTTGTTGCGAAGGGCGCGAGCACGCTGGGTCGTCGCTTTCATCGACGAACTATGTTCTATCTTTGTTCCGAAAACAAGCTCAGCTCGCTAACCACGCGAACCGGCGAATGGACGAGGTCTCCCCACCCTGCTCGCCTTCGGCGAGCTGTCCCTCCCCATTAAGGGAGGGACTCGTTAGGCGTTGGCGGCCTGGGGCGTGGCGTTCTGCTTGGCGATGGCGAGGGCGACCAGGCGGTCCCAGCCGACCAGCGACAGCAGGTGGGCGTGGATCTGGGCCAGCGCGCCGTTGTCGCGCAGCGCGATGTACTTGTCGGCCGGGAGCTTGTTCAGCCGTTCCTCGGACACCCCGAAGTACTCGGCGATCTTCTGCGGCTCGCCCTGCGTGCCGTCCGGGTTCATCGGCGTGAAGGTGGCGGTCTTGGACTCGAACAGGTCGTGCGCCTTCAGGAGCTCGACGAAGCTCATCGTGCGCTGCCGCTCGATCTCGAAGTTGTTGCAGAAGTCGATGCAGTTCTTGGTGTACTGGCTGGGCTGGCCGGCGTCGTCGAAGAACGGCTGGTCGGGGTTCTTCTCGACCACGAACTCGGCCTGGCGGTCGATGCACAGCACCATCTTCTGGGCCTGCTCGTCGTTGGCGAACACGAACGGGTAGCGGCGGATGTAGGCGGGGATGTAGACCCCCGGCTCGAACAGGCCGTCGGGGCGCAGGAACATGTTCTCGCCGGCGTTCAGGCCCATCACCGCGATCGGCAGCTTCTCGTCGCCCACGAAGATGATCGGGCCGGTCACCGCCGCCAGCGGGAACTCGCCCACGGTGAGCGGGATGGCATGGCCTTCCTTGGCGAAGCCGAACGGGCCGTCCATCGTCTTCACGCCCATCTTGCCGTGCATCTCGGGCGAGAGCGGCTCGGGCTGCTTGTAGAAGAGGACGGTGCCCGAGAGTTGGCCGGGCGCCTGCTGGACGGTGGTCGACATCGGAAGCCTTGCGAAACGGAAAGCGGACCGCTGGGCCGCGAGCGGCCGCGAGGCGGAAGGTCGCCGCTTCTAGCCGATCAGGGGCGGAGCGGCAAATGCGGGCCGGCCCGCTTGCGCGTCGCCAAGCCAAAGGCTTTGATCTTGGCCATGAAAATCCAGTTCGTGCTCCTCGCGGCCGCCGCGTGGCTGGCCGGCGGCGCCTTTGCCCCCAAGCCCCCGATGGACCCGTCCCTGGCGGGGCCCATCCCCGGCAAGCTCACCGGCTACCTGGCGACCGGCGCGCTGGACGGGACGGTGGTGATCGGACCGCCGCCGGCCCCGGACTCGCCCCGCGGCAAGGCCGACCGCGCCGTCTACCTGGAGACCCGCAAGCTGGCGGGCTCGCCCCGCTGGGCGCAGGCGACCAAGGACAACGACCTGTGGAACGGCGGTGCGCTCGAGCGCTACGCCTGCGCGCTGGGCCAGCCGATCGATGCGAAGGCGCTGCCCAGGACCTACCACCTGCTTCAGCGCATGGAGATCGACGCGCGCACGGTGGGAACGCCGCCCAAGGACCACTTCGACCGCACCCGCCCGCTGATCGGCGACGACCGGCCCGTCTGCATCAAGCGCGAGGATTGGATGCGCACCAACGCGTCCTATCCGTCCGGCCACGCGATCACCGGCTGGGCCTGGGGCCTGGTGCTGGGCGAACTCTCGCCGGCGCACGCCTCGGGGCTGCTGGAGGCCGGCCGCGAAATCGGCGACAGCCGCGTGATCTGCGGCGTGCACTACCCGTCCGACGTGGAAGCCGGCCGGATGCTGGGGGCCTCGATGGTGTCCGCCGAGCACGCCAACGCGTCGTTCCGCGCCGACTTCGAGGCGGCGAAGGCGGAGCTGGCCAAGGCGCAGGGGGCCACGCCGGCGAGTTGCGCGGCTCAATAGCCGCCTCTCCCCCGGACGCAGTCCGAGAGGGAGAGGGTAGGCAGAGGGCCGGCGCGGGCGATCGAGTGGCGCCGGATGACAAGTCGAGGGCCCTCGGGCTGACAGCCGGAGCCAGCCCAGCCGGCCCTCTCCCTACCCTCTCCCTCTCTCGCTGCGCTCGGGGGAGAGGAGCGTTACCGTCGCTTCATCGAATAGGTGACGTGAGCCTTCAGCGGGCTGTCGTCGGGCACGCGGGGGTGGTCGAAGTCGCGCCAGGGTTCGGGGACCATCCCGATGCGGCGCATCACGGCCTGCGAGGCCAGGTTGGTGCGCGCGGTGATGGCGACGATCTCCGGCGCCTCCGGCCGGTGGGCGAAGCCCCAGGCGATGGCGGCCTTGGCGGCCTCGGTGGCGTAGCCTTGGCCCCAGGCGGCGGGCGAGAAGCGCCAGCCCACCTCCAGCGCCGGACCGGGCGGCAGGTCGTCGCCCATGGCGATCAGGCCGGCCATGCCGATGACGGCGCCGTCGGCCTTGCGCTCCACGGCCCAGAGGCTGAAGCCATGCTCGGCGATGCTGGCCAGCACGCGGTCGACGAGAGCGTCGGCCTGCTCGCGGGTCATAGAACCAGACAGCCATTCGCCCACGCGAGGGTCCGCGTTCAGGTGGAACAGCGCCTCGCGGTCGGCGTCCGTGGGCGGGCGCAGGACCAGTCGCTCGCTTTCGATCATGCAGGCCGCCCCTGGGTCAGCGCGCCGTACAGGTCGGGCCGGCGGTCACGGAAGAAGCCCCAGGCGGCGCGGTGGGTGGCCAGGAAGTCGAGGTCGAACTCAGCCGTCAGCACGCCCTCATCCTCGCGCCCGAAGGCCGAGACGAGCTCGCCGCGATGGTCGGCGATGAAGCTGGAGCCGTAGAACAGCTGGCCGCCGTTCGGGTAGCCGTCCCAGGGCTCGAAGCCGGTCCGGTTGGCGCCGACGACCGGGATCACGTTGGAGACCGCGTGGCCCTGCATGGCGCGCCGCCACGGGCCGGCGGTATCCAGCGTCGGATCGTGGGGCTCGGAGCCGATGGCGGTGGGATAGAGCAGCACCTCGGCGCCCAGCAGCGCCATGGCCCGAGCCGCCTCCGGGTACCACTGGTCCCAGCAGATGCCGGCGCCGATGCGGCCGTGCCGGGTGGCCCAGACCTTGAAGCCCGTGTCGCCGGGGCGGAAGTAGTACTTCTCCATGTAGCCCGGCCCGTCGGGGATGTGGCTCTTGCGGTAGACGCCGAGCAGCGACCCGTCGGCGTCGGCCATCACCAGGCTATTGAAGTAGTGCGGGCCCTCGCGCTCGAAGATCGAGATGGGCAGCACGACGCCGAGCTCGCCGGCCAGCGGCGCCAGCGCGGTGACGCACGGGTGCTCGCGCCAGGGATGGGCTTCCCGGAACCAGCGCTCCTCCTGGGCGACGCAGAAGTAGGGGCCCTGGAACAGCTCCGGCGGCAGGACCACCTGGGCGCCCTTGGCGGCCGCCTCCCGGATGAATTCTGCGGTCTTGGCGATGTTCGCCTGCAGGTCCATGCCGTAGGACGCCTGCAGGGCCGCGACGGTCAGGGTCCGGGCCATCAGGCGGGCTCCTGCTGGGTGATGCAGTGGAACGAGCCGCCGCCGGTGAGGATGGCGACGGACGGCAGGCCCATCACCGTGCGGTCGGGGAAGAGATGCTGCAAGGCCTCCACCGCCAGGCGGCCGGGCTGGTCGGCGTAGGTGGGGACGATCACCGCCTGGTTGGCGATCAGGAAGTTCATGTGGCTGGCGGGCGCGGGGCCCTTGTCGCCGCTGACGCTGTCGATCCAGCCGGGCGACGGGATGCGCACGACCTGCAACGGCCGGCCGGCCGCGTCGGTGGCTTCGGCCAGGCGCCGCGCGGCGTCGTCGTAGGCCTTGGCGTTGGGGTCGTTGCGGCCCCAGGCCACCGGACAGGTCACGACGCCGGGGGCGACGAAGCGGGCCAGGTTGTCGACGTGGCCGTCGGTGTGGTCGTTCTGCAGGCCCTCGCCCAGCCAGATCACCTTCTTGGCACCCAGCGACCGCCCGAGCGCGATCTCGGCGGAGAGCTGGTCCCAGATGACGTTGCGATTGCGGTTCAAGAGGCACTGGCCGGTGGTCAGCACCGTGCCCTCGCCGTCGTGGTCGAGCGCGCCGCCTTCCAGGATGAAGTCGTGGGCCTGCTGGCGCACGCCGGACGCCTGGGCGATCTGGCGGGCAACCTCGTCGTCGTGGGCGAGCCGGTACTTGCCGCCCCAGCCGTTGAACCGGAACCCGTGCGCCACAGGGCCGTCGTCGCCGCGGGCGAAGATCGGGCCGGTGTCGCGCAGCCAGATGTCTCCGAAGTGGCCGGGGACGATTTCGACGCCGGAAACGCCATCCAGCAGCCGGCGCGCCTCGGCCTCTGCCTCAGGCGTGGCGGTCATCAGGCGCACGCGCTCGCCGCCGGGGCCGGCCAGGGCGCGGGCCAGCGCCGCCACTTCGGCCTGGGCGGGCGCCAGGTCGTCCTCCCACAGCTCCGCATGGCTGGGAAACCCCAGCCACATGGCCCGGTGCGGCGCCCACTCTGCCGGCACGGTGACGGTCATCGCTGCCCTCTGCCCAGAACGAGCCGGGCCAATTGGGGCCGCGGACCCGCCCCGTCAAGCACCCGAAGATGACGCCCAAGCGAAAGGGGCGGCCCGTCGCCGGACCGCCCCCTTGCAAAGCCGCTAAGGCGGGACGCCTTAGAACTTGGTGCTCAGCGTCACCGTCGTGAACCGCGGATAGCCGAGGGTCAGGAACGTCGACGAAGGGTTGAAGGTCACGGTCGAGCCGGCCTGCGTCGTCACCGGCACGGCCTTGGTGGCGTTCACCGTGCTCGACCGGTCGATGTAGAAGCGGTCGAACAGGTTGGCGACGTTCACCCGGATCACGGTGTCGTCGTTGATGAACCGCAGCTTGTAGCTGGCGTCCAGGCTGAACGTGGCGAAGCCCGGGATGCGGTCGTCGTTGACGTCGGAGATCCAGCGCGAGCTCTCGTACTTGCCCTGCAGACCGATCGTGAAGTCGTTCCAGTCGTACTGGACACGGCTCGAGAACTGCCACTTCGGCGTCAGCACGAATTCCTTGCCCTTGGTGGGCAGGAAGGCCGGCTGGCCGCCGACGCTGACGGCGATGTTGTCCTTGATCTCGCTGTCCTGGTAGGTCGCCGAAGCGTAGAGCGACAGGTGGTCGATCGGCTTCCACCCGGCCTCGGCGTCGACGCCCTGGACGACCACCGTGCCGACGTTGCGGTCGATGCTGAGCGTCGGGTCGTTGACGTCGATCGATTGGACGATCCGGTTCTTGTAGTTCGTGTAGAAGTAGTTGACCGAGGTGGTCAGCGCGCTGGTCTGATAGCGCCAGCCCGCGGAGATGGTGTCGGTCGTCTCGGGCTGCACCGAGTCCGGCGTGCTCGAATAGAGGTCGTCGGTCTTCGGCGCCGAGAAGCCCTTCGAGTAGCTGAGGTAGAACAGGTTGTCGTTCCAGCGGTAGTTCACGCCCGCGTTCGGCAGCGCCTTGTTGTACTTGACCGTTTCCTTGAACGGGAAGCGGAAGTTCGGGCGACCCGCCTGGGTGTTGAAGCTGATGTTGGCGCCGCCCATCAGCGCATTCAGGCTGGGCGTGGTGGCCGTCGAGAAACCGCTGCTCTTGTTCGCCACAGCGTTGTTGAAGGCCGCCTGGACGAGGGCCGGGTCGACCGTCGAGCAGAACACCGTCGTGCCGTTGAACGTGTAGCAGTTCTGGTTCAGGTCGCGCTCGAACTGCGGGACGCGG
>Ga0308175_100002813_pt1 | contig 11936 bp, 10 predicted proteins | sample PhyCR1_3_FD_203893 | JGI IMG/M metagenome (GOLD analysis project Ga0308175, IMG submission 203893) | Soil microbial communities from UC Gill Tract Community Farm, Albany, California, United States - DLSLS.C.R1 | ecosystem: Environmental > Terrestrial > Soil > Agricultural land | place: USA... | reverse complement strand
CGCGAAGGCAGCGCTCGAGACGTATCTGAGCGAAGGGAAGGGCGGCTGGCTCGGCGTGCATCACGCGAGCCTGTACGGGCCGGCGGTCACGAACGAGAGCTGGCCCTGGTTCCGCGACAGCCTCCTCGGCGGAATCGACTACCGCGACTACGTGTCGAAGTTTGCGTCGGGTACGGTGCGCGTGGAGGACGCCGCGCATCCGGTGTTCGCGCACGTACCGAGTAGCTTCCGGGTCTCCACCGAGGAGTGGTACGTCTGGGACCGAAGTCCCCGCGCGAAGCTGCACGTGCTCGCGAGCGTCGACGAGGGCAGCTATGCGTTCGTCGATCCGTCGCAACGCGGGATCAGGATGGGGGGCGACCATCCGGTGGTCTGGACCAACGGCAATCTGAAAGGGCGCAACCTGTACGTCTTCATGGGGCATCATCCCGATCTGTTTTCCAACCCGGCGTACACGACCTTGTTGACGAGCTCCATCATGTGGCTGGCGACGAAGCCGGCGACGCGCCCGTGATCGCAGCCGTCGAAGCCGCGCTGCTCGGCGCGGCGATGGTGGTGATGTCGGCGGCGCCGAGGATCTTCGTCGACCAGGTGGCGTATGATCTGCGCGGACCGAAACTCGCGCTGGTCCAGACGGATGCTCCTCTCCCGGGAGCACCCACGGCAACCCTGATCGACGACGCCACGTCCGCCGTACGCATGACTGTGCCGCTCGCGAATGCCGGGACGGTGAACGACTGGACGCCGGGGAAGTTCTACTACAGGGTGGACTTCTCTGCGCTGAAGACGGCCGGCATCTACCGGGTGCGCGTGAGCATCGGCGGAGAGCAGGTCACTTCGAACGCTTTCACCGTGGCCGAGAATGCCTTGGCGCGTGCCACCGTTCCCTCCATCGTGCACTACTACTTCCGGCAAAGGGCGACGTCGCCAGAGGAGTGGGCCGCCGACTCGGCGGTGCGGGTGAACGACGGATCCAAGACGGTGGACATGCGCGGCGGGTGGGCCGACGCGTCCGGGGACGTGAGCAAGTACTTCTCCCATCTGGCATACGCGAACTTCGTGTCGCCGCAGCAGTCGCCGATGGTGGCGTGGGAGCTCGCGGATTCCTACGAGCGCATCCCGGCGCTGCTGGCGTCCGTCGGCGCGAAGGACGACATGCAGGCCGAGGCGCTCTGGGGCGCGGACTATCTGTACCGCGCACTGTCGCCGGAAGGCTACTTCCACATGGTGGTGTTCAGCTTCTTCAGCAAGAACCCGAACGACCGGCGCGTCGTTGGACTGCTGGCGGACAGCAAGACCAACAACCGGTGGCAGGCGTCGTTCCGCTCCGGCGGCGGCATGGCGATCGCCGCGCTGGCGCGCATCTCACGGTGGAAGAAGAACGGCACCTACTTCACCGCGCAGAACTACCTGGACGGCGCGAAGAAGGCCTACGCGCACCTGCTCGTCCACAACGCGGCCTACGACGACGATGGAAAGGAGAACGTCATCGACGATTACGGCGCGCTGATGGCGTCCACCGAGCTCTGGATCGCGACCGACAGCGCGCTCTATCGCGACGAGGCGCGGAAGCGCATGCACAACCTCGCGGCTCGCATGACGCCGCAGGGATACTTCCGCGCCGACGACGCCAACCGTCCGTTCTGGCATGCGGCCGATGCCGGACTGCCGGTCGTCGCCCTCGTGCGGTATCTCGACAAGGAGCGCGATGCGGCGTCGCGCGCCATCGCGCTCGGCACCATCAAGTGGGCACTGGACTACGAGTTGAGCGTCACCCACCGTGTGAGCAATCCGTTCGGCTACGCGCGCCAGAGCTTTCTCTTCGGCGGCGCGGTCACCGACGGCTTCTTCATCCCGCAGACCAACGAGACGGGCTGGTGGTGGCAGGGAGAGAATGCCCGCCTGGGCTCACTCGCCGCCGCGGCGATCCTCGGCGGACGGCTCGTGTATCCGGCGAACGAAGGCTGGGGGGTGAAGAAGGAGATGGCGGAGTTCGCGCCCGATCAGATGGACTGGATCATGGGACGCAATCCGTACGGCGTCACCTTCATGCACGGCTTCGGCGCGAACAATCCGCCGGTCATCACCGCGCTGTTCGGTCACGGCACGAACGTGGGCGGCGTCGCCAACGGTGTGACCGGCAGGAAGGGAAGTGGCGACGGCAGCGGCATCGACTATCGAACCGAGGACGGCGGCGACGAGTGGCGCTGGATCGAGCAGTGGATCCCGCACTCCGGCTGGTTCCTCGTCGCCGCGTCGGCGATGGCGCAGACGCCCGCTGCGCCAATCCGGCGCTGACGCCGAGCGCTAACCCCGGGCGGCGGCGAACTGACGCATCCACGCCTCCTGGCGCGGCTCGATCTCCTCCGGCGTCAGGTCCTCCTTGTGGGTGGCGATGTTCCACCGGAAGCCTTCCGGATCCACGATCGTGCCGGAGCGATCTCCCCAGAAGTGATCCTGCATCTTGCCCATCGCGCCATCGGCAACGCGCGCGCCGGCTTTGACTGCTCGCTCGAACAGTGCGTCGCAGTCGGCGACGTACAGCCAGAACGAGATGCGCGAGCCGCCCTGCGCCGGCACCGCGTTGCCGCTCATGTCGTCGTTGAGCATGATGATCGAGCTGCCGACGCGAAGCTCGCCATGGATGATCGTGTCGTTCGGTCCGAGCGTTCGCTTCACCTCCTCCGCGCCGAACGCTCGCTTGTACCACTCGATCGCCGACGCGGCGTTCTGCATCGTGAGCTGCGGTGTGATCGTGTGAAACCCCTGCGGGAGCGGACTCTTCGCCTTCGCCATGACTGCCTCCGAGTGAGCGACGTGAGACAAGGATGGTGTACGCGTCCAGGCACCGAGGCAAGCTGAGCGCCGTATCCACATTCAGTTCGCTGCGGAGGGATGTGCAGTCGAGGCAGCCACTGGGGCCCGCGTCGCACGTCTGACGTCATCGATGACGGTGCGCGCCGCACGGATCACCACGTCGGGCCGGTCGAACTGGATGTAGTGGCTCGCGTCGGGCACGAGCTCGTGGCGTCCCTGCGTGCTCCACGAGGCCTGATCGTCGTGAAGCGCTCGCGACGCGTCGCGGATGCGGCGGCCCTGGTCGCGCGTGATGGCCATCTCATGGAGCGCGGCGTCGTCCTGGACCTTGCCGGCGGTGAGCACGACGAGCGGACGGTCGCCGAGCTGCCGCATGCCGCGCGCAGCGGCGAGCGTCGCGGGAATGGCTTCCGTCTCCTTTGCGAGGCCGGTGACGGAGAGCGGGAGGAACGATGGCGCGACGCGCCGCGTCTCGGCCGCCCACGACGCCGGTGCGGCGCCGACCGGCAGGAGGCGCACGAGGCCGGTCCAGGCGAGCGCCGAACCGAGCTTCACCTCGCCCGGAGGCGGCGCGAGCCACTTGCCGGTGATCTCGCGAAAGCGCGCGAACTGATCGGGGTGCGACGCATCGACGAAGACGAGCCCTCGCACCTCGGCGGGATAGGCGCTGGTGAATCCCATGACGTACGGTCCGCCGATCGAATGGCCCACCATCACGTACGGCGCGCGCTCCCCCGCGGCGGCGAGCGCCGAGTGGAGATCACGAGCAGCCGACGTCAGCGTAAATGAGACATCGGAGGGATCGCTCCACATGATGCCCGCGCGGCTGTGGGCGCAGACGCGCGTCGTGGCAGCGATCGAGTCGTGCACGGCGGCCCAGCTCAACGAGCCGAGATGATCGAGCCCGGATTCGAGGACGACGGTGGGCGAGCCGGCTCCGCGGCAATCGATCTGCATGCGCCGTCCGCCACCGACGTCCACGAGCTTGCCCGGGACGGGGAAGGCACGTCGTGCGCCGCGACGCGCGATCTGTTCGTAGGAGGCGCCGCAGACGACGGCGACCAACGCGAGCGCGGCGACGCTCGACGCGATGCGCACGAGCCGGCGTGTCGCACGGGATCCCGTCGTCCCATGCGCGCGAGAGACTTCCAGTCCGGCGCGCGGCGGCAGCGACGGGAGAGGTATACGTCGGTCACGAGTCGAGGTCGGCATGGTCGGAGATCCGCGAACGGAGGAAGCGATGATGAACGATGAGAGACGAGAAGCCGCATCTGGTGGATGCGGCTCCATGATACGTCTCGCCGATGCGAGGTCGATTGAACGGAAGGGCTGTGTTCGACCTTCGAGCTGGCAGCGCGAGAGGGATCTTGCGCTCGACGACCAAGCGAGCGATGGTCAAGGCCCGGATCGCCGTCCGCCGCGCCGCCGACGCAGGCGCCTGGCGCGCGAGTCCGGGTCGAGCATGAGCCCCGAGTCGAGCGGCATGAAGTCGTGCAAGGTGAACCCGGACTGCGGCGGAGACCTGTGCGAGAAGGCAGGCGACGACCACGGCGGCAAGCGCGCACGACAGAGCACACTCGACTACGATCCAGCCGAGACGTCGATTCGACGCTGGGACAACACGTTCGTCTGTGTGACCACCGGGGGGCCGGAGAACCGGCGTCCGCAGGGTGGATTGATCTGGTATGACATCGGCACGTCGGATCACGCGTTCATTCACATGGCGATGGCCTACCGGTGGTACGGCGACGATCTTCGCGCATGGGTGGCGCAGGACCTGGCGAACGGCAATGACCAGTTGACGCGCCGGTACGCGTGGATCAAGAACAACTACTTCGGCGGCGTGGAATACAACGGCCGTTTCGGCGCGGCGGGGAACGGTCCGGCGAGCAACCGCAGCCTCGGGCTGCTGGCGATGCCCGACAAGTAGCGCTCAGCCGGATTCGCGAGACGAGTCGTCAATGGAACGAGAGCCGCCGGCGTATGGCCGGCCGGCGGCTCTTCTGCCCCAGGTGCATCACAGTTCGCATCTGCGCTGCTGTCGCTCCTTTGCGGATCAGCCGCGGCGCAGCATCGTGTCGTCGCGATCTTCGGCGGCGAACAGCCACGCCCCACCGCACATCGCCAGCGCGACGATCAGGCTCGTCCACTCGTTCATGTCACCGCGTGCGGCGGCCACCCGTGGCACGTGCAGCACCAGCACCCAGCAGGCGAACATGATCGCGAGCAGCGTCGTGGCGAGGCGGACGCGAATGCCCGTGACGAGGCTGGCGCCCGCCGCGATGTGCGCGACGCCGGTGAAGTACGCGAAGAACTTGTGTGCCGGGATCCACGCCGGAATGACCGACTCCACATAGCCCGTGTAGACGAAGTGCGAGATGCCGAACGCGATGAACGACAGTCCGAAGGCGACGCGTGCGAACAACGCGACCCGCCGCCACGTGTCGCCCGACTCGCCGACGAAGATCTCGTCCTGCGCGAGAAGCCGGCCCGCCAGGAAGGTGCACGCCGCGGCGATCGCGCACACCTCGAAGAACACCACCCACAGTCCGCCATTCTTCGGCTGCTGGATCACGAGCGGCGCCTGGAGGGAAACGAGCCAGAGCGACGTCAGCACCGCGAGCGCCAGCGTGCCGCGCGACGCGAGCCGCGGCACGTTGATCAACGCGGCGCCGCCGAGCAGCACGATCGCCGAGAGCACGGCGAGCGCGGGATGGGCGCCGAGCCACGACGGAAAGGGCTCGAGCTGCGGGACGCCGTCCAGGCGAACGAGGTTCTCCAGCGCGAACGCGGCCATCGCCACGCCGAAGACGGCGCGACTGCCGCGCCGAGCTGTGGTGAGTGGGGTGGCCCGGGCTGACACGCCGGGGCGGACGTGGCTCAAGGCGATGATGCTCATGGCTCCATTCTTCGGTGAAAGTCGCGATACTCCGGTGCCGGGGAACCGCCCGGCGATGCAGTGCAATACGCGAACGGAAGCAGTTCCGGGGTAGCGCCATTCAGTGACTCGCCGACAGTACCATTGGACAGATGACTTCGCATAGACGCGTGCCGGACACGGTGCCGATGCAGCTCACGCTGGATCCGGACGGCGGACCGCTGCACCAGCAGATCTATCAGGCGCTGCGGACGGCGATTCTTCGCGGCACCTTCCGGCCCGGCGAGCGATTGCCGTCCAGCCGCGAGCTCGCGCGCGATCTCGGTGTCTCGCGCACCACTGCGCTCGGCGCGTACACCCGCCTGCTCTCCGAGGGGTTCGTCGTCGGCAAGGCGGGCGCGGGAACGCGGGTAGCGCCGTCGCTCGTCGCCGGTCGCGCGACGACCGGCCGCTCCGCGCCGCGCGCGTCGCGCGCGATCACCGAAGCGCCAGCCGCGCCCAGGCTGTCGGCGGCCGTGCAGAGGCTGTTCGAGGAGGGAAGGTGGCGGAGCATCCCGCGCGAGGCGGTGCCGTTCGCGGCGGGTATACCATCGCTCGCCATGTTTCCGCTCACGACATGGACGCGTCTCGCCGCTCGCCGATGGCGACTCTCGGGTCGCGAGCTGCTGCTGCCGGGCGACTCGCAGGGCTACGCACCGCTGCGCGAGGCGGTCGCGAAATATGCGGTCACCTCACGCGGCGTCCGCTGCACCGCCGAGCAGGTGGTGATCGTGAACGGCGCGCAACACGGCATCGACCTGTGCGCGCGCGTGCTCGTCGGGCCGGGTGACGACGTGTGGCTCGAGTATCCGGGCTACGCGCCGGCGCGCGGGATGTTCGCCGCGACGGGAGCGCGGCTGGTCGACGTGCCGGTGGACGAGCAGGGGCTCGACGTCGCCGCGGGACACGCGCTGTCCCCCGCCGCGCGACTCGCTTACGTCACGCCGTCGCACCAGGAGCCGCTCGGCACGACGATGTCGCTCGAGCGCCGGCACGCGCTGCTCGACTGGGCGCGCGGCGCCGACGCTTGGATCCTCGAGGACGACTACAACGGCGAGTATCGCTACGACACCAACGCGGTCGCCGCGCTCCAGGGGCTCGACCAGCATCAGCGCGTGCTCTATCTCGGCACCTTCAGCAAGACGCTGTCGCCGGCGATCCGGCTCGGCTATCTGATCGTGCCTCCGGCGCTGGTGCAGACGTTCGCGCGAGCGCGGCTGCTGCTGGACCGCAACTCTGGGGTGGCGGAGCAGGCGGTGCTCGCCGACTTCCTCGAGGGCGGACACTTCGCTCGCCACATCCGTCGCACGCGTGCGCTGTATCGCGACCGGCACCGCACCTTTCTCGATCTGGCGTCGCGCGAGCTGGACGGCCTGGTCACCTTCGACGAGGCGCCGGCCGGACTCCGCTTGCTCGGCTGGCTCCCTCCCGACGTCGACGATCAGGAGATAGTCAGAGAGGCAGCGCGACGCGGCGTCGTGCTGGAGTCGCTCTCGTATCGCGCGCCGCTGGGCATGCTGCCCCCCGCGCTCTCGTTCGGGTTCGCGCCGTACGGCGCCGCGCAGACGCGCGCCGGGATGCGAACCCTCGCCGAGGTGATTCGTCGCGCGCGCAACGAGTGATCGCGCGACGCGACGCTACCAGATCCGCACCCGATCATCCGGCGCGAGATACTGTGCGTCGCCCGGCTTCACGCCGAACGCATCGTACCACGCGTCGAGGTTCCGCACGGTGAGCGCGCGGAACATCCCCGGCGAATGCCCGTTGGTGAGGAGGATGCGCCGCAGCGCCGGCTCGCGGTACTTCGACCGGTACAGCTGCGCCCAGGAGAGAAAGAACTGCTGCTCGCCGGTGAATCCGTCGACCACCGGCGCCGGCTTCCCGTGCAGCGACGCGCGCCACGCGTCGTGCGCCGCCGTCAGCCCCGCGAGGTCGGCGATGTTCTCGGCGAGGGTGAGCTTTCCGTTGACGCCAAGGTCTGAGAACGGCTTGTACGTCTCGTACTGGCGCGCCAGCCGGCCGGTCGCTTCGGTGAAGTGCGCGAAGTCGTCGGGCGTCCACCAGTTGCGCAACCGCGCCTGCGCGTCGAAGCCGGCGCCGAGGTTGTCGAAGCTGTGGCTCACCTCGTGTCCGATCACCGCGCCGATCGCGCCGTAGTTCATCGCGTCGGTGCGCGCCGGATCGAAGAAGGGGGGCTGCAGGATCGCCGCGGGAAAGTTGAGCGCATTGCGCTGCGGCAGGTTCACCGCGTTGACGAGCTGCGGCGTCATCACCCAGCCGGCGCGATCGAGCGGCTGGCGTAGCGCCTCGATGTTCTTCTCGTACTGGAAGCGCTCGACGCGCTCGGCGTTGCCGAACGCATCGTCTGGCGCGATGCGCAGCCCTTGGTAGCTGGGCCAGCGATCGGGATAGGCGATGCTCACGCGCAGCGACTTCAGCTTCGCCTTCGCTTCGGACTTGGTGGACGGCGACATCCACGCGAGCGCGTCGATCCGGCGATCGAATGCATGGGTGATGTCGTCGACCATGCGCTGCACGCGCGCCTTCGCGCTGGCGGGGAAGTAGCGGGATACGTACTCGCGTCCCACGGCGAAGCCGAGCGCGGCGCTCGTCGCTTCGATCGCGCGGGTCTGGCGCGACGCCTGTTCGGGGGCGCCGGTGAGCGTTTGCCCGAAGAAGGCGAACCACTCACGGTCGGCGGCCGGGCTCAGCTCCACGGCGCGGTGCATCAGCGCGTGATACGTGAGCAGGGCGCGCCAGTTCGCGAGCGGCTCACTCGCCACCAGCGCCGACAGTCCCGCGACCGCGCTCGGCTGCCAGGCGACGATCGTGTCGAGCGACGCGAGGCGCGCCGCGCGGAAGAACTCGTCCCAGTCGAGGCCGGGCGCCTTCGTGCGGAAGTCGCCGCGCGCCCAATGGTTGTTCCCCTTCGTCGGCTCCCAGCTGTCCTCCTGGGTCCAGTGCACGCGTGCGATGCGCGTCTCGAGCGCGATGATGGAATCGGCGAGCGCGGCGCCGTCGGGCACCTGGGCGAGTGCGAGCATCCGCGCGATGTGTGCGCGGTAGGCGTCGCGGATCTTCGCCATCGCCGACGACGTGTCGAGATAGTAGCTGCGGTCGGGGAGGGCCGCGCCGCCCTGGAGGAGGATCGCGGCCGTGCGCGTCGGATGGTTGAAGTCGGCGTCCACCCAGAGACCGAAGAGGTTCTCGGTCTGCATCGCGCCCAGGTTCAGGACGTCGACGTCGGCGCGGAGATGCGAGCCGAAGAAGTGTGCGAGCGCGGTCCGGTCGTCGAGGCGCGCGATGCTGTCGAGCAGAGGACGAATCGGAGTGAAACCGCGCCGAGCGAGCGTCGCGGTGTCGAGGAAGGCGGTGTAGTAGTCGCCGATGCGCTGCCGGTCGCCGCTCTTCGCGTGCGCGGCGACCGCCTGCGTCACGATCGTCGCGAGCTGCGCGCGCGCTCGCTGGGCGGTGGCCGAGAACGACGTCACCGAGCTGCGGTCGCCGGGGATGGACGTCGTGCGATCCCATCCGCCGTTCGCGTATCGGTAGAAGTCGACACCGGGGCGGACCGTGGTGTCCATGCCCGCGAGGTCGAGGCCGCGCCCGGCGGATCGCTGCGCGAGGAGCCGGCCCGCCGGAGCGAGCGAGAGGGCGAGCAGGGCGACGAGAGCGGGAGCAGCGACGCGAAGAGTCATGGTCGAGGAGGAGAGCGGTTCGGAGGCGGGAGTCGAGAGACTACTACCGCACACGCGGGGCCGCGAGCCGTCCCACTTCCGATGCCCCTTATAGTTGGGCATGGCTACGACGTACGAGACGATCGCCGGCCGGAGCATCGAGCGGCTGGCCGCCCTGAGCGACGGCGTGTTCGCCATCGCCATGACATTGCTGGTCCTCGACCTGCGCGTTCCGGCGGGCGCGGCGATCCACGGGGAGCACGCGCTGTTCTCGAGCGTGTTCGTCGCCCTCGCGCCGCGGCTGGTGCCATACGTGCTCAGCTTCATGACGTTGGGAATCTTCTGGATCGCCCAGCAGGCGCAGCTCGACGCCTTCGCGCGGAGCGACCGCACGCTGACGTGGATCAACCTCGGCTTCTTACTCGCCGTGACGATCATGCCGTTCACCACCGGCGTGCTGGCCGAGTTCATCACCTTCCGGCTCGCCGTGGTGGCCTACTGGCTCAACCTCGTGCTGCTCGGCGCCACGCTCTGGGCGAGCGGGCGGTACGGATGGGGCGCCGGGCTGACGAAGGAGCAGGTGACGTCGGCGCCGCGCGTGGCGCACGAGCGGCGGATCGTCGCGTATCAGGTGCTCTACGCGATCGCGGCGGCGCTGTGCGTGGTGAGCACGTATCTGAGCATCGCGCTGTTCGTGTTGCTGCAGCTCAACTCGATGCTCGGCCTGCGCTTCCCCAGGCTGCGGGGCAGCGCGTAGGCGGTCAGCGCTCCAGCGTCGCCTTCATCGTCTTCATGCCGGCGTCGACGAGCTGCGTGATGCTGTCCTTCAGGTCGTGCGGCAGCAGATCGGTGATCCACACGAGCCGGCATCCCGTTCCGTCGGCGAGCACCTGGATCGACGAGTTGTGATGGGTGGTTCTCCCGCCGACGGATGCGTAGACGAAGCGGCGCGCGTCGTCGTCGACGTCGACGATCCGTTCGCGGAGCACCATCCCGTTCGTGAAGGTCACGACGCGGAGGTCGTCCTCGAGGCGCACGTCCTCGAGAATGCCGGGGAAGAGCCGGCGGTGCGCCGCGCCGTAATCGCGCACGGCCGCCCAGGCCTGGTCCGCACTCACATCGACATGAGCCTCACGGTGAATCGACGCCATGCAGCACTCCTCCGTATGGATGATCCTGGAGCGAGTCTATCGAGGTGAGGGAAGATGTGGGAGTGGGTGCCGATGCGGCCTCATCGTCCAGGCAACGCGCTTCGGTGGTCGGGGATCCGTCGAAGGAGAGCCACTGGTGCCGTTCGTAATCGTAGAGCTGGCACGTGCGAAAGGTCTCGGTCATGCCGCGGAGCGAGAACCGCTCGGTGATGACGTTCTCCTCGCCGAAGGCCTCCTCCAGAGCGTCCTGCGCGTCGGTGAGGTTGTAGAGCGGAACGCGGGTGTCGACGTGATGGGCGGTGTGCTCCATGATGTTGTTGAGCATCAGCTCGACCCATCGTGGAAATTCCACGTGCACCGTGCCCTGAACCTGGCTGCGGAAGTAGCTCCACTCGGATTCGTCGGCGTACCAGAGCACGCGCGGATGGGTGTGGTGCTGGAAGGTCGCGAAGCCGATGAGCCAGGTGAACAGCAGGAACGGGACGCACACTCCGAGCGCGATCACCGCGACACGCTCCCATGCGAGAACATCCGCGTGGATGCGTAGCGTGAGCACCAGCACCAGCGCTTGGAGGGCTGGGAAGGCGAGCACGCAGCCGCGGTCGAACACGAAAGTGCCCCGCTTGTCGATGTGCCGGCGGTGCTCCGCGCTGGGGCGCATCTCGAGCGGCCACCAGATGCTCGCGAGGTACAGCGGGAGCAGGCCGATCCACGATCGGTAGAGCCGCTCGATGCGCTGCCGCGCAGGGGAGAGCGTTCGAAAGTCGGCGAGCGTGCGCGGGCAGTAGACGGGGTCCTTGCCGCGCAGGTTGGTCCACCCATGGTGCAGCGCGTTGTGCGAGTACTCCCACGCCGCCATCGGGTGCAGGCTGGGAAGCAGGGCGATGCGCGCGAGCCACCGGTTCAGGGTGCTCTTCGGCGTGAGGCTCCCATGGCACGCGTCGTGTCCCACGATGAAGAGCACGCCGATCGACAGCCCGTTGGCGGCGAGCGAGAGCAGCCGCACGGCCCACGACGACGCGAGCCCGATCGCCGCGAATGTGGATCCGTACAGCACCGCCGCCACGACGAAGTACGTCAGCCCGCGGCGCGTCGAGCGGTCGCGCGAGGCGGCCGGAAGTGCTCCGCGGACGTGCTTCACCGACGTGTCCACGCCTCAGCTCCTCCGGACGGTGAGGTAGATGACGTTGTCGGCCTGGTCTCGCTCGATGGACAGCTCGGCGATCTCCTCCGCCGGAATGCGCGAGGTGAAGCGTGCGACGGCGTCCTCGTCGCGGTAGACGAGGTGCCAGTCCATGATCGCCTCCAGGTACCCGTTGTCGCGAAGCCACGGCGCGAAGTTGGCGACCACGAGCTCGCCACCGGGGCGCAGCG
>Ga0308175_100002812_pt1 | contig 11936 bp, 8 predicted proteins | sample PhyCR1_3_FD_203893 | JGI IMG/M metagenome (GOLD analysis project Ga0308175, IMG submission 203893) | Soil microbial communities from UC Gill Tract Community Farm, Albany, California, United States - DLSLS.C.R1 | ecosystem: Environmental > Terrestrial > Soil > Agricultural land | place: USA... | reverse complement strand
GTGAGCCGGACGATTGAAGCTCGGCGATCATACCCCGCAGGCGGCCGTTATCCTCTTCGGCCGGATCGACGCGAAGAACGCACCGCACCACACCGCGCTCGAGCGTCGCGTGCGCATGACCGTCAGCGCGCTCCACCGCCTGCGACGCCGCCTTCCATACATAACCGATCTGCGCCGGCAGACCGCCGAGCCGCACCGTCGCGCTACCGGCCGGCTCCGCGGTACGAAGGCGGTCCCACACGGAACCGTCGAGCACGGATGCATCACCGAGCTCCGCGATCGAGCGCTCGGCCGCGGAGACCAATCCCTCGTTCCCGCCGAGTCGCACGAGGAGCAGGATGCCGTCGCCAGCGCCGATCGAGCGAGCGAGCGATGGGGAGCACAGCTCGGCCGCGAGCGGAGTGAATGCGCTCGCGCGAAGCCAGCGCCCCGCATCGGTGACCGGGTCACGGTTCGCACGCCCGAACGATATGGCGATCGTGCGATCGACTTCCGGTCTGGCGCGGAGTCGCACCGTGACTTCGGTGATGACGCCGAGCGTGCCCCAGGCGCCAGTCATCAATCGCGAGAGGTCGAATCCCGCGACGTTCTTCACGACGCGCCCGCCCGAGCGCACCACGTGGCCGGCACCGGTGACCACCTCGCAGCCCAGGAGATGATCGCGCGGCGTACCGAACGCGGAGGCGAGCGGACCCGACGAAGCGGTCGCGATCGTCGCACCGATCGAACCTTCGGCGGTGCCGAAGGGATCGAGGGTGAGCCATTGCCCTTCGCTCGCGGTGACGCGCGCGATCTCCGCCAGCGTCGTACCCGCGCGCGCGCTGATCACCAGGTCGCCCGGCTCGTACTCGGTCACACCGGCGAGTGCAGCGAGACCGAGCGTGTCGTCGGCGCGGCAATCGCGTCCGGCGTCGAGCCAGTGTCCGCGCCCCACGATGCGTAGCGACGATTTCGCTTCGCGCGCCCGACGGACGCCGGCCACGACCTCCGCGGTGCTCGTGGGGCGAGCCAGCTCCGTCACGCCGAGCGCGACCGCGCGGACGGTGCTCCGTGCCATTCGCGGCAACTGTGGATCGGCACGACCTTGCCCGGGTTCGCACGACGGAGCGGGTCGAACACGTCGCGCAGCGCGCACATCGCGCCGAGCGTCTCCGGTGTGAAGAGCCGGTCCATGTAGGGGAGCTTGTCGAGGCCGACGCCGTGCTCGCCGGTGATCGTTCCTCCCGCCGCGATGCACGCTTCCATCACCTGCACCATGGCGCGATGCACGCGCGCCGACTCGTCGGCATTGCCGGCGTCGTACGGGATGTTGGGATGCAGATTCCCGTCGCCGGCGTGGAAGACGTTGCACACACGCACGCCGTTCTCGCGGCCGATGCGACCGATCTCGGAGAGCACGGACGGCAGCTTCGTGCGCGGGACGACGGCGTCCTGCACGACGAGGTGTGGCGAGATCCGCCCCATGGCGCCGAACGCCTTCTTGCGCCCCTGCCAGAGGCGCGCCCGGTCGGCTGGATCGGTCGCGACGCGAACGCCGCGCGCGCCGGCCGTGGTGCAGAAAGCCGAGACGCGCGCGACGTCTTCGTCCAGGCCGGCGGCCGCACCATCGAGCTCGATGAGAAGGATCGCCGCGGCGTCGGTGGGATAGCCTGCAGCGTAGATCGACGCTTCCACCGCTTGAATGGTCGCCGCGTCCATCATCTCGAGCGCAGCGGGGACGATGCCCGACGCGATGATGGCCGACACGGCTTCCGCCGCCGCACCGACCGAGCTGAAGTCGGCGAGCAGGGTGCGCACTGCTTGCGGGAGGCGCGCCAGACGTACGGTGACGTCGAGCGCGACGCCGAAGCAGCCCTCGGATCCGATGAACGCGCCGAGGAGGTCGTAGCCATCCGACTCGCCCGATGCGTTGCCGAGCGTGATGATCTCGCCGCTCGGAAGCATCGCGGTGATGGAGAGCACGTGGTTGAGCGTGACGCCGTACTTGAGGCAATGCGGGCCTCCGGCGTTCTCGGCCACGTTGCCGCCGATGGTGCACGCCGTCTGGCTCGACGGATCGGGTGCGTAATAGAGACCGAACGGCGCGGCGGCGCGCGAGAGCATCGCGTTCACCACGCCCGGCTCGACCACGGCGCGGCCATTCTCCGCATCGATCGAGAGGATGCGGGTGAGCCGATGGAGCCCGAGGAGCACCACGTCGTCGGCGAGCGCGCCTCCGGAGAGACCGGTGCCGGCGCCGCGCGGGACATAGCGAGCTCCCGTTTCGGCGAGGAGTCGAACGACCTCGATCGTCTCCTGGCGAGTGCCGGGAAAGACGGCGAGCGAGGGCCGCTGTTGATAGCCGGGAAGGCCGTCGGACTCGTAGGCGCGCAGCTCGCCCGGCCGCTCGAGCACGCGACGCTCGCCCACGATGGCAGCCAGTCGCCGAGCGAGAGTCGCGTCGGGGCGTGCGGCGATGCTCGGCGGAGCGGCAGTCGTGGTCGGAGACTCGGCGGGCACCATGTGAAGCTAGGCCTGGCGCGCCGGCCGCACCACACTCAGCGCGTCGCGCCGCAGCTCGTACTCGAGCGTCGTCTCCATGGAAACGAGCTCCCCGTCCACGGCGACATAGCCCGGTCGCCGAACGGTGATGCGGCATCGCTCGACCAGGAAGCTGTCGAACTCGGGCGTGCGCGCGACCTTCTTCACTCCTCGCGCCACCGCCGCGAAGGCGAGGGCGAGCAGGCGCGCGCGCGTGCGCCCCCGCACGACCATCACGTGCAGCCCGCGCCGTCCGTCGACGACGCGGCTGCCCAGCGTCGGGAGCTGCAGCTCCCGCTCGCCAACGCCGATGAACACCATCGGCGTGCGGTAGATGCGCGGCTTGCCATCCACCTCGACTTCCACCGCGATGAGCCGGAACTGGAGCAGCAGCCGAAAGGCGGCGAGCGCCGACGCGATGCGATAGCCGAAGCGGCGCTCGAGATGCTCGCGAATTCGTACGAAGCGCACGTAGGCGCCGACGCTGCTCGTGTTCAGAAAGACCCGCCCATTCACCATGCCGACGTCCACACCGCTGCAGGAGCCCTCCGCCGCCAGCGTCAACGCTTCGGCGGCATCGGTGCTGATGCCGAGGTCGCGCGCGAAGTGGTTGAGCGTTCCACCGGGCAAGATCGCCAGCTCGGCAGGGGTCTCGATGAGCACCGCCGCCGCCGTGGCGATGGTGCCGTCTCCCCCGCTCACGAGAATGCGTTTCGTACCATTGGTGGCGAGCTCGCGCACCGTGTCCGAGATCTTCTCGGGCTCGATGGCGTGCACCTCGAATGCGTCGAATGTCTCGAGCGCCGCGCGCGCCGCGTCCGCCGTGCCCGACTTGACGTTCACGATGGCGGGTATGAGACCGCTCACGTCGCTCGTCTCCAAAGCGCGCGACTGAACCGGTTCCACAGCGACGCCTTGCTGGATGGCAGCGACACCGTGGCCTTTCGCTCGAGCTTACCCCAGCCCTGCAGGCGCCCGCTCAGTGCCGCCGCGAACGAGCGCACCACGACCCAGTACATCACCTGGCGATACGCGAAGCGCTGCAGGAAGATGAGCCAGGTGAGACTCTTGTCCTCGTCCGATTCCATGAGGAATGCGGCGACCGCCGCGACCCAGTCGACGAGAAGAAAGACCGCGTAGTAGCTGAGGACCTGCTCCAGGTTGGGCAGCGCATAGGCGAGCCGGCCGTCCACGGTGTGGACACGCGCGTTCAGCCACACGGACGCGATGCTCCAGACGAACATCAGGTCGGCGATCGGCGAGATGGCGGGCAGGAGCAGCTGGAAGAGGATCACATTGGGAAGTGCGACGAATCCCAGCGATCCGTACTTCGGGCGGAAGAAGGCGTCGCGATGCTTCCAGGTGCACTGCAGCGTCCCGAACGACCAGCGGAACCGCTGCTTCGCGAGCCCGCGCAACGTGTCCGGCGCCTCGGTGTACGCGATGGCGCCGTCGGCGTACGCGACGGAATAGCCCGCGCGCCGGATGGAGAGCGTGAGATCCTGGTCCTCCGCCAGCGTATCCTCGCGGAAGCCGCCCACCTCCTGCACGAGCGTGCGTCGCCACGCGCCGACGGCGCCCGGCACGACGGTGATGCAGTCGAGCAGCGAGAAGGCTCGCCGATCGATGTTCTGACTCGTCACGTACTCCAGTGCCTGCCACCGCGTCACCAGGTTGATCCGATTGCCGACCTTCGCGTTTCCCGCGACGGCGCCGACCTTGGGATCCTCCAACGGCCGGACGAGTTCGGAGATCGTGTCGTCGTCGAACAGCGTGTCGGCGTCGAGTCCGATGACGATCTCGTGCCTCGCCCGCTCGATGCCGTAGTTCAGCGCGCTCGCCTTTCCGCCGTTCGCCTTGCGGTGGATGGTCACCAGTTCGTGGTCGCCGTACGCCTCTTCGACGATGTCGGCGGTCTCGTCCGACGAGCCGTCGTCGACGACGACGATCTCGATCGGGCCGGCGTACTTCTGCCCGAGCAGCGAGGCGACGGTGCGCACGATCACTCGCTCTTCGTTGTACGCGGGCACGATGACGCTCACGCCGGGAACGAATGAGCCGCCGCCATCGCGGATCTGGTGTTGCTTCAGCCGCTGGATCAGCGCGAGGATACCGATGATGACGAGGCGGCCGATCCCCAGTGCGACGGCGATGCTGAAGATCCAGAACATGATCGTCTCGCCGGTGCCCAGCATGAGGAAGCCGGCGCGTACGAACAGCCTGGTCGCTTCGGTCTGCGGCGGAAGAGCCGGCATCGCGTCGTCGCGCGAGATGCCGGCGAGGTCGCTCACGAGCACGAGCGTGTCGCCGCGCGCGCGCAGCGAGTCGATGAGCGGTCCCAGTGCGGCCACGGTGTTGCGGCGATCGCCGCCCGAGTCGTGCAACAGGACGACGTTCCGGGCCGAATCCTGATTCGTCGCCTGCGTGATGCGCGGCACCTCGCGCTGGTGCAGCACGTTCGCGATGATCGAATCCGGGCTCGGCTCGCGCCAATCCTCGGAATCGACGTGCAGGCCGATCGTCCAGTAGTTGCGCTGCGATGCGTAGCCCACCGGCACCAGCTCGTCGCTCGTGGTCGGCTCGGCGTCCCCGAAGTACGGTGGACGGAAGAAGGCGAGCCGCCGGTTGATCACCGAGGACACGAGCGATGTCGTCATGTCGAGCTCGAGGATCGCGCGCGGCCTGCTCGCGAGCGCGAGGTTCGGATGGCGATAGGTGTGGTTTCCGATCTCGTGCCCTTCATCGTACATGCGCTGCAGCAGCCGCTGCTCGGTGTCGACGTTCTGTCCCACGACGAAGAAGGTTGCCTTCACGCCGCGGGACTTCAGCGTGTCGAGGATCATCGGCGTCCAGCGTCCGTCAGGCCCATCATCGAAGGTGAGCGCCACGCGGTGCCGGTTCCGTTCCTGGCCGCCGGTGCGCGAGAGCACGTACGGCACCGGCGCACGGATCAACGTCGAGGTCGTGACGTAACCGGTCGTTGGATCGACGACGACGTTGCGCTGGCCGTCGGAGGGGAAGTAGGTGATCTGCAGGATCTCGCCCGTCCCCTCGAACTCCGCATCGTAGCCCGACGGGATGCGACGCAGGCTGTCCGGGCTGAGCAGCGAGCCGTCCGTGCCGATCGCGTTCCAGAGCGAGGGGTCCTCGCTGCCGAGATGCCAGAGCGCATGTCCGGCGACGCCGAGCGCGTGGCCGATCTTCATCTCGTTGTATGCGGTGGTGCCGTCGAGATACCAGAGGACGTGGTCGGTGGAGTCGGCGCTCGTCCATTGCATGTATGGATTGAGCGACACCGGATCCATCAGTGTCTGGGGGTGCGATGCGCTGCGTGCCGCGCGCATCGTCTCCTGGAAATCGGACGTCTCGGCTCGATGATTGATCACCGCCTCGGCATCGTTCCAGTCGTAGCCGTAGGCGCCGATCATGAGGATCAGCTTCGACGGGGCGACGAGCCGGGTGAAGCGCTTCGCCTGCGCGGTGTAGAAGGCCTGGCTGGCGATCGGTCCCGGATCGCCGGCCGCATAGTGCTCGTCGAACAGCATCGGGAACAGCTTGTCGTTCACGCTCGCGGCGCGGCGTATGTAGTCGTCGGCGTCACCGGCGGCGATCGCCTGGGTCGCGAGCTTTCCCATGCCGTGCATTGCGGCGGCGAGCTCGCCGGCGAAGCTCAGGACCTGCTCCTGAAGCGCCGGGTCGAAATTCTCCATGTCGAGCGTCGTGCCTGCCAGCCCGTATCGCTGGACGGCGACCCGCAGTTGCCGGATGGCGTTGGCGCGCGCGACCGGGTTGGCGAGAAACCGCCTGATCACCGACTGATCGAACTGCCCCGCCGCCGAATCGCTTCCGGTGACGACGAAGTTGCTCAGCATGATGAAGAGCGACGGCCGGGACTCCGGCTTGCGCTGGTTGAGCAGCTCGGTCACCTCCGGCTTCACGCGGAGGAGCAGGGTGTCGGCGTCGCGCGGGATGAACGCCCATTCGCCGATGACCCAGTCGAGCTTGTCGTAGTTCTGCTCGAGCGACGTGAACGAGTTGTCGGCCCAGTTGACGTAGAAGCCCGCGACGATGGCGTCGGTGCGGGTCGGCCGGGACCCGGTTCCGACGTCGAGCACCGGGATCATCTCTGGGCGGCGCGAGGCGGGCGTCCGGTGTCCGGCGATACTGGCGGCCAGCTTTCGCCGGTAGGCGATGCGCAGTCGGTCGATCTTGGTGAACGGCGTCGCAGGCCGGTGCAGCGGCCTGCCGATCGGCTTGTCGTTGGCCGATGCGAGGGTGAGCTCGGGCGCGCTCGGCGGGTAGAAGAACTCCGACGCGACGAGCACGAGCGCGATCAGCGTCGTGAGGACACCGATGGCGAGCGCGGTCCGGCGAATCCGGCGCCAGCGGCGACCGGAGTAGTCGATGAAGACGGGTTTGAGACGATCTGCCATCGGTGGGAATGGCGTGAGCCGTGCCGGCGCCGCTAGCGCATTGCGTCCATCAAATTACCCCGCGCCCGGCCAACGGGTCGTAGGGAAAGTACAAACGCGGGACGGAGAGCCGACTCTCCGTCCCGCGCTCGGGCAATCGTACTGGCCGCGCTGCCGCGGCCCGTCAGCTTGCGTCAGGCCGCCTGCCAGAACCCGGCGAGTGCGCGTCCGTCGGGAGACTCGCGCAGCTTCTCGAAGGCGCGCTCGCGAATCTGGCGGATGCGCTCGCGCGTCACGCCCATCAACGCGCCGATCTTCTCCAGCGTCATCGGCTCGCCGCTCTCGTCGAGGCCGTAGTAGAGGAAGAGGATCTTCCGCTCGCGCGGAGTGAGGTACTTCCGGAACACCCGCTCGATGAACTCCTTCATGAGCTTGTAGTCCGTCGTGTCCTCGATCTCGGTGCCGTCCACGCCGGCGAAACGCTCACCGAGGGTGGAGGCTTCGCGATCCGATCTGTCGATGGGGGCATCCAGCGAGACTTCCGTGCTGGACATCTGCTTGGCGGCGCGGACCTGCTCGGGGGATTCCTCGAGGAGGCGGGAGATCTCGTTCTCGGTCGGGTCGCGCTTCAGGACCTGCGCGAGGATCGTCTCGGCCCGGGCGAGCCGGATGAGCTGCGAGTTCTGGTTGAGCGGGATTCGTACGCTGCGGGTCTGCTCGGCGAGCGCCTTGAGGACCGCCTGGCGCACCCACCATACGGCGTAGGAGATGAACTTCACGCCCTGGTCGGGATCGAACTTTCGGACCGCCTTCAGGAGCCCTTCGTTTCCGATGGCGACCAGCTCGGAGAGATCGAGGCCGTGCCCCTGGTACTTCTTCACGTAGGAGATGACGAACCGGAGGTTGGCCGTCACCAGCCGCTCGGCGGCGGCTTCGTCGCCCTTCTGGGCGAGTCGTGCGAGTCGCCGCTCTTCGGCGGCGTCACTGATGAGGGGGAGCTTTTGTATGTCGTGGAGATACTGGTCGAATGCGGTGGAAGGAGACGAGCGGAAATAGCCCTTGGACCTGGTCTCGGTCGCTTGCTCCATACACGCCCCTTACCTGTGCCGGAAGGTGGTCGATTGTCGCAGTCAGCGATGACTACGTGCCCGCGGGGGTCTCAACGGGAGGGCCAGGATAATGTCGGGGGAAAAAACCGTCAACAGTGAGTTTGCCAGAATGGTGATGGGTGTAACTGCTTCACTGACAGACGGTTGTCGATCAGTGAAGAAGATTCCGTCATTTAGGGCGACGTCGGTCAGGATGGCCGGCAGGTTGCTGAGGCCGCTTTTGCCAAGCGCACTCAGCTGCCGGGAGGCGCGGGTGGGTCCTTCATCTTCCCGCGCGTGGTCGCCATCAACACGCCGATGCCGACGAGGATGATCACCCCGACCACGATCCACATCCTGGGGACGTTGAGCAGGAACGCGGCGATCGCGAGCCCGATGATGAGGATGAGAAAGCCGACGAGATAGGTACCGAACGATGACATTGAGCCGTTCCGATGAGGTCGTCGTCTAGCGGGAGCAAAGACGGGACCAGCGAACGGCGTTCGCGGTCGTCAGCGGCTCACGCCACCCAATCGCCCGGTCATCAACGAATCGGGGTGGACTCCACGCGGGCGTGGGACGAGCACGGCCGTTCCGCGCACACGCCCGAAGCGCCGGGCGTCGCGGCACTCGGGGGTCCAGATGTCGAGGATGGCGTTCTTGATCGCGCCGCCGGTGTCGTCGACGAGGAAGCGGCCGAAGTACTTCCGGCCCACGTACAGCTCCACGTAGCGTCCGAGTGGGAAGAGCCGCGGATCGGCGGCGACGATGCCCTGGCGGACGTACCGGTCGCGGCGCGTCGTTCCCTGAAGGCAGTACGAGGTGAGCTGCACGGGTACCGGCTCGCCGTAGTGCGCCGGTCCTTTCCGGCCGAGCGCCCAGCTGCGCGCCGCGCCGCGTACGATCGCGCCGTCGAGACGCAGCGTCGCGCGAACGAGCGCGGGCTCCACGCGAACCGGGGCCAACGCCGCGATGGGTGTGGAGCGGGACCGCACCTTCATCGCTGCACTTCCGCCCACGAGGAGCGCGGCGCCCAGCAGCGGCAGCACGCTCGCGATCCGGCGCTGCATGCGCGTGCGCCGCATGCGCCGGATCTGCTGCTGCCGTCGTTCGATCACGCGAGCACCTCGTGGACGAGCTGGTCGTCGACCGGCAGCGCCCACGCGCTGTCGGCGCCGGCCATCGCGCCGATGCGTGCCGGAAGGGCGTATTCCATGCGTCCACCACGCGCCTTCTTGTCGAGTCGCGTCGCATCGACGAGGGCGTCCACCGACAGGCCGCGCGGCCGCTCGGTCGGCAGTCCGGCGCGTCGCACCACTTCACCGATGCGCGCCGCCGTGCCCGATTCGGCCACGCCGAGTCGTTCGGCGATGCGCGCTTCGAGTACCATCCCGATCGCGACGCACTCGCCGTGCAGCAGGCCGTAGCCGCTCACGTGCTCGATCGCGTGCCCGATGGTGTGGCCGAGGTTGAGCGTCTTCCGAAGCCCATGCTCCCGCGTGTCGGCGCGGACCACGCCGGCCTTGATCTCCACACTGCGCGCGACGACGTCGAGCGTCGCGGCGGGGTCCGCGTCGAGCAGAGCGGGCAGCTGTTCGTCGATGCGCGCGAAGTACTCCGCGTCGGCGAGGACACCGTGCTTGATCGCTTCCGCCAGTCCGGCGCGGCGCTGCGCGAGGGGCAGAGTGCGCGCCATCTCGACATCGGCGAGCACCACGGCGGGAGGATGGAACGCGCCGACGAGATTCTTGCCCGCCGCGGTATCGACGCCCGTCTTGCCGCCCACCGACGCGTCGATCATCGCCAGCAGCGTGGTCGGGCACTGCACGACGGGCACGCCGCGCATGAAGGTGGCGGCGACGAAGCCAGCGAGATCGCCGACCACGCCCCCACCGAGGGCGACGACCGTGGTGTCGCGACCGCAGCCCGCGTCGAGCAGTCCATCGGTCACGCGCGCCCAGGTGTCGCGCGTCTTGTGCGACTCGCCGGAGGGAATGACGTGGACGGAGACGGACGCCATCGCCGCGAGGGCGAGCACGAGCGGCTCGGCGTAGAGCGGCGCGACCTGGTCGTCACTCACGACCGCGTAGTGATGCGCGCGCGCCGCGTCGGCGATGTGACTCGCCATCTCGTGTCGCAAGCCGGCCGCGACGATCACGCGGTAATCCCCCGCGTCGATCTCGCGACTGGCGAGCGGCTCGGACTCGGTCTTCGCGCTCATCCTACCACGTCACCTCACCGGCGCCGGCGCGCCGGTTGGCGAGTCGTGCGAGGGTGAAGAGCAGGTCGGAGAGCCGGTTCAGATAGATGACCGTGAGCTCGGGAAGCGCGACTGTCCGCTGCAGCGAGACGACGCGGCGCTCGGCGCGCCGGCAGACGGTGCGCGCGACGTGGAGCGACGCGGCCTTGGGCGTCCCGCCCGGCACGATGAAGGCGCGAAGCGGCTCGAGCTCCGACTCGGCATCGTCGATCGCCTGCTCGAGCTCCGCGATGCGTTCCTCGTCGATGCGTGCCTTGGCGAGATGCTGCGCCATCTTCTCACGGTCGGGGGTTGCCAGCAGCGCGCCGATCGCGAAGAGATCTCGCTGCACCGGAACGAGCACTTCATCGATGCGCGGCATGGGCTCGGCCGCACGCACCATTCCGAGGACGGCATTGAGCTCGTCGACGTCACCGTATGCCTCGACGCGCGGATCGTCCTTGGCGACGCGTCCACCACCGAACAGCCCCGTATCGCCGGCATCGCCGGTCCTCGTGTAGATCTTCATTCAGTAGTGAAGTATAACGGGAGCTGCCTGGGCTCGGAGTGATTGTGATGTGAGTCACAGGACGTTCGTTCTTCGGTTCTTCGGTTGACGGTTCGTCAGCGGGCCCCGGAAGGGAGAGCTTTCCGAGGCCCGCAGACGAGCCGACAAACTGTTCACCGACAAACGACGCGCCGCAGGCGCGCGTGCTACCGCCCGAACCACCGATGGAGCAACCCTGCGCGACCCGCGGTCGCATTCACCGCGCGCTCGAGCGCCGAGAATCCGGTGTCGATGTCCTTCGCGTCGTCCCAGGTGGGCGGGCGGAACTCGTTGGGAAAGAGCAGCGCGAGATGACTCTGCAATTGATCCGGTGATGCGTAGGCGTGTTGCGCGGCGATCCAGCGATCGAGATCAGCGCCCATCATCGCGGCGGTCGGGCGGCGCGAGGGATCGTGGTCGAGCGCGAGCGTGAGGATCGCCTCGAGATCCGGATCGAGCCCGTGGATGCGGCCGCGCAGGTCGGGCAGTGGATTCATCGCCACTTCCTCGACGATGTTCGTCGTTGACTCCTCGATGAACAGCAGATCGAGCGCCAGCAGCTCGTAGAGCACCACGCCGAGTGAGAAGACGTCGGTGCGCGCGTCGGCGTCGACGCCGAGGATCTGCTCGGGGCTCATGTAGTGCTTCTTCCCCATGCGCATGCGGCCGCCGTTCGCGAGATCGACCGAGGTGCGCGCCTTCGCGATCCCGAAGTCGGCGAGCTTGATGTGGCCGTCCCAGGTGGCCAGCACGTTGCCCGGGCTCACGTCGCGGTGCACGATGTCGAGCCGCTGCCCGTCGGGGGCGACGAACTTGTGCGCGAAGTCGAGCGCTCGGCACACGCGGCTCGCGATGTACGCCGCGAGCGGCGCGGGGAGCGCGCGGCCGAGGGCGCGATGCCGGTCGATGAGCTGCCGGACCGTCGGCCCCTGGATGAACTCCATCGCGATGAAGTAGTCGCCGCCCACCTCTCCCAGCTGGAAGATCTGCACGATGTTGCCGTGCATCAGGTTGGCCGAGAGCTTCGCCTCGTCGATGAACGCGCGCAGGAAGGCGGCGCGCCTGGCGTAGCGCGGATGGATGACCTTGAGCGCCACGCGCTTCGTGAAGCCCTCGGCGCCGAGCTGCTC
>Ga0308175_100002811_pt1 | contig 11939 bp, 9 predicted proteins | sample PhyCR1_3_FD_203893 | JGI IMG/M metagenome (GOLD analysis project Ga0308175, IMG submission 203893) | Soil microbial communities from UC Gill Tract Community Farm, Albany, California, United States - DLSLS.C.R1 | ecosystem: Environmental > Terrestrial > Soil > Agricultural land | place: USA... | reverse complement strand
TTGCGGCCGCGGCCGTGCTCACCCGGCGGGTAGGGGCGGGCCTCGAAGTACTTGACGGCCTTCGGGGTCAGCGCGATGCCGAGGGCACGCGACTTCTTGACCTTGGGGCGGGACTGGTTCGCCACTGTCTGTTTCTCTTTCCTGGATTCGGCTTGTCAGGGTTGAGGGAGGTCGCATCCGCAGCCGGGGAAACCCGCCGGGTCCGCTTGGGACCTGCCGGGCAGCCGCTCCCCTGATCTGGGCACATACGTGCAGCACGCGAGTGGCCCACCGACCGCTCCCGAAGACTCCGGGTGGTGGTGGGCTGCCCGCGACACCGTTCGACGGTGCGCGACGCTCCTGGAGCCGGTCCTCGAAGGACCGGGCCTCCGGCTGGCTGTCCCGCTCTGACTGCGCGGGACTCAGCACTTCGGGGCAGTCTACAGGCTGCTCAGGACCGCTTGCGACCGAGGTGCTTCCGCGTCCACTCCACCGCGTCCGCGTACCGGGCCTCCGCGCCGTGCCGGGTCGGGGCGTAGTACTCGCGGTCCTTGAGGGCGTCGGGGGCGTACTGCTGCTGGGCGATGCCCTCGGGCAGGTCGTGCGGGAACACGTAGCCCTGGGCGTGGCCGAGCTTGGCCGCGCCCTTGTAGTGCCCGTCCCGCAGGTGAGGCGGGACGGGGCCGGCCTGTCCCTTGCGCACGTCGTCAAGCGCGGCGCCGATCGCGGTGGTGGCGGCGTTGGACTTGGGGGCGAGCGCGAGGGCGATGGTGGCGTGGCTGAGGGTGAGGGCGGCCTCCGGGAAGCCGATCATGGCGACGGCCTGGGCGGCGGCGACCGCTGTGGGCAGGGCGTTCGGGTCGGCGAGGCCGATGTCCTCGCTCGCGGAGATCATCAGGCGGCGGGCGATGAACCGGGGATCCTCGCCGGCCTCGATCATGCGGGCCAGGTAGTGCAGCGCGGCGTCGACGTCGGAGCCGCGGATGGACTTGATCAGGGCGCTGGCGACGTCGTAGTGCTGGTCGCCGTCGCGGTCGTACTTCACCGCGGCGCGGTCGACGGTCTGCTCGAGCGTCTGCAGGCTGATCTCGCTCTCGCCCTTGTCGAGGGCGGCTCCGGCGGCGGCCTCCAGCGCGGTCAGGGCGCGGCGGGCGTCGCCGCCGGCGATGCGCAGGAGGTGGTCCTCGGTGTCGTCGGGCAGGGCGACGGCGTCCCTCAGACCGCGCTCGTCGGTGAGGGCCCGCTTCAGCAGCCCCCGGACGTCGTCGTCGGTGAGCGGTTCGAGGGTGAGCAGCAGGGAGCGGGACAGCAGCGGGGAGATCACCGAGAAGTACGGGTTCTCGGTGGTCGCCGCGATCAGGGTCACCCAGCGGTTCTCGACCGCGGGGAGCAGGGAGTCCTGCTGGGCCTTGCTGAAGCGGTGGATCTCGTCGAGGAAGAGGACGGTCTCCTTGCCGAAGCCGCCGGTGGCGCGGCGGGCGCCGTCGATGACCGCGCGGACCTCCTTGACGCCCGCGGTGATGGCCGACAGCTCCACGAAGCGCTTGTTGGTGGCCTTGGACACGACGTACGCCAGGGTCGTCTTGCCCGTGCCTGGCGGGCCCCAAAGGATCACCGAGGACGGTCCGGCGGGGCCGCCCGCGCCCTCCCCCACCAGTCGGCGCAGGGGCGAGCCGGGCTTCAGCAGGTGCTGCTGGCCCACCACCTCGTCGAGGGTGCGCGGGCGCATCCGCACCGCCAGGGGGCTGGCGGCGGGGTCCTTCTCCTGGCGTTCTTCTGCTGCGGCGGTAAACAGGTCGGGCTCCACGCAGAAACCCTAAAACACCGCACTGACAGTCCGGCGCGGGCGGTCAGCCGGCCGTCAGCCGGTCCAGAAGTCCCACCATCGGGTGAGCACCAGCATGCCGATGACGCCGACGTGCAGGACCGGCACGACCCAGGTGAACTCGCCGAAGAAGGACTTCAGCCAGCGCGGGGAGGGCAGGAAGTCGTTGCGGACGTTGAACGAGGTCACGTACCAGAACATGACGATCGTGGCGACCCAGGCCAGCGAGCACCACAGGCAGAGCGCGTTGATCCGGTACAGGGACTGGAACTGCAGCCAGGTGCAGAAGGCGACGCCGAAGAGCGTGCCGAAGTTGAAGGTCAGCCAGTACCAGCGCGGAAAGCGGGCGCTGGCCAGCAGGCTCGTGCCTACGCAGATGACGATGCCGTAGCAGACCAGGCCGAGCATCGGGTTGGGGAAGCCGAAGACGGCGGCCTGCTTGCTCTCCATGACGCTGCCGCAGGACACGACCGGGTTGAGGCTGCAGCCGGGGGTGAAGGTCTTGCCCGCGACCTTGGCCTCGAGGATCTTGAACTTGTCGAGCGTGATGACCCAGGCGGCCAGCAGCCCGGCGGCGCCGGTGATCACCAGCAGGATGGCGAAGGCACGGCTGCCGCCCGCCGCGCGCGGTGCGCCGGCGGCCTGCCCGGACCCGGGCTCGCTGGAGACGTCCTTGACTGTCGTCTTGCTCATCACGCCGATTCCGTCACTCGAGAGGTGGACCTTCTTCGGGCAAGCCTCATTCTGCCGCACGCGCGCGGGGGTTCACCGTTCGCTCCGCATAAGGATGTACGTATGTCCGGTGCCGTTCGTTCGGCTCCGGACAGCGGCCGTGCCGCCACGGCAAGGGCGCCGGACGCCCCCGTCGGGGAGTCTCCGGCGCCCACGCGCGCGTGCGCTCAGCCGAGCCGTGCCTCCAGTTCCGCCACGATCTCGTTCACGCCGACCGCCGTCTGCTCGCCGGACTCCATGTCCTTGAGCTGCACGACGCCCTCGGCGAGATCCCGTTCGCCGGCGACGATCGCGTACCGGGCGCCGCTGCGGTTGGCGTTCTTCATGGCGCCCTTCAGGCCCTTGCCGCCGTAGGCGAAGTCCGTCGCGATGCCGGTCCTGCGCAGTTCGGTGACCTTCGCGAACAGGACCCGGCGGGCCTCCTCGCCGAGCGGGACGGCGTAGACGCTGGTCGTTGACGGCAGGTCGAGCGCGATGCCCTCGGCCTCCAGGGCGAGGACCGTGCGGTCGACGCCCAGGGCCCAGCCCACCGACGGCAGCGCGGGGCCGCCGATCATCTCGGACAGGCCGTCGTAGCGGCCGCCGCCGCCGACCGCGGACTGGGAGCCGAGGCCGTCGTGCACGAACTCGAAGGTGGTCCGGGTGTAGTAGTCCAGGCCGCGGACCAGCTTCGGGTCGTTCTCGAAGGCCACGCCGGCCGCGGTGAGCAGTTCGCGGACCTCCTCGTGGTACGCCTTGCAGCCGTCGCACAGGTAGTCGCGCAGCAGCGGCGCGCCGGTCAGCTGCTTCTGCACCGACTCGCGCTTGTCGTCGAGGACCCGGAGCGGGTTGATCTCGACGCGGCGGCGGGTGTCCTCGTCCAGGTCCAGGGCGCGCAGGAACTCCTGCAGCGCGGCCCGGTACACCGGCCGGCACTCCTTGTCGCCCAGGCTGTTCAGCAGGATGCGGAAGTCGCGCAGGCCCAGCGAGCGGTAGGCCTGGTCGGCCAGGATGATCAGCTCGGCGTCCAGCGCCGGGTCCTCGGCGCCGATCGCCTCGGCGCCGACCTGGGAGAAGTGCCTGTACCGGCCCTTCTGCGGGCGCTCGTAGCGGTAGTACGAGCCGGAGTACCAGAGCTTGACCGGGAGGTTGCCCGACTTGTGCAGGTTGGCCTCCAGGGCGGCGCGCAGCACGGACGCCGTGCCCTCCGGGCGCAGGGCGAGCCGGTCGCCGCCCTTGGTCTCGAAGGCGTACATCTCCTTGGTGACGATGTCGGTGGATTCGCCGACACCGCGCGCGAACAGCTCGACGTTCTCGAAGCCGGGGGTCTCGACGTAGCCGTAGCCGGAGTTGCGCAGGGGGGCCGCGATCGCCTCACGGACCGCCAGGTAGGTGGCGGAGTGGGGCGGGATCAGGTCGTAGGTGCCCTTGGGGGCCTGGAAGGTGCTCACGGAAGTCTCTCGTCACATTCCTCGTCGGGGAGCCTGGAGGGCTCCCTGGCCGGCCGCCACCTGCCGCAGATAGGGGTTGGTGGCGCGCTCCTGGCCGATGGTCGTCTGGGGGCCGTGGCCGGACAGAACCACGGTGGAGTCCTCGAGCGGCAGGCACACGCGGGCCAGCGAGTCGAGCATGTCCTCCATGGAGCCACCCGGCAGATCGGTGCGTCCGACGGAGCCGGCGAACAGCAGATCCCCGGAGAAGAAGACCGGCGGGATGTCCGCGGTCTCGGGCATCTGGAAGGTCACCGACCCCTTGGTATGGCCCGGTGCGTGCGCGACGGAGAACGTGAGACCGGCCAGCTCCAGCCGCGCGCCGTCGGTCAGCTCCCGGACGTCGTCCGGCTCGCCCACGGTCAGCTCGCCCATGAGCGGCATGCCGAAGGAGCGGCCGAGCGCCTTCTCGGGGTCGCTCATCATGTACCGGTCGCTGGGGTGGATCCAGGCCGGTACGTCGTGCGCGCCGCACACGGGGACGACCGAGGCCACGTGATCGATGTGGCCGTGGGTGAGGACGACGGCGACGGGCTTGAGCCGATGCTTCTTCAGTGCTTCCTCGACTCCGTCGGCGGCCTGGTGGCCCGGGTCGATGATCACGCACTCCTCACCGGCGGCGGGGGCGACGAGATAACAGTTCGTCCCCCAGGCCCCGGCGGGGAACCCGGCAATGAGCACGATCGTCCTTCGTTGTGTCGATACGGGAGGGCCTGCGAGCAGGCCGCCTGTGGTCCGGAAGCCTACCGGCGCTGCCGTTTCCTCAGCGAACCCATATACGGTACGGGCCTACACGCGGCCGTCGGCTCACAGGACGCACGCGTACCGTCGGCAACACGACACGCATGAGGAGAGAACCCGGTGGTCAGCCAGGAGCAGCGGCGGCGTCAGCTCGCCCGGGAGAAGTTCTTGCGGCAGCAGCAGCGGCGTACCAGCGCGCGGAACAAGGCACGCATGCGCAACTCCGTGATCGCGTCGGTGCTCGGCGTGGTCGTGATCGGCAGCGTGGCGCTGTACACGACCGGCGTGCTGAAGAGCGACGACGACAAGAAGACCAGCGCCGGCGCGGACGTGTCGCCCAGCGCCTCGCCGAGCAGCAAGGCGCCGGACCCGTGCGGGAAGCCGGCGGCGGGCTCGGTGAAGAAGCTGAGCTGGAAGAAGGAGCCGGCGATGACGATCGACACGTCGGCGAAGTACACGATGAAGCTCGCGACGACGTGCGGTGACATCGACATGTCTCTGAAGGCGTCGGCGGCCCCGCACACGGTGAACTCGTTCGACTTCCTCGCGGGCAAGGGCTACTTCGACCACACCAAGTGCCACCGGCTCACCGCCCAGGGCATCTTCGTGCTGCAGTGCGGCGACCCGTCGGCCACCGGCAGCGGCGGACCCGGCTACACGATCCCGGACGAGAACCTCAAGGACAAGAGCCTGAAGGCCAACGTCTACCCGGCCGGCACGGTCGCGATGGCGAACACCGGTCAGAAGCACACCGGGGGCAGCCAGTTCTTCCTGGTCTACAAGGACAGCCCGCTGCCGCCCAGTTACACGCCGTTCGGAACGATCACCGAGGCGGGCATGAAGGTGCTCACGAAGATCGCCGCGGCCGGTGCCCAGGCGGCCGATCCGACCACCGGGAACACCGCGCCGAACGCGACGGTCGTGATCGACAAGGCGACGGTCACCAAGTCCTGACCCGGCGGGAAACCGGGAGCGGCCGCCAGCGCAATTTCGCCCGCGCTGGATGCGGACAGGTCACCCGCCGGTCGCCTATGTTGGCCGTGACGAAACTGTGGACGATGCCTGGGGGCGCTGAGGCCCCCCGCAGGCATCATGTGGAGGAGGCGCTGTGAGCAGCGACCCGTGGGGCCGCGTCGACGAGACGGGGACCGTGTACGTGCGTACGGCCGACGGTGAGCAGGTCGTCGGTTCCTGGGCGGCCGGCTCCCCCGAGGAGGCGCTTGCCTACTTCGAGCGCAAGTACGAGGGCCTGGTTGTCGAGATCGGCCTCCTCGAGAAGCGAGTCAAGACCACCGACCTGTCGGCGAAGGACGCCCGGACCGCGATCGACCACCTGCGCGAGCAGCTGGACGCGCACCACGCGGTGGGCGACCTCGACGCGCTGCGGACCCGCCTCGACAAGCTCGTGGAGACGGTCGAGGCCCGGCGTGAGGAGCGCAAGGCGCAGCGGGCCAAGCAGTCCGACGAGGCACGCCGGTCCAAGGAGGACCTGGTCACCGAGGCGGAGCAGCTCGCGCAGTCCGATCAGTGGCGGGCGGCCGGCGAACGGCTGCGCGCCCTGGTGGACACCTGGAAGGGCCTGCCGCGGCTCGACCGCAAGTCGGACGACGAGCTGTGGCACCGCTTCTCGCACGCCCGGTCGGCGTTCTCCAAGCGGCGCAAGGCGCACTTCGCGCAGCTCGACGCGCAGCGCGAGGAGGCCCGCCGGACCAAGGAGCGGCTGGTGTCCGAGGCCGAGGCGCTGTCCGGTTCGACGGACTGGGGTGTGACGGCGGCCCGTTACCGCGATCTGATGACGGAGTGGAAGGCCGCGGGCCGCGCCCAGCGCGAGCACGAGGACGATCTGTGGAACCGCTTCCGCGGGGCCCAGGACGTGTTCTTCGCGGCCCGCAGCTCGGTCTTCGCCGAGCGGGACGCGGAGCAGGCCGAGAACCTGAAGCTGAAGGAGGAGCTGGCCGAGGATGCCGAGAAGCTCCTGCCGATCTCGGATCTGAAGGGCTCGCGGGCGGCCTTCCGCTCGATCAACGAGCGCTGGGAGGCCATCGGCCACGTCCCGCGGGACGCGCGTCCGAAGGTCGAGGGCCGGATGCACGCGGTCGAGCGGGCGCTGCAGGAGGCCGAGGAGGCCGAGTGGCGCCGGACGAACCCGGAGGCACGCGCGCGTGCCGCGGGTCTGACCGGCCAGCTCCAGGCCGCCGTGGACAAGCTGCGGGCGCAGATCGAGCAGGCCCGCGCCCAGGGCAACGGCGCCAGGGCCGACAAGCTGGAGCGGGAGCTGGAAGGCCGCCAGGCGCTTCTGGACCAGGCTCTGAAGGGCCTGCAGGAGTTCGGCGGCTGAGTTCCCCACCGCGCGGACGAGAGGGCCCCATACAGGCGTATGGGGCCCTCTCGTGTGTCCGGTTACGCCCGGGTGCGCGCCGAGGTCACGCGGTAGACGTCGTAGACGCCCTCCACGCCCCGCACGGCCTTGAGGACGTGACCGAGGTGCTTGGGGTCGCCCATCTCGAAGGTGAAGCGGGAGGTGGCCACCCGGTCGCGGGACGTCTGCACGGCCGCGGACAGGATGTTGACGTGCTGGTCGGACAGCACCCGGGTGACGTCCGACAGCAGCCGGGAGCGGTCCAGCGCCTCGACCTGGATGGCGACCAGGAAGACCGAGGACTGGGTGGGCGCCCACTCGACGTCGAGGATGCGCTCCGGCTCGCGGGACAGCGACTCGACGTTCACGCAGTCGCTGCGGTGAACCGAAACACCGCTGCCACGGGTGACGAAGCCGATGATCGGGTCGCCGGGTACGGGCGTGCAGCAGCGGGCCAGCTTGACCCACACGTCGTCGACGCCCTTGACGACGACACCGGGGTCGGCGTTGGAGCGGCGCTTGCGGCCGCGGCCGCGGGCCGGCGGGACCGTCTCGTCGATCTCCTCGGTGGCGGCTTCCTCGCCGCCGAGGGCCTGCACCAGCTTCTGGACGATGTTCTGCGCGGAGACATGGCCCTCGCCGATCGCCGCGTAGAGCGCGGAGATGTCCGAGTAGCGCATCTCGTGCGCGAGCGTGACCAGCGAGTCGCCGGTGAGGATGCGCTGGATGGGCAGGTTCTGCTTGCGCATGGCCCGCACGATGGCGTCCTTGCCCTGCTCGATCGCCTCGTCGCGGCGCTCCTTGGAGAACCAGGCCCGGATCTTGTTCCGGGCGCGCGGCGACTTGACGAACCCGAGCCAGTCGCGGGACGGGCCGGCGCCGGGTGCCTTGGAGGTGAAGACCTCGACCAGGTCGCCGTTGTCCAGGGTGGACTCGAGCGGTACGAGCCTGCCGTTGACCCGTGCTCCTATGGTGCGGTGGCCGACCTCGGTGTGGACGGCGTACGCGAAGTCCACCGGCGTCGCCCCGGCCGGGAGCGCGATGACGTCGCCCTTCGGCGTGAAGACGAAGACCTCGTTGCGGGAGAGGTCGAAGCGCAGGGACTCCAGGAACTCGCCGGGGTCCTCGGTCTCCTTCTGCCAGTCCAGCAGCTGCCGCAGCCACGCCATGTCGTTGATGGCGTCCTTGTCCTTGCCGGAGGCCTTGGGCACGTCCGTGCGGACCTTGGAGGCGCCGGCGACGGCCTCCTGCTTGTACTTCCAGTGCGCCGCGATGCCGTACTCGGCGCGCCGGTGCATGTCGAAGGTGCGGATCTGCAGCTCGACGGGCTTGCCGTTGGGCCCGATGACCGTCGTGTGCAGCGACTGGTACATGTTGAACTTCGGCATCGCGATGTAGTCCTTGAACCGGCCGGGCACCGGGTTCCATCGCGCGTGCACGGTGCCCAGGGCCGCGTAGCAGTCCCGGACCGTGTCGACAAGTACACGAATCCCCACCAGGTCGTAGATCTCCGCGAAGTCACGGCCGCGGACGATCATCTTCTGGTAGACGCTGTAGTAGTGCTTGGGGCGGCCGGTGACGGTCGCCTTGATGCGGGCGGCGCGCAGGTCGGACTGGACCTCGTCGGTCACTATGGCGAGGTACTCGTCGCGCTTCGGCGCCCGCTCGGCGACCAGTCGCACAATCTCGTCGTACATCTTGGGGTAGAGGATCGCGAAGGCGAGGTCCTCCAGCTCCCACTTGATGGTGTTCATGCCCAGCCGGTGCGCCAGCGGGGCGTAGATCTCGAGCGTCTCGCGCGCCTTCTTCTCCTGCTTCTCGCGCTTGAGGTAGCGCATGGTGCGCATGTTGTGCAGACGGTCGGCGAGCTTGATGACCAGGACGCGCGGGTCCTTCGCCATCGCCACGACCATCTTGCGCACGGTCTCGGCCTGCGCGGCCTCGCCGAACTTGACCTTGTCCAGCTTGGTCACGCCGTCGACGAGCAGGGCGACCACGTCGCCGAAGTCGCGGCGCAGGTCCTCCAGGCCGTACTCGGTGTCCTCGACGGTGTCGTGCAGCAGCCCCGCCATGAGGGTGGCCGGGTCCATGCCCAGCTCGGCGAGGATGGTGGTGACGGCGAGCGGATGCGTGATGTACGGATCGCCGCTCTTGCGCTTCTGCCCCCGGTGCCAGCGCTCGGCGACCTGGTAGGCGCGCTCGATCTGGCGCAGCGTGGCGTTCTCGATCTTGGGGTCGTTGCTGCGCACTATCCGCAGCAGCGGCTCCAGGACCGGGTTGTACGGGTTCGCACGCTGGACGCCGAGGCGGGCGAGGCGGGCGCGGACGCGGTTGGAGGAGCCGGTGCGGGCGGGCTGGCCGGCGGCGGGGCGCACGGGCGGGGCCGGTTTGGGGCGGGTGGCCTCGGGCGTCTTCTCGACGGGCGCGGACTGGGCGTGCTCGACCGCCCCGCGGGTGTCGTTCTTGGCGGACGACACGTTCCGCGCGGGCTTGGCCGCGGGCGCCGAGGCGGGCTCGGGCTTGGCGGCGGTCAGTGGCTGGGCCTCGTCTGGCAAGAGGACTCCTCGTGCGCGATCCGGGTCCCCCGGTCAGGCTCCGGAAACCCCATGGTATCGATCCTGTGCCTTGTCATCGCCCGCAGGCGGCTGTGAGGACCGTCTACCCGTGAAACGCGAGGGACTCCCCCGGGATTCCGCGGTGGTGACGTGGAGAGGGATTCGGGGCGGGCGGCGGGTGACCGCACGACGAACGGCCGTCCCCGGGAGGTACCCGGGGACGGCCGTTGCCGGCAGAGAGGTGTCAGATCCGCAGGAGCGCCCTCAGCGGTGCCTCGCCGAGCGCCGGCTCCAGGCGGTCCCGGCCGCTCAGGAAGCCCAGCTCCATGAGGACCGCGAGCCCCGAGACCTCGGCGCCCGCGCGCTGGATGAGCTGGATCGCGGCCTCGGCGGTGCCGCCGGTGGCCAGCACGTCGTCGACGATCAGCACACGGTCGCCGGACACCAGGTCCTCCGCGTGCACCTCGATCTCCGCCGAGCCGTACTCCAGGTCGTACGCCTGGCGCAGCGTCGCGCCCGGCAGCTTGCCCGCCTTGCGGACCGGGATGAAGCCGAGGCCCGCGCGGACCGCGACCGGTGCGCCCAGGATGAAGCCCCGGGCCTCCAGGCCGACGACCTTGGTCGCGCCGGTCTCGGCGGCGATCCGGGCCAGGGCGTCGGTCAGCACGGAGAACGCCGCGGGGTCCGCGAGCAGCGGGGTGATGTCCTTGAACATCACGCCCGGCTCGGGGTAGTCGGCCACGTCCCGGATGCGGCTGAGCAGCAGCGACGTGATGTCGGCGAGCTCGGTCATCGGCGCTTCCCGGAGGGGCGGCCACGGCCCCGGTTGCGGGAGGCGGGCTGGTTGCGGGGACCCACCACGGCGGGCGCCGCCTCCTCGGCCTCGTCACCCTCGCCGGGCCGGCCCGCCACGACGTCCTCGCCGGCCGCGGCCTGCGCGCGCTTGGCCATGACGCGCTTGCGGAGCGCCCTCATCGCCGGCTCGCGCTCCTTGAGGTCTGCGACGAGCGGGGTGGCGATGAAGATCGAGGAGTACGCACCGGCCGCGAGACCGACGAACAGCGACAGCGAGATGTCGTTCAGGGTGCCGGCCCCGAGGAAGCCGCCGCCGATGAACAGCAGACCCGCCACCGGCAGCAGGGCGACCACGGTGGTGTTGATGGAGCGGACCAGCGTGCCGTTGATCGACAAGTTGGCGATGTCGCTGTAGGTGAAGCGGGTCTGCTTCGTGATGTCCTTCGTCTGCTCCTTGAGGCTGTCGAAGACGACGACCGTGTCGTAGAGCGAATAACCGAGGATCGTCAGCAGACCGATGACCGTACCGGGCGTGACCTCGAAGCCCACCAGGGCGTAGATGCCGGTCGTGATGGTGATGTCGTGGATCAGCGCGACGAGGGCCGCGATGGCCATGCGCCACTCGAAGGCGATCGCCAGATAGATCACGACGAGCACCATGAAGATCGCCAGGCCCTGCCAGGCCTTACTGGCGATCTGCTCGCCCCAGCTCGGGCCGACCAGGTCGGCGTTGAGCTTCTCGGGGTTGAGGTTCAGGTCCTTGGCCAGCGTCTGCTTGATCTGGTCGGACTTGTCGGTGTCGATGCCCGCGATCTGGATGCGCAGGCTGCCGTTGCCGAGCTTCTGCACGACGGCCTCGTGGCCGGAGGCGTTCGTCGCGAACTCCTCCGCCTGGGCCACCGACGCGCTCATCTTCGTCGGCGTGGTGAAGACCGCCCCGCCCTGGAACTCGATGCCCATGTTCAGGCCGCGCACCGCCAGGCCGACGATGGCCGTGATGGTGATCAGGATGGAGACGCCGTACCAGATCTTGCGCTTGCCGACGAAGTCGTAACTGATCTCGCCGCGGTGCAGTCGAGCGCCGAGGTTGCCGAGTTTCGACATCGCTCACGCCTCCTTCGGGTCGACAGGGCCGGCGGCGGGACCGGCGGGACGGCGGGTGCGGCGCAGCGGCGGCTTGGCACCCAGGCTCTTCGGGTCGAGGCCGGACCACTTGTGGCCGTTCGCGAAGAACTTGCGGCGGGCGAGCAGCGTCATCAGCGGCTTGGTGAACAGGAAGACGACGACCACGTCGAGCACGGTGGTCAGGCCGAGCGTGAACGCGAAGCCCTGGACCTTGCCGACGGTCACGATGAACAGCACGGCGGCGGCGAGGAACGACACGAAGTCGGAGACCAGGATGGTGCGCCGGGCGCGCGGCCAGGCCCGCTCGACGGCGGGACGCAGCGAGCGGCCCTCACGGATCTCGTCCCGGATGCGTTCGA
>Ga0308175_100002810_pt1 | contig 11943 bp, 15 predicted proteins | sample PhyCR1_3_FD_203893 | JGI IMG/M metagenome (GOLD analysis project Ga0308175, IMG submission 203893) | Soil microbial communities from UC Gill Tract Community Farm, Albany, California, United States - DLSLS.C.R1 | ecosystem: Environmental > Terrestrial > Soil > Agricultural land | place: USA... | reverse complement strand
CATGGGCTTCTGGCCCGTGTGGGTGATCGGCCCGTGGGGCGTGGTCCTCCTGGCCCGGACGCTGACCGGCGGCGGCCGCGGGCACCACCCGGGCGAGCGGCAGCGCATCCGCGCCTGATCGCCCGACCGGCCCGACCGGCCCGACCGACCGGCCCGAAGGGACGGTTCAGCAAGCGGCGAGTGAGCCGGTTCTGCCTGGATCAGGCGGCGACGCGGTGGTGGTGGCAGCGACCGTTGGCGGTGCCGCGGGCCGCACAGGGCGCCCCGGCCTTGGTCCGGCCGCCGGTGTCCCCGCAGCGGGTAGGCCCGGTCGGCTGAGCCGCCGAAACGCTGCCGGCTCGACGCGCGAAGGGCAGGACGACGGCGTCGGCGGCCCGGGCGGGCTTCTCGACGGTCGCGGCAGAGAGCGGAGTGGCGACCGGAGCCACCGGAGCTACGGAGGGCGCGGCTGCCGGCGAGCCGGCGGCCCGGCGGCGGGCGACAACGCGGCGGAGGGCGGCCGAGGCGGTCAGGCCGGCGGTGAGGACGACGAGGGCGACGGAGGTGCGGCGCATGCCTAATCAATCGGCAGTCCGCCGCCGGACGGGAACACGGCCGAGCGACCCCAGCCATCGAGGCGGAGCCGCTGGCCGGCGTCACTCGTGCGCGCACCCGTGGCGCCAGGGCAGAAGAGGGCGGCCCCACGAGGAGGTGCGGCGGTAGCGGCCGGCCGATCTCGAGGGCCGTCCCCCCGACGGAGCACCGGCCCTTGCCCGCCGGTCAGGAGATGGTCACGTACTCCGTGGACGCTGCCACTCGGACGGGGTCGAGCGCGAGACGACGCGGTTGCCGGTCTGTGCGGCGACCCGGGGTCGTTGATCGGAACTGCCGATCAGCTCGCGGGCCGCGAGGGGCCGCCCATCACCGGCTCCGTCGGGAGCTGCCGGACGAGTGGGCATCTTTGGCCGGCGCGGCGGCGTCGCAGTTCGGCGTCCCCCGCCGAGGCGCGGCCGACCGCCCGCCGACGCCGACGGTCGGCCGCGACGCGGCCCGGGGCGGACTCGGCCTGTACCTGGTGGCCCGGATCTGCGGCGCGCACGGCTGGTTCACCGAGCACGGCCGGAAGGTCAGCTGGGCGCGCGTGGACCACACCCGCGCCGAGGCGCCGCCCGAGGTGTGGCAGGCCGTCCCCTCACCGGCAACGGACACCCCGATCGCTGCCGCGATCGCTGACCCTTCGGCGGCGTGTCAGGGCGCGCCCGAGTGGGTAGGTTGCGGGGGCGCGGAGCTGTAACAGAACGGGTCCGGCGAGATGGTGTGGTGGCACGGTGCCGTCCACCGGTGTGTGCCTTCCCGTGTCGAGTTCCGGCACGACTGAGGGGAAGGCACATGACCGAGGCACTGTGGGCCCCACGGCCCCGCCCGTCGCCGGGACCCGCCGCCGTTCCCGTCGGCGCGTGGACGCCGACGAGCCCGATCGATCTCACCGTCCAACGGCGGCAACTCGCTGACGCGCTCCGAAACTCCCCTGGGCCGGCCGGCGCCGACGACGGCGTCGATGACGGCGTCGAACGCCTGCTGCTGGCGTTCGAGGAACTGGCCAGCAACGCGCTCCGGCACGGGCGAGCCCCGGTCCGGGCGGGGGTCACCGCCTTCGATGGGTGCTGGCTGCTCGAGGTCAGCGACGCCGCCGCCGACCGGCCGCCGACCCCCGCGCACGGCCGCGACGCCGCCGAAGGAGGCCTGGGGCTGCCTTTGGTCGCCCGGATCAGCGCGGCGCACGGCTGGCAGATCGACGGTGACCGCAAGAACGTGTGGGCACGCGTCGACCGCATCCCCGCAGGCCGCGACCCGTCCAACCCGGGTGACTCCGGGGCGGCCGAGCGGCTGTTCGGAGCGATCGCCGGCTTCAGCACGGCGCTCGGGTTCGCGCCGACCACCCGTCTGACCGGCCCAGTGAGTCGCCTGCCGGGCGACCTGGTCACCAGCCTGGTCGCCGTGGTCGGTGAGGCGCTGACCAACGTGGCCCGGCACGCCCACGCGAACTCCGCCGAGGTCGACATCGCGGTGACCGCGGACGCGATCTCCGCATGCGTCGCCGACGACGGCATCGACATGGCCGCCGCGCCGCGGAACGGCGGACTGGCCGATCTGCGGCGGCGCGCCGACTGGCACGGCGGCACCCTGACCGTCCGGCCCGGCGCGCTCAGCGGAACGCGGCTGACCTGGACCGTGCCACACCACATGACATCGCCGGGCCCGGGAGCGCAGTAGTCGGCTGGAAGCCGCCGTGGACCCCGTCCGTGGCCACGTAGCTGTCGGCCCTCGCTCGCTGCAAGCTGCGGGTGGCCGGTGGTGCCGTTAGCAGCGTCAGTCCGGGTCCCTGGGCTGTACCTCGTTGACGATGTCCGCGGCGATTCCGCGCAGTTTGCGGTTGGTGGCTTGGGACTGCGCGGAGAGCATGTCGAAGGCGGCGTCGGGCGTGATCCGGTGCCGGCCCATCAGGATGCCCTTCGCCTGGTCGATGACGGCCCGGGACTGCAGGGCGCGCTGCAGGTTGGCCGCCAGGGTGGCGGTGCTGGCGTAGACGCCGGCGTTCGCGACGGCGACCGCCGCGTAGCTGGCGAAGGCCGTGGCCAGCTCCTGGGTCGCGGCATCGAAGGCACCCTCGGCGGTGCCGTAGATGTTCAGCGCGCCGATCGTCTGGCGGGCCACCGGCAGGCCGATCGACATGGTGTGGGTGATCCCGCGCCGGGCGGCGGCCCGCCCGAAATCCGGATAGGTCGGATCCGCGGCGGTGTTGTCGATGGTGACGGTGGCGCCCGACAGCGCGGCGTCCATGCACGGGCCGAACCCGGCCTCGTACTGGCGCTCGTCGAGCTGTGCGGACAGCGGCCCGGTGAACGCCACGCTGGAGACCTTCCTGCCCTCCATCAGGGTCACCGAGACATCGGCGGCGCCGGTGATCGTCTGCTTGGCCAGCTCGGCCACCCGGCCGAGGACCTCGGACAGCTGCTGCTCGCTGAGCATGATCTTGCTCAGCTCGGCGAAGGCGGCCCGTGGGTCCAGCGGCGGATCGGACCCGCCGGTGTGGGGCGTGGACATGGTGGCTCCCGCTCTGGGAGTGGGACTGCGGGGTCGGGCCTCGCGACAGTCCTGAAGGGCGGCGCCGCCGGCCGCTCACGAGCGAAGAGCCGGGACGAGAACCGGTAGGGCGCTCTGTTGCGTCCGCCGGGGGCCGGTCGTCGGGAGCGGCGCCAACTCGTCGCATGCGTGGGACCGACTGATTGCTGGCAACGCTACTCGCCTATCGAGTGCCGGAGCGGCCCGGTGGCCGTCGCGGTCGCGGGTGGCCAGAACGGGGGGATAGTGGACGTAGCCGCTACGCCTCCAGCCGCGGAGGCGCCGTCGAGGACCGAGGCCGAGCAGAGGCCGCGACCGGCCCTCCCGCCGGCGGACTCGGTGCCGGGCCGGCCGCACCGCCGATCCCCGACGCAGGCACCCACTCCGAAGGAGTTCCGGTGCCCGCACTCGCAGCCCCCGCCTGCGGGCTCACCCTCGTGGCCTGGCGGATGGCGGACCTGACTCCACTCGAGCTGTGGTGGCGCTACATCGGCCTCGGCGGATACCGCGCCCTCGACGCCCTCGCCGACTACTTGGGCGGGTCCGCAGATTGACCGCCCTTCGAGCACAACATCCTCGCCCATGCGCTCAACGAGCGCCTGTGGGACCTGGGATGTCCCACCCTCGTCCCCCACCGCCCTCCTGAGAGCCACCTGCACGGAGCCCACCTGACGCCAGGCTGGTAGGTCGGTGAGGACACGATCTGACCCGTTGTCAGGACGTACGGACGCCACGGCAACCCGGATGATCGGAATCACGTCCAGCGGCGACAGCCCCACGCCCGGCGGTCCTGCGGCCGAGCGCGCGAAACCGTCCGCGCGGCGGCTGACCGGGTCGGAGGCGGCCCGGTCGGAGCAGCCCTCGGCCGACGGTGTGGCTCGGTGCGAGCCTGGCCATGGTCACCAGGGCCGTCGGGAGCGTCGGGACGTGGCTTCCGGCCAGCACCTGGTCCCCCGGGGCGGACGTCGAGGGCAACGAGCACGGCCGGCGGCAGGGTCAGCCGCCGGTCGGCGTCGACCGGCACCCGAGTCAGCAGCCGGCTGTCGGCGGCGGCGCGGATGACGACGTGTCCGTTCTCCCGGGCGGCGACGAGGAGGGTCTGCTCGGTCCAGCCGAGCGTGCCCAGGGCCTTGCCGAGGTTGATCCGGTTCTGCGCGTCGATGCGGGGTGCGTGCGCGTGCAGGGCTGCGCCGTCGTGCGCCGGCCGCGGGCTGCGGTCGGCGAGGTGCACGACCGGGGCGAGGACCTCGGCGGCGGCCCCGCCGTTGCCGGCGTGCGGCCCGGTCCTCGGGGTGAGCGTGTCGGTGCCCGGGTAGGGCGCGCGAATGGCGGCGACGCGGGCGGCGGTGCGGTGAGCGGTGTCCAGTCCAGCAGGCATGGACGGACTTATGCCTGCAGATCCGGCGGCGGCAGCCGACCCGGCGGCCGGATCTCCCTGCGGGGATGGCTGCCGATCGCCCCCGGCCGCGGACGGTGGTCGATGTGACCTGCTGTCCGCAGCCCGGAACCTGGTCCCGGCTACCTGAAGAGACCGGGGCATCCCCCAGTCTAAAGTGGGCAAGGGGGGAGTTGACGGAGCGTCACTGGGCGATTCCCCAGCGGATCCGACCCTGGGCGCTCCTCCTGCTCCTGGTTCGCTCTCCCGGTAGCCGCTGCGGGCATCCTCCCGGGCTTTCAAGATCATGACGGAGACGCTACGCCGTCCCTCGGACAGTGCATGGGCGTGATCACCGGGCACGGGTCCGGACTGCCTCACAGAGGAACCGTGGTCCCCGTGGCCCCGATCAGGGGACCTGCCGATCGTCCGAGGGCTGCCCAACGGTCACGTCGACGACGGAAAACGACAGCACCTCACCGGTGAGCACCGTTGTGAGGTCGAGGCCGCTCGCCAGAACGTCCAGGACGTCGGTGTGGTCCCGGGGCCCGATGACCCCCAACCGGTCGTCGCCGTCTGTCACGGCGAGTTCCGCCGGTGGGCGATCGACAGCGTTCAGCTGGACCGTCCGCGACCGATCATGACCCTCCGCGTCGGTCGGGGCGGCGCGACGGATCGTCACCAGCTGAGCGGATGGGGTCTCCCCGAGCACAGCCATCACCGATGGGCGACAGAGCGTGGGGACCATCACTGACCCAACGGTTGCGGATACCCCCCGGGGTATTCACTATGAAATGCGTGGACATCCCCCAGGGCGAGCTCGCTGACGTTGTCAAGCGCCTCAAGCGCATCGAGGGCCAGATCGGCGGCATCGTCCGCATGATCGAGGACGGCCGGGACTGCTCGGCCGTGGTCACCCAGCTGGCCGCGGCGTCGAAGGCGCTGAGCAAGGCCGGGTTCGCCGTGGTCTCCACCGGGATGCGCTACTGCTCGATCAACGAGGACGGCGAGACCCGCGAGGTCGACCTGCGCGAGCTCGAGCGCCTGTTCCTCTCCCTGGCCTGACCCCCACCGACACCTGGAGTACGCCGTGAACCCGCAGATCCCCCAGCTGACCCCCGCCGACGCCGCCGACCGCACCGAGGCCGTCCTGCTCGACGTCCGCGAGGCCGGCGAGCTCGCCGACGGTCGCATCGCCGGCAGCACGCACATCCCGTTGGGCCAGCTGGCGACCCGCGTCTTCGAGCTCGACCGCAGCCGACCGGTCATCACCGTCTGCCGCAGCGGCGGTCGCAGCTCGCAGGCCGCGCAGTTCCTCGCCGCCCAGGGCTACGACGTCGCCAACCTCGCCGGCGGCATGACCGCCTGGGTCGGCGAAGGCCGGCCGGTCACCACGCGCTGACCGATCCATTTCAGCCGCAGATACCCCTGCCCCGTACCGTACTGAGGAGCCTTTCGTGCAGATCGACGTCATCGAGACCACCGGCCTCGGCGACCGCAGCTACCTGGTCAGCGCCGGCGGTATCGGCGTGGTCATCGACCCTCAGCGCGACATCGACCGGGTGCTCGCGCTGGCCGAGAAGCGAGCCGTCCAGATCGCGCTCGTGGTCGAAAGCCACCTCCACAACGACTACCTGAGCGGGGGGTTGGAGTTGACCCGCACCGTCGGCGCCGAGTACGCGGTGCCCGCCGGGGACACCGTCGCCTTTGAGCGGACCCCGGTCGCCGACGGCGACCTGCTCGCCGCCGGCCCGATGCGCCTGCGGGTACTGCACACCCCCGGGCACACCCACCACCACGTCAGCTACGTGCTCACCGACGCCGACGGGCAGGTGCAGGCCGTGTTCACCGGCGGCTCGATGCTCTACGGCGCGACCGGCCGCACCGACCTGGTCGGCCCCGACCACACCGACGAGCTCACCCACGCCCAGTACCACTCGGTGCGCCGGCTGGTCGACGAGCTGCCCGCCGGCACCCCGGTGTTCCCAAGCCACGGCTTCGGCTCGTTCTGCGCGGCCACCCCGACCAGCGGCGACTCCTCCACCGTCGGCGAGCAGGCGCAGGTGAACCCGGCCCTGACCCAGGACGAGCAGACCTTCGTCGACCAGCTGATCGCCGGCCTCACCGCCATCCCCGCCTGGTACAGCCACATGGGCCCCGGCAACGCCGCCGGCCCGGCGCCGGTGGACCTGTCCATGCCGCGACTGGTCGACCCCGCCGAGCTCGCCGACCGGCTGGCCGCCGGCGAGTGGGTGATCGACCTGCGCAGCCGCACCGCGTTCGCCGCCGGTCACCTGCCCGGTGCGCTGAACTTCGAGCTGGCCATCGCCAACTTCGTCACCTACGTCGGCTGGCTCATTCCCTGGGGTGCACCGCTGACCCTGATCGGGGAGACCGAGCAGCAGGTTGCCGACGCCCGCCGCGAGCTGGTCCGCATCGGCATCGACCGGCTCGCCGGCGCCGCGATCGGCAGCCCCGAGGCCCTGGCGGCTGGCCGGGAGCTGGCTTCCAACCCGGTCAGCGACTTCGCCGGCCTGGCCGCGGCGATGACCGCCGACCCCGACCTGGTGGTCCTCGACGCCCGCCGCGACGACGAGCGCGCCGGCGGCGGGGTGCGCGGCTCGCTGCACATCCCGATCCACGAGCTGACCCAGCGGCTCGATGAGGTGCCGACCGGTGACGTGTGGGTGTACTGCGGCTCGGGATACCGAGCGTCCATCGCCGCCTCGCTGCTCGCCCGCGCCGGCCGCCGGCCGGTGCTGGTCAACGGCGGGTACGGCGACCCCGACACCGGTGCGGCCGCCGTCGACCTGCACGCCCAGCCCGCCACCGTCTGACCCTCACCAGACCCCGGCGGCCACCGGGCGCCGCGGCCCCGGTGGCCGCCGGCGCTCGGCTGCCCGCAGCACCCTCAGAGCCCGACCCAGAGGACGACCCTCCCGTGGATTCCCGCACCACCGACCTGATCACCCCCGCCGAGCTGACCACCCGGTCCGCCGGCGGCACCACACCCACCGTCATCGACGTCCGCACCCCGGCCGAGTACGAGACCGCGCACATCCCCGACTCGATCAACATCCCGCTGCCGCTGGTGCAGCAGCACGCCACCGACCTGGCCGGTGACCTGGACGGGCCGGTCGTGCTCGTCTGCCAGGCCGGCGGTCGCGCCCGCACCGCCCACGCCGCACTCTCTGCGGCCGGGGCACAGCAGCTGGCCGTCCTCTGCGGCGGCGTTGCCGCGCACACCGCCGCCGGGCAGCCAGTGCGCCGCGGCCGCACCCGCTGGGCGCTGGAGCGCCAGGTCCGCCTCGTGGCCGGCGCCCTGGTCGCCGGCAGCATCCTGGCCAGCCTCCGATTCCCGAAGGCCCGGTTCCTCGCCGGCGGCGTCGGCGCCGGCCTGACCGCCGCCGCGCTCACCGACACCTGCGCGATGGGCGCGGCGCTGTCGAAGCTGCCGTACAACCGCGGCGACCGCCCGGTGACCCTGGCCCACGCGGTTCAGGCGCTGCGGACGGCCGGCACCGCGTCGTGATCGTCGCGGCCGCCCTCGGCCTGCTCATCGGGGCGCTGGTCGGCCTGCTGGGAGGCGGCGGTTCGATCCTCGCCGTTCCCGCGCTGGTCTTCGCCGCCGGGCAGGATCTGCCGCAGGCGGTCGCCACCTCGCTGCTGGTCGTCGGCATCACCTCCGTGGTGGCGTTGCTGCCCCGGCTCCGTGCAGGGCAGATCGCCTGGAGCATCGGGGTGTTGTTCGGCGTGGCCGGGGCCGCCACCGCCTTCGCCGGTGCCGCGGTCAACCGGCTGCTGCCCGACGACGTCATCCTCGGCCTGTTCGCCGCCCTGATGGTTGCCGCCGGGATGCGGATGCTGTCGGAGAAGCCAGCTGCCGGCGCTGCCTGCGCCGCCGATGGTGGCCGCATCAACTGGCGCCGCTGCCTGCCCCGCACGCTGGCCGGCGGGCTGGTCGTCGGGTTCCTCACCGGCCTGCTCGGCGTGGGTGGCGGCTTCCTCATCATCCCCGTGCTGGTCATCGCGCTGGGGCTGCCGATGCCCACCGCGATCGGCACCTCACTGCTGATCGTCGCGGTGAACTCGGCAGCCGGCTTCGCCGCGCACGCCGGCGAGGCCCCTCTGGACGTGCCGGTCACCGTCACGTTCACCGCAGCCGCGGTGCTCTCCGGGCTGGCCGCCGGCCGGGTCGCCACCCGGGTCGACACCACCCGGCTACGCCGGTGGTTCGCCTACCTGGTGTTCGCCGTCGCGGCGTTCATCCTCGTCCAGATCACGGCCGGCCTGCTCGGGTAGCCCGCCGGCCGGCGACATCGCGATGCCATCCGCAGCGGAGTCCAGGTCCGACGGCGGAAACCACACCCTGCGTGCCGACTGACTGGCCGCGAGGCCTTTCTCAGCCGCCCACTCGGTCCTCGTTCGGGTCGTGCACGCGGCCGCGACCGTCTGCTGCCTGCCACCGTCGTCTGACGCGGCTGCCGCCGGCGGCGCGCGGTGCCGGCGCGAGCTCCGGCACGCCTTCTGCCTCGACCTCCGCGGGCAGCGCGCCGGTGAGCAGCTGCAGTGCGTCGGCGACCGCGAACAGGTGCAGCTCGGCGGTGTCGACGACGACGCTGGCCAGCACCTGGTCACCGGCTCGGACGTCGAGGGCGACGAGCACGGCCGGCGGCAGGGCCAGCCGGCGGTCGGCGTCGACCGGCACCCGGGTCAGCAGCGGGCTGTCGGCGGCGCGGACGACGACGTGCCCGTTCTCGCGGGCGGCGACGAGGGAGGTCTGCGGCGTCCAGCCCAGCGCGCTCAGCGCCTTACTGAGGTCGACGCGGTTCTGCGCGTCGATGTGGGGGGCGTGCGCCTGCCGACGGCGCCGTCGCGTCGTGGCCGCGGGGTGCGGTCGGAGATGTGCACCACCGGGGCCAGGACCTCGGCAGCGGCACCTTCGCCACCCCTGTGCGGCCCGGTCCCCGGGGAGAGCGAGTCGGTGCCGGGGTACGGCGCGCGGATGGCGGCGACGCGGGTGGCGGTCCGGTGAGCGGTGTCCAGGCCAGCAGGCATGGACGGACTGGTGCCGGGTGATCCGGCGGTGTCAGTCGCCCCGGAGGCCTGATTCGCGCCCGCGGATGCCGGCCGATCTCGACGGGCTGCGGACGGTGGCCGTTGCTGCCTGCCGTCCGCGGGTCGGGACTGAGTCCCGGCCTTCTGGAAGGACTGGGGGATTCCCCAGTCCGGAGTGGGCAAGGGGGGAGTTGAACCCCCACGTCCTTTCGGACACACGGACCTGAACCGTGCGCGTCTGCCATTCCGCCACTTGCCCTGGCGAGCGCCGACATTAGCAGTTCCCGGCGCGACCACCGGTGAGGGGGTTGGTCGCCGGCCCCGGACAGGCCTCCGCGGAACCACCATCGGGGCGTCGCGGGTTCCTGGCCGGTAACCCGCGCGCGTCCCGGCTACGATCACGTTGGCACAGCATGACAACCGGGGCGACCGCAAAGGAGCGACTGTGGGTGTGCTGCAGCGCTTCGAGCGACGGCTCGAAGGCATGGTCGGCCTGGCGTTCGCGCGCATCTTCAAGGGCAAGGTCCACCCGGCGGAGATCGCCAAGGCCCTGCAGCGCGAGGCCGACGAGCAGCGCTCCGTCCTCGGCGAGGGCCGCGTCCTCGCGCCCAACGTCTACGTCGTCCGCCTCGGCGAGACCGACTTCGGCCACCTCGGCCAGTGGTCGGACCAGCTGGCCTCCGAGCTCGCCGACATGGTCTCCGAGCACATCGACGATGAGGGCTACCAGGTCTTCGACAAGGTGACCGTGCGCCTGGAGCAGGACGACGACCTGCCCACCGGCGTCTTCGAGGTCAGCTCCCTGGTCGCCGACCCCGCCGCACAGCCGGCGTCCCGTGAGGAGTTCGCCGTCCCCAAGCCGGCCGGCGGCCCCATGACCGGCCACCCCCCGCTTCCGCCGCTCCCCCCGCTGCGCGGGCGGGTGTCCGGCGACACCGGCAAGCAGGGTCCCTCGATCACCGGCCGCGCCGGCTCCCGGCCCGGCGTCACGCACGTCCTCGTCGTCGACGGTCCGGGCACCCGGCACGAGCTCACGACCGGACGCAACGTCATCGGCCGCGGCACCGAGGCCGACATCCGCCTGCCCGACACCGGCGTCAGCCGCAAGCACGTCGACGTCGTCCTCGACGGCGGCACGGCGACGGCGGAAGACCTGGGGTCCACCAACGGCACCCTCGTCAACGGCCGCCGGATCACCCGGCAGCCGCTGTCGGACGGCGACGTCATCCGCATCGGCCACTCGGTGCTCGTCTATCGGCAGGACGGCGCGTGAGCCGGCCGACGCAGGCGCGCACGAGCACCCCTCGGTCCGGCAGGGCCGCACGGAGGGGCGCACGGTCGTGACCCCGGAGATCGTCCTTCAGGTGTTCCGCTTCGGCTTCCTGCTGCTGCTGTGGCTGTTCATCTTCGCCGCGTTCCGCGTGGTCCGCGCCGACCTGTTCGGCGGCCGCGCCGGCCGCGTCACCGCCGTGCCGCCCCGCGCGGCGCCCGCCGGACGCAAGCGTGGGCAGAAGGGCCCGCGCACCCTGGTGGTCACCGCCGGCCCGCTGGCCGGCACCAAGATCACCCTGGGCGACCAGCCGATCCTCATCGGCCGCGCCGACGACTCGACCCTCGTCCTCACCGACGACTTCGCCAGCTCGCGGCACGCGCGGCTGACCAACCGCGGCGGCCAGTGGTACGTCGAGGACCTGGGCTCGACCAACGGCACCTACCTCGATCAGCAGCGCGTGCAGGGCCCCCTGCTGATCAGCCCCGGCCAGCCGATCCGCATCGGCCAGACCGCACTGGAGCTGCGTACGTGATCGAGCTCTCGGGCGGGCATGGGCGCTCTGCCTCGTCGGTTGCGGGCTCACCGTCGGGCACAGCATGCTGGGAGGCACGCCGCCGGGGCGTCGACGAGGAGGCCGCGTGACCCTCGTCCTGCGCTATGCGGCGCGCTCGGACCGCGGCCTGATCCGCGGCAACAACCAGGACTCGGTCTACGCCGGGCCGCGGTTGCTCGCCGTCGCCGACGGCATGGGTGGCCACGCCGCCGGTGACGTCGCGAGCAAGGTGGTCATCGCCGCGCTCGAGCACCTCGACGACGACGCCCCGTCCGGCGACATGCTGCAGTCGATGCGCCAGGCTGTCTTCGAGGGCAGCGAGCACCTGCGCGAGGTGATCCGCGAGTCCCCGCAGCTCGAGGGCATGGGCACCACGCTCACCGCCATCCTGTTCGCCGGCGGCCGGCTCGCCCTCTGCCACGTCGGCGACTCGCGCGCCTACCTCATGCGCGACGGCCAGATGTCGCAGATCACGCACGACGACACGTTCGTCCAGACGCTGATCGACGACGGTCGGATCACCGCCGAGGAGGCGAACACCCACCCGCAGCGGTCGCTGCTGCTCCGCGCGCTCAACGGCCA
>Ga0308175_100002809_pt1 | contig 11945 bp, 13 predicted proteins | sample PhyCR1_3_FD_203893 | JGI IMG/M metagenome (GOLD analysis project Ga0308175, IMG submission 203893) | Soil microbial communities from UC Gill Tract Community Farm, Albany, California, United States - DLSLS.C.R1 | ecosystem: Environmental > Terrestrial > Soil > Agricultural land | place: USA... | reverse complement strand
AGATGATCGCCACGGGCTTCTCGCGCGCCACGACGTCGGTGATCTGCGGGCCGGCGAACGCGGTGTTCAGGTACAGCGCGTTGGCGCCGAGCTTCGAGCACGCGACCGTGGCATCGATGAAGCCGCGGTGGTTGCGGCACATGATCGCCACGCCATCGCCCTCGAGGATGCCTGCGTCGCTGAGCGCGTGGGCGAGCGCATTGGTGCGCTCGTGGACCTCGCGGAACGTGAGCGTCCCGAGCTCATCGATGATCGCGGTCTCGTTCGGGTAGCGGATCGCGCTGGCGGTGTAGCCCGCGGCGGGCGTCGGGCCCCATTTCTGCAGCGCGACGCCGACGCGCAGCAACTTGTCAGGCCGCGACGGCCTGAAGATCCCCGTCTCGACGAGGGTCTTTGCGGTGTACAGCCGGTTGGCGATGTGCCCAATCACGTTCACGCCGGGGGAAGCCTAAGTCCTGGAGGCTCTACCCCGCGTTCTATGAGCGCATGTACATCCGCTGCACGGCGCGGGTTCAGGAACACATGGCGCTGGCCCACGCTCGGTTTGGACTGCAGCAGGCCGGCGTCCAGCAGCGCCTCGCCGACCGCCTCCGCGAGCTTGCGCTCGTTGCCCGCAAAGCCGCGTGCGAGGTGCACGAACTCCGTGTGGTAGCCGCCCCACTTGCCCATGCCGTTGAGCCGCTGCAGGATCCGGCGCGCGACGCGACGGGCTGCGTCGGGGTCGTCGTGGGGACGGCTGACGGCTTCCGGGGCGCCCTCGAACAACGCCTCCTCCAGCTGCTCGACCGACTCCGGGTCGGCCGGCATGCCGCCGAGTTTCGCGATCCCGGCCGCGACCCGCAGCGGGTGGCCGTCGCCGATCGGCTCGCGCAGGTCTGCCGGCTCGAGCTGGCCGAGCACGACCGCGCGGGCGCGCAGCCGGTCGACCTTCGCCAGCTGCTCCTCGAAGGCGATCGGCACGAGCTCCGGGTCACCGCCTGGGAGCCGTAGCGCCAGGTGGCCGTCGACTTCGCCGGCGAGCAGCCCGTCGGGGTCGGCGCCCGCCTGGACGAGCGCGCCGACGAGCGCGGCCGTCAGCGTCCAGGCGCGGTCGTCGACCGCGGCGGGGTCGGCGCGCAGCTGCGGCGAGACCGGCGCGACGGCGACGAGCCCCGGCGCCACGGCGACCGTGACCGGACGCTCGTAGCCCGAGCGCTTGCGGCCCAGCTCCTGCGCGCCGTGCTCGAGCTCGGCCCGTAGCAGCATGCGCAACTGGGCGGGCGACGCGCCTGGGTCGCCAAGCGCACGGGTGAGTTCGTCGCTCACGGCGACGACGGTACCTACAGCGGGATCTTGAGCTTCTTGGTGAGCTTCGAGGTGCGGCCGTCGGCGTCCTTGGCGGTCGCCGTGAGCGTCACCGGCAGCTGGTTGCCGCCGCGCTTGCGGACGGCGCGGATCGCGCGGTTGGTGAGATCGACCAGCACGTTGATCGAGCCGCCACCGTCGAGATGGCCCTTGCCCGTGCCCACCGTCTTGTACGGCAGGTGCAGGAAGCGGCGCATGTTGTAGGTGATCTTCACGGAGCCCTTGATGTCGCAGCTGGCCGAGCAGGCCGCGCGGACGAACGCACCGGGCCCATGGAAATGGTCGGCGATGCCGGCGGCCATGCGCGGGGCAACGGGCGGCGCGACGTCCTGAGCGGGCGACGCGGCCGGGATGACGGCGGCGAGCAGGGCGAGCAGGCAGGCGAGCAGGACCGGGCGTGGGGGGCGCACGCGGCGAAGCGTAGTGGATGACTTCGTGCGTTCCGTCAGGTCCGCCTGCCACGGTGCGACCCGATAGCCATGGAAGCAGCCAAGACCCTCAACTTCGCCCAGGTCCGCGTCGCCGGCGACCGCGTGTACGTCGACGGCCTCGTCGTCGACGACGAATGCGCCGTTCGGCTCGTCAAGGAAGCCGAGGACCCGTCGTCGCTCGTCACGGACGCCATCGAGATCGGCGCGCGCGTGCTCGACCGCGAGCAGACGGCCGCCAACACCGAGTTCGTGAAGGCGGAGTTCGAGCGCGCCGCCCGCGACCTCGACAAGGAGTTCGTCGAGCGGGCGCGGGTCGTGGCCGACCGGCTCGACAAGAAGGTCGACGAGGTCTTCGGCGACGAGAACGGTCACGTGACGCAGCTGCTGAGCAGGCACTTCGGGGACGAGTCCAGCGGCGCCGTCCAGAACCGCGTGAAGGCGCTGCTCGCCGAGGCGCAGGTGCAGATCCGCGAGGACCTGCGCAAGCAGTTCTCCGCCGAGGACGGCAACAACCCGCTGGCCGCGTTCCAGTCCGCGATCGTGCGCCAGATGAAGCAGCAGGCCGAGCTGCAGGCCGAGCACCTGCGCGTCATGAACGAGCGCATCACAGAGCTGCGCTCCGAGAAGGAGAAGCTCGAAGAGCTCGAGGCCGAGCGCGAGCGCGGGACGGCCAAGGGCCGCTCCTACGAGGAGGCCGTGCACGACGCGCTGGACCGGATCGCCACGCCGCAGGGCGACGACTGCGATGCCGTCGGCGACCTGAAGGAGTCGACCGGCAAGAAGGGCGACGTCGTCGTCCACATCGGCGCGTGTGACGGCCCGACGCGCGGGCGGATCGTCTTCGAGGCCAAGAACGCCCGGCTGAGCCGCCCCAAGGCGCTCGAGGAGCTCGACGGCGCGCTGCGCGAGCGCAATGCCGACTACGCCGTGCTGGTCGTCCCCGACGAGGACCGCGTGCCGGCCAAGATGCTGTCGCTGCGCGAGTACAACGGCGACAAGCTGATCGTCGCGTTCGATCCGGAGGACGGCCACCCGCTCGCACTCGAGCTGGCCTACAAGCTCGCCCGCGCCCGCGTGCTGATGTCGCGCAGCGACGACACCGAGCTCGACATCGGCGCGCTGCACGACATCGTCGAGCGCGCGCTGCAATCGTTCGAGGAGGTGCGGCGGATCAAGCAGCAGCTCACGGGCGCCAAGACGCAGATCGACAAGGCCGGCGAGATCGTCGAGGCCCTGGCCGAGCGGGTGAAGGCCCACCTGCGCGAGATCGACGAGCTCGTGGAGTCCGACGCGGCCTGATGGCCGTCGCCCGCCGCGCCGTCGTCCACGGGCGCGTGCAGGGCGTCTTCTACCGCGACACCATCCGCCGCGCCGCACAGCAGCGCGGCGTCGACGGCTGGGCGGCGAACCGCTCCGACGGCACGGTCGAAGTCTGGCTCGAGGGCGATCCGGATGCGGTCGACTCGATGCTCCGCGTCCTGCACGACGGCCCGCCGCGCGCGGAGGTGGAGCGGGTGGAGGTCGAGAACGCCGAGCCACAGGGGCTCGACGGCTTCGACACGCGCTAACGCGTCCAGTCGGGGCTGTAGCCGTTCGCGATGAGGACGGTCGGCGTGCCGCCGTCGTAAGGGACGGCGACGACGTCGTGGTGGTCGCTGGGGTCGTAGCCGCCGCTGGTCGCGAGGATTGTCGAGCCGTCGGCGCTCAGGTCCCAGCCTACGATGCCGTCGCGCAAGCGGCCGACCTTGCGCGTGAAGCCTGTCGTGGGATCGACGGTCTCGGCGTAGCTCGTGTCCTGGCCGCCGAACTCGGCCAGCAGGCGCGTGCCGTCTAGCGACCACGCGACCGGATCGAGCCCGCTCAGCAGGAACGGCACCTTCGTCTGCGTGACCCGGCGAGCGAGCTTCGTCGCGGGATCGAGCAGGTAGATGTCCTGCTTGTAGGCGTCGCCCCTGCGCGTCGGCTTGCGCAGCTTCACGAACGCGATCCCCCGCACGCCCCACACCGGATCGACCGAGCGGTGGTCGGTCGTCAGGGCAGTCGGCAGGCCGCCGGCCACGGGCAGGGCGAGCAGGTCCGACCGCGGCGGATAGGTGTCCTTCAGCGCCCGGGCGAAGACGAGCGTCGAACCGTCGGGCGAGAAGCTGAAGCCGGAGAACTGGCCGTGCGCGATCGTCCGCACGGCGCCGCTCGCGACATCCACCAACACGAGCGTCTTGCGCCCGACCTCCTTGCCCGTGACAGCCGCGATCGTCTTCGAATCCGGCGACCAGCTGTAGCTGTACCAGACGGGGTTGAGCAGCCTGCGCGAGTCACCGCCCGCCGTGGGGATGACCCTTAGAGTCGGCCGCGTGCTGCCGCGGTAGGGCGTCTCGTAGGCGACGGTCGTGCCGTCGGGCGAGATCTTCGGGATCTCGCCGTCGGCGAGCTTGACGCGGTTGGAGCCGTCGTCGCCGGCGGTGTAGACGGCCGGGCGGAAGGGGCTGCGCTCGAAGACGATCGTCGCCCGGGCGGGCGCGACGGCCGCGAGCGAGGCGGCGATGGCGGCCGCCGCCAGGGCGGCGCGCCTCACGCGACCTCGGAAGGTTCCTCGCGGCCCTGCAGGCGCTCGCGGCCACGCTGCACGGCCGCGATGAACTTCGAGAGGTTGACCTCGAGCGTGTTCAGGATCTCGTCGGCGTAGTCCTCGGCGCCCAGGCGGATCTCGCGCTCACGGGCGCGGGCGTCCTCGATGATGTCCTCGGCGGCGCGCTCGGCCTCCTTGGTCACCTCTTCCTGGCTGACGAGCTGCTCGGCGCGCTCACGCGCCTCCTTGACGATTCGCTCGGCCTCGCGCTTTGCCTCGGCGAGCATCTCCTGGCGCTCCTTGACGATCCAGCGCGCCTGCTTGATCTCCTCAGGGATCGTCGCGCGCATCTGATCGAGGATGTCGTAGATCTCCTCCTTGTCCACGCGCACCTGGTCCGTCAGCGGGACGGGCTTCGCGTTGTGGACGAGGTCGTCGAGCTTGTCGATGAGAACGAGGACGTCCATGGGCTTCACACAGTTCGGTGGCGCTGGAGCTCTTCCTGCAACCTTTCGGCCACGCCATCGGGAACCAGCTCCTCGATGTTGCCTCCGAAGGTTGCGAGCTCCTTCACACCACTGGAGCTCAGGAAAGAGTACTGCGGCGACGCCATCAGGTAGAGGGTGTCGATGTCGGGGGCCTGCATGCGGTTGAGCTGGTGCATCTCGAACTCGTACTCGAAGTCCGAGATCGCGCGCAGCCCCTTCACGATGCACTTCGCGCCGACCTTGCGGGCGAAGTCCACGACGAGGATGTCGAACGGCTCGGCGCGGACGTTCTCGAGATCGCTCGTCGCGCCCGCGATGAACCCCATCCGCTCGTCGATGCCGAACAGCGGCTTGTTCTTGCGCGTAGACAGATTGACGACGGCGATGACGACCTCGTCGAACAGCTCGGCGGCGCGGCTGATGACGTCGAGATGGCCGTTGGTGATCGGGTCGTAGGACCCGGGACAGACACAGATGCGCGATTCAGGGCTCATGCGGTGTGGATGCGGATCAGGGTGTCGCCGTAGCGGCGTTCGTCGTGCAACGGGAGGCCGAGGGCGAGTGGATGTCGCCGGTCGCTCTCGCTGATTACCCGCGCGGACGGGTCGAGCACCGGCGGCAGCGCCTCCGTGAGCTGTGCACCCAGCCGCGCGGCGTCGCGGTATGGCGGATCGAGGAGCACGAGATCGTATTGATCGTCCGGTTTCAGCGCGCTGAGCGCCTGCCCGCGACGCACCTCGGCGTCGATTCCCAACGCGTCGAGGTTCGCGCGGACCGGCCGCGTGTCGACGTCGACGAACACGCACGAGGCGGCGCCGCGGCTGAGCGCCTCGATGCCCAGCGCGCCCGTGCCGGCGAACAGATCGAGCACGCGCGCCCCGTCGAGCGGGCCGAGGATCGCGAACAGCGCCTCACGCACGCGGTCGGCGGTCGGCCGCACGCTCTGGCCGCGCGGGGCCTTCAGGGTGCGGCCGCCGTAGATGCCGGCGACGACCCTCACGCGGCGACCGGCTCTGCCTCCACGAGCGCGAGCCGCTCGGCGAGCAGCACGTGCTCGGGCTCGGCGAGCTCCGGGTCGGCCGCGAGCAGGTCCAGCGCGGCGCCGTGGGCGCGCTCGAGCAGCTCGGCATCGTCCGGCAGTCGCGCGAAGCGAAAGCGCGCGAGACCGGACTGACGGGTACCGGTCAGCTCGCCCTCGCCGCGCAGCTCGAGGTCGATCTCGGCCAGCCGGAAGCCGTCGCCGTGCTGCGCCAGCGCCTTGAGCCGAGCGGAATCAGCGGGCCCGAAAAGCAGGCACACCGAAGGATGCTGCCCCCGCCCCACCCGTCCGCGGAGCTGGTGCAGCTGGCTGATCCCGTAGCGATCGGCGTCCTCGACGAGCATCACCGTCGCGTTGGGCACGTCGATGCCGACCTCGATCACCGTCGTCGCGACGAGCACGTCCGCCCCGCCGGCTGCGAACGCCTCCATCGCGGCGGCCTTGTCGCGCGGCTTCATCTGGCCGTGCAGCAGCACCACGTCGAAGTCCGCGAACTCGGTCGCCTTGAGCCGCTCGTACTCGGCCGTCGCCGCGCGCGCCTGCAGCAGCTCGGACTCCTCCACGAGCGGGCACACGATGAACGCCTGGCGGCCGGCGCGCAGCTCCTCGCGGATGCGCTCGTAGGCGCGGTCGCGGGCGCGCTCGCCGTCGGCGACGTGCGTCTCGATCGGCTGGCGGCCCTTCGGCAGCTGCTTGAGCGTCGTGACGTCCAGCGCGCCGAAGCTCGCGAGGCGCAGCGTGCGCGGGATCGGCGTGGCGGTCATGTGCAGCACGTGCGGCGCGAGGCCTGCCGGCGCCTTCGCATCGAGCTTGCGGCGCTGCTCCACGCCGAAGCGATGTTGCTCGTCGACCACGACCACCGCGAGGCTGTGGAACTCGACGGTGTCCTCGATCAGCGCGTGCGTGCCGACGATCAGCGGCAGCTCGCCCGTCGCCAGCCGGGCGAGCGTCTCGCGCCGGCGCGCCGCGCTCGTCGATCCGGTCAGGAGCGCGGCGGGGACGAGACTCCCCGGCATCAGCGCCTGCAAGGTGGCGAAGTGCTGCTCGGCGAGCGTCTCGGTTGGCGCCATCAGCGCTGCCTGGGCGCCATGCTCGACCGCGCGCAGCATCGCGTGCAGCGCGACCACGGTCTTGCCCGAGCCGACCTCGCCCATCAGCAGGCGCTGCATCGGCCGCTCGCGCGCGAGGTCCTCGTCGATCTCGGCCATGGCGTTGTGCTGATCGTCGGTCGGCGCGAACGGCAGCTCGTTCGCGAGCCAGGTGGCGCTCACAGTCGCCGCTTCGGCGAGCGGTGTCGCCGCCAGCGCCCTGCGCGTCTCGTTGCGCAGCCGCAGCTGCACGATCTGGTCGAGCAGCAGCTCTTCGAACGCCAGGCGCCCGCGACCGCCCTCCCCCTCCTCGGTGTGCGCGGCGATCAGCGCGCCGGCGCGATCTGGCAGGCGGTGGGCGGCGCGCAGTCGCCCGGGCAGCGGCTCGACGGTGTCGAAGGCGGTGTGCAGGTGCTCCTGCACCAGCGTCAGGATCTGCGTCGAGGTGATGCCGTCGGTGGCTGGATAGACCGCAACGTCGTCACCGCCGCTGCCGGCGGCCTCGTTGGTCGGCGCGTGCTGCTGCACGCGAAAGCGGTTGCGGCCCTCGTACTTGCCGGTCAGCGCCAGCCGCGTCCCGGGCCGGTACTTCTTCTCCAGCCACGGCTGGTTGAAGAACGTGGCGCCCATCAGCCCGGTTTCGTCGGCCACGGTCGCCTCGACCAGCGGGCGCATGCCGCGGCGGCGCACCGGCCGCGAGCGGATCGAGCGCACCTCGACCACGACGCTGGCGGTCTCGCCGGGCACGAGCGCGGCCACGGTGCGCGCGGTCTGCCGCGCGCGCGGCATGTGCTCGAGCAGGGCGCCGACGGTCTCGAGGCCGAGCTGCTCGGCGGCAGCCTGCGTCTTCTTCGTCCCCGGCACGTCGAGCTCCGCAGCCCAGGCTGCGAGGTGCGGCCAGCGCACGGGCGCCTCGAGCAGCTCGGAGGGCGTCAGGTCGTCTGCAGCAGCGAAGGCACGCACGCACGGATTGTCGCCCGCGCGGCGGTCGGTCCTACTCCGCGGAGAGCAGCCACCACCAGGATGGCTGGCCACCCGGGGAGTGCTCGAGCTCCACGCCCGTCGGCACAAGAGCCTCGATCGCGGGCGCATCAAGCGGCGCGCCGTCGCCCGCGATGCACGTGACGAGCTCCGCGCCGTCGGCGAGCGTGGCGAGCACTTCGCGCAGCGTGGCCTCGGGCTCACCCCACGCGACGAGGTCGTCGCCGACGTAACCGACCGCGTCACCGACCGCGAAGCGCCCGTTCGGGTCCGGGCGCGCTGCCGGCGCCACGCCGCCGGTGCGCACGTGTTCCAGCGCCGCGCGCATCGCGGCCGCGCTCTCCTCGGCGCCGCCATCGGGCAGCAACGCGATCGCCGCCGCCAACCCCGCCTGCTGGTTGCGCGTCGGCACGACGCAGACCTGCTTCTCGGACAGCTCGGCGGCGCGCTCGGCAGCCATGAAGACGTTTGGCGAATTCGGCAGGACGACGACCTCCTCGGCCGGCACGCCGTGGATCCCTGCGAGCAGCTCGTAGGTCGACGGGTTCAGCGTCGCGCCGCCGTCGAGCGCCTGGACGCCGAGACCCTCGAACAGCGTCGCCATGCCCGGCCCCGAGCACACGGCAAGCGCGCCGCAGCGCTGCACCGGCGGGGCATGCCCGTTGGCCGACAGGCGCTCACTGCGCTCCTCGACCTGCACGTGCATGTCGGCGACATCCAGGTGCGAGACGTCCCCGGCACCTTCGAACACGCCCGTCGCCTGCTCGGGATCGTCGGTGTGAACGTGGATCTTCAGCGTGGCGGCGTCACCGACCACGAGCACGCTGTCACCGATCCGCTCGAGCGGCTCGATGAACGCGTAAGCCTCGAGGTCGTGCCCCGTCACGGCGAAGTTGGTGCAGTAGCGGTAGGTCGAGGACTCGTGCTGCGGATGGGTCACGCGCGCCGGCGCGACGTGATGCTCGAGCTCCGGCGCCTCGGTGCCGCGCAGGGCCGCCACGACGCCGGCGAAGATGATCGTGACGCCGTAGCCGCCGGCATCCACGACGCCCGCCTCGCGCAGCACCGGCAGCAGGTCGGGGCCACGCTTGACGCTCGCCTCGCCCGCTGCGATCGCGCGCTCGAGGATCTCCGCGAGGACCTCGTTCTGCAGGTCGGGCTCGGCATCGGGCCCAAGGCGGTGGTTGGGCATGTGCGCGAGCTCTGTCGCCGCGCACGCGGCCATCTCGCGCATCACGGTGAGGATCGTGCCCTCGGCGGGCTCGCGCACGGAGTCGTAGGCGCGCTGCGCGGCGCGTGCCATGGCCGCCGAGATCAGCAGCGGGTCGACCAGCTCGCCGGGACGCGAGATGAGCTCCTCGGCGGCACCGCGGATCAGCTGACTGAGGATGACGCCGCTGTTGCCGCGGGCGCCGAGCAGCGCGGCGCGCGCCACGCGCTCCACGATCTCCTCGCGCCCGATCTCGTCCAGCGGGCGTGCATCGGAGATGGCCAGCCGCTCGAGCTCGTCGAGCACCGCGCGAAGGGTGAGCGCCATGTTGTCGCCCGTGTCGCCATCGGCGACCGGGAAGACGTTGAGGTCGTTGATCTCCTCGCGCCGGGACTCGAGATGCGCATGCGCGCCCTCGACGACGGCACGGAAGCGGACGAGACTGGGATCGGCCGACACGCGCGACAGCCTACGCGGGACCCGCCTCTACCGGTGTGTCAGACGGCCTTCTGGACCTTGCCGGCCTTGAGGCAACGAGTGCAGACGTAGACGCGGCGGGGCGCCCCGTCGACGATTGCGCGGACCTTCTGCAGGTTCGGCTCGAACCGGCGCTTGGTGGCGCGCATCGAATGGCTCCGGCTCTGCCCGAAGGCGGGGCCCTTGCCGCAGCTGTTACAGACCTTGGCCATGCGGCGGCGAAGTGTAGCGGGCAGATGCCTCGGGTAGCCGCGTGATGATGCCGCCAGCGACACAGGGACGTCTCACGCTGCCCGAGCGCTACCGCGTGGTCCGTCACCTGGCAAACGGTGGGATGGCATCGGTCTGGGAGGCCACCGACGAGCTGCTGGGCCGGCCGGTGGCCGTCAAGGTGCTTGCCAACGGCTATGCGGCGGATGCCTCGGCCACCCGCCGCTTCAAGCGCGAGGCCCGGACCGCCGCGCGCGTCTCCGACCACCCGAACGTCGTGACGATCTACGACGTCGGCGAGCATGACGAGCACGCGTTCATCGTCATGGAGCTGATGCCCAACGGGACCGTCGGCGATCGCCTGCGTGGCGCGCGCCGCGTCCCGCGCGCCCTGGCGCTCGACTGGCTGGAGGGCGCGGCCGGCGCGTTGGACTACGCGCACAGCCGCGACATCGTGCACCGCGACGTCAAGCCGGGGAACCTGCTGCTCGACGGCAGCGAGCGCGTCGCGGTGGCGGACTTCGGGATCGCGCGGGTCGCGACCGACACCGCGCTGACGCAGACGGGCCAATTGCTTGGCACCGCCGCCTACATCTCGCCCGAGCAGGCGCTCGGCAAGCCGGCGACGGACGCGAGCGACCGCTACGCGCTGGCGGTTGTGGCCTACGAGTTGCTGACAGGGCGCAAGCCGTTCAGCGGCGACCTGCCCGCCGCCCAGGCGCGCCACCACATCGAGACGCCCGTGCCGCCCGCTTCGCGCGGCGGCGAGCTGCCGGCTGCCGTCGACCGCGTGCTCGATCGCGGGCTCGCGAAGGACCCGGCCGACCGGCCCGACAGCGCGTCCGCGTTCGTCAAGGACCTGCGCGCCGCGGTCGGCGACACGGCTCCGACGCGCGTGGCGCCCTCCCGGTTCAGGCGCGATCCGGTTCCGGCCGCTGCGATGGCCGCCAAGGCCGCTACGCCGGACACCGCCGCCTTTGCGCCATTCGCGCCGCGCCGGCGCCGCGGGATGCTGATCGCGCTGGCGGCGGCTGTCTTCCTGCTGGCCGCAGGGATCGCAGCGCTCGCCGGCGGCGGCGGCGGCTCCGATCAGCCACCCGCCGCCTCACATACGACCCGCCAGAAGGCGCCCGCCAAGCACAGGGCCAAGCCGAAGCCCAAACCCGCCGCGAGCACGCAGAGCCAAACGCAGCCGCCGCCGCAGCCCGCCGACAAGTCCGCGCTCGCCGCACAGGGCCATCAGCTGATCGCCCAGGGCAACTACGACGGCGCGATCGCGGTGCTCAGCCAGGCCGTGCAGGGCTGCCCGGTCTCGACAACCGACCCGTGCGCCTACGCGCTGTTCGACCTCGGCCACGCGCTGCGGCTCGCAGGCCGCCCATCCGAGGCGATCCCGGTCCTCCAGCAGCGCCTTCAGAACCCGGACCAGCGCCCCACGGTGGAGCAGGAGCTGGCGCTTGCGCAGGCCGCTGCCAACGGCGGCGCGGCGGGACCGCCGGCCAAGCCCAAGGGCCACGGCAAGCACAACGGCAAGGACTAGCGCCGGACTGAGGGGTACGTCCCCTCAGTCCGGGACGCGCTCGCGCTGGGGCACGCGCTCGGGCGCGTGCTCGGGGCGCCGCGGCGCGCGCGGATGCGCGTCCGAGAGCCGGGCCGGCTCGCGCAGGCGCACCGGCGACTGCACCGCTCCATCCAGCGGCGGGCCGGGGTCGCGCGGGGGCGGCTCGCTGCCGCCGTCGTCGTCACGCGGCCACCAGTCACGCCAATTACCGCCGTCCTCCGAGCTGCGCAGCAGCGCCAGGAAGAGGACGGCCAGCCCGATCGCGTGGATCAGGAAGAGGATGAAGAGTGCGAGCGCCTCACTGCTCACACCCCAAGGGTACCCCGAAGTCGGCACATCGTCAGCACCGCTTCGGCGGCGTGACGGCCCGAGTCGCGCTTGTCGCCACCCGCACGCGCGAGCGCCTGCTCGAGGTTCTCCACTGTGAGCACCCCGAACCCGCACGGCACGCCCGTTCGCAGCTGCACATCCATCAGCCCGCGTGCGCACTCGTTGCAGACGTAGTCGTAGTGCGTGGTCTCGCCGCGGATGACCGCGCCGAGCGCCGCGA
>Ga0308175_100002808_pt1 | contig 11949 bp, 10 predicted proteins | sample PhyCR1_3_FD_203893 | JGI IMG/M metagenome (GOLD analysis project Ga0308175, IMG submission 203893) | Soil microbial communities from UC Gill Tract Community Farm, Albany, California, United States - DLSLS.C.R1 | ecosystem: Environmental > Terrestrial > Soil > Agricultural land | place: USA... | reverse complement strand
AATTCCCTTTGGGGCAACCTCGTGGCCGGCGGCACAAGCGTAGTAATGGTGGTCTTGACTGCGATACTCGTCTGGACCGGCCTCACCGGCTAACTGTCTTTAGGTCACCGGCCTCTGCCGCGCGATTCGAAGCCTTCAATAGCCGGTCAACCGTTTGCAGCCCTCCCGCACGAAGCGCACCCGGCACGTTGAAATTTGCTAAGAACGATTCTTCCGTCGCAGCAAGCGTTTGGGCGGGAATGTTCAGCTTGATATTGATTTCGGGTGGAGCCACTGCGGCGGCATAAGCCGCCCACCAGGCCGCTTTCCCAGACGCGTCGATCTCAACTGTGGTGACGTGCTGATCGGCCAAGTATCGAAGCGCGGTAAGGATATCCTGCACACGATTGGCGTCGTCACAAAGATTGAAAGCAAGAAAATGCTGGTGCGAACGGTCGCGCGGCGCTACTGCGCTGCCCGTTTGAAACGCGTCGATGGCGAGCGTTGTTTTGCCGCGCAAAGAACCGCTACGTGTCTGCGCATTCTTCATTGCGGCCTCTGCCCCTTCGGGATCAAGCAGCAGTACGGCGGTTTTGCTTCCCTGATGGAACAGGCTTGGCACTCGATCGCCGATGCCGCGTCGACCTAGAACGAGATGATCAGATCCCTGCCCGGGCTTGGCCAGCACATCTGCCGGCCATTCGACACTCAGGGCACTACCCAATATGCTGCGCAACTGTTCGGTATCGCTGACGGTTTGCATCTGGCGTGTCGCCATGGTTCGCCATAGCTCGAACACTCCATCGTAATTCAGCGCCCCGGCTCGCAGCGTTCGATTGTGCAATGCGAGCATGTCCTGCAGTTCTTCGATATGAACTTCGCCTTCAGAGATCTCGGCTGCCTTTGGATCATTCAACACATTTTTTGCGAAGAAACGTTCCACAGCTTCGCGGCTCAACTGATTGATGTTGTGCTGCTCGTTGACCTGAACCACAGACACACTGTCTTCTTTTCCGTAGAGCTGATACAAGCGCTGAATTTGCGGGAACTCCTCTTGCGGCACGTGACTCGTCCAGTCGCCGGTGGCTGAAACCACCAGCATCCGACGTGGTGCAGCCATGGAGCCAATCTCGATGTTGTTCGTTCCGAGCCGCAACCCCGGGGCATTCTCGCAGTAGTCGCCGCCCTGCATATAGCCGGAAATCATATTCACAGGAGCCAGGAAGTGGATGCGATCGTCAACAGCCATGGCCAACAATGTCTGCGTGGCGCCGCCGGAGGCTCCGGCCATTCCAATTTTCTCGGCATCAACTTCCGGCAGGGACGATAGGAAGTCGATGACTCGGGTCGAGTTCCAAAGCTGCAGCCCGAGAGGGCCAAAGGACCACAGGCGCTCGCGATCGGACCCAAACCTATGAGGTGTCTGTATGGTGTCGTTGTAACCGACCATGTCGTACATGAAGACGACAAAGCCGAGGCGCGCTAGCGTCGCAGATAAGGCTTGCGTCGAACAAAGTTGCTGGTTCTCAAGCCGCCCGTATTCCCAGTGTCCATGTGCGACAAGTACGGCGGGATGCTTACCGGACGCGGTCGGCCGATATAAATTGCCGCCTAGGAAATAGCCGGGCATCGTTTCGAGCAGCGTTTTCTCAATTGTGTAGGTTTCCCGATTAATCTTGCCGAAGATCTCCGGATTCAAGGCACTCTTTTCAGGCATGGGCAATAGACCCGCGGCGGCCAGAATTTGTGTGCGAAGGTGCGCTTTGCGCGATTGCCACGCTTCCAGACTCGCGGGCGTTTTGAACGTGAAATGCGTGTCGGTGTTGGGCGTTTGAGTATTCCGAACGTCCTGGTCAGGAATTTGCGCGCCTGCAAACGAGGCGGCTGCAATCAGAACAGCAGCGATATGAGCTTTCATGCGAGAGAGATCTCCAAGAGCAAGTTGACGTGACGAAGCGCCGGCCAACTCAGAAGTTCACCGCCGGATGCATGTCTCAAAAAGTCTAACAGCCGCGCGCTCTGAAGTCAGCCGCGCCGCTACACAATCTGGTGAACCTGCGTTTGTGGGTAGATTTCCTTAGACTGTTCGAAGTTTGCGAGTTGAATGCCGGGCAGTTTGGCGGACGCGGTCCCCGCAGCGACGCCCCACCGGGCAGAGTCTTCGAAGGTCTGGCCTTTCGCCCTTGCCCAGACAAACGCCGCTCCCATGGCATCGCCGGCCCCAATCGGGCATACGGCGTCAATTCGGGGCGGTATCACCTCGATAACTCCGTCCTCATTCGCAGCCATGACTCCCCGGCTACCCAGCGACAAAACCACCTTCCGGGCACCCATTGCTTTGATTCGTCGCGCAGCCTCAATGCTATGACTGCGGGTAATCAGCGCCCGATTCAACAATCGCTCCGCTTCCGATTGATTTGGCGTGACCAAATTCGGCTCCGCTTCAATGCCATGCAGCAACGCATTTCCGTCAGTATCGAGGAAGGTCTTTACGTTCTGCTTTGCCGCTCGCTTGATGAGCTTTGCGTAGAAATCGTCAGGTACCCCGGGCGGCAGACTTCCGCAGAGCATCAGCCACGTCGCATTCGGTAGATGCTTTTCAACCGCTTTGCGGATGTTGGTCCATTCGCTTTCGGAGAGGGATGGGCCCTGCTCGTTCAGCTTCACTGACAGCCCCTGACGGTCGGAAATAGTCAGGTTCATGCGGATGTTGTTGCGGATTTTGACGAACTCAACCGGAAATCCGTCCTGTCGCAGTTCCTCTTCGAACTGTTTTCCGGGGTCGCCTCCTACTGTAGTGATAGCGAGCGTTTTTGCCCCGAAACTCTTCAACACGCGGGCCGCATTGATGCCCCGCCCGCCCGCCGCGAAGCTCGTCGACAAAATGTAGGCGCGATCTTCGAATACCAGACGGTCCACGGACACAATCCGGTCGACCGCCGGGTTCACCGTAAGCGTTAGAATCGTGTCTCTCATCGGTCCTTTCCAGCGTAGCGAACCTCCTGTGCTCAGCCAACCACGGGCGATAAATACACGGAATACGGCCGGCGTATCGATTCAGCCCTGGATGCTACTCTCGAAGATGTCCGCCGCAAGCCACACCAGAGGAAATCCCATTGCATGGGTTGCCCTCGGTGCCGTGTGCATCATCTGGGGGACGACCTATCTCGGAATTCGCGTTTCGCTCGATGCCTTCTCGCCGTTTTACTTGATGGCGTTTCGATATTCGATATCAGGCGGCGTCATGCTCCTTGTGGCAAGGTGTATCAAAGCTAAAATGCCGCGCGGCCGGGAGCTCTGGCTTACTTCGGCTTATGGTGTGATCACACTCGGCTTGGGTACCGGCCTGCTCTGCGTTGCCGAACAGTGGGTTCCGACAGGGCTTTCAGCTCTGTTCATCGCCACCCAGCCATTTTGGATGGTTTTGGGTGAATGGGCGCTCAGCCGCGGCAGGCTGCGCCCACACGGCGCCACGCTTCGCGGCCTTTTCGTGGGTATTCTGGGCGTTGCAGTCCTCGTGGCGCCGCAAGCGATGAGAGAAGGATGGAAAGGCGAGACCTTTCTCGGCTTTGTGCTACTTCAACTCGCATGCGCAGGTTGGGTTTATGGCGCGCTGAAACAGAAGAACCTGAATCCACACGCGCACCCTATCGTCGCGGGGGCAGTTCAGCAGTTTGCGACCGGTATATTTTTCTTTTTGCCGGCTTTTGTCTTTGAGCACACACCACATCCAGCTAACTGGCGTCCCATCGCGGGTATGGTTTACTTGATCACGTTTGGAGCCATGCTCGGATACAGCGCATTTGTGTACGCGATGGACCGCTTGCCCGCTGCCGTTGTGTCCATATATACGTTCGTCAATCCCGTCGTTGCGGTTTTTCTCGGCTGGTTATTCTTTCGGGAGCGCTTCGGGTTGCGGGAGCTTATAGCCATGCTTCTGATCTTCGCCGGAATCGCGGTCGTGAAATTCAGCCGTTCGGCCGGAGCGCTCACAAATGAAGCAGACCCGAGCGTGGCGATTGCTGATTGATTTACGCGATTTAGGCGGGGACAAATCGCAAGTCACTGGCGCAGGTGGTTATCCGCGCATCTCGGACGCGCTTACCGAGTTACCGTGGTCCTGAAGTAAGTCCCGGAAGCCGCTTTCGGTGATAACGTACTCGCAAACTTTGGTTCCCCTGGAATGTGATCTCGCACACCTGTAATTCTTTTCGTGGAGTGTACACTTCTATGCGGACGAGTACGCAATCTCGACACAACGGCTGATTCGAAGAACTAGCTGCGGATACGCGACTGTCTGTGTCATCGGCGCCGGCTGCTCGAACCGCCAAGGATGGATCCCAATACTCCCCGGACAATCTGGCCACCGATCTGCGAACCGACGGATCGGGCCCCACTCTTCACCATCGCTTCAAGAATGCCCTCCCGATGGCCTCCACGCGGGCCGGCGCTCCCCAACAGCACGGCTCCTATTCCCCCTAATATTCCGCCCGTTTGCGCGTTGCCGACCGAGGGTTGCGGCGAGGGCGCGGCTGCCGGGTTTGCTGAGGCGGTGCTCGCTTGCGATCGGGTCTTCAGGCGTTCATAGGCGGATTCGCGATCCACCGGCTGGTCATAGACGCCGCTGACGAGCGAGTTTGCCATTAGGTTCCGACGTTCGTCGGGCGTGATTGGTCCTATCTGGGCGTGCGGCGGACAGACAAATGCGCGCTCCACTACTCCGGGCGTTCCGTTTGCGTCGAGGAACGAGACCAATGCCTCGCCTACCCCAAGCTGCGTGATTTCCGATTCGACATCGAGCTTCGGGTTTGACCGGAACGTCTGAGCGGCGGCCTTTACAGCTTTTTGGTCGCGAGGAGTGAACGCACGCAGCGCGTGCTGCGCACGGTTGCCAAGCTGACCGAGGACCGTGTCGGGCACGTCGATCGGGTTCTGCGTGACGAAATAGACGCCCACTCCCTTCGAACGAATCAATCGCACTACCTGCTCAATTTTGGTGAGCAAAGCCGCAGGCTGATCAGTAAACAGCAGATGAGCTTCGTCGAAGAAGAACACGAGCTTCGGCTTCTCCAGATCGCCTACCTCGGGCAGATGTTCGAACAGCTCGGAAAGCAACCAGAGAAGGAATGTCGCGTACAGTTGTGGAGACTGCAGCAGCTTATCGGCTGCGAGGAGGTTCACAACTCCGCGTCCCTTGCTGTCCGTTTGGAGCAGGTCGTCGATGTTCAGGGCGGGTTCGCCTAGAAAGAGGTTCCCTCCCTGGTTGCCAAGCGTGACCAGGCCGCGCTGTATAGCGCCTACGCTCGCGGGCGAGATGTTGCCGTACTGTGCCTGATACTGCTTCGCCTGACTGCTAACAAACTGCAGCATCGCCTGTAAATCCTTGAGGTCGAGCAAAAGCAGGCCGTTGTCATCGGCGATCTTGAAAATCAGCGAAAGTACGCCGGATTGCGTGTCGTTCAAGTTCAAAATCCGGCTGAACAGGAGCGGGCCGATCTCCGACACCGTGGCGCGCATCGGATGGCCTTGTTCGCCAAAGACGTCCCAGAACGTGGCCGGACAACCTTCGAATCTGAAATCTTCGAGCTTCAATTGTTCGACTCTGGCCTTCAGTTTCGGCGTTTCCGAACCAGGTTTGCTGATACCGGAAAGATCGCCTTTTACGTCAGCCGCAAATACAGGAACACCGATCCGGCTAAGATTCTCGGCCATAACCTGCAGCGTCACAGTCTTACCAGTACCAGTGGCGCCGGCGACGAGTCCGTGCCGGTTCGCCATGCCCGGCAGCAAAAACAGATCGTCCGATCCTCTTGCGATCAATAGTGGTTCCGTCAATCTTTTCTCCTCGCCAGGCGTTACGTTCGGCCAATAAATCATTATGCTCGACATCCGTCGCGCTAGATAAAGAGGAAAGCCGGGACCGCGCGGTGTGGCCCTCCTGGAGAACTTTGCGCGTGATCTGCGCTATGCGGTCCGGACGCTCCGCCGCACTTCGGTTTTACTGGGTTGCGATGACAACGCTTGGCAATATCGGGGAAGATGTGAGCGGGCTCTGCCCCGATCACAACAACGTGAACCTACCGTTTTCTAGCTAAGCCCCGGAGAAGGAACGGCCGCCTTACGGTGCTGCACGGCTTCCGATGTCGCCAGCTTTCTAGCCTGGGTTCGAATTTTCAACCGGTCAAGTCATCGCCTTCGCCACCGCGTCCGTGCCGCCCGCCGAAGGATGCAAACCGAAATCCGCACCGCTGCTGGGAGGTCAATGGCCGCGTAGCGCATCAATAGGGCATTACAAGTACGAGGCTACCTGGCGCGACCATTGAATGAAATGGATGCAGCAGATCACACGTTTTCGCAATTCCCCGAAGCTCACCGTTGCGCTGCCCAGGCCAGACCGTCCGGCTGTTTGCCGGCGTCAAGGTGGCCAGTGACTTCCAACGATTGAAGATCGATGATCGAGACGTAATCGTCGGGTGTACAGGCAACGTACACGCGCGAACCGTCGGGATGCATCAGTATGCCGGCGGCGCCGTGGCCGACGTTCACGCGTTTCCGTTCGTCGCGTGTGGCTGAATCGAATATGGCAATATCGGAGCCCTTTAGCGAAGAGACGAATACCAGCTTGCCGTCGGGCGTGAATTTCAGCCGGTTAGCACTCTTCACATTGGCATTCAGCGTCTGAACGACTTTTTTCGTAGCGATGTCGAGGATGGAAATTGTTCCATCCTGAGCGTTTGCGGCCCACAGTTGACGCCCATCCGGAGAAACATCGAACCCTTCAGCGCCTCTGCCCACCGGAACTACCGTCTCCTCCCAGTCCGGCCGGGGCATGCCGATCGCGCCGCGAGTACCAGGCCCATTCGGCGTTTCCGGGCGTGCAGGAACTCCGGGGCCGGGGCTTGGCCCCCGACCGCTGACCGTGGTCTGTTCAATGATTGTCATTGTTGCGGAACTGACATTGGAAGTAATGATGTGCTTGAGATCTTCGAAAACGAAGATCATGTGAGTTCGGTTTTGCCCGGTGCCGAGCACCCAATCGACTTTCTTTGTTGTCGGATCGTAGCTGCCGATCGCCTTGGCAGCTTCCGCAGTGAACCATACTCTCCCACCAGCGAATTCGAGCCCGTGAGGCCCACGAAGTGGGCCAAGGTCAACCGGAGTCAAAGACTTCTGCGCAACCAGATCCACGATCGTGATCGTGTTGTACGCGCCGCCTCCGTAGTTGGAGATGTAGGCGAATTTCCCATCGGAGGACGCAATCACTTCATGTGGATCCGGTCCGGAAGGCATGCGCGCCACCACCTTCAGGCTGGACGGATCGACAATTGCAAGCGTGTGATCGCCCTTCGAGAGCACCAGCAGTGCTTTGGAAGGCGTGCTCGCTGCGCGAACAAGATTGGACAAAAGCACGGCGCAGAGAAAGAGGAGCGCACTGGTTCGCATCGTCATCAATTCCCGACATCTATCCTATAGCCGAATACGCCTCGACCTTGAGCAGAGCCTGCAGGATGAAATGAATATTGAGGAAGGACCAGGAGTCTCGGATAGCGATGGCCTGTGCTTTCCTCGTCCCATGCAAAACGGCCACAATTTGGAGCGGGGTGTTTCTGGCGACAGACAATGGTGTAATTCGGATAGCGCTCGGCCTCGGTTTGTCCTCCTCCGCAGCGTAAGAACAGATGGCGACCGCACACGGTGTACGCCATAGGCAGGCGAATGGCGGTGGCTGCCGGAACTCAGCGCTGCGCTTTCGGAAACCTCGAATGACGCACTCCGCGGTCAAAATAATGTGCCATAATTCAGGCAAATTGAGAGGGTCCGGATGCGAACCGATTTGGCAGTACGCCGCGTTTGCGGTGCAACCGTTTCAACCTTGAATTCTGAATGCCTTGGCCTCAAGAAGCGTCTGCCTTTATTGCGGCGCCTGACCGCTGTCGGCGCTGTGCTTTGCGGATCGATGCTGGTGTGCCCCGGCCTGTTTGCGCAGCGGGGTGGCGGGTCGGCCGGCGGTGGAGGCATCGGCGGAGGAACTGGGGCGGGAGCCGGGAGGGGCGGGAGCGTTCCGACAAGTCCCGGCACGCCGACGGTGGGCAGAAATCCCACGACGCAACCTTATCCCGGAACCGCCGACATGCAGCGGCCGATATTTCTATCCGGGCGAGTCCTGTTCGACGACGGTACGAAACCCAATCGCGACGTTGTGATTCAGCGCGTCTGCATAGGGAATCCCCGGGCCGAGGCGTACACGGACTCGAAGGGACACTTCAGCTTTCAGGTTGGTCAAAACCAGATGATGATGAGCGACGCCAGCATGGACGCTAGCACCAACGGGCAATCGGATCTCGGTGGGGGCGGGCGGTTGCGCTCTCGATCGAACGGCAATGTGTTCGGCGGCAACGGACAACGAGTGGTCACAGAGCGGGACTTGCAAGGCTGCGAACTGCGCGCCTCCTACCCGGGCTATCGGTCGGATTCCATCAATTTGACGATGCACAAGTCCATGGATAATCCCGATGTCGGCGTAATCGTGCTGCATCGAATAGCGAATATCCAGGGTACGACGATCAGCATGACCACTGCGCTTGCGCCGAAGAAAGCGTCCAAGGCATACGAAAAGGGAATGCAGCTTGCGACTAAGGGCAAGCTGGAAGAGTCGGAGAAGCACTTCGCAGAAGCTGTGGCGGAGTATCCGAAATATGCGGTCGCATGGTACGAACTCGGCCGTCTGCAATTGGCGCGAAACAGCTTAGAGGAAGCGAAGAAATCGTTCCTATCTGCAGTGGAAGCGGACCCGAAGTATGTCAGTCCATATGACCGCCTGGCGTATATGGCTGTTCAACAGGGCAACTGGAAGGAAGCCGCGGAATGGAGCAAGAAGGCTTTATCTCTGAACGCGGTTGAGTTTCCAACCAGCTGGTTGTACAACGCGTATGCGAGCTACAACCTGAAGGACATGAAGACTGCCTTGGCCAGCTCGGAGCAGGCGCTAAAGATGGATGTGAACCACAAATTCCCTCAGCTCGAGAGCCTGGTCGCTCAGATCTATATAGAGGAAGGCAATTATCCGGTGGCGGCCGGTCATCTTCGTGAATACCTGAAGCTGCAACCGAATGCGGATAACGCCGCGGCGCTGAAGGAAAAGCTGACAAAGCTTGAGCAGGCTGCGGGCGAGGTCCCGAAGTAGTGGCGGTATCAGCTTCAACGCTGACGCACCGCGATCTCTCGTTTTGAAACTCAGCTAATCTGGGAATGGATGGCGTTTCTCGACCCCAGTTCGGATCCTACCCGTCAGACGCTGATTGACCTTCGAAACAGTCTGTTGCGGCTGCACAAAACGCTCCTCGATGATGAGAAGCGCACCTACGAGCGCGTACATGGAAAGATCGCATCGCCTGGGGCCTTTCTGCAATTGCTGATCAGTGATTCGTGGTTTGCGTGGCTGAGACCGGTGACGACGCTGGTGGTTGAGATTGACGAGATGCTGGCGGCGAAGGAACCGCCTATCGAAGACGCAATGCTCGCAATGCTTGTTCAGGCCCGCGGCCTGCTGACTTCGACGGAAGAGGGCAAGGGATTGGGGAAGGGTTATTTCGATGCCTTGCAGCGTAATCCGGACGTAGTGGTACTGCACGGCGAAGTGATGAAAGTCTTCTCGACGCGCGAAAATGCAGGTCGGAAGCCCCTCGCGGGGAGAAGCTGAGCGCGGCGATGCCGCGGAAGGGATCCGCTAATTCAGTCGATCCCGAGCGCGTGCCACCCAGGTTTTCAATGCAATCGCGCACACGATCAGAACCGCGATGAACAGCGCAGTGCCATGCAGAGTTGCCAGGCAGAAGACAATCAAGCCCGCGTAGACCAGCATCGCTGTGCGGAATGAAACGGCGGGAGCCGGCACTCCCTCCGGTGCGTGTTCGTCGTCGGGCTCTTCGTCGTAGTGGTCTGGATCGACTGGATTCATCACATCGAGGGGAGATTGTAGTTAAACGAAAACTGAAGTTTGATGTAAGGGCCTTTGAACTCTCTCGGAAGCGCCGGAAGCGGGTTGGACATGCTCAATCCGGCGACGGCGGCCCGATCCAGCGCGTCGAGCCCGGAAGGACTCGAAATGACGAGTTTGGGGATGCCGCCGTCGTGGTTTACCACGAACTGAACGACCGTATGGCCGCGCAAGATACCCATTCGCGCGCTCTGCGGTAGCACGCTGAACCAATTACGTCGGACAATCGTCAGTATCTGAGCGAGATATGGACGGAAATCCGCGCCTTGCGGGTCGCTTTGCAGCTCAAGGGCTGAACCCAAATGGCCGGGGTTGGGCAGACGGCCCGGTGCGGTGGGGAGAGACTGATTGCTCCCCTCGTCGCTGATGGCAAGATGCGACGAGTTCGGGTCGTGAGCCATGGACTGAATGACATCCTGAACGGAGCTCTTCGGCGGAGCCAACCGGCGCTGTGGATTGGATGCCGGTTCAGCGATGCCGGGACTCGCGATCGGTATGTGCGGCGGAGCGGGCGCAGGCGGCGCTTCGGCGGCCAAGCCATTGGGCGCGCCTTGAGGAAGCGAGGCCGGCTGATCGACCTCATTTAACTTTGGAGCTTCTGCCGTGATCTGGGGAGGGTGCGGTTTCGCGCGGTCCTCCGGGTTCTTCCCTGGAACCTCAAGTCGTCGAACGCTTCCGGGAGGCGGAGCCGATACCCGGTGCTTCGCCGTCTGGGGCGCAGTCAAGCCGGCCAGATCAATTTGCTTCGAAACACGTCCCTGATTCGGCGCTTTCTGCGTGAGGAGATCGGGTGGAAGATAAAGCCGCGTCACTTGGACCACGCGTACCGCCGGGCGCGCCGCTTCGCGGTGAACGAAGCTCGCCATGCGGGTACCAAATGCAAACACCAGAATATGAAAGCCGATGGAAACGGAGAGTGATGCCCGCCAGCGCACCGTCCGGTCGGCCTTCGGCCACTCGAGAAGAAGATTCAGCTCGGGGAAAACTCCGGGGCTCTGGCCGTGGATTCGTCCCCCGAACGCATCTGTGCCATGTTCGGCAACTGCATGGCGGGTGTTCTTCATACGGCTGGAGCTTGTTAGGACGTTTCAGATGGGCCGATGGTTGCCGGCTGCACTCAGCCGTCGAGTCCGCGACTGACCGTTTCTGCAACTAAGTCCCCGTGTTCCTTAATCTTAGCAAGGATTGACTCCGCCACATGTAAAGCCGCAGTGGCCTGTGAACCATCCACGCGAGGATTGGCACGCGTTCGAATGCAGTCGAAGAAAGATTTGAGTTCTAATTCCAGCGGCTCGGCTTTCTCAACAGGAAGAGTGGAATGTTCGATGTCGGGCAACGCCCGCCCGGGGTGCGGCTTCACTTCAAAAGCGACCGCCTCCTGGCGAGCATAGTCGAGGGAAATGTATTGGCTGGGCTGAAATAGGCGGATCTTTCGGACCTTTTCTGTTGAGACCCGGCTGGCAGTGAGGTTGGCAATGCATCCGCTCGGGAAGGACAGGCGCACGTTTGCGATGTCCACCTTGGGAGACAGGACCGATATTCCGGCAGCGCGGATCTCGTCCGGGGTGTCGCGAGTGAGGCTGAGCACGATATCGAGATCGTGGATCATCAGGTCGAGGATCACATCTATGTCGAGGCTGCGAACCGTAAACACGCTAAGCCTGTGAACCTCGAAGAAGAGAGGCACAGTCACCATGCGCTCGAGGGCGATGAGGGCCGGATTGAATCGTTCAAGGTGGCCGACCTGGAGAATGCGGCCGCGTTCAGCAGCAAGACGGGTGAGCCGCTCGCCTGCCGCAGACGAATCGGCGATAGGCTTCTCTACCAAAACATCGATATCAGCCTCAAGCAACCGCGAAGCGACCGCCTCGTGCGTTTCGGTGGGGGACGCGATTATCGCGGCGTCCACCTTGTCGGGGATATCTGCGAACGACGCGTAACCGTGCGAGTTGTATTCGTCCGCGATCTGCTTG
>Ga0308175_100002807_pt1 | contig 11950 bp, 6 predicted proteins | sample PhyCR1_3_FD_203893 | JGI IMG/M metagenome (GOLD analysis project Ga0308175, IMG submission 203893) | Soil microbial communities from UC Gill Tract Community Farm, Albany, California, United States - DLSLS.C.R1 | ecosystem: Environmental > Terrestrial > Soil > Agricultural land | place: USA... | reverse complement strand
TGATCTTAGCGGAGATGGCTTTCAGCTCGGCTTCCGACGAAAAAGCCTTTCACCTGAACTTAGCCGGGTGGATGTCTACGACCCACAGCAAGTCTTCTGAATCTTCCGGCGTTCTGAACCTTTCGGCCTGCGGTCCGCATGAGGTCCTCGTGCCCGCAGAATCTTCCACGTCAAACCGCCTGCCAGACCATCTCGTGCCAAATACTGCTCACAGTGAATCGCGACTATCGCTCTGCTTTCCACACGCATAGGCCGTGCAGGATGAGGTCACATACTGGACTGCTCACGCCGGTACGCGATCGGTGCTAATGGTAGTCCGTCTCGTGCGGATATTGCCCACTGAAGCAAACTTACGCGGAGGGATGGACAACATGTGAAACGCCTTTTACTCCATTGAATTCCACGATATTACTATTCGACACACCTGCAAAAAAGCTCGCTTGGCAACTGCTGCTCTTGAACGCCCTTATTGCGACACCAACATTTACCTGATCGGGGGGGTATTGGTGCGAACGCTGTAACCGTCAGCCCATCACGCATCGACGCCGGCCGAATTGGTGAGACAAGGTTGAAGCTGGTATCAGCTCCAGCTCGCGTGATGACGACGTCGTCACCGGGCACTCCGGGCGGTGGTCGCGAACACGGCGGGCTGTACGATCACATTGCTCCACCAGCCGCGGTGAATCAAGACGACAAGAATTCAGCCGATCCCTACTTTGCTTTTGACTGATCGCTCGAGGCTCTCCTCCAGCCAAGCTTTCTTAGTCGCCGCAAGGCTTCGGACAACAGACGCTTTCTGGCGAGCGACGAGAACGGGCTGGCCTTGGCCGTCATAGACAACGGCAGCGGTATTCTTGAAAACATCCGGCAGGAACGTGAACTGCCTCTGGAGCGAAGCCCATCGTTCGTACCACGCGGCCGTCCGGTTCTCGTGTATGTCCTCACCGGGCGCGTGTGCCAAAAGGCTTCTCGTAATAGGGGCGCGCGGCGGGGCTACCGCGAGGCCGCATGACGAATGGGTGATCGCTGGGTAGCGGTTGTGGAACAAGCGACCCTCGTGTAGTTCCTCTTTTCCCGAAGGCTGCTTCATGGGTTCTCTGGCGAGTTGACAGAGCCTTTTCGGAGAGCCTTCGTGCGGTTCTACTAGCGGCACGCGACCGGGATAGCGGGACTCCATTCGTCACCGTGCAGCCGCCCCAACCTCGATTCTCCCTTGGTTTACGCTGGAAGCCGAGCGATGAAGTTCCTAATCCCCTCGATCTGCAAACTTACCTGTTCCTTTTGATATTCGGTGTATTTGCCGTGAGCCGCATTGTTCCGAAGATCAAGCCAACCTGTGATGCTCTTCTGGTCTAGCAACGAATACGCGCCGCTTTATACAGCCCCGCCGGTTTACCAGATCATCCGTAAGTGCGTTGCCGAAAACGGTGTCGCCGTCAAGTATCAATAGGCCAGACATGAGTCATGAAATGACAGCGACCGCGTTTTCAGTGCGTTCGCAGCAGCCCGTGCCAGCTTGTAACCGTTACGTGACCGTCCTTGCATTGCCCGAACCCTATCACGCCCTGTAGAATTCAGTTACATGTCTTGCAGGAGGGCTCAATGTTGAGGTCTGAAAAATTCATCTTTGCGACGCTGCTGATCGCGACCGCGTGTTTCGCGCAGTCCAATGTGGGCCGAATCTCCGGAACCGTCACCGATAGCTCGGGTGCGATCATGGTCGGATCACAGGTATCCGCCACCGACACCGGTACCCACCTCGAACGAAAGGTCACTACCGATTCGAATGGAATGTACGTGTTCCCGAGCTTGCCGGTCGGAACGTATGAGGTGCGGGCGGAGAGCCGCGGGTTTAAAACAGCTTCCCAAACCGGAGTTGTCCTCGATGCCGCGTCCCAGCGTACCGTGAACTTCACGTTGAACGTAGGGTCCGTTTCGGAATCCCTTTCGGTTTCCGCTTCCGCCCAACAAGTCCAGTCTGAGTCCGGCGACGTGTCAAAGACTATCTCGGAGACTCAATTGAGCCAGACGCCGTTGAACGGCCGGAACTACGCACAACTGCTGCGGCTCATTCCCGGCAGCGCCGCGACGAGTCTTGACCCCTTCACGCTGCAGCTGTCCACGACGGGTCAACGCATCAACGGCATTCGTTCCAACTCGATGCAGTTTACGCTAGACGGAGCAGACAACCAGGACCAGGGCGCAAACCTGAACCAGATCACGAATCCCAGCGTGGACGCCATCTCCGAAGTCCAGATCCAGACTTCAAGCTTTAATGCTGAATTCGGCCGGCACTCCGGCGCGATGGTGAACGTGATCGGGCGCAGCGGAACCCGGCAATTCCATGGGACGCTCTACGAATTTGTCCGGAACAGCGCGTTCGACGCGCGTTCCTTTTTCGCAAAACAAGTGGACCCGCTCCATTTCAACGATTTCGGGGGTACCTTAGGGGGACCGGTATTCATCCCGCACAAGTTCAATACCGACCGGAACAAGCTGTTCTTCTTCTTTAGTGAAGAACTCAAATACATCCGCCAGGGAACGACGAACATTGGCACGGTGCCGACGGCAGCCGAACGGAGCGGAGACTTCCGGAATTCCACCTTGCCGGCGCCTGTCGATCCGGTTACCAATCAGCCCTTCCCGAATCGAATGATACCGGCAGCCCGCCTGTCCCGCAATTGTGCGTAAAAGAAAATAGAAAGCGTTGGCACACGCGGTTTGCGTGAGGGACCATAGACTCGCGTAACGAGATCTCGCCACTGGGCCGTGGCCGGACCGTAGCTAACACGATGCCTTAGCGGACACGACGACTGGCTACGTTCTGCCTAAAATCTGATCCGGTTCTGACGTGTTATCGATTTACTTAGGCGGCCTGGCGTTCGTAATGATGGTGTAGACCACCGACTTCACGAATCTCGACCACCTTACCTTCGGTGCAGGCCTGTGTTCGTCTGAATTGCGGGGCGTCTTTGCCGAGCGACAGATGGGTGCGCCAGCTGTGGTAATAGGAAACATAGGAGGCAAGAGCACGACGGAGCGAACGCTCTCCGAAGACGATGATGTGATCCAAACACTCGCGGCGAAGCGAACCAATAAGCCGTTCGACATAGGCCCTTTGCCAAGGAGATCGCGGTGCGGAAAGCACTTGTTTGATGCCCATCGCTTTTACCTGATCGACGAAGTCCTGCCCGAAGATTCGATCCCGATCGCGCAGTAGATACTGGGGCGCGCTGTCCCAGGGAAAGGCTTCCCGCAGTTGCTGGGCTGTCCACTCCGCGGTCGGATGCGCAGTCACCGCAAAGTGCACGATTCGTCGCCGCTCATGCGCCAGCACGAGAAACACATACCAGCACGAGAAACACATAGAGGATCTCGAACCGGATCGTTGGAACAGTAAAGAAGTCCACCGAGACCATCGTCTTCATATGACTTTCAAGAAACGTCCGCCAAGTCTGGGAAGGAGGTTTGCGATGTCGCACCATGTATTTCGCCACGGTCGCTTCCGTGATCTCGATACCCAGTTTCAGCAATTCGCCATGAATACGCGGCGCACCCCCGGCTGGATTGTTGCGGCTCAGCATCCGAATTAGATCTCGGATCTCTTGCGGCACCTTGGGGCGACCCGGTTTGCCGCGGTGGATTCGCCACGTCCAGAACAAGCGAAAACCTTTGCGATGCCAGGCGATGACTGTCTCGGCTTTGACGATCATCAGGACAGATTTCCAATTACCCCATACGCGCCGCACCCACACCCAGAAGATTCGGTCCGCCCGTGTTAGTTTCAGCCGTTTGGGAGCTGAACGGCGTAAGACAGTCAGTTGTTGCCGTAAGGCGAGGTTTTCCAAGCGAAGCTGGGCCGAGGTCTTGAACATCGAGGTAAGGACGTCCAGCACGGCGAGCAGGCGCTGCTGCGCCCGCCAAAAGAGAAGAGGAAAGTCAATCAAGTTCAATGATTACAGATCATTCGGAATATTTTGGACGGACAGATTCTGTTGGCTTCCGAGTTTTGAGGACCCACAGGTGGCGCAACGAGCGTTGAACGTCGGGCTCAGAGGTTGTGTCTTATACCTTGTTTCGCTGTGAACCGGAGTCGATGAGGACTTTAAGTGCAAACAGTGATCTACTTGAGGTATCTGGTCTGTCATCTTCTTTCGACGATTTTCGTTGCGGGGCCGACGCGTGGCCGCCGACGCATTATGCTTGAAGCGTATCTGCTCTCAAATGCGTGTTTCGTAGCCAAACGCGGTTTGCTGAGGCTTCAGCGTTAGCCAGTTAGGCCATTGCTGGAAGGCTCTTTGTCCAGGAGGAATCAACAAGATTGCATGCGTTCGTCTTATGTGGAATACAACTGGAACGGAAGCTCGTGCCGGGAAGGCTTGGACGTCGAGAAGATCTGTTTCATCGGTCGGGGCCAAACGAATACGATAGCGCTTCCCGATGACGATGCAATCATCTCGTCGCGCCACGCTTCGATTCACGCCCTTGGAATGCACTTCTACTTAAGTGACCTGAATAGCCGTAATGGAACGATGCTGAACGGGCGTCCCGTCACGCTCGCAACCCTCCTGCGCGATGGGGACGTGATTACCGTAGGCAAATGCGAATTAGTGTTCCGCGAGACGGAGATTGCTGACGAATCGCAATCGGAGAGTTTGAACGAGTCAAGACCCGAATCGATCGAGTTCCCTCGGACTCAGCTCTTCGTCTTGCGGCAACTCGTTACAGTTCTCGTGGCCGACATTCGGGACTATACAGGATTGACGCTCACCGTCGGCGACGCCACCATGTCGCAGATCCTTGGAACGCTGTTCCAGAAAGCAGGCGAGATCCTGCATAGAAATCTCGCGTGGGGGCAGAAATACATCGGGGATGCAATTATGGGCGTTTGGCTCCATCAAGACGATGTGCCCACAGCTGATGAACTCAAGCGAATCTTCAATTCGCTGACGACTATCGGTGAAGTTTTCCAGGTTCTCAACGAGGAGAAAATCCTACCCGTTCCAATTCGTTTCGGGGCTGCCGTGAACACCGGATATGCATTGGTCGGCAATCTTGGCAGCAAAACGCTTCCGGATCACACGGCTATCGGCGACTCCGTTAATATGGCCTTCCGCCTTGAGAGTGCAACCCGCGACTTGGATGTCGACGTTGTCCTCGGCAAACTGACGTACAAATTTATGTGTGATCTTCTTGACAAGAACCTGGAGAGTTGTGGAGAGGTGACGCTTCACTCGATTGTGCTTAAGGGGTATCCGGAGCTCGAACAGGCGTATGCTGCCAGTCTTCCTGCGCTTTCTCAAATTGCTGAACGCTGGGCCTGAACGCTTCGAACTCTTACAGCTTTTTAACTAACGCTATCCTCACGCGCGTCCCTGTTCGGGTCATGTACGTACCTCACCAGGACGCACGAGAGATTATCAGGTGCGCCCGCGGCAAGCGCGGCTTCTTCGAGAGCCGTTACCTGGCAGCGAAGTGATTTATCCGATTGAAGCACGGCAACTATATCCTGTTCAGAAACAACTCCATACAATCCATCGCTGCACAACAGCAGGATATCGGCATCCTGCAACTCAACTTCGCGGGTGTGCACGTCCAAATCGCGGCGCGTTCCGGCGGCCTGCGTGAGTACGTTCCGCATTGGATGTTTCGAAAGTGTTTTCTGGTCGATCGTAACTTGGTCCAGCACGGTATTCAGCCAGGTATCGTCGATTGTGAGCTGGGAGAGCAGTCCGCGGCGAAATAGATAAGCGCGGCTGTCGCCCACGTTGGCGATGGCGGCTTTGTCACCTTGAGCGAGCGCTGCCACAATCGTGGAACCCATCCCGGCATAGGCCGGATTTTCTTCCGAACGTCTCCAGACGTGGTGGTTGGCAAGGAGAATTCCCGTGATCAGGCGGTTCTCATCAAGGGAGAGCTTCCAGTCATAACCAAACGGCCAAGTGACATCGCTCGGGCTGCGGGACGAGTTAAGGTAATGCCGTAAGGTCGCGCACGCCAATTCAGCTGCCATTTGGCCATGCCGATGCCCTCCCATGCCGTCGGCGACCACAAATAACCCGAGTTCAGGGTCCAACAGAAGGCTGTCCTCGTTGTTCGACCTGACTCGCCCGGCATCTGTCGCGCCCTCGTAGTGAAACACCAAGTTCCTCCTGGATAAGTCGGCAGCTTCAAGATCATAATACGGCGCGCGCCCGCACTGGAAACACAAGGTTGGAATGGGTGAATTGTCGTACTCACAGGTGGCTGATATCATACCCAGTCAGGCCCCCGCCACGGCACGTAGGGGGATTGTGTCGACTATCACGACAATTCGCGAGAGGATCGTTAGGGTACCGCGGCGGTCTTTGAGCGCGGATGTGATCGAGACGAGGTGGGCATCATTGCTGAACAGGCGCGGCACGGACGCCTTGCTGGGTGACTGATAGGACGAATGCCTGAGAGTCTAAGGCGAAACATCGGCAAATACCTGATCCAGGCCGAGTTGGGCCGGGGTGGATTTGGCGTGGTTTATCGCGCTTACGACCCCACCGTGGGCCGGCCTGTGGCCGTGAAAGTCCTGACCGCACTCGGCGACGACCAGCTCCTCACGCGCTTTAAGAACGAAGCAGCCGCAACGGGCAATTTGCGGCACAAGAACATAGTCACGATTTACGACTACGGTGACGACAACGGTCTGCCGTATATCGTGATGGAACTGCTCGAAGGCGAGGACCTTAATCAGGCCATCGCGGCGCGGAGACTGATCCCGCTGCTTCAGAAAGTAAGCATCATGGTGCAGGTGGCGGATGGGCTATGGTCGGCGCACCGTGCCGGCGTGGTGCACCGAGACGTCAAGCCAGGCAATATACGTCTGCTTCCGGACGGAACGGTTAAGCTGATGGACTTCGGTATCGCACGCCTAGTGGCGGGCTCGGCAAGCACGCGCCTGACGCGTCAGGGTCATGTCATAGGGACTCTGTCCTACATGTCCCCGGAGCAGATTCTGGGAGACGAAGTCGATGCGTTATCAGACGTATTCGCCTACGGCAGTACTTATTACGAGCTGTTGACCGGAAAGCATCCGTTCCACGGTTCTGATCCGCGGTCGGTTTTCCACAAGATCACCTCTGAAGACCCCGAACCGATCCGCAATCTGGTTCCGGATTGCCCGGAAGCTCTGGAGAGGATCGTTAATCGCACACTTCAAAAAGATAGAGATCTGCGGTACCAGAGCTTACGCGATGTGCAGGTTGACACCGAGCCGATTCTGATCGACCTGCGTCAGGAGCGCGCCGAATCCCTGGTGGCGGAAGCAAAGCGACTGTACAGCACCAGCAATCTGGAAGGCGCCCAGACAGTTCTCAGCGAGGTGTTCGATCTTGACCCGGCGAATCGGGAAGCTCGCCGTTTGCGGGAGACTATTCAGAACCAAGTTCTGGACCGGCTCATTCGACCGAAGATTGACGCGCTCGTTAAGAAGGCGGACGACGCAACCTGCGCCAGACGCTATGAGGAGGCGATTGAAAGCATTGAGGCTGCGCTCCGGTTAGACCGCGATAGCCGTATGCTGGCCGAAAGGCTCGAGGAGGCGCGGCGGCTTCTCGCCGTGCGGCGTGAAATCGGAGGGTTGCTGGCAGATGCGCGCCGGCAATTCTCAAAACAGAACTTAGAGGGAGCGCTTGAAATCCTGTTGCGGGTTGTAGAGCGTGACGCGTCGGACCCGGACGCGCAGCACTTCCTTGCCGAGGTTCGCACAGCTCTGACCCGTCGCGAAAAGGAGCGGGAGTTCCAGGACCGGGTGCGGAAAGCGAAAGAGTTGCTGGAGGCTCAGAACTTCGACGGGGCCACGGCTCTTCTCGATCAGCTCGATCCGGAGTTCAAGGATCGCGAAGAGCTGAAAGGACTCGCCGCACAGATTCGCTTGAGCAAGGAACAGTTCGAGCGCCAGCAGCTGCTTGCGGGCGAGATTACCGCCGTGCGCGATCTTCTCGCGGCGAGGAAGTTCGAAGGGGCGATTGCAAAGCTGGAACAGCTTATGAAGGCGTTCCCGGACGAACTCGAGCCTACAAAGCTGTTCATCGTCGCCCACAAGGAACTCGCTGCTCACCGGAAAGCAGAGTCGCTCGATAAGCTTGGCAACGAGCTGAGTCGATTAGTGGCCGACGGCTCCTTTGACCGGGCGCTCAGCCTTGTTGCTCAGTCGCTAAAAACGTACCCTGCGGAACCGCGTCTAGTTAAGGCCCAAAGCGAGATTGAAGAACAGTGGGCGCGCGCCAAGCGCGAAGCCGCCATTCGCGAGGTGCTCGAAGATTCGGAACGGCTCGTGCAAGCGGGCGACTTCGAAACGGCGGTGGACGTTCTGGAGGCGAGTTGCCAGGAGTACCCGGATGACCTCCGGCTGAGTGGATCGCTTACCTCTGCACGCGACGCACTCGCCTCCAAAAGACGGGAGCAGGGAATCGCTAAAGCTGCGGCGGAGGCCCAAAGCTACCTTGGTCAAAGCCGCTACGATCAGGCGCTTGAGACTGTCGGTCGCGCGGCCGCCGAATACGGCGACGATCCGCGACTGAGCGGACTACATCAGAAGATCTTTCACGCTAAGGCCGCGTGGGAACGGACCCAAGCGGCACGAGAACTCATCGAGAAATCGAAGGAGCTGGTTCTCAAAGATGATTTCCAGGCCGCACTAGAACTCCTCCAATCGGGGATCGCGCAATTCCCAAATGAACCGGAATTGAGCAAATCCCTTGCGGCTACAAAGGCTGCACTGTCCGCGAAGCAGCGTGAGGATGGGATCGAAAGACTCTGCGCCGAGACGCGCGCGCATCAAGTTGAATGCCGGTTCGAAGAGGCGTTGAAGGCGGTTGACCGTGGATTCGCCGAATACGGCAAGGACCGGCGACTGACTGACGCCCGTGATGAGGTCGTGGCGGCGAAAGCTGCGTGGGAACGCTCAGAGGCCATTCGAGAGGTAACGGCGGATTCTCAGAAAGCGCTTGAGCACAAAGACTTCGTTCTGGCAATCGGACTGCTCGAATCGGCCCTGAAACGATACCCGAGAGAGCCGTCGCTAACTGATGGGCTGAACACGGCACGCAGTGGCCTCGCCGCAAAAAGTCGCGATGAGGCCATTGAAGCCTTATGCCAGAAGGTGCAGGCGCAGACGGATAAGCGCGATTTTGGTGCTGCACTCAAAGCTTTGGATCGCGGGTTCGCGGAATACGGCAGCGATCCGCGCCTGCTGGAGAAGCTAGAGCTGACGCTCGCAGCGAAGGCGGCCTGGCAACGCACAGCGGAGGTGGCCCGTGTGGTTGAGAGCGCGCAACAGCGCCTGGCCAAAGGACAGCCGGAAAGCGCGCTGGAGATTCTGGAACCAGCTTTGAGGCGCTATGCCGACGAGCGGCGGTTGCTCGAAATCAGAACCGCCGCAGAGAACGCGTTAGCTGCCAGCCGCCGTGAGCAAGCAATCGAGGCACTCGGGCAGCGAGTTCGGAACGAACTCGAAGCAGGCGCATATGGGACCGCACTCGAACTAGTTGAGCACGGGTTGGAGCAAAACGGGGGCGATTCCCGGCTCATTCGCCTTCGAGAGAAGACGATTGCTGCGAAAACGGCATGGGAGCGTGATGAAGCTGTGCGCCAGGTCGTAAGAGAGGCGCAAGCCTCTCTTGCGGCTGGCAATTCTGACGAAGCGATCTCGACTGTTCAGTTGGCGCTGACCAAGTATCCTGACGACAAGCTTCTTCAGGAGACACTGGCCTCCGCACGGAGGGCTGCCGATGCCAAACGGCGGGATGATGCGATTGACGCGCTGATACGAGAAGCGCACACGCAAGGCGATGGGCGCCAGTATTCACGAGCTCTCACGACCATCGATCGCGGGATTGCGGAGTTCGGCACCGATGAACGGCTTGCCGAGGCACGGGCCAAGATCGTCACAGCCAAAACTGATTGGGAGCGAGCCGAAGCTGTAGGCCGGGCTCTCGAAGAATCGAATGCGCTTCTGAGCCACGGACAGCCCGCCCTAGCGGTGCAACGGCTAGAGGCCGCGCTCAAGAGTTATCCCGCCGAAAGCCGATTAACTGCAGCGCTTGATGCCGCCCGAAAATCTCAGGCCGCTGCCCGACGCGAGCAGGCCATCGGCTCGCTCATGGCCGATGCGAGGAACTTACTAGAGGCGCGGGAATTCGGGAATGCACTCAGATTTCTGGAGCGGGGTCGCAAGGAGTACGGCCCCGACGACCGGCTGTCCAATCTACACGAGGAGGTCGCAAAGGCAAAAGCGGATTGGGAGCGAACTCAGTCTTTCCAACGTTTGCTCGAGAAATGGCGTGAGTTGATGCGAGCACGCCAGCCAGAAAACGCACTTGCGCTTTTGGAGTCGGACGGAGGGCAGTTTGAGGGTGAACCGCAAGTCGTGGAAGCGATCGCAGCAGCACGCAACGCGATGGCTGCGAACGAACAAAGGGAAACAGCCATTCAGACAGCGTGCCGCTCGGCCCAGGATCTGGCGAAGGCTCATGACTACGGGCAGGCCCTCCAGGTGCTCGCAGAAGCTCAGAACAGCCTGGGCTCGGATTCCCGGATCAACGACATTCGAGACGAGGTGGCGGCCACTCAAGCGAACTGGAAGCATTCGCAGGCAATCCGCGCAGTTTTAGCGGAATCGCAGCGGAGAATCTCCGCGAACGATGCTAAGAGCGCAGTCAACGTCATCGGAGAAGCACTCACGAGATTCCCAAACGAGGCCGAACTCGTGCAAGCTTTCGCCCATGCGAAGGCAGAATTTGAAATCGCGCAGAGAGAGGATGCCATTGCGGCGTTATCCGCACAAACTCAGATCTACATCGATGCGCAGGATTATTCCACAGCACTCGAAGAGCTGAATCAGGCACTGGAAGCGTACGGCCCTGAAACACGCCTCTCCGGATTGCGGGCCAGCGTTCTAGCCGCCCGGGAACGCGCGGCCGCTTTGCGACGAGTCATCGATCAAGGCAATCATCTGGTTGCGCAAAACGAACCCGATAAGGCCTGTAATTTGCTCGAGCAGGCTTCCATCACCTTTCCGGACGAACCTTTGCTGCTGGAGGTGCTGGCCTCGGCGCGTAGTGCGCTGGAAGGCAAGAAGCGGGACGAAGTTGTTAATCGATTGTCTGCTCAGGTTCGCCGAGATTTGGCGCGCGGCGAGTTCGATGCTGCTCTCAGCAATCTCGCGGCCGGATTCAAGGCGAGCCCCGACGATGATCGTCTCCAGGATCTGCGTGACAGTGTTGTTTTGGCTAAAGCCGAGGCGCAGCGTGTTTCGGAACAAATAAGAGCAGTTGTCGAAGCCGCTCGAGAGCTGAGCGAGCAAGGTCAGCGGGAAGACGCAATAGCCGTTCTCGAACGAGCATGGAACGAACGCCCCGGTCGCTCGGAGTTGGTAGCTGCCGTTGCCGGGATGATCGACACAATTGCCGCGGAAGGTAATGAATCTGTCGACGAGATCTGCCGCGAAGCAAGAAGGTACGTTCTGACAGGCAAGCTCGATTTGGCGTTCCATTCGCTGGAACGGGCACTGCACCTGCAAGGTGCTGAGCAACCTGGGACAGAGCAGGAGGCGGAGACCGCAACCCGCTCTGAAAGAGCTAAAGCCGCCGTGTCCGGGTCACCCCGCCTCAGAGGGGTAGCTCCCGTTGCCTCGGTAAAGGAAGCGACTGAAGAACAGCCTCTCCCCGGTGCGGCCGAAGAAACAGACTGGATTCGCGTTCAGAACGAGCATGGTACGCATACGACCGCGGCTTCCGACTCGGGAGCCATACGGGAGGAGGACCGCCGATCGAGGGTAGCCCCTGTCATCCGCGCGAGGCAACCTTCTCGCAAACGCTGGATTATTATAGGGGTCGCAGCCGCACTGTTCTTAACGATCGTATTCGTTGCGACCCGATGGCTGCTCACGCCTCGAATCTCGATGTTACAGGTGCGTGCT
>Ga0308175_100002806_pt1 | contig 11951 bp, 11 predicted proteins | sample PhyCR1_3_FD_203893 | JGI IMG/M metagenome (GOLD analysis project Ga0308175, IMG submission 203893) | Soil microbial communities from UC Gill Tract Community Farm, Albany, California, United States - DLSLS.C.R1 | ecosystem: Environmental > Terrestrial > Soil > Agricultural land | place: USA... | reverse complement strand
CACTGCCTTCGGCCGAGCGCGAGGTCCTCGCCCGGCGCCTCGGCGAGGCGATCCGCCGCGCGCGGCGCAGCGGGGCCACCGCGATCGCTGCGCTGGGGTGGAACGTCGGCCCGGAGGTCGACCCGACCGCCGTGGTCGTCGGCTCGCGCCGGCCCGGCGAGCCCTGGTTCTGCCTCGAGCAGCCCGACCGCGGCAGGGTCGCCCGCGCGGCGCTCGGCTGCGTCGCCGAGCTCGAGGCCTCGGGCCCGGAGCGCTTCCGCACCGTCGCAGCCCGCTGGCGCGAGGTCGTGGCGGCGGCCGTCTGCGAGCCCGAGGACGGGCTGGCCGCGCTCGGCGGCTTCGCGTTCGCCCCCGACGGCGGCGACAGCCCGCCGTGGGCCGGCTTCGCGCCCGCGTCGCTGCACGTGCCCGAGGTGCTGCTCGTGCGCCGCGGCGGCGACGTGCGCCTCACCGCGGCGGCGCTCGCCGCGCCGGACGACACGCCCGAGGACCTGCTCGCCCGGGTCGAGCGGCGGCTGGCCGAGCTGCGCCAGGTGCCATTGCCGCTGCTGGACCCAGCGCCCGCCGGCCGCGTGCGCGTCAACAGCGCGATGCCGCCCGAGCACTACGAGTCGGCGGTCGCCCGCGGCGTCGAGCGCATTCGCGCGGGCGTCATGGACAAAATCGTGCTGGCGCGCGAGGTGCAGGTCCACGCGCCTGCCGGCCACGACCCCGGCGCCGTCCTCGGCGTCCTGCGAGACGCCTTCCCCTCGTGCTTCGTGTTCTGCGCCGGCCGCGGCGACAGCGCGTTCCTGGCCGCCAGCCCCGAGCTGCTCGTCCGCCGCGACGGCATGCGCGCCGGCACGCTGGCGCTGGCGGGCTCGACGCGGCGCAGCGCCGATCCCGCCGTCGACGACCACCTCGGCGAGCAGCTGCTGCGCTCCGCCAAGGACCGCGAGGAGCAGGCGATCGTCAGCCGCCGCATCGAGCGCACACTGCGCCCGCACGCGGTCTGGGTGACGGCCGCGCCCGAGCCGGTGCTCGTGCGCGTGGCGAACATCCAGCACCTCGCCACGCCGATCCGCGCGCAGCTCGCCTCGCCGATCGGTGCCGTCGAGCTCGCCGGGATGCTGCACCCGACGCCCGCCGTCGGCGGCGAGCCGCTCGAGGTCACCGCGCCGATGATCCCGGCGCTGGAGGGGCTCGACCGCGGCTGGTACGCCGGGCCGGTCGGATGGACGGACACCAGCGAGGACGGCGAGTTCTGCGTGGCGCTGCGCTGCGCGCTGCTGACGGGCCCGGTGGCGCGTTGCTATGCGGGCGTCGGCGTCGTGCGCGACTCGGATCCGTCGGCCGAGCTGGCCGAGACCGAGATCAAGCTCCAGGCGCTGCTGCCGGTCCTGTCCTGACGCGCCGCCAGACCACGGTCACCTCGCGCACCGTGGCGTGGTGGTAGCTCACGCGGCGGTCGAAGGGCTGCAGGTCCAGGTGGTAGAAGCCCTTGGGGTCCTGGTGGATCTGCTTCACGAGCGCGTGGAAGCGCCGGCCCTTCTTGTCGATCTCGACGACGTCGCCGGGCGCGATGCCCTTCGACGTGGTCCGATGCGGGCGCTTCGCCGCCGCAACGTCCTGGTCGAGTTCGAAGAGCGTGTCCGGCATGTCATCGAGGCTAGACCCGGGTGCGGACGGCCTCCCAGACGGCGCGGTGCTCGGCGACGTTGGCCCTGCGGTCCGTGCGCACATGGATGAGCGTGGTGCGGTTCGAGCCGAGCGCGCTGCCGACCGCCGCGCCGAACGTCGCCGTGTCATGGGGCGCGGCGTAGCCGAGTCCGAAGAGCTCCGCGACGCGCTCGGCGTCCAGCCCGGTGGGTGTCGCGACATGCTCCTCGAAGGCGTCCGTGGCGCCGGCGACCGGCAGGAACTCGAAGATCCCGCCGCCTCCGTTGTCGACGAGCACGATCGTCAGCGCGAGGCCGCAGCGCCTGGCGGCGAGCAGGCCGCCGATGTCGTGCGCGAGCGCGACGTCGCCGATCAGCAGCGCGACCGGGCCGTCACTCGCGGCGGCCGCGCCGAACGCGGCGGACACCGTTCCGTCGATGCCGTTGGCGCCGCGGTGCGCCAGCACGCGCGGCGGGTCGGCGCGCGCGGCCATGAATGTCTCGACGTCGCGCACCGGCATCGAGGAGGCCACGAACAGCGTCGCGGCGGGCGGGAGCAGCGCGCACAGCTCGCGCGCGACGCGCGGCTCGCCGAGCGCGTCGCCGAGCGCCTCGTCGATCGCCGCGCCGGCCGCCGCGTCGGCGTCGGTCCAGCCCTCGAGCCACGATCGGTCGCCACGCGCCGCGACCGCGCCAAGCGTCGCCACCGGATCCGCTGCGAGCACGCTGTGCAGCGCGGAGTCGGGGTCGTGCCAGACACCCGCGGGTTCGAACGCGACCTGCTCGGCGCCGAGCCCGGCGAGCCACGCGCGCAGCGGCTTGGAGGTGGGAAGGTCGCCCACCCGCAGGACCGCGTCCGGGCGATGCGCGTCGGCGAACGGCTCGGATCGCAGCAGCGCGTCGTAATGCGCCACCGCGGCACCGCCGCGCCGCGCCCACGAGAGCGGATCGGCGAGCAGGGGCCAGCCCGCGGTCGCGGCAAAGCGCGCGAGCGCCTCGGCAAGCGCCGGCTGGTCGTGCTCGGCCCGGCCGGCCACCACGATCCCGCGGGGGTTGGCGGCGACCCAGGCGGAGATGTCCGCGGCCTCACGCGACGCGGGGCGGCGTGCCAGCCACGGCGCGCCGCCGGGCCGCCCGCCGGCGCCCTTGGGGAGCTCCGCCGGTGCGACCAGGGGCTCGCGCAGCGGGAAGTTCAGGTGCACCGGCCCCGGCCGCCCGGACGCGCCGAGCGCCGCGTGCAGCGCGCGGCACGCCAGCGCTCGCATCCACGGCTCCGCGCCGGCGTCGTGCGTCCCGACCTCGAAGAACCAGCGCGTTGCGCTGCCATAGAGCTTCAGCTGGTCGACGGCCTGGCCGGCGCCGACCTCGCGCAGCTCCGGCGGCCGGTCCGCGGTCAGCACGAGCAGCGGCACGCCGGCCTCGTGCGCCTCGACGACCGCGGGCATGAAGTTGGCCGCGGCGGTCCCCGACGTGCAGGTGATCGCCGCCGGCATGCCCGTCGCCTTCGCGATCCCCAGCGCGAAGAACGCGGCGCAGCGCTCGTCGACGTGCGAGTGGACCGCCAGCCGCCCGTCGCGAACGAGCGCGAGGACGAGCGGGGTCGAGCGCGAGCCGGGCGACGTGCAGGCATGGCGCACGCCGCTTCGCACCAGCTCGTCGGTGAACGCCCGCAGGAGGACGTGGGTATCGAGGTCGGCGGCGCTCATCGGCGATGCTGTCGGTGTGCCCGAGACGGTCGTCCTCCTGCACGGCTTCGCCGGCACCGGCCGTCTGTGGGACCCGGTCGTCGCCCGCCTCGACGGGGAACGCTATCGCCCGCTCGCCCCCGACCTGCGCGGCCACGGCGCGGCGGCCGCGCGGCGGCCCGTCTCGTTCGACGCGATCGCCGAGGACGTTCTCGGCCTTTCCGCCCACCCGTTCACGCTTGCCGGCTACTCGATGGGCGGCCGGATCGCGCTGCAGGTGGCGCTCGCCGCGCCCGAGCGGGTGCGGCGGCTGGTCCTCGTGGCGACGACGGCCGGCATCGACGACGCGGCCGAGCGCGCGCGGCGCCGCGCCGCCGACGAGGCGCTCGCGGCCGAGACCGAGCACGGCACGATCGAGGCGTTCGCGGACCGCTGGACCGCACAGCCGCTGTTCGCCGGCACGCGGCCCGAGGCGGCGGCGGTCTGGCGCGCCGACATCCTCGACAACGAGCCGGCCGCGCTTGCCGCGGCGCTGCGCGGCGTCGGGACCGGATCGATGGAGCCGCTGTGGGACCGCCTGGGGGAGCTGACGATGCCGGCGACCGTGCTCGCGGGCGAGCACGACGCGAAGTTCCGCGCGCTGGGCGAGCGGCTTGCCGCGGGGCTGCCGCGCGCCGAGCTCGTCATCGTCGAGGGTGCGGGACATGGCATCCCGCGCGAGGATCCGGCGGCCGTCGCGGCCGCGATCGCCTAGCTACGCGACGCCGCCGCTGAGCAGCGCGCTCAGCACGCCGAGCACGAGCGCGAAGCCGACAGCGAGGGCGAGCGTGGATCCGGTGAGTCCCTGCATCCTTTTTCTCTAACGCAGGTACGCGTCAGGAGTTGCGCCAAGTCCCGGGGCGCGCGGGACCTCGAGCAGCCCGCCGACGGGCTCGAGGCCCCCGGCGTCGACACCTTCCAGGCGCGCGAGCGTGGCGAGCCCGCACGGCCGCGCGATGCGCAGCGCCGCGGCGCAATGGGCTGCGGCGGCGATCCCGAGCGGCCCGTCCAGGGTGGAGGCGACGTAGACCTCCTCGCCGACGGCGTGGCAGAAGGCGGCCTTCGCCAGCAGCGCGCCGATCCCGCCTGCGCGTGAGAGCTTGAGGCAGACCAGCTGCGTGGCCCCCGACCCGGGCGCGTCGGTCTCGTCCATGGCCAGGGGGATCGCCGTGCGGTCGCGCAGCGCGCGCAGCTCCGTCACGCCGTGCACAGGCTCCTCGGCGAGCTCGAGATCGAGCGCCTCGAGCTCCGCCAGCCGCGCCGCGGCCTCGGACACGCTCCAGGCGCCATTGGCGTCGATGCGCAGCGCGACGTCCGGCCCGATCGCGGCCCGGATCGCCGGCAGCCGCTGCGCGTCGTCGTCCAGGCCGGCCTTCGCCTTGACGCAGCGGAATCCCGCGCGGACGGCGTCGGCTGCCTCCGCCGGCGTGTCGGCGAGCGCGTTGACGTGCACGAACGCCTCCGGCGCGTCGGTGAGCAGCTCGCACACCGGGCGCTCCGCGCGCCGGCCCGCCCGGTCCCACAGCGCCATGTCGACGGCCGCGAGGGCCTGCGCCAGCGGGTCGGCGGCACGGCACGCGTCGACGAGCTGCGGGCCGCGCACCGACGCGTCGGCGTCGCGCAGGATCGGCAGGTACGCCTCCAGCGCGGCGCGGCAGCGCTCGGCGGTCACGCCGTCGTAGGGCTCCAGCGGTGCGGCCTCGCCCCAGCCCCCGTCGAGGTCGAGCAACAGCAGCGGGCGCTCGGTCAGCTCGCCGTTCGCGGTGCGCAGCGGCGCGCGCAGGCGCACGCCGGTCTCGTGCAGCTCAGCTCGCAAGGATGCCCACCGACAGCAGCACGCAGAACGCCAGCTGCAGCATGCCGGTGCGCGCGAGCGCCGCGTTCAGCGTCGGGCCGTCGACGTGGGCGCGGACGGTGCGCGCCAGGCGCGCCGCGAGGGGAAGGGTCAGGACCGGCAACAGCACCCACGCGCTGAGCGCGAACGCGACCGGGATCAGCGCGACGTCGGCGACCAGCAGCATGACGCTGTAGAGCGTCCGCGTCCGCGGGCGCCCGAGCCGCACCGCGAGCGTGCGCTTGCCGGCCCGGCGATCGGTGTCGATGTCGCGCACGTTGTTGACGACCAGGATCGCCGCCGCCAGCAGGCCGACCGGCACGGCCAGCGCGAACGCCTCCCACTCCAGCCGCTCCTGCTGGACGAAGTACGAGCCAGCGACGGCGACGATGCCGAAGAACAGGAACACGAACACCTCGCCGAGGCCCTCGTAGCCGTAGGGACGCGGGCCGCCGGTGTAGAGCACGCCGGCCAGGATCGACGCGGCGCCGATCGCCAGCAGCAGTGGGCCTGCCACGTAGACGAGGTAGGCGCCACAGAGCACGGCCAGGCCGAACGTCACGTACGTCGCGATCAGGACCTGGCGCGGGGGCACGAGGCCGCCGGCGGTCACCCGGACCGGGCCGAGGCGGTCCTCGGTGTCGGCGCCGCGGCGCGCGTCGGAGTAGTCGTTGGAGAGGTTCGTCCCGACCTGGATGAAGACCGCGCCGAGCAGCGCCGCGATGAACGCGCCCACGCGGAAGCGGTCCTCGGTGCCCGCCAGCGCCGTGCCGACGAGGACCGGGGCGACGGCTGCGGGCAGCGTCCGCAGCCGGGCGGCCATGACCCAGATCCGGACCATCCCTACGGCCGCCGCGGGAACTTCGAGTAGTCCGGCTTGCGCTTTTCCTTGTAGGCCTCGCGGCCCTCACGCGCCTCGTCGGAGCCGTAGAACAGGAGGTTCGCGTCGTGGGCGAGCTGCTGGATGCCGGCGTAGCCGTCCTCGTGCGCGTGGAAGGACGCCTTCGACAGGCGCAACGCGAAGGGGGAGAGCGCGAGCATCTCGCGGCACCACGCCACGGTCTCCTCTTCGAGCCGGTCGAGCGGGACGACGGTGTTGATCAGCCCCATCGCCAGCGCCTGTTGGGCGTCGTACTGGCGGCACAGGAACCAGACCTCCTTGGCCTTCTTCGTGCCGACCAGGTCGCGCAGCACCGACGCGCCGAAGCCGCCGTCCCACGATCCGACACGAGGCCCGGTCTGCCCGAACACGGCGTTGTCGGCGGCGATCGTCAGGTCGCAGAGCACGTGCAGCACGTGGCCGCCGCCGACGGCGTAGCCGGCCACCATCGCGACGATCGGCTTGGGCAGGCGGCGCATCTGCACGTGCAGGTCGGTGACGTGGAAGCGCCCGACGCCGCTGCCCGGCTGCTCCTCGTAGCCGCGGTCGCCGCGGACGCGCTGGTCGCCACCCGAGCAGAAGGCCAGCGGGCCCTCGCCGGTCAGGATGATCACGCCGACCGACTCGTCCTCCCGCGCCTTCTCGAACGCGTCCATGAGCTCGATCACGGTCTGCGGCCGGAACGCGTTGCGCACCTCCGGCCGGTCGATCGTGACCTTCGCCATGCCGTCGCCGCTGAGCTCGTAGCGGATGTCCTCGTACTCGCCCGCGGGCGTCCAGTCGACTGCCGTCATGGGCGGGAACGCTACTTTGCGAGCGATGCAGGTCGAGCCATGGCTGTCGCGCGCGGCGCGCAGGCGCCCGCAGGCGCGGGCTCTGAACGGACTCACATACGCGGAGCTCGACGACCGGGTGCGGCGGGCGGCGGGGGCGCTGGGGGCGGCGCCGGGCGAGCGCGTCGCGATCGCGCTGCCGCCCGGTCCCGAGTTCGCGATCGCGCTGCACGCGTGCCTGATCGCCGGTGCGACCGCGGTGCCGCTCGACCTGCGCCTGCCGGACCCGCCGCTCGCCGGCGCGACGAGGGTGATCGACGCGCCGCTCGGCGCCGGCGCGCCGGCGCAGGCCCGTCCGCACGACCTCGAAGCCACCGCGATCGTCGTGCACACCTCGGGCACGACGAGCGCGCCGCGCCCGGTGGAGCTGACGTTCGGCAACTGGCTGTGGAGCGCGCTCGGCTCGGCCGCGGCGCTCGGCGCGCAGGCCGGCGACGTATGGCTGTGCACGCTGCCGCTCAGCCATGTCGGCGGGCTCTCGATCCTGCTGCGAAGCGCGATCTACGCGACCGCCGCCGAGGTGCACGAGCGCTGGGACACCGAGCGCGCGCTTGCCGCGATCGACGCCGGGGCGACGCTCGTCTCGGTCGTCCCGACGACGCTCGCGCGGCTGTTGGACGCAGGCCTGCGTGATCCGGCAGGCCTGCGCTGCGCGCTGGTCGGCGGCGGGCCTTGCCCGCCCGCGCTGCTCGAGCGCGCCCGCGCCGCCGGCGTGCCGGTCGCGCAGACCTACGGCCTGACCGAGGCCTGCTCGCAGGTGACGACCGCCCGGCCCGGGGACATGCAGCCCGATGCCGGCCCGGCGCTCTTCTGCACGCGGCTGACGATCGAGGAAGGCGAGATCTGCGTGCGCTCCCCGACGGTCGCGCCGCAGGCCGGGCCGGTGCTGCGCACCGGCGACCTCGGCGCGCTCGACGAACAGGGCCGGCTGCGCGTGACCGGCCGCCGCGCCGAGACGATCGTCACGGGCGGCGAGAACGTCGCGCCGACCGAGGTCGAGGCCGTGCTCGAGGCCCATCCCGCCGTCGCCGAGGCGCTGGTCGAGGGGCGCCCCGACCCGCGCTGGGGCGAGGCTGTGAGCGCGCGCGTCGTGCTCAAGCCCGGTGCCGAGGCTGCCGAAGCTGACCTGCTGGAGTTCTGCGCGAGCCGGCTGCCGGGCTTCAAGACGCCGAAGGCGATCGAGCTCGTATCGGAGCTTGCGCGGACGGCGTCGGGCAAGCTTCTCCGGCGCCGACCCTCATGAAGCCAGCCCTTCTCATCACCGCGATCGCCCTGCTGACGGCGCCGGCCGGCGCCTCCGCCGCGACGACGTACACCGTCCATCCGGGCGAGTCGATCGCCACGGCGCTGGCCCAGGCCGGCGACGGCGACACCGTCCACGTGCTTGCCGGCACGTACACCGAGCAGCCGCTCACCGTCTCGCACGCGGTGCGGGTCGAGGGCGAGCCGGGCACCGTCGTGTCCAACGCGTCGGCCGACGCATCGAAGGCGCTGTTCACCTTCACGGCCGACGGCGGGGCGCTGTCGACCATGACCGCGGCCAGCACCGCCGGGCCGGTCGTCGTCGGCCAGGCGGCCGGTCTCGCGATCAGCGGCGCGCTGATCATCTCGGCGTCCGGCGCCGGGCCCGGCGTGCGGTTCGAGGGCAGCGGGGCGAGCAGCATCGTCGGCTCGGGCGTCGCCGCGGTCGCCTCCGGCGCCGACGCGGTTCAGGTGCAATCGACCACCGCGGGCGACAGGTCGCTGTCGGTCGATTCGTCGATCCTCAGCGGCGGTGCGAGCGCGGCGTCGCTGCGCGCGACCTCGTCCAACAGCCTCCTCACGCTCAACACCGGCAATATCGCGGTGCACGCCGTCCATGCGACGCTCGCGGGAGCCGCCGCGGCGGTCGCGACGGAGGTGACCTCGATCGGCGTCGGGTCACCCGGGACGGTCGCGGTGGGCGTCGACCGGTCGATCGTGCGCGGCGCGACCGGCGCCGGCGTCACCGTGACCAGCTCCGACACCTCGGCCGCCGACATCTTCGTCAACGCGGGGGCACGGGACTTCCACCTGCGCGCCGACGCGCCCGTGATCGACCAGGGCGGCCCCGCGATCTCCGGCGAGTCGGACCGCGACATCGACGGCCAGCCGCGCGTCGCGGGCGCCGCCAGCGACCTGGGCGCTGACGAGTTCGTCAACCAGGCGCCGGTGGCGCGGCTCGCGACGCCCGCCGCGATCCGGACGCCCGGCGGGGTGAACCTGGACGCGACCGGCTCGTCGGACCCCGAGGCCGCGACGGGCGGCGGCATCGCCGGCTACCACTTCGACTTCGGCGACGGCGCGGTGGTCGACGCGCTGACGCCGAGCGCCGGGCATGCCTACGCGAAGCCCGGCGTCTACACCGCGACGGTCACGGTGACCGACAGGCAGGGGCTGAGCACGACGAGCGCCCCGGTGCAGGTGCAGGTGCTCGACGGGGTCGCGCCGGCCGCGCGGATCATCTCGCCGCGCAACGGCAGGAAGCTGCACCGCCGAGGCGTCATCCGCTTCACGGGCTCGGCGACCGACGACGTCGGCATCGCCGCGGTCGGGCTCACCCTGCGGCGCATCGGCACCAGGAAGATCGTCCGGTACAAGACGAGCTTCCAGCAGGGCATCTGGTCGCGGAAGCTGCCGCGCCGCCCGCGGCTCAGGCGCGGCCGCTACGAGCTGAAGGCCTACGCCGTCGATACGGCCGGCAACGTGTCAAAGGCCGCACGCATTCGCTTCACGCTCAAGTAGCGTTCCGGGCGTGGACCTCGAGCCCGACGAGTATCGCGCGCGGTCGCGCGAGCGCTGGGGCGGCGCCGCCTCCGGCTGGGAGCGACGGCGCGCGGCGATGCAGGCATCGGCCGCGGTCGTGTCGTCGTGGCTGGTCGACCATGTCGACCCGCAGCCCGGCCAGACGATCCTCGAGCTCGCGGCGGGGCCGGGGGACACGGGCCTCATGGCCGCCGAGCTCGTCAGGCCCGCCGGGAAGCTCATCAGCACCGACGCGTCCGAGGAGATGGTCGAGGTCGCGCGCCGCCGGGCCGAGGAGCTCGGGCTGACCAACGTCGAGTTCAAGGTGATGGACGGCGAGTGGATCGACCTGCGAACCGCGACGGTCGACGGCGTCCTGTGCCGCTGGGGCTACATGCTGATGCTGGACCCCGAGGCCTCGCTGCGCGAAACGCGGCGCGTCCTGAAGCCGGGCGGCCGGGTCGCGCTGGCGGCGTGGGCGGCGCCCGAGCTCAACCCGCAGATGACGCTCGCGCCTTCGACGCTCGTCGAGCTCGGCCTGAGCGAGCCGCCGCCGCCGGACGAGCCGGGGCCCTTCGCCTTCGCCCGCGAGGGCCGGATCGAGGAGCTGCTCGACGTCGCGGGCTTCGACGACATCGAGGTCGAGGCGCTGGACCTGCGCTTCCACTACCCGACGCGCGACGACGTCTTCGAGACCCATGTGGACCTGTCGCCCTCGGGGTCGGCCGTCCTGCGAACGCTGTCGCCGGCCGACCACACGCGCTACCGCGACACGCTCGACGAGCGCCTCGAGCCGTTCATGCGCCCCGATGGCGGCGTCGAGCTCCCGGGCCGGGCGCTCGTCGCCACCGCCTCGGCCTGAGTCCGCCTACTGCACTGCGAACGCGGCCACCATGCCCAGCGCGGCGTGCGGCCGACCGCCGCTGCGCGAGGTCCGGTAGCTGCAGTAGGCGATGTAGGCGCCCTTCGGCAGCCGGTAGTTGACCGTCGACGCGGTCGCGGCACTCGTCGGCGCGAGCACCTCGATCGGCCGGTAGCTCGTCTGCGTCGCCCTGCCGGTCTTGAAGGCGCGCAGCACCTGCTTGGCCTCGCGCGTGCTGCGAACCGGCAGGAAGACGAGCTGGTGGTCGTCGTTGCCGGTGTTCTCCACCCGGATCCGGCCCGTGGCGGGGATCACCTTCGGGACGCTGATGCCGTAGTCGTACAGCGACACCTCGGCGGTCGGCTTCTGCGCGGCGGCGGCGACCTTCGCGCCCGCCACGGTGAAGCCCTGGACCTCACCCGGCCGCGTGAAGTTCAGGCGCCCCTTGCGCGAGGCGCCGACGTCGAGCATCGCGTAGTTGCCCTCGTCGAAGGTGGTCGTCGCCTGCCAGGAGCCGCCGCGCGGCAGCGTCGTCGTGCCGCCGACGTACGTCAGGAGGTTGGGAACCCGGTCGGGCCGCAACGTGAGCGCCGAGACGAGCGTCGGCGTGTCGACGCCGTCGTTGAGCTTCACGAGCACCATGCCGTGGGCCTGCTTGCCGAAGTTGCGCGCCGTGATCGTCACCGGCCCGGGGCGCAGCGCCGTGGACCCGTTGATCTTCAGCGCGAAGTCGCGGGCGGTGACGTCGAGCCGCTGGGGGCCGGCTGCGACGGTGCTCTTCGTGTCCTTGCTGCCGCCGCAGGCGCTCAACAGCAGGGCTGCGAGCAGGCAGCCGGCGTATCTGGCCTGCATGGTTCTCCTCCGGCGCCTCCATGCCCGGGGTGCGCCAGGGTACCTGAGCGGGCGCGCGGAAGGTAGGGTCTCGCGCCCCATGTACTACGACGACGACGCAGATCTCACCCTCCTCGACGGCAAGACCGTCGCGATCATCGGATTCGGATCCCAGGGCCACGCCCACGCCCTGAACCTCAAGGACTCCGGCGTGAACGTCGTCGTAGGCCTCCGCGAGAGCTCGGACTCCGTCCAGCAGGCGCGTGACGGCGGGCTCGAGGTGCTGCCGGTCGCCGAGGCGGCCAGCCGCGGCGACCTCGTGCAGATGCTCGTGCCCGACGAGCTGCACCACCAGGTCTGGGAGGGCGAGGTCCGCGACGGCATCGCCCCGGGCAACCTGCTGCTGTTCGGGCACGGCTTCTCCGTGCACTACGGGGAGGTCGACCCGCCGGCCGAGGTCGACGTCGCACTCGTCGCGCCGAAGGGCCCCGGGCACCTCGTCCGCCGCCAGTTCACGGAGGGCTCGGGCGTGCCCGGCCTGGTCGCGATCCACCAGGACGCCAGCGGCAACGCGAAGGCGCTGGCGC
>Ga0308175_100002805_pt1 | contig 11952 bp, 9 predicted proteins | sample PhyCR1_3_FD_203893 | JGI IMG/M metagenome (GOLD analysis project Ga0308175, IMG submission 203893) | Soil microbial communities from UC Gill Tract Community Farm, Albany, California, United States - DLSLS.C.R1 | ecosystem: Environmental > Terrestrial > Soil > Agricultural land | place: USA... | reverse complement strand
CCAGCAATCCGCCTTCGGTGGCATGGCCAAGCTGCAGTGGAAGGTCGACTGGGCAGCACGCTGGGTCGCGCTCGGCGTCGATTATGAAATGGCCGGCAAGGATCTGATCGACAGCGTCGTCCAGTCGGGCAAGATCGCGCGCGTCCTCGGCGGCCGCCCGCCGGAGGGGTTCAACTACGAGATGTTCCTCGACGAGAAGGGCGAGAAGATCTCCAAGTCGAAGGGCAACGGCCTCAGCCTCGAGGATTGGTTGCGCTACGGCAGCGAGCCCAGCCTCGCCTTCTACATCTACCGCGAGCCGAGAAAGGCGAAGAGCCTGCACATCGGCCTCATCCCGCGGGCGGTGGACGAATATTGGCAGTTCCGCGGCAACTATCCGAACCAGCCGATCGAGCAGAAGCTCGGCAACCCGGTCCACCATATCCATGGGGGCAAGGTGCCGACGAGCACCCTCCCCGTGACCTACGGGCTGCTGCTGAACCTGGTCAGCCTGCCGGGGGTGGCGGACAAGGAGACCGCGTGGAAATTCGTCCAGCGCTATGCGCCCGGCACGTCACCGGAGACGCAGCCGGAGCTGGACGAGTTGATCGGCCTCGCGGTCAATTACGCGCGCGATCTGGTGGTCCCGGCGCTGAAGCGGCGCTCACCCACGGGCATGGAAGCCGAAGCCCTTCGCGACCTCGATTCCGAGCTTGCCAAGCTCCCTGCAGATGCCGACGCCGAACTCATCCAGAACGCCGTCTTCGAAGTCGGCAAGCGCCACCCGTTCGAGTCGCTGCGGGCGTGGTTCCAGGCGCTCTACGAAATACTGCTCGGCTCGTCCCAAGGACCGCGCATGGGCAGCTTCATTGCCCTTTACGGGATCGAGAACAGCCGGCGCCTGATCGCCGAGTCGCTGGAAAGCGTCGCCGCTTAGGGCATCAGGACGGAGCTGCGCCCCATCCCGAACACCGATCCCTCACCGGGAAGATCGACCGGCGCCGCAATGGCACGGGCCGACGTCGATGCGCCCTGGTGGCGAGCCGCAGCTTCGGCCCTGGCGCGAGCGGCCGGGCAATCTGCCTTGGAGTGAGCCGTCGGTTGCCAAACCGCGTCAGCGCCGTGCGCCGACACTGGTCCTACCCAGGCAAAAGTCGCCAGGATGAGCAGAGTGCGTTTGCGCATGATCATCGCTCCTTGGGTCCCATTGTAGCACCGAAACGTTTCAATTTGCACGCATTGTTGACCCGCCACTTGCCAAAATCTGGCAAGCTACCGCGCCCGAAGCTTGTCAGCGTGGACGGGTTCAGACGGGATTTCCTGCGCGTCGATCTTCGCCGCGTCGGCATGGCTAAGACCGGCCTTCTCCAGCGCGATGACGAGCGCTTGCCGGGGATCGATTGCGATGTCGGGCGCCACCCCGCCTCCCTCCCAGTCCTTGCCCGTCTTGATGTCGTAGGTCCGCCCGATCGGCATCCACACGTTGAAATGATCGTTCAGCGGCGCCGGGCCGCCGAAATGATTCGCGCCGGCGGTGCTCTCGCCGATCAGCGTCGCGCGGCCGCTCGACTTCATGGCCAGCGAAAAGTGCTCGCCAGCGGAAGCCGTCTCGTTCGAAATCAGCAAATAGACCTTCGCCTTGCGCAGCGGCGTCGCCTCGCCGGGCAGGGCATAATGGGTGGCGGTGATCTTGCGGTCGTCCTTGGAGAACTCGAGGGTTGGAGCCTCGCCGAACGGCGAGCCGAACTGGTCGTAGATCGAACGCGCCATCTCCATCCGGACCAGCGGCGTTTTCGCCGCGAACAGGTAAGGGAAGACCGCATCCATTTCGCCGAGCCGCCCGCCATGATGGTTGCGCATGTCGAAGATGATCGTCTTTGCCGAGCTGTGCTCACTCATGAAGGTGCGGAAGGCCTGAACCTCCTCGTCGGTGGACAGGAAGGCTGACGGGCGGATGTAGGCGATGCCGGGTGCAAGCCACTTCGCCGACTGGATGAGCGGCGGGAAGTTGTTGGGAGGCGCGTTGCCGCCCTTGCCCTCATCGGGTTCGGCGAGGCCGACGTGGAGGTGCCCGTCCTTGTGCACGGCGAGCAGGTCATCGGTCAGGCGATTGGCAAGATCGCCGCGCGTACCGCTGTCGTAGCGTCCGGCCTCGGCATTCTTGCGAAGCATGGCCGCATAGTCCTTCGCCTCGTCGGGAAGCACGAACGTCTTCACCAGTTCGTCGGCAAGCTTCAACGCCACGGCGCGGCCCTCGCCGCCCTCCAGCTGCACCGCCTCCGGTTTGGATGTCGGTGTTCCGCCGTGCGCAGGCATCACGGCCGCGCTGGCAATGAGGAACGCAACGACATAACGGCGCATGTGCAACTCCACTGTATCACTATGCTAATACGGTAGCACGATTTGATGCGCAATGGGCGCAAAGATGATGCAGTTGCTGCCAAAATTTGGCACAGGAGGCGCGATGCTCGACCGTTTCGACCGCGCGCTTCTCGAAGAGATCCAGAGAGATGATTCGCAGACCGCGGATCAGCTGGCGCAAGCGGTCGCGCTGTCGTCTTCCGCGATTGCCCGGCGCCTGAGGCGCTTGCGCTCCGGCGGGTTCATCGCCCGGACGATTGCGCTGCTGTCACCCAAGCTGACCAAGGACCGGCTGCGTGCGATCGTCTTGATCCAGCTCAACGAGCATGCCGACCTCGAGCGAAAGGCAGCGCTTGAGCGGCGCCTCCTCGCGGCCGACGAAGTTCAGTTCCTCTACGAGATCGCCGGCCCGCACGATTTCATCGCACTCATCGACTGCGCCAACATGGGCGAATTCAACAGTTGCGCCGACGAGTTGCTGGCCTCGTCCTCGGCCGTCCGGCGCTACGAGACCCACTTCGTCAAGCGCGACGTAAAGTTCGCGCCATTCGTCTCAGTCAGCGATGAAGCCTAACTCGCCTTCTTCGCCGCGATCCACCCGCGGATCTTCTGCTCCAGGATCAGCATCGGCAGCGCACCGCTGTTCAGCACCTGGTCGTGAAACTCGCGGATGTCGAACCTCGGGCCGAGCTGGTCCTGAGCTTCCTTGCGCAGCCGTTGGATGGTGAGCGCGCCGATTTTGTAGGTCGTCGCCTGGCCGGGAATGGCGATGTAGCGCTCGACCTCGGCGGTCGCGTCGGTCTTCGACTCCCCGCTGTGGTCGAGCATGTATTGGATGGCCTGCTCGCGCGTCCAACCCTTGGAGTGCAGGCCGGTGTCTACCACCAAGCGCATCGCCCGCAGCATCTCGTCGTTGAGCGTTCCGAAGCGCTGATATGGGTCCTTGTAGAAGCCCATGTCGTAGCCGAGCGTCTCGGCGTACAGCGCCCAGCCCTCGACGTACGCATTGTTGCCGCCGAACCGCATGAAGGACGGGAGCTTGCTGTCCTCCTGCGCCAGGCTGATCTGGAAGTGGTGCCCGGGTTCGCCCTCGTGGAGGAACAGCGTCGTCTCTTCCCAGGTGCTGCGTGACGGAAGGTCGTAGGCGTTGAAGTAGAAGGTGCCCGGCCGCGACCCGTCGGGAGTGCCGCTGTCATAGCTTCCGCCGGCCTCGAACTTCTCGCGGAACGGCGGATAGGGCCGGATCACCAGCGGCGTCTTCGGCACCTTGGAAAAGTATTCCGGCACCTTGGCATCGACCGCCTTCTTGATGCGGTAGAAATCGAGGTTCAGCTGCTCGCGGCTGGTCGGCTGAAACTTCTTGTCCGTCCGCATGTAATCGAAAAACTGGTGGAGATCGCCCTTGAAGCCGACCTCCTGCCGGACCTTTTCGAAGCCCTGCATGATGCGCGCGACTTCCTTGAGGCCGAGCGCGTGGACCTCCTCCGGAGTCATCTTGGTCGTGGTCTGCGACTGCACCTGATAGCGGTACAGCGCATCGCCTCCCTTCATGTACATGAGGCCGACGCCGCCCCGCGCGTGGGCCAGATATTCGTTCTGCAGGAAGTCGCGCATGCGCGTTAGCGCGGGATAGATCGTCTTGGTTATGGACTCGCGATAGGCGCCCGTCAGCCGCGCCCGTTCCGCAGGGCCAACCGCAGCAGGGAAGGACTTGATCGGGCCCCAGTAGGGCGAGTCCGTCGGCTTGAGCTTCAGCTGATTGTTCAGCTGCTCGATCATGTTGCGGACCGTCAGCTTGGTATCGACGACACCATCCGCTTCGCCGTTCCGCCACTGCACGATGGCAGTGTCGACGTTCGCGGCGAAGTCGCGGTTGCGCTTCAACCCATTGTCGTAATCCACGACGCTGTTGAACGGCGCCCCACCCTGCCCGCTCGCGATGGTCGGATATTCGGTGTGCAAGCCGTAGAAGTGGTTCATCGGTCGCGCTTCGGTGAGCTTCAGCAGGTCGGGCTGAAGCCCGCGCAACGTGTCTTGCGTCTGATAGTCGAACACCTCGTAGGCGAGCTGGTCGGAAGCGCTCAGCTGGTCGCGCGGGATCGCATGAAGTGCGGCGAGGTCGTGCTCCGCCGCTGCTTTCTCGGCCTGGTAATGCGCGTCGCTGAACAGGTCGCCGAGCCGGTCGCCGTAGCGCATGTCGCCGCGATAGAGCGCCTGCAGCGGATTGCGCTGGAGGTACGCCTCATCGCTGTCGCGGAACAGGCGGAACAGTCGCTCATGCGCGCTCGCTTGAATTGAGGCTGGCGGCGCTGGAGCTTGCGCCAATGCGCTACCGCCGAGCGCAAGTAGCGAGCAGGACAGGATCAACGCTCGAGAGAAGTTCAGCATGATGTGTTGAAGCGCCCCAGCAGGTGGTTCAAATGCGAGAAGAGGCGCTGCAGCTAGGCTGCAACGCCCCTTCGATCAACGGTGAGCGACGCTCTACCAGAAGAAGTTGTAGAGCACGTCCACGACTTCGCCTGACCAGGTGTCGACCAGGATGGCGTCGTCATAATAACGGATCCAGCGATAACCCGGCGGAGCGTACGGCAGCCGGTACTGGTAAGGATCGTTGATCCAGTAGTTGCTGCCGTAATAGCTCGGCCACATCCGCCAGCCGATCTGCAACGGAGAATAGCCCCAGCCGAACGGATCGTAATAGAGACCGAGGTGGAACCAGTTCCGATGGTGGCGGCGATGGTTCTGCCAGTCATAGCGGTTGTCGTTCCGCCAATTGGTGCTCCAGTTCGTGTGGTTCCGGCGCCGGTTGTCGACGCGCAGCGGTGGCTGCGTCCCGGGGCGCGGATCGACACTGACGATCGGCGGCCGCGAGCGGAAGCCGCGATCCGTGCGCACGCCGCCATCGGTCGTCACGATGCGCGGGCCGTGCTGCCGCTCCTCGACCACCTGTTCGGGCTGATCGCTGCCCCGGATCCGCTGAACCGCACCGCCGCCATAAGGATTGCGGACCATGCGTGGTCCGGGCGCGACGTAGGTCTCGCCATTGCCCTGGAAACGCCCGTGCGCGCGCTCGACGCTCACCTGACCCTGTGCACCGGCGTCAAATCCTCGACGCGGATTGCCGACATATTCCGGCCGGGCAAACTGCGGCTGGCCGCCGGGAGCGCCCATGTTGCCATTGACGCGCGGCTGACCGCTGAACTGCGGCCGCTCGGCCTGGACGGCCCGCTGCTCGCGCGCCTGCTGGCGCTCTTCGCGAACCTGCGCGCGCTCCGCCCGCTCCGCGCGGTTTGGGTGATCATTGTCGTCGCGCGGTCCGGCCAATGCCGGGGTCGCGGCGACGCTTGCGAGAAGTAGAGAGAGGAGGACCTTACGCATGGCACAAACCTTTCCTGTTCGTGCCACGGGAAGTGCTCTTTTTCAGATGAGCCGACGCTTAACCGTTTCGGCGGCGTATATTCAGGTTTGTAAGTTAGCCGCTGGCGGCTGCGGCTGCGGCGAAGAAGCCTGCGCTGCTCGGGCGATTGCCTTACGGATCCGCGGATAGGCGCCGCAACGGCAGATGTTCGGCAAGGCCCCAATCTGCTCCTCGCTCGGGCTGGGGCTAGCCTGCAGAAGCGCGGCGATCGCCATGATGAACCCGGGCTCGCAAAAGCCGCACATGGTCGCCTGCTCGGCCAGCCATGCCTGCTGGACCGGGTGAGAACCGTTCGGCGACAGGCCCTCGATGGTCGTGACCGTGGCGCCCTCGAGCGAGCCGATGGGGACGGTGCAGCTGGTGGTCGCGCGCCCATCGACGATGACGGTGCAAGCGCCGCAGTCGCCGCTGTCGCAGCCATATTTGGTGCCGGTGAGATTGGACGCGTCGCGCAGCGCCCAGAGCAAAGGCGTCTCAGGGTCCAGCTTATATTCCAGCGGCTCGCCGTTGACGATCATTCTGGCCATGCCACGATGGCTAGCGCGCCGCCCCTACGGCTGCCAAGATAAGATATGGCTCGGATCACCACGGCGATGGGGATTCGCCTCGGCTATGATGACGCTGGGGTCGGCGAGGCAACGCCGATCGTCTTCCTGCACGGGGTGGGCTCCGACAAATCCGTATGGCGCCCGCAGCTCGAGCATTTCCGCGGCGAGCGCCGCGCCATCGCTTTCGATTATCCCGGTTACGGGGAGAGCGACAGCGCGCCCCAAGGCACGACGCGCGACGACTACGCCACCACCATCCTCGCAGCCCTCACGGAGCTGGGCGTGCAACAGGCGCATGTCTGCGGCCTGTCGCTCGGCGGCGTCGTGGCCATCGCGATGCACCACCATTGGCCCAAGCGCATCGCGTCGTTGATCCTGGCCGACACATTCGCCGAACATCCGGAAGGCAGAGCCGTCTACGAGCGCTCGATCGCGGCGAGCGGCGACTTGCGTGCGGTGGCCGAAGGGCGCGTCGACATTCTGCTCGGACAACCCGCTGATCCCTCAGTGCGCACCGAAGTCGTCGAGACCATGGCCCGCATCGACCCCGCCGCCTATCGCATCGGCGCCGAAGCGGTGTGGCTCGCGGAGCAGCGCGACCGAGCCTCGCGCGTTCGCGTTCCCACGCTGGTGCTGTGCGGTGCCGAGGACCGCGTCACGCCGCCGGCGCTTTCGGCGGCGCTCGCACGCCTGATTCCCGGCGCTCAATCGGAAGTGATCACGGGCGCCGGCCACATCTCCAACCTCGAACGCCCCGACGAGTTCAACCTTCTCGTCGGAGCCTTCGTTCGAGGCGTCGATTCGCGCGGATTCTGAGCGCGCTACTTCGCGTTCAGCGCCGCCGCGATCTCGCCCGACTTCGCCTGCTTCAGGATGCCGCAGTTACGGATCGATTCGAGCGTTCGCCGGAACGTCAGAACCCCGACGTCCGCCTTTTCGATCGCCGGCCCAAGCACCTTCTCGATCCGGTCCGCCTGCGCGGCCCCGCATTGCGAGCTGAGCGCTCCCGGCAGCCGGCTGGTGATGAAGATGCCGTTCCCGCTCGCGGCGAGCTTGTCGTAGTTCTTGAGGATCCAGTCTCCGGCGAGGTCGCGAGTCCCCGCCGTCTGCGCCAGGCCGAAGATCAGCCCGATGCGATCGAAGCTCCGCATCCTCTTGTCGCTGAGGCTGAGCAGATAATTGGCGACGTCCGGGTGACCGCTCGTCGCCGCAGCACGAAGGGTGGCCGCACGCACCGTTCCGTCTTCCGAAGAAAGGCCCTTCTCGACCAGCATCTTCGCCGTCGGCAAACCACCATCGCTCGCGAGGACCGCCATCGCCACGTCGCGGAAACCCGGATCGAGCGCTTGTGTGTCGCCCCCGAGCCACTGGTCCGCCGCTCGCTTGAGCTGCGAGCGGACCGCATCGTCATGGGCTTCGAGCGCGACTAATTCGACAAGCTCCTGACGCAGCTTCTGCTTGTCGGGATCCTCCTTCGGATAAACGCCGAACTTCGGGTCGAACCCAACCGCCGCCAGACGCGGCGCGTAGATGGAGCTGATCAGCGACCGGTACGCAGGTTCCGACTCCGCCCCGATCAGCCCGCGCCGCTTGAATCCGGCGAGCGCGTCGCCCGGAACGACACTGACCTCCGAACTGGGGTTGCCGGCCATCGCTCGTGCTTCCTCGACCAACCAGGAGGCAGGCGCCTTGCCCGCGCGAAAGGCGGCCCAAAGGCTGTCGGTGGTCGCCAGCGCTTCACCCGGCGGAAGCTGTGCCGACGAAGCGATCAACGCCTGCCAGTCCGCGGGCTCGAGGTTGAACCGGTAATAGCCGGTGCCGCCGGCGTTCGGCATGATCACGCCGCCAGCCGGTGCGGCGATCGATGCCGTCTTAGCACTGAGCAGCTGACACTGCTTCGCCGCTCCCACCCGGACGCAAAGCGGGATCGTCCACATCTGCGCAGGCGCATTGGTCCCGAGGAAGGCGTAGCGCGACTGCGTCGCCGTCAGCCCCGCCCCGCTCCGCCGTATGTCGACCACGGGAACCCCCGGCTGGTCGACGAAGCTCTTGAAGGCTGCGAGCACCTGCGGGTCCTTCGCCGCATCGGCAATCGCCTGGAAGAACTGCTCCGACGTTGCATTGCCGTAGCGATGTCGGTTGAGGTGAAGCCGCACGCCCTGCTTGAATTTCTCGTCGCCGAGGTAAGCGGCGATCATCGCGACCACCTGCCCGCCCTTGCCGTAGGTGATATTGTCGAACGCGGAATCGATCTCGCCGTTGGTCGCGATCGTCTGGTGGATCGGCCGGCCGACCAGCAGCGAGTCGGTGTTCATCGCACTGAAGCCCTCGCCCAGCGCGCCGACCCCGATGTTGAGCTCGGGCCGCCACTCGTTGCCGATGCGATAGCCCATCCAGTTGGCGAAGCTTTCGTTGAGCCAGATGTCATTCCACCAGGCAGGCGTCACCAGATCGCCGAACCATTGGTGCGACAGCTCGTGTGCGACGACCATGCCGAAGCCCTGCTTGTCGCCAGTCGTCGCGCCCGGCGCGAGATAGATGATGTCGTCCCCGTAGGTGTCGGCGCCGGCATTCTCCATCGCACCCGGCATGATCGGCGTGCCGATCTGGTCGAGCTTGGGAAACGGGAATTCCTGGCCGAAATAATTCTCGAGCAGGCTGACGATGCGCGGCGTCTCCGCCATCACATAGTCCATCTTGTCCTTCTGGGCCTGTGTCGCGACGGCCCCGTAGGGCATCGGCGCCGAGCGGTTCGTATCGGCCGGGATCATGCCCTTCTTGTGGACGAACGGTCCGGTATCGACCGCGACGAGATACGTGGGCAGCGGCTTCGTCGGCGCGAGCTGGTGCTTCTCCATGCCGCCCGCAGCCTTGGTCACCGACACTTCCGGCGCATTGCCGACGACCACCAGGCCCGGATGCGTCGTGACCGAGACCGTGAAGGGCGTCTTGAAGCCCGGCTCGTCGAAACCCGGGTAAGCGGCGCGCGCGTCGATGCTCTCGAATTGCGTCCAGGCGTACCATTTGTCGGCCACCTTGACGTGGAACATGCCCGACGCGCTGTCGCCGAACGGTGCGCTATAATCGAACTTGAGCGTGACGGCGCCGGCCGGAATTTCCTCCGCGAAGTCGAGCCGCGCCGTTCCGGTCTTGTCGACCTGCACCCACTTCGCCGGCACCGTCTTGCCGCCCACGATCGCGACCGCCTTCGTCACGTTGAGATCGCGCCCATGCATGTAGATCGACTTCGCCGCTTGCTTCAGCGTGACGTCGATCTCGTCATGGCCGGAAAAGCGCGCGGATTCGGGAAGGATCGTGAAGTCGAGCCGGTAAGCCGTCGGCGCGGCGACTTCGGGGAGCTTCCCCTTCGGTGCATTCGCATCGGCGACAATGGCGGTCGCCTTCGGCGCGGGGACGGCGGCGATCGCCGTCGTGGAGAACAGGGCTGCAACGGACAAAGCAATGGCGCGCATGGACTTCCTCTCGAACTGTGTGAGTTGACTAATACAGTGCAGCCGTAGAATGGCAAGCGCCCGCTTCCGACCCTTTGCAATCATGGCCATCTGAGGACCACTCATCGCCCAAGAACGTTCGCCATCTTCGCCGCAAGAGGGTGGGCGGCGGCGTTCGTGTTCGTGAGTATGATGATGGTCAGGCCTTCATCGACGTAGGTCTGCATCACGGCGTCGAAGCCGGCGATCGAGCCATCGTGGCCGATGATGCGTCTTCCGTTTTCAGAGTGATGCTCCAGGCCGAAAGCATAAGGGCCCGGAACGTAACCGACCGGGGGCGGGAACGCCTTCCCGTGGGGCCAAGCGATAGCCGTTTGGGTTTCAGCGCCGTTACGGAGGCGTCCCGGTGCCAGCATCTCCTTTAACGATTCCGGCTTCAGGAGCTTGCCGCCGAACAAACCGGCGTTCCATCGCGCCATGTCCTCTGCCGTGGACCGCAACGCGCCCGCAGCATAGGGCACGCTCATGTCGGTGAAGTCAGCGTTGCGGAACTTGCCCGGGGTGCCGCCAATCAGGCTGTATCCGGACGCGCGGCCGGGCACGATGTCGCGCGCATCATCTCCAGCAGTGTTGGCCATTCCAAGCTTGTCGAAGATCTCGGCTTTCATGAACGCGCCCCAGTTCTTGCCGGACACCTTCTCGATGACCGCGCCTAGAAGCGCGTAGTTGGAGTTGCTGTACCACCAGCCTTTCCCCGGTTCGAAGTCGTAGAGCGGCGTCTGGCCAGCGATGTCGGCGACCAGTTCCTGTACCGTCGCGCCGGTGGCCGAAATCTTGTCGATCACCGGGCCCTCCGTGAAATTGTGGATGCCGGAAGTGTGGTCGAGCAAGTCGCGCAACGTCACCTCGTTCGCCCGCGGAAAGTTTGGGAGATACAGCGAGAGCTTGTCGTCGATCTTGAGCTTGCCCTGTTCAGCCAGGAGCAACACGCCCGCCGCGGTGAATTGCTTGGTCAAGGAGCCAATGCGAAAGACCGTCTTTTGGGTTACGGGTGCTCCAAGCTCGAGGTTGGCGCGGCCGTAACCCTTTGCGAACACTAGGCTGCCGTTGCGAAGAACCGCGACCGCAACGCCGGCAACGCGCCCCGAATCGACATCCTGCGTCGCCGCAGCATCGATCTTCTCTTCGATTCTTGGACCGATCGCGCGTGGAGTTGAAGATGCAGGGGCTGCGACCGCCAAAACCGTAAACGCAACGCCGATCGCAACAGCGATCCTTACTGAACGCATCATCTTCGCTCCGAGTCAGGCTACATTTGTAGCGCGATAGATGCTAGGCGTCTAGGTGAGCCGCCCCATGCTGCCCAAGCAGACATTACGACTGTCCTACACAGGCGGTGCTGTGGCATGCTGCGGCGATGCGGTTGCGCCCTGCCTGTCTGAACTTTCGAACGGTACCTGATCGTCGATGCAGGGGGAGCTGCCAGAACCCGCTCGTCACTGCGAACATTCGGACCATTCGGTGAAAATCGCCTGCATCGGCGCGGGCCCCGCGGGGCTCTATTTCGCCATTTCCATGAAGCTGCGCGATCCCGGGCACCAGATCGAAGTCTTCGAACGCAATGCGCCGGGCGTCACCTTCGGCTGGGGCGTCGTCTTCTCCGACCAGACGGTGGAGAACCTCACCGCCAACGACCCCAAATCCGCGAAGATCATCGCCGACGAGTTCGCGCACTGGGACGACATCGACGTGCACCTGCGCGGCGAAACCATCACCTCGTCGGGTCACGGCTTTGTCGGCATCGGCCGCAAGCGCGTGCTCGAAATCCTGCAGGACCGCGCGCGGGAGCTCGGCGTCGTGCTGCACTTCAATGCCGAGTGCGATCCCGCCGATCCGAACTGGCGCGACTACGATCTCGTGATCGCGTCCGACGGCGCCAACTCGCGCTTCCGCGACGCTCATGCTGACGCGTTCGGCGTCGACATCGACGTCCGCAAGAACAAGTTCGTCTGGCTCGGCACGTCGAAGGTGTTCGACGCATTCACCTTCGCGTTCGAGCAGACCGAGCATGGCTGGATCTGGGCGCATGCGTATCGCTTCGCACCGGACTGCTCGACCTTCATTGTCGAATGTTCGGAGGACACCTGGCGGCGCTTCGGCTTCGACCGGATGGGCCAGGACGAGAGCATCGCCG
>Ga0308175_100002804_pt1 | contig 11954 bp, 9 predicted proteins | sample PhyCR1_3_FD_203893 | JGI IMG/M metagenome (GOLD analysis project Ga0308175, IMG submission 203893) | Soil microbial communities from UC Gill Tract Community Farm, Albany, California, United States - DLSLS.C.R1 | ecosystem: Environmental > Terrestrial > Soil > Agricultural land | place: USA... | reverse complement strand
CTAGATATTTTTTCAAACCCTTTTCATCTATTTCTATCAGTTGTTGTTGTTCCGCGTCTATCTCCAAGAGGTTTTTATCCCTAGATATTTTTCTAACTGTTTTTTTCAATTTCACTCTCCATCTCTGCATGTCCTATCAAGCGCAACAACCTGGATTCGACTACATGTCTGTATATAGATTTGCGTAATTCGTTATTTGCTGAAACAAGTATTGCTGAATTGTAAATTCCTAGCAGCATCAAAATGCTGTCATAACTAATACAGTTATAGTTGCAAGTCCGAAAGGAGGATAAGAGCGATAATTTGTGTTGCTGCCTGATTTGCGCTAAATATTAAAAATATACCCCATCCAGAAATAAACATGTATGCTCTGATATTTCTTTCCTATCTTACTGTTCTAGATATCTTCCAAAATGCTACTCCAAAAAGCAATCCTCCAATGGGTTTGCTTAACGATACAAATGCAGCTAAAAATATGGAAATAGTTACTGGATCGACTGCGAGGTAAGAACTTAAAAAGCTGGCTAAGAAAAACTCATAAAAAAATGTTATCAAAAAGTAAGCTAGCGGGATAGACAATATAACCCAATAAACTATAGCATTAACTAATTTCTCCCTATAAGAGTTCATTAAAATCGCTGTTGTAATCCATATACTGAAAAATGCTACAAATGAAGAAATTCTGTAGACATTCTCTAAAGATTCATATTTACCACCAGATATATCTCCAGAACTTCCAACATATTCTGTAGCCGGATTTGGTCTATCATTTACCTTGACGGCTACAAAAGCCGCTGTCATAACCAAATTAAAAGCGATCCCTAACATCGCTATAAAATACAACAAAATTAGTAGACTATGGTTGGATTTATACCAGGTTTAGTCTATCTCTTTGTTCTTCCTCATCTGGCTATCTTTAGAAATCTAGCCCATTTTTCATTAAGATCCTAGCTTATGATGTTTTCATATTGATTACCAATGTTAAGCAAGGTTCAATAGATAAAGAATTTTGATATTTTCAGTTCATGAGGGGGATTAGATAATATTAAATTCATAACAAGATTGGGAAGAAGAAAAAACCCATCAAATTCAAGCGATAGTAGCAATAGCCTGACCTCTAAAGGAAAATACATTATTGTTTTAGGTATAGTTATGGCAGTAATCGGTTTTGTTGGTGCTATATATTATGGATCACAATTTGTAAAAGAGGAGGTAAATGGAAGTGCGAGACTGCCCTATACTACTCCACCCCAAATGAATAATCTATCACCTATGGACTTTGAAATAGTGTTTGTTGTTATTGCAATAATAGGATTCGGATTGTTGACTTATGAATTTGCTGGCAGAGTAGATAAGTCACATGATTTCTATCCAAAATGAATGAACGAATGATCGTTCTTTATTGTATGACTAAAAGTAAATAATCCATGATGATGTCGAAATGAAGGAACAATTCTAAAACTAAAAATGGAAAGTGTGAAACAAAATGTCCAATCTTGTTTCTTAGCCAACAAACCCTCTTTTGATCCATATTCATGCTCACTTCATATTATGTCCTCACCAGAACACCAATTACAAGTAATATGCCTTAAAAAATGATTATATAAAACTAAAATCATCTTGAATGGATGAAAGCTGCCATTTTCGAAAAACCCGGTTTAGAAAATCTAAGGATAAAACAAGACACCGAAGAACCAAAAATAACAGAGCATGATGTGCTTGTAAAAGTTAAGATGGCCGGTATAAATCCAATAGATCATTTTGCAATATCTGGTGCGCGAGAGATTAAGCCAATACCACACATACCAGGAGCTGAAATAGCCGGAGTGGTAGAAGAGACTGGAAAACATGTATCGAGCTTGACACAAGGTGATAGAGTTGTAGTTTACGCTAGAGTATTTGATGGCGTATGCGATATGTGTCTTGATGGATACGAAATGTTATGCAGAAGCGGTGGGATAATTGGTGTTATGACTAATGGAGGGTTTGCAGAATATGTTGCTATTCCAGAGAAAAATGTGTTTAAAATACCAAATAATATAGGATGGGAGATTGCAGCAAGTCTGCCTGTAACCACCATAACACCATATCATGCACTTAAAGAAGCAGCACTTAAAGTGAATGAATTCTTGCTTGTATTTGGTGCTTCGGGAAACACAGGAATTATGGCAGTTCAGTTTGCTAACAGAATGGGAGCAAAGGTCATAGCTGTTTCTAAGGACGACTGGGTAAAGGATTTTGGTGCTGATTATATTATCAATGAATATGACAAAGTAATAGAAGAAGTAAAAAAGATTACTAATGGAAAGATGGCTGATGTAGTTCTAAATTCGTTGGGAATTGGGACATGGGAGAGTAGCTTTGAATCTGTTGGTGCGAATGGAAGGTTAGTGACATTTGGAGGACTAACAGGTGCAGATGTTAAGTTAAACGTTCAATCATTATATTCAAGACAAGTCAAGTTGATAGGATCTACTGGCGGAACTAGAAGTGATTTCAGGGAAATCATAGACATGTCTAAAGAACTGAAGATCAGAGTATGGAAAAAGTTTAAGCTAGATGAAACAAAAGAGGCATTGCAGGCATTATTTGCTAAAGAAAGAGATGGTAGAATTATGTTAGAAATCTGAAACTAGTAAACTTTCGTATGTATAAACCGAAGTTAGATGCATAGTGACATAGATTTCTACTGTTACTGCTTGACTACTTCATTCCTAAACTCCATTTTAGAAGTCTGATAGACTAGTTTGTTTCATGTTACCAGATGCTCTTTCAGTTTGCGGCACTTTAATATCATTCCATGTTACTTCTGACAAATCCAACATTTTCCTGAATGTGTAATAAGTGTGTGCATAATATGTATGTACAGGTTGGTTGTAACCAAGTCCTATGTGCTATGGCTTTACTATTAAATGATACAATAAATCTGCAGAACAATTATATGACGAAATTCGCTAGGAAAAGTTTACACTTTAATAAATAAAAACTTTAACATATAAAATTTAGTATTTCCTCTATATCTACTATTGCAGCATTTACCATGACGACAATTGGTGATGTCGTTATTTTAAATCATACAATAAACATGCTAGAACAAGCTAATTTGGAAAAGCACAATAGAGAATTACGAAAAAACTCTTATCTTTTGTAGTGGGCGGTGGAGTATTATTGCTGTTGTTCAGCAAGTTTCTTTAAAAATTTGTCAAACTCTGTTCTAAAATAATCCGAAAGTATCTTTCTGTTCTCTGGATGGGACTTTCCATACCTTTCTGAAATAAAATATAATACGCTAAGTAACGATGCTGAGGCATGTCCGAAGGGTGCAGCATGTTTCTCAAAAACCAACATGATTTCTTGGTTCAACTGTTTGACTTTTCTTCCTTCTTCCTTATCTTGTATACTATTGCCTTTACTCATATATTCTCTGATTGCGATCTTTGGTGTAATAACATTAACTTCGACTCTGCTTAAATTCTGCTGCTTTATTTACAGGAGGGAAAACAAGAACAGAGTTACCACTTGTTGAAGATATTCAAAATTGTGATTTTAATGGATATAATGCGGATACGCCTATGAAAGACTACTAATCTACGTAAAATAATTACAAAAAAGGAACTCTTGAAATTCTAATCCCATTATGTTACACTACCATACTTGTAAGACATCTAAAATTCAAGAACACACTGAAAGTGGGCTTTAGCAAAACATTAGCGAAAAGGCTAAAGGAACTTGAAAGGGGAATTCTAGAAAGACAAGCATGAGATCCTGCCCAAAGTAAAATATAGATTAGCCAATAAGGGACAAGAATTAGTTGAATCAGTCAGCCATTTGTTAATCTGAATGAAAAAATGGGCAAAAGACTAGCATAAAATAATGCGTATGTGTAGATTGATATATTTGAGTCCAAAAAACTCAATATTATCGTATAATGGATTGCCCAGGCCGGATAGGATAATAAGATATGTCTACAGACGATTGAGACATGAGTTTGGAAATATGTGGTAATAGGATATTCTCAATACTATTATTTGTATATAATGAAAGAAATAATGATTAGTCAATTAGCTAGTAGGCAGAGGCTACTGCTCTTACCATTATTTTACTTTACTTCTCTAAAGCCTTCAGTTTCGGCTCCCTTGAATCTTTCAAGCTCTGTTTTCTGTACATTGAGTGATACTTGATGACCATCAAAACCCTGAACAATATGTTTTGGTATCTTGTATCTTGTTCTTCCGCCTTCTGTGGACACCAATATAGAATTTTCATCCACTGCATCAACATTTCCTATTAAGTTTCCTTCACTTGATCTGACAGTTTTTTGAACTAGTGATTCCCAGTTTTCTACTGAATCTGCCATATTTTGTCTCATAAACTTGACTGTGGATAGCATATAAGAATTGTGAGCTCTAACCATGAAGGCCTGTAATGAATTGATTATCAAACAAAACTGTTGACTCTACAAATTTATAGGTAGTAGCACATTAGTCGAAGTGAACATGTATTTAATTCTATCATATGGTAAATTCTATCAAATCGAACAATATCTGATTTTGAAGTCAGCTATAGTCATATCGGAAAAGAGTGTCGTCTATTAACGTTATGAAATATATCATATTAAAGGAGTTTTCTGGATTGAGAGATCAAATCTATAGACTGAGTATATGGACAATAATAATAGAAGCCATATCTATCATGAGGCGCGCCAAATACTGTATAAATTAGGATTATTTAGAAGCGTCATGATCTTCTAGTTATTATCATCTCTTAATTGAGGCTAAATCGTGGCTTCTACAGATAACATTGGGGTATAATAACTAAACCAGATTAGTCTATTAGAGATTCCTAATTCGATAGGCCAATAGCGTCGCTGGAACCTTTCCGATACTGCCGTGGTGTAGTAAAGAAAAGAGAGGACAAAAGATAGCTGAGATTTATTAATTTTGTCTATGGATAGGGTTAGCTTAAAACTTTGTTAATATGCCCTGATCCTTCCAAATCGAGAAAAGCGATTCACCTATCCAGGTGATTTTGAGTCTAAATGTATAATTGTAATCTCCTATTTGATAGCAAGAAGGAGTTAACGAGTCATAAATACAAGATTCATGCACAATGATAAACCTGATAAAAGAAATTGGTCTAGTCACATACCTAGTAAAAGTGGTGAATTAATAGAAACTGATGAAGGGCTGGAATTGATAGACCTGATTGTAGTCTTCTACCAGTGTTTGGATTTACACTCACCACAGTGAGATATCTACACGACTATAAGAATAATTAATAAACTGAAGCATATTGTTAGGTAGTCAACATACTGTAGTCCAATGGTGGAGACAAAGTCTCAACCACTGCGGATATTGATGGACGCCATTTGATTTGGTTGTCTGGACCTAATATAACACGGCCGCTATGGCTATGCCAAAAAATTTACGGTACTTTTTATCACTTTGTAAACACACCAGATTTTTCTTCTTTGACTACTTCGAACCTTGTTCATTTAACATATTATGGAGGCCGACAATCTTACTTCAGTCGGAGCATTGGTCTTATCTACAATTAACGAAGACCCACCGTTCCAGGGGCAACTCCAGCTTCAATATAATCAGGCCCAGTTTTACCGATCAAAGATAATGTCTTATGTTTAATCTGATGCCATATCTAGTTCATCTATCTTTGGTGTCTTCGGTGTTCCCAATTTGTTGCCATCGTTGCCAAGATCCCTATATGAATCCAACTAAAATTCTTGTTGGATTCTAACTGTAACCTTACTCGTTCCAATCCTCTCCACTATCTTGATACTTCCCCATAGTATCGATAAGCCATTCAACGTCTTCCTTTTTCTTAGTCATCTTTGCGATCTTTAAACATTGCCTTATGTTTGGTGTACCCATTTTGTGCCATACTGCACTGGCAATTACAATAGCCAAGTCCACCTTTACGTTGTATCGTCTTCCTAAAACATGGACGGTTACTTCTTCGAAATCTTCGTATGTATACGGTTTAAGACTAAACACCATGAATCTTGTGAGTAATGGTTTCGATAATCTTGTTGTTGTGTTAGCGGTGGCAAATACCCATGTCTTCAGTTTAATGCTTCTAGTTTTATTTATCTTAGTTTCTACCATCTCACCCGTTTCCATCAGGCCAAGCAGGCTTGCCTGATCACTTGCAGACATTTTGTCGATTTCATCGACCATCAGATACTTTGGCTCTTTCATGAATAGCATATTGACTACTCCTGCTTTCGTACTACTACTTCCAATAGCAAAGTAGGCTTGCTTATCACCCAACTTATGCATCAGTGCTTCAAGGAAGATTGTCTTCGCACTAGCTGGTGCACCGACCAACAATACATGGATTGGCTCGTCTGACTTTAGAGCCATCCTGAATACCTTTTTTATATCATCATATCCTATAACTTCTTCGAATATCTTGTCTTTTTCTTGTCTCGTTCCAATATGCCAATTTCTATTAAGACCAACTAATTGACGGAGATTCATCGATCTTTCATACCTTCCTATCTCATGTGAGAGAGCGTATGTAATAAGGATACTGTCAAAATGAGTATCGCATTCAAGATTTGGACTTTGAGGCTATAAAGCACAACTGAATTGTAATGGGGGGCTCCCACTGATCATAATATCGAGATATTCCTGTTAGACATCTTACAATATCTTGTGTCCCACCCATTGTTCTGTTACTACATTCATAGCGCCATCGTCGATAATGACTCCAAAAAAGTTGTTCCTTTATTATCGCACGCTTTATTAATATGTAGTCAAATTCGCTATCCCTAACAAGTAAAGATAGAAGTAACAAAGGAAGACCCACTATGTGTATTTGTGTATGCAAAGTCTTCTAATAGCACAATCTTACGAATATCGTCTAGATATCAGACTGGAGTTTGTGCACGCAAAAAAGGTTAAAAAGCTGATCCTCGGGCAGGATATTGAACGCCGCGACCATGATAGTTCTCTACAGGACGCTGAACTATCACAGGACTCAGTCTAGCAAATAACTTAAATGCTGTGTTTATTAAAATAATGTCATGCCATGTATGAACGATAGCTCGAACCACTTAATGATGCTTGACGTAATTCGAAGGGGGATGAAGTCGGTAGGCAAGATAGCCAAGGTCACGAGGCTTGACAAGACCCTCATGGAGATGGTGGTAAACGGCCTCGTTTCGCAGCGCCTCGTGGTAATTGCAGAAAAGAAGGGCTTTTTTGGCAGCAAGAAGGAGAGAAACAATGACTGACCACAAGATCGGAACTCGTGAAGAGTGGCTTGCGGCCAGGCTGGAGCTGCTCAAGGCCGAGAAGGCGCTGACGCGGCATAACGACGAACTGGCGCAGTGGCGGCAGAACCTACCGTGGGTTCGAATCGATAAGGAGTACCGTTTCGAGACCGACGAGGGCACGGCATCCCTTGCCGATCTGTTCAGAGGACGCTCGCAGCTCCTTGTATATCACTTCATGTTTGGCCCTGAGTACACTGGCGGCTGCCCGGCATGCTCTGCGATCGCTGACGGCTTCAATGGCTTTGCCGTGCACCTTGAGCACCACGACGTCACGATGATTGCAGTCTCACGCGCCCCGATCGCCTCGCTTCAGGCCTACAAGCGCCGCATGGGCTGGACATTCATGTGGGCGTCGTCACTGGACAGCGACTTTAACTATGACTTCAACACGTCGTTCACAGAGGAGCAGCAGCGCTCCGGCAACCTGTACTATAACTATCACAAGGGCGGCATAACCTCAGGTTCGGAAGCCGATTCAGAGGGCCATCAAGACCGACGTCAAGATGATTTGGCGCTGACGCCAAAAGTGTTCGCTGCCATGACCGGTACCGATGTCCCTACTTACACCCGCGAGGCACCGGGCATGAGCGCGTTCGCGCTCTCCGACGGCGTCGTCTACCACACTTACTCAGCCTATGCGCGAGGCCTCGACGTGCTCTGGGGGATGTACCAGTGGCTCGACCGGGCACCCAAGGGGCGCAATGAGACCGAGTCGTGGTTGAGGCGGCGCGACGAGTACATGCGAGATTCTAGATAGCGGTTGTCATGTAAACAAATGATCTGAAAACTATGAAGCGCTACTGTATTTGCGTTGGCTGCGAGCATGAACGTGATTAGTTTGGAATTCCAATACTTGATTGTCATATGTGAGTAAAAATAACATGAGTAATAGTCTAGTGTCAATGAGGATCCAATCGTAGAAGCATTCCATGCATAAATTTATAGACAAGCGGATAATCCAGTCAATCCTTTAATATAACAAGTGGTTTAATAGGACAGTCATCTATTCATATCTACTAACACACTGCGAAAGAATCATGTGATAACTGTCAAATCCTTATTTCCAGCAATAGCACCCCTTGATATAGTATAATTTTAGTAGTAACGCTTTACTATCACTAGGAAAGTTTGCTGCTATTGGTTGAATTTAAGACCATTTATCCATACTCCAGTTTTTTTTGGCTATTTTAGGAAGTTGTTACGACCTCAAGGTGGGTATCAAATGACAACTATGACAAACTAAACATATAAAAAATAATCCATCTATTTTTTGACTATTTTTGCATACAAGTCCAAATATGAGGATAAATATTTTTTCATTTATTTTATTGCTTCCTATCTGATTACTCATAATTTCGACAATAAATTGAGCCATGTAAAACTCGAGCAATTTTTTCCTAATTTAGATATTCACTGAACAATGAATTAATATTATATAGTCTATTTTTAATATCTAATACGATATATTCATAATATCTACGCATCCATTCCAAATGTTAATTCTTAATAAGAGCATTATTTTTGTCATCACAATGACAAATAAGATTTAATTAGTATGAACCACTTTTGTGTCTGTTGTGTCAAAAACTATTCTAACTATTCTAACTCTGATAGGAGTGTCTCTAATTATTTCAATTATTTATCTTTGTGAACAAAAAAATTTGATGGCCATTCCAGAAATTATTACTCACAATATAAAATCTAACAATAGTACCATTAATCTATTATCGAATCAACAAAATATAAAAATTTTAGACACTGAAGAAACCTTGCAAATGAAGAAGGATAATAAGAACCAGTCCTCCATTACAAATCAAGTAGACTTCAAAAAAGGGAATACCATTATTGGTAATAACTACGATAATGACTCTTTCAGAAAATTTCAACATGAGTTTTGCGGTCTTAATGCAGAAGCTAATTATAATATTTATGTAACTGAATATGTTCTTCCGCAGGCTTGTGAAATGCCTCTAGGAATTGCTTTCGATTATGATGCAAAAAAGGTCTGGTATGCATCGACCAAAAATGGTGTGTTAGGGAGCTATAATATTAAAGAAAAGAGATTCGATCAAGAGCACATCATCCCAGAATGGAGCCCGCGTGAAGATTCTCATAGCTTTTCTCAAATATGGGACATGAAAGTTAATGGAAAAACTGGAGATGTTTGGTTTACTGACGAGAAAGGAAATGCAATTTGGCGATTTATTAAGTCATCACAAAATTTCGAAATATACAAGATCCCTGGTAGCTCACAGTATTTCGGTACAACATATCCAATTTCTATGGAATTTACTTCTGATGATATTGATAATAACAACGATATTATCTTCTTTGTAGGCACATATTCAGAGTCACTTTGGTATGCCAACATTGCTAAACTGAAGAATGGAACGTCAGAAGGAATTTCTCAAATTGCTCTTCCTGTTGCGAATGATTTTAAAGGAATCGATCCTATTTATGTTACAGTTGGCTCGCTCGCATATGATAGTAAAAGGCATGACATTTGGATCTCTGTAATGGCATATTCTAAGAAAGGTTACTTAATAAGGTATAATTTAGATACGAGAGCTTTCAACGAGTTCGAGTTACCTAAAGAACTGAGCTCACCGTTAGGAATGACTGTAGACCCAGATTCTGGAGATCTATGGGTTACAAATGCAGGCACAAGCATATTTTATAGATTCAAATCACATGGACTTAACGATGATAACAATAATATTAGCATTGTAAAATTTGCTACTTCACATGCCTCTTCTAGGATCTTTAGTGGCATTAATGGTATATCCAGTTCAAAAGATAATAGTGATAATATTGCTAATATCTCTAAACATGCTTATACTCTTCCATACTGGATTAAAAAGTCTGGTAGGTCTTTGTGGTTTAACGAATGGGAAGGAAACAAGATCGCCAGATTTGATCCTTCGCGTGGAACGCTAGTAGAGTATTGGATTCCATCACAAAACATATTGTGGGGCATATGTTCTTCGTTTGATAATACAGTAAGTTCTAGCGCCATTAATAGTAACAATAATACTCGACGAACATGTGGTATTGCCAATGTTTTGCAGTTTTCTACTGACAATAGTTATAGTGATAGCAACGGCAATAATAATAATAATAATAACGAAAAAGCTATGCAGGTCTGGTTTACAGAGTGGTCAGAAAATAAGATTGGTAAAATGGATGTTTCTGATAGACATCTGCCATTTTCTGTAGGAGTTTCTTCTTCAAAGTCAGATATGAAAGAGTTAACAGTTAAAAGAGGAGAAAGTGAGAAGATCAATATTAAAATTAAAACAACAGGATCGCAGTCTTCATTTTATCCTAAAAATGAAATTGATAATAATCTTATCCATATGATCGTATCTGGGACTTTCACATCAACTGGAGATCTTGGGAATTCACAGGCATATTTTAGCAAGAATTCATTTACAATTGATACCTCAAAGAAGAATGTAGAGAAAATCAGATTAATTTTTACTCCTTCAGCAGATTTAAAACCAGGAAAATATACGTTGATGGTAGGTGCAGAGAATAACGCTGTATCTTTGTTAAAAGCAATCCAGCTAAATATTACATAAAAGGAAATGCCTATTGTTTATGATTTTTATTCTTTGTGACTTGAAAACATTATCCAGAACTTTACCAAGAATTCCTAAATGATTTGAATCGATGGTGATCTGATTGTTGGAGTCAGTTCTTGTCATATTCATCTCATTTCTTGCTGTATCTCTACTGCTTTGACCTATTCTTTATTACAAGCTGAAAAAGTAAAATAAAATAAATATATTTTAGAGATTTATCCAGGGAATCCCTTCATCCCTACTTACCTTCATCCTTACTTAAATACAGGCGCAACAATTAGTTGACAGATAGTCTGGCATATAATGGGCCTTCACTCATATTACCCGGTATATAGAAATTACAATATTAAATCGTGCATATTTGCAATTAATTGCATTCACAAAATTTGCTGTTTATTCTCTTCCTATGAAGAAGTGGCCCTGTTAACTTAGAGATATTTCCACCTCCTTGGCTTGTCAAATTTAGTACTAGATTTTATATCGCCATTCTACATAAATATGAACAGAATGAGCCATTTGTGGACGTGTCTAAGGTTGCATAATCCAGCTCTCATACATGGATAATAATCATCAAATGCTTTGGGTTCTACCCTTAGATATTCTACAGTTCTTTCAACTATACTCTTCTCATATGGCGAATGTAATCTATGCTCTAGTCTCAATGATATACATGATTCCGGATACCATATTCCACCATCTGAATATACAGTATGGTTTGCCATAAATCTTGATCAACGTTTGCAAGGATGCTTCAGCTACAATCATATTCCTATGTCTTAAGATGTAAACTCCAAGAATTTGTCTGTGCATTGGTTCTACAACAGCAACTCATAACCAAGCCTAGTCAGAACCGATCTGCATCATGGTTCCATCGATAGAAAAGCTGCTACTCTTTTATAACAGTATAAACGTCTGGGATTGAATCTCTGAACCCATTTCCATATAGCAGCATGACTCCTTCCGCTCTCTCTTTTAAGTAGTTGGATTGCCTTAGATGTGTTTCTGAAACTTACTTAGGCCTAGAAGATATAATTATAATAACGCAAGCAATATTGTCTCTATGGATGTTCTCT
>Ga0308175_100002803_pt1 | contig 11956 bp, 11 predicted proteins | sample PhyCR1_3_FD_203893 | JGI IMG/M metagenome (GOLD analysis project Ga0308175, IMG submission 203893) | Soil microbial communities from UC Gill Tract Community Farm, Albany, California, United States - DLSLS.C.R1 | ecosystem: Environmental > Terrestrial > Soil > Agricultural land | place: USA... | reverse complement strand
CTGGGTGCTGTTCTTCAGGACGCCCAGGACGTGCCCGTGGTCGTGCGGCTGCACGACCTGGGTCTCGGCGCCGCCACCCATCTTCTTCCGCCCGCCGATGGTGGCGGTCAGCTCCAGCGTGCGGTCCTCCTGCCGCTTGAGCTCCAGCTCCAGGGCGGCCCGTTCCGGGCTGCCCGGCGCGTAGGTGAGGTTGGGCTCGTTGACCGGAGCCGGGGGGTGGGTGATGGCGTCCATGCGGCTGATCGTGTCACGCGCCCGCGGCGGAGCCCAAGTCCGTGGTAGAGATCTGGTTCAGACCTGGTCGGTCTGCCCCAGCAGGTCGCCGATCTCCTGCGTGGCCCACCACGCGAGCTCGTGATCCAGGCACCGCTCGGTCAGCTCCTCGGCCCCGTCGCCGCCCTCGAGCAGGGCGTCCCGGGCGGCCGTGACGGCGTCCTCGGCGTCCTCGGTGTCGGCCAGCACGGCGGCCACGTGCCGCATCGGCACCACGTCGTCGACCTGGACGACGGTCGGGTCGTCGGGGTCGGCCGGCCGCGAGGACTCCACGTCGACGGCCACCACCACCCGGCGCGGGGTGTCGTCCTCGTGGAGCAGCGCCAGCGACGACTGCGCGGCGGCCGTCGACGCGGCGTACTCCCACTCCTCGTCGCCGCCGTCGGCGTAGGCCTCGCGGAGCGCCGGCGTCACGGCGTGCGCGGCGAACGGCGCGGGGCCGATGCCGTCGGAGGTGACGATGCTGCGCAGACGACCCAGCGTGCTGGGGACGTAGACACGGGTGCTCATGGGCTCACCGGCTTCTTCGTGGTCTTGCGGCCGCGCGGTGCGCGCTGTCGGCTCGGCGAGATGCTGTCGACGAGCTCCTCCAGGGACTCTGTCACGCACTGCCCGAGCACCTCGAGGTCGGGCAGCGCGTCCCGGTCGCCGTTGAGCCCGAAGAACACCCCGCCGTCGTACGACGTGACGCCGATCGACAGCGCGTGCCCCGGCAGCAGGGGCTGCACCGGGTAGGACTCGGTCATCTGGGCGCCGGCGGCGTACAGCGGGAACTGCGGCCCGGGCACGTTGGTGATGACCAGGTGGAACGGCCGCCGCGACTGCAGCGCCGCCAGCCGCGACCCCAGGGCGTGGAACGTTGTCGGCGCGAAGCCGGCCACGCCCGCGAGCCGGTCCGCCGCGACCGCGTGCCCGGTCTCCTTGTGCGCCTTGAGCGCGTAGGACACCTGGTGCAGGCGTACGACGGGCGACGACTCGCCGATCGGCAGGCTGAGCAGGTGTCCCGCGACCTGGCTGCCCAGCGAGGTCGGCTCGAGGTCGCTGTCGATCACGCTCATCGGCACCATCGCGCGCAGCGTGCGGCTGCCGTGCACCGACTCGGCGCGGGTCATCAGCCAGTTGCGCATCGCGCCGGTGATCGTGGCGAGGATGACGTCGTTGACGGTGCCGCCGTGGAAGCGCCGCACCGCCCGGTAGTCGTCGAGCGAGGTCTTCACGGTCACGAACCGGCGCTGCTGGGACAGCTTCGCGTTCACCGGCGACTCCGGTGTCGGGCGCCGGTTGGACAGCGCGCCGGCGACCTCGGCGACCCGGCCGCCCACCGCGCCGGCGGTGCGCGCGACGCTGCCGGCGTTGCCGGCGAGCACGCCGAGCGCCCGGCGGGGGTGCCGCACCGACTCGCGGACCGCGTCGACGACCAGCGTGGACGGCGCCGGCACCCTGGCCGGGTGCCAGTCGACGTGCACCGAGCCCTTGGGCTCCGGCTCGACGTCGAGGATCACCTGGCCGAGGTCGATGGTGGCCACGCCGTCGACGAGGATCTGGTGCGACTTGGACAGGATCGCGAAGCGGCCGCCCTCGACGCCCTCGATGAAGTACATCTCCCACAGTGGCCGGCTGCGGTCGAGCTGCCGGGACATGATCCGCGCGGTGAGGTCCCGCAGCTGCTCGATGGACCCGGGACGCGGCAGCGCCGAGCGCCGCACGTGGTAGGTCAGGTCGAAGTCCTCGTCGTCGGTCCACACCGGGTTGGCCAGCCGGCCCGGGACCGAGCGGAGCCGTTGCCGGTAGCGCGGCACGTACGCGATCCGGTCGCCGATGAGCGCGACCAGCCGGTCGTAGTCGAAACCGCCGGACGGAGGCTCGAAGATCTCGAGCGTCGCGTTGTGCCGGGGCGTCGTCGCGGACTCGGTGACCAGGAAGGCCATGTCGTCCGGACGGAGCCGCTCGCTCATCGTGACCCCTCTCAGGACTCGTTCAGCGGATCATGCGATTCTGACAGAACACCTGTTTCGGACGGCCGCAGGCCTTGATCGTCTGAGGAGTTCGCATGGTCTTCGCGCACGGCATCGGTGGTGCGAAGGACCTGCCCGTCCCGGCCGAGTACGCCATGGCCGGCGCCGGCGCGGCACTGGCCGTCTCGTTCATCGTGCTGGCACTCGCCTGGCGCACGCCGCGGTTCGACGCCGCCACGCACGGCCGTCCGGCCCCGGCCTGGCTGGCCGCGCTGGTGGACAGCGCCGGTTTCGCGCTCGCGCTGCGGGTGCTCGGCCTGGTGTTCTCCGGGTACGTCGTCTGGGCCGCCGTGGCCGGGCCGGACCTGCTGGTGAACCCCACGTTCGGCGTGGTCTACGTGCTGCTGTGGGTCGGCCTGGTCCCGATGTCGCTGCTGTTCGGGCCGTTCTACCGGGCCGTCAGCCCGGTGCGCACGATCCACCTCGCCTTCACCCGGCTCACCGGCGGCCGTCCCGACCAGGGCATCGCCACCCTCCCGCGCTGGGTGGGTCTGTGGCCGGCCGCGCTCGGCCTGCTCGCGTTCGTGTGGCTGGAGCTCGTGTACCCCGGCTCGACGTACCTCTCGCCGGTGCGGCTGTGGTTCGCGGGCTACCTCGCGATCACCATCGTGGGCGCCGCGGTGTTCGGCAGCGAGTGGCTGGAGAAGGCGGACCCGTTCGAGGTGTACTCCACGCTGGTCGGCCACCTGTCGGTGTTCGGGCGCACCGCGGACGGGACGCTGGTGCTGCGCAGCCCGCTCGGCAACCTCGACGGGGTGCCGGCGGACCGGGGGCTGGTCGGCGTGGTCGCGGTGCTGTTCGGCAGCACGGCCTTCGACAGCTTCAAGGACTCCAACGAGTGGCTGAGGTTCACCCAGGCCTCCGGCCTGTCCTCGACGTGGCTGAACTTCGCGGCCCTGCTGGTGTTCTGCACGGTGGTCGGCGTGACCTTCGCGGCCGCGACCATGTCGACCGGCGTGCACGAGGGACTGGGCCGTCGTACGCTCCCGGACCGGTTCGCGCACTCGGTGGTGCCGATCGTCGTCGGCTACGTCGTGGCCCACTACCTGAGCTACTTCGTCGAGGTCGGCCAGCAGACGGTCGTGCAGCTCTCGGACCCGCTCGGCAAGGGCTGGAATTTGCTCGGCACCGCGGACTGGAAGGTGTCGTACTGGATCTCGACGCACCCGACGTTCCTCGCGGTCGTCAAGGTGCTGGCGGTGGTGACCGGGCACGTGCTCGGGGTGGTCGCGGCGCACGACCGGGCGGTCAAGCTGCTCCCGAAGCGGCACCAGCTCACCGGCCAGCTGCCACTGCTGTTCGTGATGGTGTTCTACACGGTCACCGGGCTCTACCTGCTCTTCGGCGCCTGAGCCCGCGCCCCGTCGCCGGCGCCGGGTCGCCCGCCACGGCCCGGGCCACCGCCGCGAGCGCGGTGCGCAGCTCGGAGTCACCGGTCTCCGCCAGGCTCTGACCGGCCATCAGCGCCCGGTCGGCGGCCGGCCGGTCGTCGGGCAGGAAGTGCACGTCCAGCGGGGTCACGAAGCCCTCGACCATGCCGCGGATCTCCCGGTCGCTCCAGCCCAGCGACGACCGGGTGCGGTTGACCACCACCCGGGGCCGCACCCCGGGCACCAGGTCGCGCAGCTCGACCAGGCCGCGCGCCAGCCGGGCCAGGCCCACCGGGTCGGCCGCACCGACCACCAGGAGCTCGTCGGCGGAGCGTACGGCGGCCAGGGTGGTCTGGTTGCGCTGCGGGGCGGCCCCGCCGAACGGGTCGGAGGCGTCGGCCTCGAGGCTGAACCCGGTGTCGAGGACGACGTGCCCGGCCAGGTGGCGCGCCCGGTCGAGGAGGTCGTCGAACGCGGCCGGACGGACCTCCTGCCAGCGGTCCGCGCGCGGCAGCCCGGTCAGCACCCGGAGCCGATCGCCGACCTGACGCGCGTAGGCGCCGAGGCGGTCGGCGTCCAGCAGCCCGGAGTTGGCCGAGCGCGCGGCGGCGAGCAGCCCGGAGACCTCGTCGAGCACCCCGAGGTGCTGGGCGACCGCGCCGCCGTACGGGTCCACGTCGAGGAGGAACGTCTCGTGACCCGCGCGGGCCAGCTCGGTGGCGACCCCGACCGCGACCGTGGTCCGGCCGGGAGCACCGGCGGGACCCCAGACGGCCAGCAGCCGGCCGCGGGGTGCGGCGTCGCCGGCGCCGACGTCGTCGCTCTTTGCTCGCTGCTCGACACCCCGCTGGTCACCGTCCTCGACCCCGGCCTCGAGCACGGCGTCGGCGAGGTCGTCGAGCTCGGTCGCCGCGAGCACCCGGGAGACCCCGAGCCGGAGCAGCCGGTCGGTCTCGCCGCCGAGGAGGTCGTCGGGTCCGCCGACCGCCACGACACCCACGCCGTCGCGGCGCAGCGCCGCGACGCTGTCGGCGTCGAGGCCCGGCAGGTCCACGGCCAGCACGGCCGCCCCGGCGAGGCCGGTGGAGGCACTGGCCAGCAGGTCGGTCAGGTCGACGCAGCGCTTGGCCAGCACCAGCGCCGGACCGCCGCGTTCGAGCCGGTCGAGGACCTCGGCCTCCCAGCCGCCGCCGGCCGCGGCCACGAGGACGGCGACCCGGGCGGCGGGGTGGTGGCCCGTCATCGCCGCGCGGTCAGCAGGACCGTGCCGCCGGCCAGCGCCGCCAGCGACGTCGGCAGCCGCGACTGCTGGTCCCGGCCGACGCCGACGATGACCTGCCGGGTGGCCGTCGGCCCGAGCGAGGACCCGGTCCGCGGCACCGAGAGCACGGCGACGTCGTCGAAGACGAGCTCGGAGCGCGGGGCGCCCGCTGCGCCGCTCGGCGCGGACGCGTCGGTCGCGCGGTCCGGGGTCACCCACACGTCGACCACCGCGCCGACCCGCAGGGTGCTGGGGACCGCCTCGCTGTCCACCGACAGCGGGACCTCGGTCAGCGAGCCGGCCCCGGCGGTGCCGAGCGCGCCGCGGGGCACGAGCTCGCCGGCGCCGACGGGCCGCGCGAGGGTCGCGCCGGCCGGCGGCGGGCTGTCAGCGGAGAGGTAGGCGTCCGCGCCCCGCTGGTCGGCGAACCGCAGGTCCCGGCGGACCAGGTCGGCGGTCCTCAGGGTCTCCCCCGCGTTCAAGGCCCGGCGGGTGGCCCACACGCCCACGGTGGCGTCGGAGCCGCCCAGCAGCGTCGCCCCGAGCAGCGCGCACACCGCGACGATGACGACACCCACGACCAGCCGCGGGTCCCGCCACCGGGACCGCGTCGCGCGCGTCGCGGCGGGTGAGGCCGGCACCGAGCCGGGCGGACGTGCGTCGATGTCGGGTCGCCGTACTGACATGCGCCCATCATGCTCGGTTCGTCCCGTTCCGGCACCTGCTCGTCCACAGCCAAACGCGGGTCGGCGAGGCGAAACGCCGGCAAACGCTGGCATAGTGGCGCCATGTCCAGCACGCAGGGCGACCCGGGCCGTCGGTTCCTCACGCTCGCCGACGTGGCGGAGATCCTGGCCACCTCGGTGGCGCAGGTGCGGGCGCTCGTGCAGTCCGGCGAGCTGCGCTACATCCAGATCGGCGGGCGCCAGCAGTACCGCATCGAGGCGGTCGAGCTGGAGAAGTACATCGCGCGGATGTACGCCGAGTCCGACGCGAAGAAGGACCGTCGCCCGGCGCAGGCCCCCAGGGAGTGACCGGCCACCACTCGGACCTCAGCCGGACGACAGCGCGGCGACCGCCGTGAACGGCACGACCTCGACCACGCCGTCAGCCGACCGCACCTCCACGAAGTCCCGCCCGACCCGGCCGAGGACCGCGCGGGTCACCTGACCGTCCGGACCGTGCAGCACGGTCTCCCACCGAGCCTCCGCGAGCCCGCGCAGCGCCGAGGCGAGACCGAGCCGGGTGGTCAGCGGTCGGGCGGCGGCGTCGACCGCGCCGTCCGAGAGCCCGCGGGCGCGCCGTACGGCGGCGAGGACCACGACCCAGGTGCGGCCGCCGGCGTCGAGCACCAGCCAGCCGTCGCCGGTCCGCCGCAGCACCCCGTCGAGACCGCCGACGCCCCGGACGTCGAGCCACACCCGCGCACCCACCGACGCGGCGAGCCGCGCCGCGAGGTCGACCTCGGCGTACTCGGCGCGGCTCTGCTCGCTCACCAGCGCGTCCCGCTCGGCCAGCGCCAGACCGTCCGCCTGCTGCTCGAGGTCGTCGAACAGGTCGAGGAGCCGCTCTTCCCAGCGCATGCCCGCACGCTGGCCGCTCGACGGCGCCGTGTCAACCGACTGTGGACGAACGGTTGACGTCGCGCTCAAGTTGGTCCTGAATGGATCAAACGACATCAAACGACAAGGTTCGATCGTGCGTGATCTCGGGTCCCTCCTGCTGCGCGGCGCTCTGGCGGTCACGCTCTGCGTCGCCGGGACGGCCGGCACGTGGATGCTGGCCGGGGGCCCGTTCCTGCGGGTGGTGCGGCCACTGCTCGAGAACGGCCCGGCGACGCTGCGGGACCTGCCATTCGACCGGGCGCTGACCGGACTGTGTGCCGCGGCCCTGCTCGGCTGCACGGTCTGGCTGCTGGGCACGGCCGCGCTGGTCGTCCTGGCCCGGATGGCCGCGGCGTTCGCACCGGGCAGCCCGCTGGTCGCCGGGTGCGCCCGCGTGGCGGAGCGCGCCTGTCCGGCGCTGGCCCGCGGGGCGGTGGTGACCGTGCTCGGCCTCACCGCGGGGACGGCAGTCACCGGCACCGCCGTCGCGCACACCGGGCACGTCGCCCCGGCCTCCTCCTCGTCCGGACCGGCACCGGCGGGGCTGCCGCTCGCGGGTCTGCCGCTGCCGGACCGCGCGGTCGGGGCCGGGCCCGCCACCGCCGTTCCGCGCGCCGCGGTCGTCTCGCGCCCCCGGGAGGTGGTGGTCCGTCCCGGCGACTCGCTGTGGTCGATCGCCGCCGACCTGCTCGGCCCCGGCGCCGACGACGCCGAGGTCACCGCGGCCTGGCACCGGCTGCATGCCGCGAACCGCGCCCGGGTCGGCGACCCGGACCTGATCCGTCCCGGGCAGCGCCTGCTGGTCCCGGAGCCCGACGCACGACCCCGAGGAGAGGAACACCCACGATGACGACCGACCGCACCCCGTCCGCACCCGTCGTGGCGCGCCGCCCACCAGCCCCGTCCGGCGACCTGGCGACCGTGACCCGCCTGCTGGTCGGCGGCGACGAGCGCGAGGTGGTCCCGGTGGCCGCGGTCGACGGCAGCCTGGCCCTGGACCTCGCCCGCCCGTCCGCCCCGCCGGCCGCCCCGGACCTGCGCCTGCTCGACGGCGGGGACTCGCCGGAGCACCGCGAGGTGCAGGCGTGGGCGGCCCGGTTCGCCCAGGCCACCGTCGAGGTGCTCGGCGGTGACCGGCCGGTGAGCCAGCTGCTCCGGTGGACGACCGCGCGGGTGTACCAGGACCTCGACCGACGGGTGCGCATCCTCGGCCGCACCGCGCCGGCGCTCCAGCGTCGCCGGACGATCCGGCCGCAGGTCCGCAGCGTGCACGTCTTCCAGCCCCAGGCCGGCACCGCCGAGGTGAGCGTGCACGTGCGGCACGGGCACCGGTCCCGCGCGATCGCGGCCCGTCTCGAGCGGCGCAAGGGCCGCTGGACCTGCGTGGCCCTCCAGCTCGGCTGACCCCCTCGCCGCCGAGTTGTCAGGCGCTCACGTCGTCCCGGCGACGTCAGCGCCTGACAACACGGTGAGCTCCACCGCCGGGGAGATCCGGTAGGGCTGGCTCTCCACGACGCCGCCGAGGATCCGCCGCAGCCGGGACACCTCGGCCCGCACCGCCACGACGTGCGCGGTGTCGCCGTACATCGCCTGGCTCAGCGCGGCCGCCGTCATCCCGGCCCGGCCGGCCGCGTGCAGGAGGCGGACGATCTCGGCGTGCCGCGAGGTCAGCGCGCTGCGCCACGGCCGCTCCCCCGCCACCGCAACCGCCGGCGGGCCGGTCAGGTCGAGGGTCATCACGATCCGGGTCTCCGGCCCCGTCGGGCGCACCAGCCAGCCGTCCGCGATCGGCACGGGCAGGCACAGCCCGAGGCCGGGGACGGTGAGCGGCCGCTCCGGGCGGGGTACGGCGATCCGGGCCTGCGCCGCGACCCCGGAGATGTGCGCCACCCAGCCGTGGTCGTCGACCAGCAGCATCGGTCCCTCCACAGACGCGAGCAGCGGCGCGGCCGCCTGCCGGAGCCGCTCGAGCCGCAGCTCGTGGTGCCGCCACAGCTGGGACTCCGCGAGCCGGACCGCCGTCTCGACCAGCGCGACGACCGCCGGGTGCAAGGTCATCGCCGGGCCGCTGACGTCGACGATGCCGAGCAGCGCGCCGGTGCGCGGGTCGTGCAGCGGGGCCGCGGTGCAGTACCACGGGTGCTGGTCGGCCTCGAAGTGCTCGGCGGAGAACAGCTGCACGGGGCTCGCCTCGGCCAGCGCCGTGCCGATCGCGTTCGTGCCGACCAGGTCCTCGGTCCACTCCGCGCCCTCCTCGAAGCCGAGCCCGTCGGCCCGGCCGCGGACCCGGGCTGCGCCCTCGCGCCACAGGATGATCCCGTCGGCGTCGGTCACCACCATGAGGAACTGCGAGGCGTCCGCGACCGAGGAGATGATCTGCCGCAGCTCGTCGACGACCAGCGAGATCGGCGACGCGCGCCTCCGGGCGAGCACCTGGTCCATCGGCAACGGGTCCCGCGGGTTGCGGGCGTCCGGGTCGAGGCCGGCGCGCAGGACCCGGGTCCAGGACCGGGCGACCAGGGGGCGCGGCCTGAGCACCGACGGGCCGCCGCCGATCACCGCGTCGTGCATCCGGACCAGCTCACGTGCGTAGCTCGGCAGGTCCGTGCCGGGCCGGATCGCGCTGAAGTCGCCCACGCTCGCAGCCTAGGTCGGGTCCCGGCCCCGGACACCCTCCGAACGACCGGGACTGCAACGTCCTGCAACCCTTGTCCGCGGCTGCCGCCGGGTGTGCTGTGGGTCACACGCCGATCCGGCAACTCAACGATTGGACTGCGCCTCATGACCCAGACCCTCGACGCGCCCGCCGCCAGCAGCCCGGCCCAGGACCGGGTGGACGCCTGGCTGCGGGACTTCGAGTCCGCGCTCACCGCCCGCGACGTCGACCGCGCGGCCGGGATGTTCGCGGCCACCAGCTTCTGGCGCGACCTGGTCGCGTTCACCTGGAACCTCAAGACGGTCGAGAACCCCGACGGGGTCGCCGATCTGCTGCGCGAGACCCTCGACCGGACCGACCCCAGCGGGTTCCGCACGGCGGAGCCGCCGGAGGAGGCCGACGGGGTCACCACCGCGTGGATCGAGTTCGAGACCCGAGTGGGCCGCGGCCGCGGGCTGCTGCGGCTCGACGCCGACGACAAGGCGTGGACCCTGCTCACCACGCTCTACGAGCTCAAGGGGCACGAGGAGCCCAAGGGCGCCGCACGCCCGAAGGGCGCGGAGCACGGCGCCAACCGCGACCGGGAGACCTGGGCCGAGCGCCTCGAGCGGGAGGCGGCAGAGCTCGGCTACGCGACCCAGCCCTACGTGCTCGTCGTGGGCGGCGGGCAGGGCGGCATCGCCCTCGGCGCCCGGCTGCGCCAGCTCGGGGTGCCGACGATCATCGTGGACAAGCGGGGACGACCGGGCGACCAGTGGCGCAGCCGGTACAAGTCGCTGTGCCTGCACGACCCGGTCTGGTACGACCACCTGCCCTACATCAAGTTCCCCGACAACTGGCCGGTGTTCTCCCCCAAGGACAAGATCGCCGACTGGCTCGAGTCCTACACCAAGGTGATGGAGCTCAACTACTGGTCGAACACGGAGGCCAAGTCCGCGTCGTACGACGAGAAGACCGGTGAGTGGACCGTCGTGGTGGAGCGCGAGGGCCAGCCGGTCGTGCTCAGGCCGAAGCAGCTGGTGCTCGCGACCGGGATGAGCGGCAAGCCGAACATCCCGCAGATCGAGGGCATGGACACGTTCCGGGGCGACCAGCACCACTCCTCGGCGCACCCCGGTCCGGACGCGTACGCCGGCAAGAGGGTCGTGGTGATCGGGTCCAACAACTCGGCGTTCGACATCTGCGGGGCGCTGTGGGAGAAGGGCGCCGACGTGACGATGGTGCAGCGTACGTCGACCCACATCGTCCGCTCGGACACGCTGATGGACATCGGGCTCGGCGCGCTGTACAGCGAGGAGGCCGTCGCCGCCGGCGTCACGACCGAGAAGGCCGACCTGATCTTCGCGTCGCTGCCGTACCGGATCATGCACGAGTTCCAGATCCCGCTCTACGACCAGATGCGCGAGCGCGACCAGGAGTTCTACGACCGGCTGGAGAAGGCCGGCTTCCTGCACGACTGGGGCGACGACGGGTCGGGGCTGTTCATGAAGTACCTGCGCCGCGGCTCGGGCTACTACATCGACGTGGGCGCCGCCGACCTGGTGGCCAACGGCGACGTGAAGCTCGCGCACGGCCAGGTCACCCGGCTCACCGAGGACTCGGTGGTGCTCGAGGACGGCACGGAGCTGCCGGCGGACCTGGTCGTCTACGCCACCGGCTACGGCTCGATGAACGGCTGGGCCGCGGACCTGATCAGCCAGGAGGTCGCGGACAAGGTCGGCAAGGTGTGGGGCCTCGGCTCCGACACCACCAAGGACCCGGGCCCGTGGGAGGGCGAGCAGCGCAACATGTGGAAGCCGACCCAGCAGGAGGCGCTGTGGTTCCACGGCGGGAACCTGCACCAGTCCCGCCACTACTCGCTCTACCTCGCGCTCCAGCTCAAGGCCCGCGCCGAGGGCATCGACACCCCGGTCTACGGGCGGCAGGAGGTGCACCACACCTCCTGACCGCCGACTTGTCAGGCGCTGACGTCGCTATGGCGACGTCACCGCCTGACAACTCGGCGGGTCAGTCAGGACAGTCGGGTGACCTGGACGTCGACGGCCATCGACGAGGTGCTGCCGCCGGAGAAGATGCCGGTGAGCGGGGGTACGTCGGAGTAGTCCCGGCCGCGGGCGACCACGACGTGCCGGTCCCCCGGCTCCAGGTCGTTGGTCGGGTCGAAGCCCAGCCAGCGGCCGTCCCACCACTCGATCCAGGCGTGCGACTCGCCCACGACGGTGTCGCCGACGACCGGCTCCCGGCGCGGGTGCAGGTAGCCCGACACGTAGCGCGCCGGCACCCGGGCCGCGCGCAGCACCCCGATCGCGACGTGCGCCATGTCCTGGCAGACCCCGGCCCGCGCGGCCCACGCGTCGGAGGCGTGGCCGTGCACCTTCGTGGACCCGACCTCGTACCTCATCTCGTCGTGGACCAGCGAGCACACCCGGCTGGCGAAGTCGCTGGGCCCCTCGGCGTCGGCCGCGAGCCTGTCGGCCATCGCGGTGAGCTCCTCGTCGGGACGCACCCGGTCGTCGACCACGAGCGTCTCGCAGTAGCGGTCCTGCACCGCCGGCGAGTGCACCTCGTCCCAGCCCAGGCCGCCCGGCTGCTGCAGCGGCCGGGTGACCTGCACGGTGGACGTCGCGGTGACGGTCAGCTCGCTGTGCTGGTCGAGCACCTCGAACGCGGTGACCTCGGTGCCCCAGTAGTCCCGGTAGGAGTGGCTCCACGGGGTCGGCGCGACGTCCAGCCGGGTGTGCACCACGACCTGCAGCTCCATCACGAGCGTGACCCTA
>Ga0308175_100002802_pt1 | contig 11959 bp, 11 predicted proteins | sample PhyCR1_3_FD_203893 | JGI IMG/M metagenome (GOLD analysis project Ga0308175, IMG submission 203893) | Soil microbial communities from UC Gill Tract Community Farm, Albany, California, United States - DLSLS.C.R1 | ecosystem: Environmental > Terrestrial > Soil > Agricultural land | place: USA... | reverse complement strand
CTTTTTGGCATGTTGAACTTTTAATTTATGCGTAATCGATGAACCATACCGCCGTCTTACTCCTGGCCCTCGGCGGGCCGGACAGCGTGGCGAATGTCGAACCGTATCTCTTGGACGTGAGAGGCGGGCGGCCGACGCCTGTCGAACTGATCGAAGAGATACGAGAACGCTATCGGCTCACGGGCGGTCAATCACCGGTCCTCGCGATCATGCGCGAAGTCGCGCCCCTGCTTGAGCGCAGATTGAATTCTCATGGACCGGAGAGGCACCGTGTCTCAATCGGGATGCGGCATTGGCATCCGTACATTAAAGATGCCTATGCTGAACTCATGGCCGATCGACCGGCTCGGCTGATCTGCGTCTGCATGGCGCCGCAATATTCAACGTTGAGTATCGGCGCGTACGTCAAAAAAGTTGAAGAAGCGAGAGCGGCACTCGGAGGAGTGTTTCCCATCAGCTATGTGGAAAGCTGGTATCGTCATCCGGGATTGATTCATGCCATCGTAAACAATATTCAGCGCGCCTTGGAGAAGTTTCCCACAGACATCCGATCGACGGTCCCTCTTATTTTTACGGCGCATAGTTTGCCCGAACGGATCCTTCAGATGAACGATCCCTATCCAGACCAGGTGCATGGAACGATGCAGGCGGTGTGTGCGAACTTGGGACGCGTCAATGCACTATTCGCCTATCAAAGCCAGGGGCGTTCCGGTGAGAAATGGCTGGGTCCGTCTGTCGAATCGACGATCGAGGCGCTTCACCGCGAGGGACATCGGCACGTCCTCATCGCGCCGATCGGATTTCTCTCGGACCATCTCGAAGTGCTGTACGATGTCGATATCGAGTTTCGACGGCTGGCGGAGTCCAAAGGGATGCAGCTTGAGCGTATCGCCATGCTGAATGCCGGCCCGGCCCTCATTACGACCCTCGCTTCACTGCTTGAGGAGCATCAGGCTTCTCTCGTCGGATAATTGTTTCTTCATGGCGGTCTCCTCGAAACATGTCGTGATCGTCGGTGGCGGGATTACCGGGCTGGCAGCCGTGCATGCCTTGCAGTCGCGAGCCGCCTCATTAGGCGTGCCGCTGACCTGTACGTTGATCGAAGCTGAAGACCGCTGCGGCGGAAAAATTCTCACGCATCGAGTCGATGATTTCGTCATCGAGGCCGGCCCCGATTCGTTCCTGTCCCAGAAGCCGTCGGCGTTGACTCTCTGCCGCGAACTGGGACTTGCCGATCAACTGATCAATACCAACGAGACGCCGGAAAAGGCGTTCGTCTATTCGCGGGGACGGCTGAGGCCGCTACCGGACGGGCTCGTCGTTATCGTGCCGAACAGGTTGGGTCCATTCTTGCGAAGCGGGCTGCTCTCGTGGCGCGGAATCATTCGGATGGGGTTGGATTTCGTCATTTCGAAACGCTCCGTAGCGGAAGATGAATCACTTGCCGCCTTCTTCCGACGCCGGTTTGGCGCGGAAGCGTTTGAACGTCTCATCGAGCCGCTCATGGCTGGAATCTATGCAGGGGATGCCGATGACTTGAGCATCCGCGCGGCCTTCCCACGATTCGTGGAATTGGAACAACAGTACGGCAGTCTGCTCCGAGGCATGCTCGCGGCGGGTGCGCCAAAGTCCGTGGACGATCATCGCGAACCACGACGGACGGCTTTTGTGACGCTGCAAGACGGCTTGAGTACACTCGTCGCGGCGCTCCTGAACCGCATGGCGGCATCCGGAGTCAAGATTCTGTATGGCCAACGAGTGACGGCGGTTCGCGCCCGGTCCATGAGGTCAGCGGCATCGCCATACGAGCTGCTCTTCGGAACCGGGTCGTCGATGCCTGCCGATGCCGTTATCTTAGCCACACCGGCGTTTGCCTCGGCTGAGATCGTGCGCGGCCTGAGCACCGAGGCGTCGGCCTTGCTGGCCGCTATCCCGTATGCCTCTACGGCAACCGTATCCATGGCATATCACGCGACGGACCTTGGCTCGATGGTGAGAGGATTCGGATTTGTCGTGCCTAGAGTCGAGCGCCGGGATCTGCTGGCTGCGACATGGACATCGCTCAAGTGGCCGCATCGAGCCCCCTCCTCACACGCGCTGGTTCGGTGTTATGTCGGTGGAGTGGGGCGAGAGGCGATTACCCACATTGATGATGCATCCATGATCCGGCGGGTACGCGACGAATTACGGGTCATCGCCGGTATTACACACGAGCCCGTCTATGCTGAAGTGAATCGCTGGGAACGAGGGATGCCGCAATATCAACTCGGCCATTACCAGCGGTTGGAGAAGATTGACGGCCAGCTCCAGTCGTACCGGGGCCTGTATCTGGCGGGAGCGGCCTATCATGGAATCGGCATCCCGGATTGTATCCGGGATGGGACGGAGACCGCGGAGCGCGTGCTTCGAGATCTCGGCCTGGTCCCTGCTTAGATCGACAAATCTTGCTGCTCGACATGCGGACAAATGGACGACTACTATAGTACGACTCTAAGAAGAACATGATTACGATGAGGTGAACGGAGAAATGGAAGCGATCTGGTTCTCAGTAGCCATAGCCGGCGTGGGGCTCGCTGCGTTGGCGCTCTGGCGATGTCGAGTCTTTGCGAAGGAGCTTCAGCAATTGAAACGCGCGCAGTACTATAGCGAGAGCCGGCTGAAGCGAGTGCCTGAAGATATTCGAGAGGCAGTGCAGCCCTTGCGATGGCAAATGGCCAATTTGACATCCGGGAAGCCGGTTTTGCGGGAGTTGATCGTCAGCGGACGGCTCTATGCGGATGTGACCGCCGAAGAAGCGCAGCGGCTGATCGAAAGCGGCGGAGGGTATCAATCGGACACACTTCTCGTATTGGATGTCAGAACGCCCAAAGAGTTCGCCGCCAAACATATCTCACACGCCACGCTGGTTCCCTTCGAAGAACTGGATAGACGGTATCGGTCGGAGGTGCCCGACACGCGAGAGAGAATTGTCGTCTATTGCTCGAGCGGCGAGCGGAGCCGTCTGGCCTGCGACTTGCTGGGACGTGCAGGCTACACCAATGTGTACAATGTCCAGGACGGACTGCAAGCCTGGCGCGGCCCGACAGACGGTGAAGGGGAGCTGACGTTCATTAAGCTGGAGCGCAGATAATGACCTATCCGTTTACCATTCTCAACGTCAGTGGACCGTACCGGGAGCCGCGCGAGCTGGTCCTTTCGTACGATTATTCGGTACAGCGGCCGAATTGGCCGACGCCGAATGGCGTGCGCGTCAAGGTATCGATACCGGACGAACTGGATTATTTGAAAATGAAGATCTTAACTCTCAGTGGCGGCACTCCGGGTCAGCAGATGATTATCACGCAGATGCTGTCTCGGCGGATCGCCGACCACAAGCTGCACATGGCGAATGAAGAACAAATGTTCTTGGACCGAGGGGATGTGATGGTCGGTCCGTTTACCGGTTCCTTGGTTCATCTCTTTCCACAATTGGAGGCCTGGATGCAGGAGAACAAAGCCACTCTTCGCCAAGAGATCACCGCTCGCGTCCGTCTCTAAGGTCCTCTTCCAGCTGCACCGTGGTTGTACACCCAGAAAAGTCAACGAGTTTTTTTCTTCTTGACCCGTCCCCAGAATCTGTGGATAAGGCTGTGAGCAACTCTCTCTCTGTAGGAGAAACGCCTACTCAGCCTTCACAGTTGGCAGGATGCTCAACTTTTAGGCATTGTAGCGCGTGAGTTGTCCACCACAAGATATTGGTGTCGTACGTACTACTTCGCAGCTTGGCGGCAAGGTTGGGAAGAAGCTGTGTATAGACTTCCTAAGAATTGCCGAACACTCGGCGATACTGCTTCGAGTGTACCCCTGATTCATCGGCAAAACCCAATGAACCTTGATCGGGATTTCCGGTATCGTGCAGATCGATCCGGTAATGGCCCCGGACATGTTCCATGGCCGCTTCAAAGGGAATGGCTTGCGGGTATAATTCTCCCGGCGCATGAGCGCCGCGCGCCAGCACGCGGATAGCATCGGCCGTCGCATACTGTCGATCAGAAAAAATATAGACGTCCGCAATCGCGTGCGATCCGAGAGTATGACCCGGGGTCGTGGCCGGAATGCCGAGATCGGCGAGGGTATTGTGTAAACGCGCCTCGCGGAGTTTTTTTACGAGACCGACGACTTGGCTGGCCGTCGCTTGAGGTGGGACGAGCAGACTAATGGCGTTCATCTCGGGCACCGTCGCGGCGACAGAGAACATGATGGGAGGGGCGTCAGGTTCGTCGCCGATCCGCTGGACGGCTTCGGGATTCTCAGGGACGGTGCCCTGCTTATCTTTTTTGGGATTCGGAAGGAACACCGCAATGAGAGCCCATAAACCGATGATGACACCGAAGAGCACCAGGGCCGGGTGGGCTCCGGCCCGTTTACCTTCCTCATACGGATTGTGGTCCTTGTCCATAATAAATCAAGATTCCTTTGAATCTATGGGGACTGGAGTCCGGCGTTTAGCTTGGGCCCATAGCGCATCCATTTCCTCCAAGGTCATATCCTTGATGGAGCGCCCCGTCGCGGCCGCCTGACTTTCGATGTACTGAAACCGATCGATAAATCGATTGACGGTTGTCCGGAGCGCTTCCTCCGGATTAATTTTCAGGAAACGAGCAATATTCACCATAGTGAAGAAGACATCGCCGAATTCCGCTTCGAGATGCTCTTTCGATTCTTTGACTGTCGCCGACGTCGCCGCCGTATTGGCCGCCATCGCCTCCCGAAACTCTTGCAACTCTTCGTCCAGCTTGCCTAAGACCGGCGCAAGATCCGGCCAATCAAACCCGACGCGGGCGGCTCTTGCTTGGACTTGAAAGGCGCGGAGGAGAGCAGGGAGCGTTTTGGGAACGCCTTCTAAGGCCGAGCTGTCGTGCCCCTTTTCCGCTCGTTCATCGCGTTTAATTTGTTCCCAGCGAATTTTCACGTCCTCGGCGTTCAGATTTTCTTGCTTCTGGTCTGCCGTCCCAAACACGTGAGGATGGCGCCTGACGAGCTTCTGCGTGAGTGCATGAATGACGTCCTCGACGGAAAACGTCTCTTCTTCGGCGCCGATCTGCGCATGAAAGAGGACTTGCAGCAAGACATCGCCCAATTCCTCGCGCAATCGTGCCGTATCGGTATGGTCGATGGCTTCAAGCACCTCATACGCCTCTTCCACCAGATACGGCTTCAGCGAAACGTGCGTCTGCTTCCGATCCCAGGCACACCCATCCGGCGCGCGCAACTTCGCCATCAACTGCACGAGCTCGTCAAACGCTTTCGACATTGTGGTGGACTTCCTCTGTTCTTCTACTCTCACCGAAGAGGAGGAGCGACTAAGCGAACCGCACTGCGCCCGTCGAGCGAGCACATTCTTATCGTGCGCGCTTCGGGAGCACAGGGCCGTTTAGTTGCTCCTCCTCCGCCACCCCATTATTATGGATTTCTATTTGCGATTCAATCGGCCCTATGGTAAAAACGTGAGAGCTTCCGTATGGATAGATTCAGATCGATGGTGTTGCTGAGATGAGCGAAGAAGAATCAAAAGCTTTTGTCATCCGTGATCGTCGCGGTCATGGGGACGACAAGGAAAAAGTTCAAGCCGTTCCGACGGCCGCTCCCTCTTCTGCGCCGTCACGATCCGCTGCTCATGGCGACGCCGCACCACAGACGGCCTCAAGCCATGAGGGCGCCATACCCGTCACCTTCTCCGGTTTTATCTTTTCCCTCAGTACGTCGGCGATGATGTTGATGGGGGAGAAACTCGATCCGCAACAAGGGCAGATGCCCGTCAACTTGCCCCAAGCCAAGGAAATTATCGACATTCTTTCAATGTTGGAAAGCAAGACGCGAGGGAACCTGGCGACGGATGAGCAGGCGGTCCTGACCGACATGCTCTATGCTCTGCGGATGAAATACGTCGATGCCGCCTCCGGAACGCATGCGTCTCATTCGTCGTAGCGATCCCTGCGAGTGACAGGTTCTTTCCTTCTCGATAGTCGGCGCTCCCAATCCTCAACCGCCGCAACAGATGTTGCATCGGAGCTGTTGGCGCAGTGCCTCGTCGTTCCATGGCCATGCTCAGTATCTTTCTTCTCGGAGTCGGACTGCTCGGAGGGTGGATAGCGAACGGCTTATGGCCGGCGCACGTCTCCGTGCATGCGATTCACGTCCCGCTTAAAGTGGAAAGAGGGTCGGCTCGATCTCAGGAAAAGCGTGCGATAGAGAGAGCTGTTGTTTCCCCGCGCCGCCTCCCTATCATGCCATCCGATCTCACGGAGGTTAGCTCAGTATCCATATCCTTTCCTTTTGCTGCCACAGTGTCTGACCGAGGACGTGCAGACATCGATGCCGGGTGGGCGTTTATCCGAAGCGGTAACTACCATGGAGCCATCCGCGCCTTGAATAAGGCCAAGGCCGCTTTGTCGGACGATCCGCGGCTGTTCCTGGGACTTGGTCTGAGTCATTTTCGGTTAGAGCATTACGATACCGCAAGTGTCAATCTGAAGCGGGCGCTCCACCTCAATGCGGCGTTGGAGCAGGCGCATACCTTGTTAGGCGATCTGGCCTTTATGCGCGATGACCTTGATGAAGCCGACCGCCATTACGAATCGGCGTCGACCCTCAATCCTAACGATGTCTCGATCCAGGACGGACTATTCAGAGTGCAGCGCGCGCAGCAATTGGAAGGCGGCTTCACACGTATCGTGACTCCGCACTTTATCGTAAAATGCGATGTGGCGCAGCGCGGAAATCTGAAAGGGTTGGCTGAACGGTTGGAGTCGCTCGCTCGGCGAATCGGGCAACAACTGCCGTCTCGACCTGGAGAAGCGATCGTCGTCATTCTCTATCCAGACCGTCGCTTTCAGGAGTTGACCGACAGTCCGTCATGGGCCGGTGGCCTGTTTGACGGCAAGATTCATCTTGCGGCGCGACGGGTCCTTCCTGCCTCGCCGGAAGCCGATGCCGCGTTGACCCATGAGTATGCGCACGCGCTCGTGCATCGCCTCGCCCGCGGGCATGCGCCGACCTGGCTGGACGAAGGCCTCGCCCTGTATCTTGAAGGTCGAGCGCTCTCATGGAGTGAGACCATCATCGAGGGGCGGGAAGCTGAATTGACGCCGCTGCATGCCTTACATGGAAGTTTTCTCAGCCTATCGCCTCACGAGGCGAGATTGGCCTATGCGGAAAGTCTGAGTGCCGCATCGGCCCTTATCCATCGCTATGGCTGGCCTCGGGTCCGGCGCCTCTTGGAGACCGTTGCCGGGTCTGATGACTTTAGCGCGGCATTTGAAACCGCGCTGAAAGAGCCCTATCATGTGTTTGAAGCGTCCTGGGCTATAGCACGGCGTCACCGGAGTTTGTGATGGCGGATCGGTTGCATTCACAATCTGAATCGAGGGCCGGATCTCTGCAGTCGAAGGAGTCTTCCCTCGTCTCCGCGATCAGACCGGCTTCACCGCTTCTCTTTGAGACGACCAGTCCTGGCGAAGACGCGGTGATGCGACCTGAAGAAGTCACGAGCGAACCCGACCGACGAGGCCCGCATCTTCGCCCCGTGTGGATTGTCTTACTCCTGCTGGTTCCCTCGCTCGTCCTGACCTTGTATTACTCGAAATATGGCACACCCGGGACAGCCGAGCCGGATTCTCTGCTGCCGACGGCCAATTATGCATTCGTGCTGCTGTTGATCAATTTGGACTTGATCGGCTTGGTCGTGCTGACGCTGCTTTTATCCCGCAATCTGATTAAGACCTATTTTGAGCGCCGGCATCGTTTACTGGGTTCCGGCTTCCGGACAAAACTTGTCGCAGCCTTTATCGGCTTCGCCTTGATTCCGACAGTTCTGCTCGCGGTCGTGGCGAGCGGTCTGGTCAATAAGGCCGTGGATATGTGGTTCAACACACAGGTCGAACAGGTGCTCAAGGATTCGCACGAGGTCGCGCGCATGTACCGTGACGGCCATATCGCCTTGGCCGTCAATAGCGCGCGGGCGATCGGCCGCGAAATTTTTCGGGAAGATATGCTGACTCCCGAGCAGCGCGATCTCCTCGTGGCGGCGATGGCCCGCAAACGCGCCGAACACGATGTCGCCGGCGTGGAAGTGTTCTCCCCGAAAATGGAGACGCTGACGAAGACCCTCAACCCCGACGTCCCGGCGACGGTGCTCGATTTGCCCGTCGGGCAACTCGTCTTGCAAGTGTTGAACAGCAACCGCGAATTGACCTCGGTGCAAGAATCGCAGACGGGTCGCCTGATTCGGGCCGGTGTCCCGATTCCGTCCAATATGAAGCACGGCGCGGTGGCCGGCGTCGTAGTCGTCGACGATTATTTGCCGGAATCGTTGCTCGCCAAATGGGAAGCGATTGCCCGTCAATATAACGAGTACAAGCAAATCAAGGCGATGAAAAATCCGATTAAAGCAGGCGCCTATCTGTTTGTCGGCGGCATTACCTTGATGATTTTGTTTGGTGCGACCTGGTTCGGGTTTTATGTCGCCCGCAGTATCACGGTGCCGATCCAGCGCCTGGCGGAAGCGACCAATGCGATTGCCCGCGGAAATTTAAACGTGCAGATCAAAGCGAAAGCCACTGATGAAATCGGCACGCTTGTCGATTCCTTTAACCGGATGACGCAGGATTTGCGGATGAGCAAATCCAAATTGGAAGAAGCGAACACCTCGCTGACTCGGTCGAATCAGGAACTCGATGACCGGCGGGCCTATACGCAAGCCGTGGTCGATACGATTGCCGCAGGAGTGCTGTCCATCGATCGAGGTGGAACGATCACGACGTTCAATCCGTCCGCCGAACGTATTCTTGGCGTGAGGGGAGAGGCGCTTCGGGATCGGCCCGTGAACGAGGCATTTAAGGCTCGTGGGTTGGATCTTTTCCAGACCGCCTACGATCGGATGTTAGTGGACGGCCGTGACAGTCTCACGCTCGAAGGCCAGATGGAAATCGAAGGCAAATTTCTGACCGTGGGGTTGAACCTATCTCGGATGCGGAATGAGGCCGGAGAGGACCTCGGGTTCGTGCTGGTGTTTGAAGATTTGACGGAATTGATCAAGGTGCAAAAGGTGGCTGCCTGGCAGGAGGTCGCCCGCCGCGTGGCGCATGAGATTAAGAATCCGCTCACGCCCATCCAATTGTCCGCACAACGACTTCGCAAGAAGTTCTTTGAAAAATCCGCGGATTTCGAGGCGATCTTCAACGAAACGACCGAAGTGATCGTCAACGAGGTCGGGAGCCTCAAGCAGATGATCGATGAATTCTCCAAATTCGCCCGGCTGCCGTTGCCGCAAATGGCCCGCCAATCCCTCCATGACGTGATGCGTGAAGTCATTCCGCTCTACAGTGGGGCGCATCGCGACGTTGAATTTCAGTTGACGCTGGACGAGTCCCTCCCGCTCCTGAACTTCGATAAAGAGCAGCTCAAGCGGGTCTTCGTCAACCTGTTCGACAATGCCATCCAAGCAATGAACCAGAAGGGCCGCGTGCTGGTGACAACGCGGTATGACACGAGAAAACATCGCGCGATCGTGTCCGTCGCCGATGAGGGCATGGGGATCAACCCCGAAGATCAGGAACGCTTGTTCGTGCCGTATTTCTCACGAAAGAAAACCGGAACAGGACTAGGGTTGGCGATCGTCCATCGTATCATCACCGATCATGACGGACAAATTCAGGCGGCCAATAACCAGCCGAAGGGCGCCGTCTTTACCTTTGAATTACCGGTGTAGCCTAAAAACTGTCGGCGGTCAGCTGTCACCATTTAGCCGCCTGATGGCTGATCGCTGAGGGCTGACGGCTAGACACTAACACTCGAGGATCCATGTCTGAATCCATTCTGATTGTCGATGATGAAGTAGCGATTTTAAACTCGTTGAGTCCTATTCTTGAAGATGAAGGGTACCAAGTGACGGTCTCCAAGAGCGGCGCCGAGGCATTGAAGACATTGGTTTCAGAGCCGCCGGACCTGATGCTGTTGGATATTTGGATGCCTGAGATGGACGGCCTCGAGACCTTGAAGCATGCGCGAGAGCAGATGCCGAAGCTGCTTATCGTGATGATGTCCGGTCATGGATCCATAGAAACGGCCGTCAAGGCGATCAAGCTGGGCGCCTATGATTACATCGAGAAACCGCTGTCGTTGGAAAATGTGACACTCCGAATCCGCCATGCCTTGGATCAACGGCGTTTGGAAGAAGAAAACCAGAGTCTGCGGACAAAAGTCGAACGACGGTTCGAACTCGTCGGGACCTCTCCCGCGATGCAGCGGCTTCGCCAATTGATTGCCACAGCCGGTCCGACCAACGGCCGGGTGCTGATTTCAGGTGAAAATGGAACGGGAAAGGAATTGGTCGCGCGCGCCATTCATGCCGCCAGTCCTCGGCGCGACAGACTATTTGTCGCCGTCAATTGCGCGGCCATTCCAGAAAATTTGATCGAAAGCGAATTGCTCGGACATGAGCGTGGCGCTTTTACGGGAGCGACTGTGCAAAAGCGGGGACAATTCGAGCAGGCCGATGGGGGCACGCTCTTTCTTGACGAAATCGGCGATATGAGCCTCAATACGCAGGCCAAAGTGTTGCGTGTCTTACAGGAGCAACAATTCACGCGGGTAGGAGGCACGAAGCTGATCAAGGTCGATGTGCGGGTGATCGCGGCGTCGAACAAGGATTTGGCGCAGGAAATCGGCAAAGGCAATTTTCGGGACGATTTATTCTATCGGCTCAACGTGCTTCCGATCGAAGTGCCGCCCTTGCGGGAACGGCCGGAGGATATTCCGTTGTTGGTCCGGCATTTTTTGCAAGCGCATGCGGAAGAGCAGGGGCTGAAACCGAAGGACATTACCTCGGACGCATTGGAGTTGCTCAAGCAGTACGAGTGGCACGGCAATATTCGGGAGCTGCGCAATCTGATCGAGCGCCTCATGATTATGGTGCCCGCCTCCGTCATTGAGGCGTCACATGCCGCCTTGTTTATGCAAGTACGTCCCTCCGCGGTTCCCGCCGCAGGGCAGCCGGTCGCTTCCGCGGGGTCTGCGCTGGCTGGGAAACATTACGATTCGCTGCGGGACGCGCGTAATGCGTTTGAACGGGAATATATCGGCCGAAAGCTACGGGAACATAACGGGAACGTCTCCCGAACGGCCGATGACCTTCAGATCGAGCGCAGTCACCTCCATCGAAAAATTAAGCTGTTGAATATCGAGCTGCGTCCGGAAGGGTAGCCGGCCCGCCGGCAGTCTTTTCCCACCGCGCCAGTTATCGCTAAGTACATCTGTTCTCAGGCGTATGGTTCACGTCCGATAGTGTGGAGAGAAAGATCGGCATCGTGTCCCAGATATAGTCGATGACGGAAACTACATAATCCCGTGATGCTACGAGATTGAGCTGCCAGTCCGGGATAGCCTCGTGCAGATCGAGGATGGGCTCACGCTTCTGAAAACAAATCTCGTTGAAGAGCCGGACGTCGCGACTGAACTGCTGCCGGATAAATTCAGAGTGATTGAGCCCCATCGCCACTGGGAGCGTGGCCTCATCGAGTAAGTCCCTCGAGAGCTTGCGTGGCACGTGATTGGAAAGATCGCTGCCTTTCGCCAGGAGGTATTCGGCGATCACGGGATGGATAATGGCAGGAAGGGCCTCGATGCCGGCCGAGCCAACGATGTAGGGCGAGGTCGGCCCAAGTAACGATTTCAATGCATATTCGGCGACCATGCTTCGAAAGATGTTGCCGCTGCAGATAAAGAGAATCGATGTCATCACGAGCCGTATCGTGGGCGGATTTGAAAAGAATCTAAGGGCATCCTATGATAGTTTTCTATGCGACCGCTAGCTGGCTCTAAACTCTCACGGCGCTACGATGCCTCCCGTATCCGGACGGCGATGTTCGTCTGCCTTCTGTTATTCGCCACCGGTATGGCATGGGCATCGTGGAGTCCCGAT
>Ga0308175_100002801_pt1 | contig 11961 bp, 11 predicted proteins | sample PhyCR1_3_FD_203893 | JGI IMG/M metagenome (GOLD analysis project Ga0308175, IMG submission 203893) | Soil microbial communities from UC Gill Tract Community Farm, Albany, California, United States - DLSLS.C.R1 | ecosystem: Environmental > Terrestrial > Soil > Agricultural land | place: USA... | reverse complement strand
GACCTCCTGCGAGGCGGCGTCGGCGCGACGACCCGCGAGTTCACGCACAGCGTCGTCGCCGGCTTCCAGCTCTTCCAGCCCTGGGGGTCGGCGGCGTGAGGTCCCTCAGGTTCCTCGGGCGGCGGTCACGCCGCACGCCATCGTTTGCCGGCTCGTGGAGCGTCGCTTCGCGGCGCGGGAGCGAAAGGCGGCGAGGGGCGTGAGGATGACGGGCGCAGATGCGATCCTCCGCTGCCTCGAGGCGGAGGGCGTGACCGTGATGTTCGGGTTGCCGGGCGGCGCGATCCTCCCGCTGTACGACGCGATGGCGCGCGGCACGAGCGTGCGTCACGTGCTCGCGCGGCACGAGCAGGGCGCCGGTCACATGGCCGAGGGCTACGCGCGCGCCTCCGGCGAGGTCGGCGTGTGCGTCGCGACGTCGGGGCCCGGCGCGACGAACCTCGTCACGCCGATCGCCGATGCGTGGATGGACTCCACGCCGCTCGTCTGCATCACCGGCCAGGTGCGCACGCACCTGATCGGCACCGACGCGTTCCAGGAGTGCGACATCACCGGCATCACGATCCCGATCGTCAAGCACTCGTGGCTCGTGCAGGACGTGCGTGAGCTGCCCGAGGTGATGCGCGCCGCGTTCCACGTCGCGCAGACCGGCCGCTCCGGGCCGGTGCTCGTCGACGTCCCGCGCGACATCCAGGAAACCGAGTTCGATTTCTCCTACCCGGAGACCGTTTCCCTCCCGGGATGGAAGCCGCCCCGCCGCGGGCATCCACGCCAGATAACGGCCGCAGCTCAGGCGGTCGCCGCGGCGGAGCGGCCCATCCTCTACGTCGGCGGTGGCGTGCTGAACGCGCACGCCACCGACGAGCTGCTCGCGCTCGCCGAGAAGGGGCGTCTGCCGGTCGTGACGACGCTGATGGCGAAGGGCGCGTTCCCCGAGTCGCACGAGCTGCACGTCGGCTGGCCGGGGATGCACGGGCCGAAGTGGTCGAACTGGGCGCTGAACAAGGCCGATGTGATCGTCGCGGTCGGCGCGCGCTTCGACGACCGCGTCACCGGCAAGCTCTCGGCGTTCGCGCCCGGCGCGACCGTCGTGCACCTCGACATCGACGCGGCCGAGATCTCGAAGATCCGCCACGCCGACGTCCCCGTCGTCGGCCCGCTGAAGAGCGTCCTGCACGAGCTCGCCAATGAGCTGGAGCCCGCGCAGGACCGCACCGAGCCCTGGCTGCGCCAGATCGCCGACTGGCGGGAGGCGTATCCGTTGCGCTACGGCGAGGACGGGCCGTTGCTCAAGCCGCAGCGCGTGCTCGAGGTGCTCGAGGAGCTGGGCGGCGGCAGGGACGACGTCGTGTTCACGACGGGCGTCGGGCAGCATCAGATGTGGGCGATGCAGTACCTGACCTGTGACCGACCGCGGTCGTTCATCAGCTCCGGCGGTCTCGGGACGATGGGGTACGGCGTCCCGGCCGCGATCGGCGCGAAGGCGGCGCGCCCGGACGCCACCGTCGTCTGCATCGACGGCGACGGCTGCTTCCAGATGACGCAGCAGGAGCTTGCGACCGCCGTCCTCGAGGAGCTGCCGATCGTCGTGGTCATCGTCAACAACGGCTACCTCGGCATGGTTCGGCAGTGGCAGGACATGTTCTTCGACGAGCGCTTCTCGCAGATCCACCTGACGCAGACGCTTCCGAACTACGCGCTGCTCGCGCAGGCGTACGGCGCGGTCGGGCTGACGGCGGAGACGGAAGAGGAGTTCCGGGAGGCGCTCGAGCAGGCGCTCTCCGCCGGCCGCACGGTCGTGATCGACGCCCGCGTCGACCCGCGTGAGCACTGCTTCCCGATGATCCCGGCCGGCGCGGCGGCGGTCGACACGATCGAGTTCGACGCCAGCGAAAGGGAGGTGCTGGCGCCGTGAAGCACACGCTGTCCGTCCTCGTCGAGAACAAGCCGGGTGCCCTGATGCGCGTGACGAGCATGTTCGCGCGGCGCGGCTACAACATCGAGAGCCTCGCCGTCGGGCCGACGGAGCGGCACGACGTCTCGCGGATCACGATCCGCGTCGACTGCGCGCAGACGTCGCTCGAGCAGATCGAGAAGCAGATGCACAAGCTCGTCAACGTGCTGCGCGTCCAGGAGCTCGTCCCCGGCGAGTCGATCGAGCGCGAGCTCGCGCTGCTCAAGGTCGCGGCGACCGCGAGCAAGCGGGCCGAGCTGATCGCGATGGCCGAGGCGTTCGGGGCCCGCGTCGCCGACCTCGGCGCGGAATCGATCGTCTTCGAGCTCGTCGGCACCCCGGAGCAGATCGACTCGTTCGAGGAGCTCGTCCGGCCCCACGGCCTCAAGGAGCTCGGCCGCACCGGCCGCCTCGGTCTCCACCGCGCGGCCGGGCGCGCGAATAAGAATCGTCCCACCGTCCTCGTCTAAAGGAGCGCACCCACATGGCAACCATTCATCGCGACGGCGATCTCGATCTTCTCGACGGCAAGGTCGCGGTCGTCGGCTACGGCAGCCAGGGGCATGCGCACGCGCTGAACCTGCACGACTCCGGCGTCAACGTCGTGGTCGGGCTGCGCGACGGCAGCGGCTCGCGCCGCGCCGCCGAGGACGCCGGCGTCGACGTGGCGTCGATCCCGGAGGCCGTGCGCGGCGCGCAACTCGTCGCGATCCTCGTTCCCGACCACGTGCAGCAGGGCGTGTGGGAGCAGGAGGTCGCGCCGAACCTCGAGCCCGGCGCGGCGGTGCTGTTCGCGCACGGGCTGAACATCCATTTCGGGCGCATCACTCCGCCCGACGGCCACGACGTGATCATGGTCGCGCCGAAGGCGCCGGGCCATCGCGTGCGCGAGCTCTACGTCTCCGGCGCCGGCACGCCGGGTCTCGTCGCCATCCAGCAGAACGCGAGCGGCCGCGCGCTCGAGCTCGCGCTCGCCTACGGCGTCGGCATCGGGTGCGGCCGCGTCGGCCTCCTCGAGACGACGTTCGCGGAGGAGACGGAGAGCGACCTCTTTGGCGAGCAGGCCGTGCTGTGCGGCGGCGTCCCGGCCCTCGTCCAGGCGGGGTTCGACACGCTCGTCGAGGCGGGCTACCAGCCGGAGATCGCGTACTACGAGTGCCTGAACGAGCTGAAGCTGATCGTCGATCTGCTCTACCAGGGCGGCTACGAGTACATGCGCTACTCGGTCTCCGACGTCGCCGAGTACGGCGATCTCTCGGTCGGGCCGCGCATCGTCGACGACGCCGTCAAGCAGCGGATGCGCGAGGTGCTCGAGGACGTGCGCAGCGGCCGCTTCGCGGACGAGCTGTTCGCCGACGACGCGTCCGGGCGGCCGCGGTTCGCGCAGCTGCGCGAGGACGGCGCGAAGCGCGCGACCGAGATCGAGCGCGTCGGCAAGAAGCTGCGCGATCTTGCCGGCATTCAAGGGTTGCTCGGCGCGGAGGCAGGGGCCTCGGAGGCCCATGGCGTCGGTTGACGTCGGAGTCGGGCTCCTCGGGTACGGCACCGTCGGAGCCTCCGTCAGCAGGATGCTCGCCGAGAGCGGCGAGGAGATCGAACGCGCCACCGGGCACCGGTTGCGCGTCGTGCGTGCGCTCGTCCGCGACCCGGCCAAGGAACGTTCCTTTCCGGCCGCGGACGGTGTGCTGACGACGGACTTCGCAACGCTGCGCGACGATCCGGACGTCGACGTCATCGCCGAGGTGATGGGCGGCGTGCGGCCGGCCGGCGACTACGTGCGTGAGCTGCTGCGCGCCGGCAAGCCGGTCGTCTCGGCGAACAAGCAACTCGTCGCGCGCGAGGGCGCCGACCTGTTCGCGACCGCGTCGAACGCGGGCGTGCAGCTCCGGTTCGAGGCGTCGGTTTGCGCAGCGATTCCCGTCGTCAAGGTGCTGCGCGAGTCGCTGATCGCGACGAACGTCCATCGCGTGCTCGGGATCGTGAACGGGACGACGAACTTCATCCTCTCGCAGATGGAGCGCGGCGCGGCGTATGCGGACGCGCTCGCGGTCGCGCAGGACCGCGGCTATGCGGAAGCGGATCCGACGGACGACGTCGAGGGCCTCGACGCGGCGGCGAAGATGGCGATCCTCGCGACCGTTGCGTTCGGCTCGCGCGTGACGCCCGATGAGGTCGAGACGACGGGCATCACCTCGCTGACGCCCGCGCATTTCGCGGCGGCGTCCGAGCTCGGCATGTGCGTGAAGCTCGTCGGCATCGCGACGCTCGCGGGAGAGGAGGTGGACGTGCGGGTGCAGCCGGCGTTCGTCGAGCGCTCGCACCCGCTCGCCGCGGTCGACGGAGCCTTCAACGCGGTCATGCTGCAGGGCGACGCGATCCGCGAGATCACGCTCGAGGGGCCCGGTGCGGGCGGTACCGAGACGGCGTCGGCCGTCGTCGCCGATCTCGTCAGCGTCGTCGGCACCTCGGGCTCCGGCTTCCTCCAGAACGACGCGTGCTGGCGTGACCTCGCGCGGCTCGACGGCAACGCGTGGCGCTCCGCGTTCTACGTGCACCTCGACGTCGCCGACGAGCCCGGTGTGCTCGCGCACGCGGCGAGCCGCTTCGCCGCCCACGACGTCTCCGTCGCGCAGCTCGTGCAGCGGCTCGAGGACGGACGCGCGTCGCTCAATCTCGTCCTGCACGAGGCCCCGCTCGGCAGCCTTCGCGCGGCGCTCGCCGAGATCTCGGTCTTCCCGGAAGTGCTCGACCGCCCCTTCGTCGCGCCGGTGATCGCGTGACGGTCACGCTGGGCGAGGGGGGGACGCCGCTCCTGCAGGCGCCGCGGCTGTCGGAGCGCTTCGGCGTCGACCTCTGGCTGAAGTGGGAGGGCGCGAACCCGACCGGCTCGTTCAAGGATCGCGGCATGAGCGTCGCGGTGTCACGGGCGGTCGAGGGCGGCGCGCACACGCTCGTCTGTGCGTCGACCGGCAACACGGCTGCGTCCTGTGCGGCGTATGCGGCGCGCGCGGGTCTGCGCGCGGTGATCGTCGTCGTGCGCGGCGCCGCTGCCGGCCCGAAGCTCTCACAGGTGCGTGCCGTGGGCGGCGAGATCGTCGAGGTGGAAGGGACGTTCACCGAGGCGTTCGCACACGCGGAGCAGCTCGGCTCACAGCCCGGGGTCGTCGTCGTGAATTCGACGAACCACCACCGCATCGAGGGGCAGAAGTCGGCAGCGGTCGAGATCCTCGAGCAGCTCGGCGGCGCGCCCGACATGCTGACGCTGCCGTACGGCGGCGGCGGGAACACGCGCGCGTACGCGCTGGGCTTCGGCGACCGGCTGCCGCGCATCCATCCGGTGCAGGCAACCGATCGTGCGGGCACGGTCGCCAGCGCGATCCGCATCGTCGAGCCGGTGCATCGTGCCGAGGTCGAGGAAGTCCTCGCGCGCAGCGGCGGCTCGATCGCGACGGTCGACGACGAGGCGATCGTCGCGGCCCGCGGCCTGCTCGGCAGCGAGGAAGGGCTGTACTGCGAGCCCGCCTCCGCCGCAGGGATCGCGGGGCTCGAGCAGACCGCGCGTCCGGGCGAACGGGTCGTCTGCGTCGTCACCGGACACGGGCTGAAGGATCCGCTGTGACCATCCACGTGCGCGCCCCGGCGACGACCGCGAACCTCGGCAGCGGCTTCGACGTCGCAGGCGCGGCGCTCGATCTCTGGAACGAGGTCGTCGTCGAGGACGGCGGCAACGGCGCAGTCGAGCGCGGTCATCTCGGCGTGCAGGCGTTCGCCCGCTTCGCACCTCCGCAGGCGTACTCGTTCTCCTTCACCGACCGGATCCCGCGCGAGCGCGGCCTGGGCTCGAGCGCCGCGGTTGTCGCACTCGGCCTCGTCGCCGGCGCGCTCGCGGCAGGCGCGGAGCCGACCGCCGACGAGCTGCTCGCCGAGGGCCTCGAGCTCGAAGGGCACGCCGACAACCTCGCCGCGGCGCTGGCGGGCGGGGTGTGCCTGACGTGGGACGGGCGCATCGCACGGCTGGCCGACACGACGCCGGCGACGCCCGTCGCCGTCGTGCCCACGAACCGCGTGAAGACGGCCGAGGCGCGCGCGTCGCTGCCGCAGACGGTGCCGCACGCGGACGCGGTCTTCACCGCCGGCCGCGCGGCGCTGCTCGGCGCCGCGCTCGCGCGCGGCGACTCGTCGCTCTTCGCGGCGGGCGCCGACGACCGGTTGCACCAGCCGTACCGCGCCGCGCATGCGCCGCATTTCGACGAGCTCAAGAACGACCTGCCGGAGGGAGCGCTCGGCGTCACCATCTCCGGCTCGGGACCGACCGTGATCGTGTGGGCCGAGCGGCCCGACGCAGTCGCGGACGAGCTGCGGTCCCGCTATCCCGACCACGACGTGTTGCAGCTGCGCGTCGTCGCCGAAGGAGCAGGTCCTGTATGACCCACGATCCGTACGAACGTCCGACCGATCCCGCGAAGCGGCACAGCGCCGCGCTGACCGACGGCGTCGACCGCGCTCCGGCCCGCGCGATGCTCAAGGGGATCGGGCTCGACGACGAGGCGCTCGCGCGTCCGCTCGTCGGTATCGCGACGACGTGGATCGAGACGATGCCCTGCAACTGGAACCAGCGCGAGCTCGCGCGGCACGTGCGCCGCGGGATCCTCGAGGCGGGCGGGACGCCGGTCGAGTTCAACACGATCGCCGTCTCCGACGGCGTCTCGATGGGGACCGAAGGCATGCGCGCGTCGCTCGTCTCCCGCGAGGTGATCGCCGACTCGATCGAGCTCGTCGTGCGCGGGCATCTGCTCGACGGGCTCGTCTGCCTCGTCGGCTGCGACAAGACGCTTCCGGCCGCCGCGATGGCGCTCGCCCGGCTCGACGTGCCCGGCCTCGTCCTCTACAACGGCTCGATCGCGCCGGGACGCTTCCGAGGCCGCGACGTGACGATCCAGGACGTCTTCGAAGCGGTCGGCGCAGCCGCGGCCGGCAGCATGAGCAACGCGGAGGTGCACGAGCTCGAGAACGTCGCGTGCCCGGGCGCCGGCGCGTGTGGCGGGCAGTTCACCGCGAACACGATGGCGACAGTCCTCGAGTTCCTCGGGATCAGCCCGGCCGGGCTGAACGACGTCCCCGCGACCGACCCCGCGAAGAAGGATGCGGCCTACGAGGCGGGCAAGATCGCGATGCAGCTCGTCCGCGACGACGTGCGTCCCTCCCAGGTGATGACGCGCGCCGCCCTCGAGAATGCCGCCGCGGCGGTCGCCGCGACCGGTGGCTCGACGAACGGCGTGTTGCATCTGCTCGCGCTCGCGCACGAGCTCGGGATCGACCTGACGATCGACGAGTTCGACTCGATCTCGGCGCGTACGCCGATCGTCGCCGACATCAAGCCGGGCGGGCGCTTCGTCGCCGTCGACCTCCACGCCGCGGGCGGCGTCGCGCTCGTCGCGCGTGAGCTGCTGAAGAAGGGCCTCGTGCACGGCGACGCGCCGAACGTCGACGGCCGCTCGCTCGCGCAGGTCGCGACCGCCGTCGTCGAGACGCCGGGGCAGGAAGTCGTCGTGCCGATCGAGACGCCGCTCAAGGAGAGCGGCGGCCTCGCGATCCTGCGCGGCAACCTCGCACCCGAGGGTTGTGTCGTGAAGCTCGCCGGCCACGAGCGGCTCTTCCACCGCGGGCCGGCGCGCGTGTTCGACTCCGAGGAGGAGTGCTTCGCCGCCGTCAAGGCGCGGACGATCGAGCCGGGGGACGTCGTCGTCATCCGGTACGAGGGCCCCGCGGGCGGCCCGGGCATGCGCGAGATGCTCCACGTCACCGCCGCGCTCGTCGGCGAGGGGCTCGGCGACGAGGTCGCGCTGATCACCGACGGGCGCTTCTCGGGCGCCACGCACGGCTTGATGGTCGGTCACGTCGCGCCGGAGGCTGCACGCGGCGGCCCGATTGCAGCCGTGCGCGACGGCGACGTGATCGAGCTCGACGTCGACGCGCGCGAGCTGCGTGTGCTGCTGAGCAGCGACGAGCTCGAGGCACGGTTGCGCGACGTCGTCCCGCCTCAGCCGCGTTTTGCCAAGGGCGTGCTCGCGCGCTATGCCGCGGGCGTCTCCTCCGCGTCGCGAGGAGCCGTCCTCGAGTGAACTATCTTTTGTATAGTCAGGTGAGACAGGAGTCGGGCGCGTCCCGCTCCGCATCGAGAGAGGCTGAGGGTGCCGGCCCATTGACGCCTCGGCAACCAGCGGTGTTCTCCATTGATTGGAGGGGGCCGCACGGTGCCAATCCCGGCACGGATGCAGAGCCACGGACGAAAGGAAGGATGTAGTGCCCGCTACCGCACTCCGCTGTCGGGTCTGTGAGACCCAGTACCCCCTCGACCCCGTCGGGGTCTGTTCGAAATGCTTCGGCCCGCTCGACCCGGTGTACGACCGGGAGGAGCAGCGCCGTGTCGTCTCGCGTGAGCGGATCGAGGCCGGGCCACGGTCGATCTGGCGCTACGCCGATCTCCTCCCCGTCGCCCCGCCTGCCGAGCAGGCCCTCGCGCCGGGCTGGACCCCGCTCGTCAAGGCGCCGCGGCTCGCGCGCGCCCTCGGGATCGGCGAGCTCTGGCTGAAGCTCGACACCGCCAACCCGACGCACTCGTTCAAGGACCGCGTCGTCGCCGTCGCCTGCGCGAAGGCCCAGGAGCACGGGGCCACCACGCTCGCATGCTCGTCGACCGGCAACCTCGGCAACGCGGTCGCCGCCCGCGCAGCGGCCGAGGGCCTCGAAGCGGCCATCCTCGTTCCCGCCGACCTCGAGCACGAGAAGCTCGTCGCGAGCGCCGTGTACGGGCCGAAGATCTTCGCGATCGAAGGCAGCTACGACGACTGCAGCCGCCTGACCGTCGAGCTCTCCTTCGAGCTCGACTGGGCATTCGTCAATGTTCAGCTGCGCTCGTACTACGCCGAGGGCTCGAAGACGCTCGCCTTCGAGATCGCGGAGCATCTGGGCTGGGAGCTGCCCGACGTCGTGGTTGCGCCGATCGCGTCCGGCTCGATGTTCACAAAGGTCGCGCAGGGCTACGGAGAGCTGCTCGAGCTCGGCCTCGTGGACGGCGAGCGGCCGCGGCTCATCGGCGCACAGCCGGAAGGGTGCTCGCCGGTCGCGGACGCCTGGGCGAACGGCGGCAAGGTGAAGCCGGTGCGCCCGAACACGCTCGCGCGCTCGCTCGCGATCGGCTCGCCCGCAGACGGCGCACTCGCCGCCGCGACCGCAAGCTCGATCCACGTCACGCCCGAGGACGAGATCGTGGACAACATCGCCCTGCTCGCGGAGACGACGGGGGTATTCGGCGAGACGGCGCCCGCGGTCACGCTCGGCGCGCTGCGCTCGGCCGTGCAGGCGGGTGAGATCGGCGAGGAGGACCGGGTCGTCCTGCTCGTCACCGGCGACGGGTTGAAGACGCCCGGCCTCGTCGCCGACCGGCTCGATCCGGTGGTCATTGAGCCTGACGCAGACCTGATCCTCGATCGAGTGGGAGGTGTGACATGAGGACCGGCCCGAGAACGGGCTTCCGTTGGACGCACGACACGATCGTCTACGCGATCACCTTGTGGCACCGGAAGCACAGCAGGCCGCCGTTGACGAGCGAATGGGAGCAGGCCGGCGAGAACCATCCCTCCCGCCAGACCGTCGCGCGCGTCTTCGGCAGCTGGAACGCGGCGATCGCCGCGGCCGGGTTCGCGCCGCGGCCGCGCGGGCGCCAGCCCAAGAGCCTCCTTGCCGACGTCTAGGATCGTCCTTCTCGCGGGCGACGGGATCGGGCCGGAGATCGCGCGCGAGGCGCGGCTCGTGCTCGAGGTGCTCGTGCCGGACGCGCAGCTCGACGAGCAGCTGATCGGCGCGGCCGCGATCCGCGCGACGGGCGAGCCGCTCCCGGCGGACTCACTCGACGCGTGCCGCGGCGCGACCGCGGTCCTCAAAGGCCCCGTCGGCGATCCGGAGTTCGACGCCGCCGACGTGCGGCCGGAGCAGGGACTGCTTGCATTGCGCGCCGCGCTCGACACGTACGCGAACCTCCGCCCCGCCGTGCAGGGCGGCGTCGACGTGCTGATCGTGCGCGAGCTCGTCGGCGGCCTCTACTTCGGTGCACGCGGCACGCGCGAGGACGGCACCGTCTTCGACACATGCGAGTACCACCCCCGCCAGGTCGAGCGGATCGTGCGGCGCGGCTTCGAGCTTGCGCGCGGCCGACGCGGGCACCTGACCTCGGTGGACAAGGCGAACGTCCTCGAGACGTCGCGGCTCTGGCGGCGGATCGTCGATCGAATGGCGCCGAGCTATCCCGACGTCACGGTGGAGCACATGCTCGTCGACAACGCAGCCATGCAGCTCGCCACCACGCCGCAGCAGTTCGACGTGCTCGTCACCGAGAACATGTTCGGCGACATCCTGTCCGACCTCGCCGCCGCCGTCACCGGCGGGCTCGGCCTCGCACCATCGGCCTCGCTCTCGGACGGAGGCCCGGGCTTGTTCGAGCCGGTGCACGGCTCCGCTCCCGACATCGCAGGCCGTGGCGCCGCGAACCCGACGGCGATGCTGCGCTCGACCGCGCTCCTGCTCGAGCACGGTCTCGGGCTCCGCGACCGGGCCGCCGCGCTGACGCGGGCCATCGACAGCGCGCTCGCGACTGTTCGCACGCCCGATCTCGGCGGGACGGCCACGACGTCCGACCTCGGCGCGGCGGTAAGGGAACAACTGGCCGTTGACGGCGCCGTCGCGGTCTCCTAGCCTTCTCGGCATGCGTCTCGCGCGTGAAGCCCGCTTCTTCTCGTTTGGCTTCTACGCGTACGCGTTTACGCGCTAGTCGGCGCTTTCGCGTTTCCCCGCAGCCGCCGGCTAGCTCACAGATCGCGGGACACACCAGGTCTCTTGGAGGCGCATTGCAATGTTGCTTGTGACACATCGTTACAACCGCCGAAGGGAAGAGCGCCGTCGCCTGACGGAACCCTCCCCGTCAGTTGTGTATCCGGGCCCGGCCGGGACGCACACAGCAGCAGCCGCGACGGCGCTCTTCCCCTCGGCGGGGTTGCATCCGCTCACGAGCTTCCGTGCGGTCGCCGACGCGGTCGCCGCCTGCGCGGCATCGCACGGCGTGCTGCCGATCGAGAGCTCGCTCGCCGGCGCGGTCGCGGAGACGCACGACCTCCTGTACGAGCGGGAGCTGTCGATCGTCGCCGAGATCGTGCAGCCGATCCGGCATTGCCTCGTCGGCGTCGGGACGCTCGACGACGTGCGCGTCGTCCGCTCGCATCCGACGGCGTTCGAGCAGTGCCGCGACGTGCTGGCGGACGTCACGTTGATTCCAGCGGCGACGACGGCCGATGCGGCGAGGATCGTCGCGCGGCACGGCGACCCGCACGAGGCCGCGATCGCGTCCCCGGCCGCCGCAGAGCTCTACGGCCTGCCGGTCATCCTCGACGACGTCGGCGACCACGCCGCGTTCACGCGCTTCGTCTCGATCGCCACCCATTCACGCGTGGACGCGGTCGACGCGCGCACGGCGTTCTCGTTCATCACCGACCACCGTCCAGGCGCGCTGCATGCGGCGATCACGCCGCTCGCGGCCGCCGGGATCGACCTGCAGCGGCTCGTCTCGCGGCCGTTGCCGCACACGCCGTTCCAGTACCGCTTCGACGCCGTCGTCGCGGGCCATCCGCAGGATCCCGCGGTGCGCGACGCGTTCCGCGCAGTCCGGGCCGTCACGCGCGAGCTGCGCGTGCTCGGCGTCTACGAGGCACATGAGGAGGATGCATGACCGTGGCCGCACAACCGGACGAGCACGTCGTCCGCGTCCGTCGCGAGATCTCCGATCTCGACCGCGCGCTCGTCGAGCTCGTCAACAAGCGCCTGAAGCTCGTCGCGAGCCTGAAGCGGTACAAGGAGGAGCACGGCATCGACTTCGTCGATCTCGCACGCGAGGAGTGGATGCTCCAGTACCTGCAGCGTTTCAACCAGGGGCCGCTGTCGCGTGACGGGCTGAGCGA
>Ga0308175_100002799_pt1 | contig 11963 bp, 9 predicted proteins | sample PhyCR1_3_FD_203893 | JGI IMG/M metagenome (GOLD analysis project Ga0308175, IMG submission 203893) | Soil microbial communities from UC Gill Tract Community Farm, Albany, California, United States - DLSLS.C.R1 | ecosystem: Environmental > Terrestrial > Soil > Agricultural land | place: USA... | reverse complement strand
ACGAGCGGGCCACGCAGCTGCACGAGCGTGCCCAACGCCGGCTGGAGGAGTCGGAGTCGGGCGCCCGGCTGCTGCGCGAACGGGTGGCACACGAGGTCATGCGCAGCCAGCGGAGCGGGCAGGACGAGCTGCGTGGGGCACGCGAGGAGGCCGCGGCCCTGGTGACCCAGGGACGGCGCGAGGCGGACCTGCTGCGCAGCCAGGCCCGGGACCTGCTGGCGGACAGCAGGAAGCAGGTTGCCGTGCTGACCCGTCGGCGCGACGAGATCGCCGCGGAGCTCAGCCAGCTCTCCGGGGTGATCCAGGCGCTCGCCGTACCCACCGACGCAACCGCGACCACCGAGTCGCCGCCCCCCAACAGTGAGACCGAGGAAGAAGAGGACAGCAGCCGATGACCGACTCCCAGAACCCGTTCCGTGTGGTGCTGCGTGGCTACGACACCGCGCAGGTGGACCGTCGGATGAAGGAGCTGCTCGAGGCGACCGCCGTCTCACGTGGCCAGGTCGCGGCGCTCGAGTCGCGGATCACGGACCTGGAGGCCGAGCAGGTGCGCACAGACGAGCAGGCTCCGGCCGCTCAGCCGGCCTCCTTCGCGCACCTTGGCGAGCGTGTCGGGCAGATCCTCGCGCTCGCCGAGGAGGAGTCCGACGAGCTGCGGTCACGCGCCCGTGAGGACGTCGAGGGACAGCGCCGCCAGGCCGACGAGGCGGCCGCCAAGGTGCGGTCGGAGGCGGACCGCTACGCCGAGCAGCGCCGCAGCGACGCGCAGGTGGAGGCGGCGCGCCTGCTGGAGGACGCGCGGCGCAGCGCCGACGAGCGGCTCGACGCGGCCGAACGCGACGCGGCGGCCCGGCTTCAGGAGGCCGAGGCGGTCTACGAGGACCAGCGGGCGAAGGCGGCGCAAGCGGCCGCGGACTTCGAGACGACCCTGGCCCGCCGGCGGGAGAAGGCCGAGCAGGACTTCACCAAGCAGATGGCCGAGGCGCAGGGTCGGCTCGACGCGCTCGAGCGTGAGATCGAGAAGTCCCGCGCCGACGCGTCCGCGGCGCACGACGAGGCGTCCCGGGAGACCCGGCGGACGCTCGAGGAGGGCGAGCAGAAGGCGGCGGCGATCGTCAACGACGCGAAGGCCGTCGCAGCCCGGGTCCGCGCGGACTCCGAGCGTGAGCTCGCCGCGGCCACGCAGCGGCGGGACAGCATCAACGCCCAGCTCGCCAACGTGCGCCAGATGCTCACCACGCTGACCGGCGCCGCCCCCGGGGCGCTGATGAGCCAGGTGCTGGGCGAGCCGGTCGAACCGTCGGAGCCGGCGGCCGCCGACGACGAGCAGCCGGCCGAGGCAGATCCTGGCGTGGAGGCCGACGCCGACGCCCACGAGGCCGAGCCCGACGAGACGGAGCCGGAGGCCGACGCCGACGTTGACGAGGCGCCGGTCGAGGCTGCAGCGGCTGCGGAGGCCGAGGACGACGAGCCGGAGGCCGACGCCGCCGAGGAGGGCTTCACCCCGCTCACCCCACCGCGCGTGCGCTGACTTCCCGCGCGCGGGTCCGGGCAGTGACATGCTGTCGGCTGTGAAGGTGCTCGCGGTCAGTGTGCCGGCAGCCGGCCACCTCACGCCGATGCTGCCGCTGCTGAGGAGCATGGTGGCAGCCGGCGACGAGGTGGTCGTCGCGACCGGTCCGGCGCTCGCCGACGCGGTCACGGCGAGCGGCGCCCGGCTCCATCCCGCCGGCACCGGCATGGACTCATGGTTCGGCCGGCTCGGCGCGCGCACCCGCGGGGCACCCGGCGACGGCCTGCCCCCGGAGCGCATCGAGCACTACTTCGTGCCCAGGCTTTTCGCGGAGATCGCCGCCGACGACATGGTCGACGGAGTGCTCGAGGCCGGGCAGAGCCTGCGGCCCGACCTGGTCGTCTTCGAGACCGAGTCGTTCGCAGGCCCTCTCGCCGCCCACCTGCTCGGGGTTCCCGCGATCCACCACACCATCGGCGCCTTGCTGCCTCCCGACGCGGTGGAGCTGTGCGCGGACGCGGTCTCCCCGCTGTGGCGCGCGTTCGACCGGGACGCACCGCGGGATGCCGGGCTGTACGGCGGGATGACCATCACCATCTGTCCCCCGTCCATGGAGGTGCACCCGGCGCCGTCCGAAGACGTCATCGCGTTGCGGCCGGCACCGCTTCCCACCCGCGCCCCGGAGCCGTCGGAGCCGCCGCTGGTGTACGTCACCCTCGGCACCATGTGGAGCGAGCCGGCGGTCTTCCGGACCGTCCTCGAGGGGCTCGCCGACGAGTCCGTGGACGTGCTGGTCACGGTCGGGTCGGGCAACGACCCCACCGCACTCGACCCGGTTCCGGGCAACGCGCGGGTGGAGAGGTACGTCCCGCAGGCCGAGCTGCTGCCGCGCTGCGCGGCGGTCGTGCACCATGCCGGTGCCGGCACGATGTTCGGATCGCTCGCCCACGGCCTTCCCCAGCTCGCGCTCCCCCAGGCGGCGGACAACTTCACCAACGCCGAGCTGCTGGGGCGCTCGGGTGCCGGTCGGGTGCTGCGGCCCGGTGAGGTCACCACGGACAACGTCCGGCACGCCGTACGGTTGCTGCTGGAGGAGCCCGGCGCCGCCGACGCGGCCGGCAAGGTGGCCGACGAGATCGCCGCCATGCCCTCGGCCGACGAGGTAGCCGCGGAGCTGCGCAGACGCTTCGGATGACGTGAGACCGAGTTCGCGGGAGCATGCGCAGACTCGGTACAGTTCGCCCGGGAGGGGAGTACTCCCCCGCGGCAGTGTCGTCATCACGGAGGCTTGGCCTACCCGGTGCTGCCGGCCCGTGAGGGTGCGCGACTGCACCCCCGGGCGGAAGAGACCTCCGGAGCTGTCCCCTGCTGACGTCCGGAGGTCGTGTGTTCACTGCAGTCCCGCCCTGGGTGTGGGCGGTCACCGTCGTGGGTCTGGTCGCGATCGTCGTGCTCGACCTGCTGGTGATCGGCCGGCGCGACAGCAAGGTGAGCGTGCGACAGGCCACCTACTGGGTGATCTTCTACGTGTGTCTCGCCGCGCTGTTCGCGGTCGGCCTGTTCTGGTTCGGCTCGAACGGCTGGGGCAGCGAGTTCGTCGCCGGCTACATCACCGAGTACAGCCTGAGCGTCGACAACCTGTTCGTCTTCGTGCTGATCATCAGCCGCTTCGGCGTGCCCGACCTCGCCGAGGACAAGGTGCTCTACATCGGCATCATCCTGTCCCTCGTGCTGCGAGCGGTGCTGATCGCCGCAGGGGTCGCCGCGTTGTCGGCGGCCACGTGGGTGTTCTACATCTTCGGGGCGTTCCTGGTCTTCACCGCCGTACGCCTGCTCATGGAGAGCGACGACGAGGAGAGCGAGTTCACCGAGAGCGCGGTGGTCCGGGGGCTGCGCAAGGTGCTTCCGACGACGCAGGAGTACGTCGGACCTCGGCTCGCCGTGCGCAGCGAGGGCCAGTGGCTGATGACCCCGCTGGTGTTCGCGATCGCGGCCATCGGCATCGCCAACGTCGTGTTCGCGTTCGACTCGATCCCGGCCATCTTCGGCCTGACGCAGCACGCCTACATCGTGCTGACCGCCAACGCGTTCGCGCTGATGGGGCTCCGGCAGCTGTACTTCCTGCTCGGCGGGCTCCTGGAGAAGCTGGTCTACCTGAACATCGGGCTGTCGGTCATCCTCGCCTTCATCGGCCTGAAGCTGGTCTTCGAGGCCCTGCACGGCTCCCACGTCGACCACGTCGGGTGGCTGCCGGTGCCCGAGGTGAGCATCGCCGTGTCGCTGGCGTTCATCGTCATCACGCTTTTCGTGACCGCGGGCGCCAGCCTCGGCAAGACCTGGGTCGACGAGCGCCGCCCATGACCGGCCTGTGATAGACATTCCGCCACCAGGGAAGGGGGCGCGGATGAACGTCGACGACCTCGCGCGGCTGCCGAAGGCGGAGCTCCACCTGCACGTGGAAGGCACCCTCGAACCGGAGCTCGCCTTCGCGCTGGCCGAGCGGAACGACGTGGACCTGCCTGCAGGAAGCGTCGAGGAGCTTCGGGCCCGCTACGACTTCGAGGACCTGCAGTCCTTCCTGGACCTGTACTACGCCTGCATGGCCGCCCTGCGCACGCGGGAGGACTTCGCCGCGCTGGCCACCGCGTACCTGGAGCGGGCCGCCGCCGAGGGAGTGCGCCACGTCGAGATGTTTTTCGACGCGCAGGCGCACACCACCCGCGGCGTCCCCATCGACACCGTGGTCGACGGCCTGCTGGACGCGCTCCAGGACGCCGAGCAGCGGTTCGGGATGTCCGGCGGGCTCATCCTCTGCTTCCTGCGGCACCTGCCCGCCGCCGATGCCCTGGACACGCTGGAGTCGGTCGCGCACCGCGCCGGCGACCTGCTCGGAGTAGGGCTCGACTCCACCGAGATCGGCAACCCTCCCTCGAAGTTCGCCGAGGTCTACGTCCGGGCCCGCGCCCTCGGCCTGCACACCGTCGCGCACGCCGGTGAGGAGGCGCCGCCCACCTACATCCGGGAGGCGCTGGACGTGCTTCGCGTCGAACGCGTCGACCACGGCGTGACCTGCGTCGACGACGCGGCACTGGTGCGCCGGCTGGCCGCCGAGCAGGTCCCGCTGACCATGTGCCCGCTGTCCAACGTGCGGCTTCGGGCGGTGAGCTCCGTCGAGGAGCATCCGGCGGTCCGGCTTCTGGACGCCGGGGTGAGGGTGAGCATCCACTCCGACGACCCTGCCTACTTCGGCGGGTACGTCGAGGCGAACTTCACCGCTCTCGTCCAGGCCCACGGCCTCGACGCGGATCACGTGGCCACCTTGGCCGCGAACGGGGTCATCTCGTCGTTCGCGTCCCCGGAGCGCCAGCAGGAGCTGCTCGACGAGATCGCCGCCTGGCGCCGCGCCCTCTGAGGTGTCAGGCGGTGACGCTCTGGCCGCGCCGGGCCACCGCGTCCACGATGACGGCGGCCAGCAGGACGAGCGCGGTGACGATGTACTGTGTCGCGGCGTCCAGGCCGATCAGCCCCATCCCGTTGGCGATGGTGGCGATGATCATGCCGCCGAGCAACGCGTGCAGCATCTTGCCCCGGCCACCGAAGAGGCTGGTGCCACCGATGACCGCCGCCGCCACCGCGAACAGCACCAGCTGCCCGCCGTTGACGTTGTTGGACATGGAGCCCAGACGCGACGCGTAGACGATGCCGGCCATGCCTCCGGTGAGGCTGCAGAGCACGAAGCAGGCCAGCCGGATCCGGCTCACGTTGATGCCCGCGCGACGGGCCGCCTCGGCGTTGCCACCGATGGCGTAGACGTAGCGCCCGAACCGAGTCCGGCTCAGCAGCACCGTCCATGCCAGCAGAACGGCGAGCACGACCGGCACGACGTAGGGCACGCCGGACAGGGCGATGACTCCGACGCCGCGGTTGGTGTTGCACACCACGACCAGGATCACCCCCGCCACCGCGAACAGCACGATCTTCGCCACCGCCAGGCTGAACGGCGGCGTGGCCAGGCCGGATCGGCGCCGGCTCCGATCGCCGAGCACGGTCACCAGAGCGAACACCACGACGCACGCGGCCAACACGATCCAGCCGGCGATCGGAGCCATGTTGGAGTTCACGATGCCGAGGATCACGCTGTTGCTGATCGCGATCGTGCCGCCACTCGACCCGCCCGCCTTGTTGATCAGCACCAGCAGCACACCCTGCCAGCCCAGCAGCCCGGCAAGCGTGACCACGAACGAGGGCAGTCGCAGCCGGGTGATCAACCAACCCTGGAAGGCGCCGATCACAGCGGCCGCGGCGAGACCGGCGAGGATGCCGACCCACCACGGCAGGTTCCGAGGAGTCGAGGTGAGGATCACGGTCAGCGCGCCACCGATCGCACCCACGAAGCCGACCGACAGGTCGATCTCGCCGAGGAGCAGCACGTAGACCTCGGCCATCCCGAGGAGCACGTACACCGCGGCCTGGACGAGCAGGTTGACCAGGTTTCCCGGCGAGAGGAAGACCGACTGCTGGGTCTGGAAGATCACGATGATGATCACCAGGCCGACGAGGACCGGGAGCACGCCGCTCTCCCCGGCGCGGATCCGCTTTCCCCAGGTGCTGAGGTAGTCGCCCAGCGAGCCAGAGGTCAGCTCGATCTGGGACTCGCTGACGGTGTCGTTGTCGGTGGCGGTGGCATCGGCAGCAGTCGCCGGCTGGTTCTCGGGCTGGACCTCGGTGTCGCGGGGTGTGCTCATCGGATCAGCCCTTCGTTGCCGCTGCCTGGGACGTCGCGCCCGTGGTGATCAGCTCGACCACGCTCTGGGTGTCGAGCTCCGCCCGCGGTGCGCTGCGCGCCATCTTCCCCAGATGCAGGACCGCGATGCGGTCGGCGACCGCGAACACGTCGTTGAGGTTGTGGGAGATGATCAGCACCGCGATGCCGCGGTCCCGCAGCTTCTTGACCAGGTCGAGGACCATGGCCGTCTGCGAGACTCCGAGGGCCGCGGTCGGCTCGTCGAGGATCACCAGCTCGGCGTCCTCCATCACCGCCCGGGCCACCGCCACCGCCTGGCGCTGCCCGCCGGACAGCGAACCGACCAGCTGGCGCACCGACCTGACGGTGGTCACCGACAGGTCGGAGAGCGTGCGGCCGGCGGTCTTCTCCATGCTGCCCTCGTCGAGCAGCCGGCTCTTGACCACCTCCCGGCCGAGGAACATGTTCTGCACGATGTCCAGGTTGTCGCACAGCGCGAGGTCCTGGTAGACGGTCGCGATCCCGAGATGAGCGGCGTCCCGCGGGCTGGAGAGGTGGACCGGCTTGCCCTTCCACTGCACCTGTCCGCCGTCGATGGCCCAGATGCCTGAGATGCTTTTGATCAGCGTGGACTTGCCGGCACCGTTGTCGCCGACGAGTGCGGTGACCTGACCGACGGGAATGTCGAGGTCGACCCCGCTGAGCGCCTGGACCGGGCCGAAGTGCTTGGCGACGCCCCGCAGCCGAAGCAGCGGGGCGTCGCCAACGGGGGTCTCTGTCACTTGATCCCGTACTTCGAGCAGGAGGTGGCGTACTTGCCGGAGCACAGCTGCGACGCCGGCACGAACTTGTCAGCGACGACGGTACTCGCCATGTTGTCGGTGGTCACCCACTCCGGCTTCAGCAGCACCGACTTCACGTCGACGCCGGCCTTCGTGTCCTTCGTGGTGCCGTTCACCAGCGAGGACGGCGGGGTCACCCCGGCCCGCAGGTACATCGCCAGCGCGGCGGTGGCCTGTGCCTCCAGGTAGATCGGCTTGTACGCCGTGCCGCACTGGTAGCCGGCGAGGATGTTCTGCAGGCCGACCAGCGTGGCGTCCTGACCGGTCACCGGGAAGGTCTGCGGCTTGATGTGCAGCGTCTTCAGGTAGTTGATGATCGGGGCCGCGTTCTCGTCGTTTGGCACCAGCACCGCGTTGACGTCCTTGTGCGCGGTGAATGCCTGCTGGAACTCGGTGGCCGCGGTCGGCGGGTCCCAGGTGCCCGCGGGCGTGGCTGCCTCGGTCCAGCCGCCGGACTTGAACTTCGGCGCCAGCACGCCGTTGTAGCCCTGCGCGAACAGGGTGGCGTTGTTGTCGGTCGGGTCGCCCTTCATCACGATGACGTTGGGGCTCTTCACGCCCCACTTGGACACGCAGGAGACCAGCCCGTTGCCGATCAGCTTGCCGACCTCCACGTTGTCGAAGCTGACGTAGTAGGAGCGGCTGCCGCCCAGGGTGAGCCGGTCGTAGTCGATGACCTGCACGCCGTGCGACTTCGCGTAGTTCTCGATGCTCGCGCCGACCCCGGAGTCCAGCGGGTCCACGACCAGGACGGTGGCGCCGTTGGTGATCGCGGACTGGGCGTCGGTGAGCTGGGTGCTGTCGCTGCCCTGCGCGTTCTGGATGCTGAACTGCGACTTCGTCAGCCCCGCCTTCAGGAAGGACTCCTGGAGGTACGGCGCGTCGAACTCGGTGTAGCGGGCCGAGGACACCGTGTCAGGCAGGATCACCGCGATCTTGCCCTTGCCCTGGGCGACCAGCGGCTTGAGCTTGGCCATCGCGGAGAAGTCGTTGGTGAACGAGGTCGCGGTCAGCTGGGGCACGTTGGCGGTCCCGCCACCCGAGCTGCCCTGGGACGAGGAACCGCTGGGCGTCGAGCCCCCGCCCCCACAGGCGGCGGCAGCCAGGGTGGTGGCCGCCAGCACCGCTCCTAGTGAGACATTCCGAAAGACGCGCACAGTGGCACCATCCTTGATCATTTCGGGCACGGCAGCGACGCGCGCGGCCGGTCGACGCCGGTTGTGGCGTGGACGTACTCGACGGTAATGACGAACACGTGAACGCGCCGTGAACAAACCGGCGGGCGCATCAACAAACCGTTAACGGACCAGGCCGTCGGCAAGGCGGTAGCCGGCGCGCGGCTGGGTCACGATCAGCGACGGTCCGTCCGGCGTCTCGAGCTTGGCGCGCAGCCGTCGTACGTAGACCCGGATGTACTCGGTCTCCGTCTCGTACCCCGGGCCCCACACGAGCCGCAGCAGCTGGGCGTGCGTGAGCAGCTTGCCCGGGTGCAGCACCAGCTCGCGCAGCAGCGCGAACTCGGTCGGGGTCAGGTGCACCGGCTCGCCGTCGCGGGAGACCCTCTGGTCGACCAGGTCCACCTCGACGTTGCCGACCCTGACCACCGTGGCGGTGTCCGCGGGGGTAGCGGCGGGACGGGTACGACGGAGGGTGGCACTGATCCGGGCCAGCAGCTCCTCGATGCCGAACGGCTTGGTCAGGTAGTCGTCGGCCCCCATGTTCAGCGCGGTCACCTTGTCGTGCTCGCCGCCGCGGGCGGAGACCACGATGATCCCGACGCTGGAGCGCTCCCGGATCTGACGGCACAGCTGCATGCCGTCCGCACCGGGGAGCATCAGGTCGAGCAGCACGATGTCGGGCTGCTCGGTCTCCAGCAGCCGCAGCGCGCGGGTCCCGTCGGTGGAGATGACCGTGTCGAAGCCGCGCACGTTCAGGTTCGAACGGATCAGGTCCACGATGTTCGGGTCGTCCTCGACCATCAGCACCCGGGTGCGCGGCCCCCCGTCAGCCATGTCCGCGCATCTCCCGCACCGTCAGCTCCCTGCTCTCGGCGTCCCGGCCCTCCGCCGCGCCGTTGCCCACGGGCAGCGTGATGCAGAACCGGGTACCCGGCATCGCCGGCTCCATCTCGATCCGCCCGCCGTGAGCCACCACGATGGCATGGGCGATCGACAGGCCGAGGCCCGCGCCGGCGGTCGGGCCGCGTCGCTCCCGGTGCGGGGCGAACGGTGAGGCGGCCACGCTCTCCGGCGGTCCGGCGCCGTCGTCGCGGATCTCCACCCGGACGGTGTCGGCCCCGCCGGCCCGCACCTCGGCCCTCACCCGGGTGCCGAGCGGGTTGTGGCGCACCGCGTTGTCCATCAGGTTCAAGAACACCTGCTCCAGCCGGTCGTGGTCGGCCCACACCACCGGACCGTCCTCCGTGCGCTCGAGCTCCACGCGCGCCTGCGCCGCGGGGTCGAGACAGCCGCGCGCGGCGTCCAGCAACAAGGACAGGTCACACCAGTCGCAGTGCAGGTTGAGCACCCCGGACTCGATCGCGGAGTGGTCGAGCAGGTCCTCGACCAGCCGGCGCAGCCGGGTGGACTCCGCACCGATCCGGGAGAGGAACCGGTCGTGGGACTCCTGGTCCCACGACACGTCCGGCTGCATCAGGCTCTCGGCGTACCCTCCGATCGCGGTGAGCGGGGTCCGCAGCTCGTGGGAGAGCCGGGCGAGGAACTCCCGCTGCAGCTGCTGGGAGCGGCGCAGCGCGGCGGTCTCCTGCAACGCGGCCTGGGCCCGCTCCCGCTCGAGGGCCAGCCGCACCGAGCTGGCCGCGTCCTCGAGGAGCGCGCTGGTCTCGGCGGCGACCGTGCCGGTCCGCTTCCGGGCCGCGAGGGTGACCAAGCCGTCTGGGGTGTGGAAGCTGACCGCCAGTCCCCAGCCCTGGGCGCTGAGGCCCATCGGCTCCACGCGGCCGCTGGCACCGGTCCGGTGACGGTGCCCGGCGACCGCATCGCCGAGCCCGTCGTCGTCGGCGCGGTCGGCGTCGGCCCGGGCCCGGCAGGCGATCTGCCCACCGGGCGTGGGCACGAAAAGCGCGACCTCGTCGGCGTGCATGCCGCGCCGCAACGCACCCAGGGCGGTCTCGAGGGCACCGTCGACGGGCACCGGCCCGGCCAGCGTCTCCAGCACCTCCCGGATGGTCTCGAGCACCAGGTTCCGGGAGGTCAGCTCGGCGACCAGCCGCTCCCGCTCGATGGCGGCCACCGCGTACCCGCCGTACAGGGTGACCAGGTCCAGGTCGTCGCGGCTCGGTCTGGTGACGGTGTCGCGCAGCACGGTGATCACGCCGGCGAGGCCGTGCGACCCGCTGAACGGCACCGCCCACAGCGCGGCGAACCTGTCTCCCGGCTCGATCACCGGCTTCTCGGTGGCAGCGGCCACTCCCACCGGTCCACCGGGTTCCCCGAACGGCAGCTCCTCCCACGCCCGGCGCAGCCCGGCGGGCACCCCGAACGCGCAGGCCAGCCGCAGGCGGCCCCCGTCGGCGATGTGCATGCAGATCCGGCGGGCGCCCAGCGCGGCACCGAGCGCGGACAGGATCATCAGCAGGCTCGAGGACGGGTCCGCCGAGGCCAACCGGTCGGTGAGCGCGTGCAGCCGGGTGAGCTGGTGGTGGGCGGAGGACTCCAGCTCCTGCCCGGAGATCAGCGCGTTCACGTCGTCTCGGTGCGCACGCGCAGGGTCCACCTCCGCCACCAGCCTGCCGTGGCGAAGCACCAGCAGCCGCTGCGTGAGCCGCAGCAGCTGCTCGACGTCGTGGGACACCAGCAGGACCGTGGTGCCGCGGGCGTGGATCCGCTGGACCAGCCGCTCCACCTGGGCGCTGTCGGCGACCCCGAGGGTCGCCGTCGGCTCGTCGAGCAGCAGCACGTCGGGCTCGATGGACACCGCCCGGGCGATCGCGAGCAGCTGCCGCTGACCGCCGACGAGCGCGCCGGCCGGCTGCGTCGTACGCGGGATCGCGATCCCCAGCTCGTCGAGGGTACGGCGGGCCAGCGCGTGCGCCCGCGCCTCGGTCCACAGCAGCCCCCGGCTCTCCCGCCCGAGCAGCAGGTTGGCCGCCACGTCCAACCGGTCGACGAGCGCGAGGTCCTGCCACACGACGCCGATGCCGGAGCGGGCGGCGCTCCCCGGGTCCACCGGCCCGGGCCGGCCCGCCACGCGCACCTCGCCCGCGGTCGGGGCCAGGTCCCCGGAGATGCAGCGCATCAGCGTGGTCTTGCCCGCGCCGCTCTCCCCGGTGACCCCGACCAGCTCCCCGGGGGCAACGGACAGGTCGATGCCCTCGAGGGCCCGCACCGCCCCGAACGCCGCCGAGAGCCCCGACACGGAGACCGCGGACGGTCCGGCCGGTGAACGGTTGCGCTGAGCGAACATGGTCACATTGTCGCCGACGGCGACGGGCGCCGGCGGAAACCGGCGCCCGGGCCCCCTGGGGCAGCTCAGCGCAGCACCATCAGCGCGGGGACACCTCCGGCTTCTTGTGCTCCCCCACCGGCTCCTCGTCGTCCGGGTGGGGAGCGCCCTGCGGCGCCCGCTCCGTCCCGGTGGGCTGGCGCGGCACCGTGGGCTCCGCCGGACCCCCGAGTACGACGGGCGCCGGGGTCGGCGGACGACCCAGGAACTCGATCACCGCGAGCGCCAGCAGCACGATGCCCGTAATGGTGAGGATCACCGGCACGTTCGGCTGGGACCACAGCACGAGCACGACCGCACCGAGCACCACGGCGCCGATGCGCAGCCAGCGCTTGTGCGCGAAGGTCCAGGTTCCCACCACGCCCGTCTGCATCCCGGCCCGCTCGGCACCGCCGCGCAG
>Ga0308175_100002798_pt1 | contig 11964 bp, 10 predicted proteins | sample PhyCR1_3_FD_203893 | JGI IMG/M metagenome (GOLD analysis project Ga0308175, IMG submission 203893) | Soil microbial communities from UC Gill Tract Community Farm, Albany, California, United States - DLSLS.C.R1 | ecosystem: Environmental > Terrestrial > Soil > Agricultural land | place: USA... | reverse complement strand
GAATCCGCCGGCGCAAATCTCATCGAGATCGGCATCCCCTTCTCCGACCCCATCGCCGACGGCCCCGTCATCCAGGAAGCCTTCGCCGCCGCCCTCGCCAAAAACCTGAAACTCTCCGACGTCTTCGCCGCCGTCGCCGCCGCCCGCCCCACCGTCTCGATCCCCTTGGTCGCAATGGTCAGCTACTCGATCGTCTTCCGCTACAACCTCGACCGCTTCCTCGCCGACGCAAAGAAAGCCGGCTTCAACGGCCTGATCCTCCCCGACCTCCCCCCGCCCGAAGCCGAATCCATCTGCAAAAAAGTCAACGCCGCCGGCCTCGACACCATCCTCCTCGTCGCCCCCACCACCAGCCCCCAACGTCGCAGGGAAATCGCCTCCCTCACCACCGGCTTCATCTACTACCTCTCCCTTACCGGCATCACCGGCGAACGCCAGCACCTCCCCCCCGACCTCGCCCAAAACCTCCAAAATCTCCGCGACCTGACCGACAAACCCCTCTGCGTAGGCTTCGGCATCTCCAAACCCGAACACCTCGCCCAACTCCAGCCCCACGCCGACGGCGCCATCGTCGGCAGCGCCGTCGTGAGGCGCATGCAGCAACACGCCCCCGAAGGCCCCGCCGCCATCTCCGCCGCCGTGGCGAGCTATTGCAAAGAGCTCCTTCGCCGCACGCATTAGCGGCACGGGCGGCCCGCGTTTTTCCCCCAAAAGATCACCGCCCCCGCGCGATGCAGATGCTTTAGGGGATACACCTACGGCATTTCCAGCCATCTCCCGATCAGTTCCGTGCAAACGTTTGCTAGCCTGCCGCCGTATGACATGGAGATTGAACCGGAGACACCACATGAGCAACCATCATCGCACGCGTCGGGTCGGCTTTACCCTCGTCGAGCTCCTCGTTGTTATCGGCATCATCGCCGTCCTCATCTCCATCCTCCTGCCTACGCTGAGCCGGGCCCGCAGTGCCGCCAAGACCGTCCAATGCGCCAGCAACATGCGCCAGATCGCCGGTGCCATGCTGATGTACATCAGCGCCAACAAGGGACATTTTCCCCCCGCCGCATTTAACTCCGGAAGCCCCGCGTTGCCCGACGGCTACTGGTGGCCGAATCTGCTCGTCCAGGGCAAGTACATCAACGCCCCCAGCGTCTATTCCAAGCCGAACTCTTCCACCGGCGCCAAGGACCTCAGCCGCCCCACCGTCTTCCGCTGCCCCGAAGGCATCGAAGAAATCGCGTCAACCACCAACGGTGGCGATTTCCCGTACGACGCGCAAAACCGTTCCTTCTACATCCACAACGACACGCAGGCGGCGAAGACCGGCTTCGGCATCGTCTCGTGGTACGAGCTGTGCTGCCGCAACCTCTCCAGCACGAACGTGAACGGCGGGTCCCGCCAGACGCCCTTCGTGTACTTCAACAGCAACGACCCGAGCAAGCTCGTGGACCCGGCTTGGCAGCGGACGATGAGTCGCGTCAAGAAGTCGTCCGAGCTTTTGATGATCGTCGAGGCAACGAGCCCCAACTGGTTCGACCAGACGGAAAGCTCGACCAAGCCCGGCAATTTCCTCCGCCGTCTCGCCGCCCGCCACGGAAAGGTGACCGGCAATGGCGCAAACGCCTGGACCAACATGGCCTTCTTCGACGGCCACGTCGGCTACTACCCAACCGTCCGCTTCGAAAGCCCTAAGGACATGATGGACAAGCAGCGCCAGGAAGTAATCTTCTATCTCAACAAGCAGTAATAACGCCGCACTGTATTAACCGACGCGCATCATACCGGACCGGCATTCCAACACGCCCCAGCAGCGCAGCTGGGTCCCCACAAAACCCGAACATTGGGGGTAGGGCCAGCATGTTCGTCGAACTGCACCGATCTCAATGTGATGTCCTAAGATGCCCCAACTTCGGACCTTCTTGTTTGCCCATCTTAACACCCTGCCGCGCCTCACAACCCAGTACGCCGGCTGACCTTATCAGTGGCTTTGTCTGCGTCTGGGCAGCCAACCCTCCCCTGCGCGCAATCTTGCCCAAACCCGCACACCTCCGTTACCCTCCTCACCTTGCGGCACAACCTTCCCTAACCCCAGGCCCCACGACGTGTCTATCCCTTCGGACCCAGAGGCGACCCAGCCCCCCGCCGGCCATTCCGCCGACAAAGGCATGTCGCCCTCGGGTTCCGCGGGAGATCCTCAACCGGCCGGCCCCTCCGACGGCCAGCTCGTCACCCAAACCCTCTCCGGCGACCGAAAAGCCTTCGACGAGCTGATCCGACGATACCAGCGGCAGGCGGTCGCGGTCTCCTACCGGCTCCTTGGCAATTCGCACGACTCCCTCGAGGTCACCCAGGACGCCTTCCTCAAGGCCTTCACCTCCCTCGCCACCCTCCAGAAACCCGAAGCCTTCGGCGGCTGGCTGATGCGGATCGTCTCCAACCTCTCCCTCAATTTCCGCCGCAGCCGCAAGACACGCTCGCAGCTCCCCCTCGGCGACATCCTCGGCCCCACCGGCGCCGAACAGACCGACGTCACCGGCGGCACCAGCGAGTGGATGGCACGATCCGGCGACCCCGTCCGCCGTATGGAAAGTGAAGAAATGGGCCGCCGCCTCCACGACGCTCTCAACCAGTTGCCCGAAAAGCAGCGCCTCGCGATCGTCATGTTCACGATCGACCAAATGCCCCAGAAAGACGTCGCCGAAGCACTGAACTGCTCCGTCGAGGCCGTAAAATGGCACGTGTTCCAGGGGAGAAAAAAGCTGAAGGAGATGCTAAAAGAACACCTGTAGCGTACGCGTAGCGGAATGACCATGACCACCGAGCAGCTCGAATTCGAGATCAGCCAGTACGCCGACGGCACCCTGCCGCCGGCCAGCCGCGCCGCGCTCGAATCGCGCCTCGCTTCCGACGCCCGGGCCCGCGCGCTGCTCGACGAATACCGCAAGCTCGACGCCGCCTTCGCCTCGGCCCGCCCCATTCCCGCGCTGAATTGGGACCGCCTCGCGACCGCCATCTCCGCCGCCGTCGCCGACCAGGCCGGCGCCGAGGAGTCCCGCCGCGCCGCCGCCTACCGCATGCCGTGGGTCGGCGCCCTCCGCGGCCTCGCCATCGCCGCCTCCCTCCTGATCGCCTTCGGCCTCGCCGTCGCCGTCCTCCACCACCGCCCCGCCCCCAACGTCTCCGTCAACGTCAGCCCCAAGTCCACCCCCACCGGCCACGCGGTAGTTTCCGTTGCCATCACCGGCCCCGAAACCGCCCCCGCCGCCGCCGTCGTCCAGATCGACCTCCAGCCCGCCGGCGCATCCGACGCCTCCTGGCGCTACGCGCAGGGCGTCGTCGCCCGCCCCTCCCGAGTGGTCATCGCCAGCGGCATCGACACCAGCCCCGACATGCCCTACTTCCGCTAACGTCACATCCAAGGAAGGACCGCCCATGCGCATCGCCCGAGCCGTCGCGTACCTCGTGCCTCTGATGCTCGCCGCGGCCCCCGGCGCGGCGCAACCCGCCGCGCAACCCGCCCCCAACACCTCCGCCCTCATCAACGAGCAGCTCGACAAGCAGGTCAAGCTCAAGCTCGACACCACCCTCTTCGACGCCCTCAAGAAAATCTACGAGACCACCGGCGTCCCCATCGAAGCCGCCCCCTCCGTCTGGGACGCACTCCCCTACGGCACCGACACCACCTTCAAAGCCACCATCGAAAACGTCACGCTCCGCGACGCCCTCACCGCCATCACCCGCAAGCTCGGCCTCACCTTCTCCCTCCGCGACGAGGCCGTCGAAATCCAGCCCCTCCCCGCCCTCCGCCGCGTCGGCCGCCGCTCCACCGTCTCCGAGCTCGAAGCCCTCGACCTGCTTTCTTCCAACGAGATCAAGCTCGCCACCGACCGCCCCACGATCAAGCAGCTCGCCGACGCCGTGGACCAGAAGCTGGTTGACCTGAAGTCCCCCTTCGCCGTCGAGTTCCGCCCCGGCGAAGCGATCAAGCCCGAAACCACCCTCACCATCCCCCGCAACGCGAGTTTATTGGATGCGCTGGAATCACTCGCGAAAGAAACCAACGCCACCTGGTACCCGTGGGGCCGCAGCATCGTCATCGTCCCCAAGGAAGACCAGGTCCGCACCCAGCTCTCCAAATCCATCTCCACCCGCTACAACGGCGTGGACGTCTCGCAGGTCCTGCTGGAACTGAGCCAAAAGGCCGGCGTCAACTTCGACATCGAGCCCGGCGCCATCCAGCGCATCCCCCCCGAATTCCGCACCATCAAGCTCCTGCTCGACAACGCCACGATCAAGCAGGCCCTGGACACGATCGCCGGCTTCACCGGCCTGGGCTGGACCGTCAACGACAAAGGCGTCTACGTCTGGAACACCTCCGCCTCCGGCGCCCCCGCCGCCCGCGAACCCGTCATCGGCATCATCCCCCTCGACAACGGCTTCCAGGCCTTAGTGACGCAATCCCAGGTCCCCGCCGATGTCCGCGAATTCGTCCAGTCCAAGCTCCAGAAGGAGTGGACGAAAATCCGCCAGCAAATGAAGGAAGAAAAGTTCACCCCCACGCCGGCCACGCAACCCGCCACCCGCCCGGCGTCGAACCCCAGGGAAGATCTGTAACTGCTCCGTTTGACTACAGGAAATACGCGGCGTCGAGCTTGAAATGGCCGGCCAGCCGGCGGATGTGCGCCTTACTCATTTCCCGCTCCCCCCCTGAGAATCATCGACGCAGCCGGCCGGCTCCCGATCACGTCACCCAATGCGGACCGACTCATGCCGCTGGTCTCCATCAGAAACTTCAATCGCTCCAGCGGGCTGCGGCGATCCGCGGGGCGACGCCGCTCCTCATACGCCCGCACCAGCAAACTCAGCGCGCCGAGGTAGTCGGCTTCCCCCGGTGACAAGCTCTCCTCCGGCTTGATCATAAGCCGTTGCAGCATGCCCAGTGCCGCTTCGAGTTCTTCCCCGCTCCGCAGTTCTTTCAGGGCGAACTGCCCGATCAACGCGAGATAGTCGTCGCTCACCTTCTTGCGCTTCGTCTTGGCCATAGCCGCTTCTTCCATGTATGCGGGTAGCCGTCAAGGTCGGGACTTGCAGTTTGCCTCCGCACCCGGTCAGTGCGACAATCCCCGCCCGCCCAACCGAAGGAGGCCCCATGCACCACCGCCGAACCATCATCCCCCTCGCCCTTTCCCTCACCATCCTCATTGCCGGCTACCTCGCCGTCGCCGACTCGCCGTCCGCGAAGTCGCCGCCGCTGACCGCCGCCGCCGCGTCGGTGCCCACCGACCCCGCGCGCGCCGCCGACGACATGGCCCACGCCGCCGTCGCCTTCTGGAACAGCCTTACGCCCGAGCAGCAGAAGACCGCCCACTACGACGTGAAGGACGAGGAGCGCTTCGACTGGCACTTCATTCCCAAGCCCCGAAAAGGCCTGACGATCAAAGCCATGGACTCCGCCCAGCGCGACCTCGCCTACGGCCTGCTCTCCTCCGGCCTCAGCCACCGCGGCTTCGCACAGGCGGTCACCATCATGTCCCTCGACAACGTCCTCAAACAGATCGAGCCCCCCGGCGGCAAGAACGTACGCGACCCCGAGCTCTACTACTTCACCCTCTTCGGCCAACCCGGCCCCAAAGGCGCCTGGGGCTGGCGCGTCGAAGGCCACCACCTCTCGCTCAACTTCCTCATCGTTGACGGCAAGGCCATCGCCTCCGCCCCCGCCTTCTTCGGCGCCAACCCGGCCGAGGTCCGCGAGACATCCCGCAAGGGCCTGCGCACGCTCGGCGCCGTCGAAGACCTCGGCCGCCAGCTCGTCAAGTCCCTCACGCCCGACCAGCAGAAGACCGCCATCATCGAAGCCAAGTCCCCGCGCGAAATCATCACCGGCAACGCCCGCAAGGCCATGATCGAAAAACCCCAGGGCCTGCTCGCCTCCGACATGACCCCCCAGCAGCAGCAAACCCTGACAGCATTGATCCGCGAGTACGCCCAGCGCCACCGCGCCGAACTCGCCGCCGACGACCTCCAGCGCATCGAGCAGGCCGGCTTCGCCAAGATCCGCTTCGCCTGGGCCGGCGGCACCGACCCCGGCCAGGGCCACTACTACCGCATCCACGGCCCCACGTTCCTCGTCGAGTACGACAACACCCAGAACAACGCCAACCACATCCACTCCGTCTGGCGCGACCTCCAGAACGATTTCGGCGAAGACCTGCTGGCCAAACATTACCAGGAGTCGCCGCACAACCAGTGATCCGACTTCCGCCCCTCCTCCGCAACGTTCAGAACGAGAACTCACATGAAGCGCGGGAAAACCAGCTTCCCATCCCTGGTACTCTTCACTCTCCTCGCCACCCGCGCCGGTGCCCAGACGCCGCCGCTCGCGCCCGACATCACGGGGAAATTCACGGCCCCCACCGACGCGTACGACTACGTCAAGCGCGACGCGATGATCCCGATGCGCGACGGCGTGAAGCTGCACACCGTCATCGTGATCCCCAGGGGCGCCAAGGGCGCGCCCATCCTGTTCACGCGCACGCCGTACAACGCCAGCAAGCGGGCCGAGCGAACCCCTTCGCCGCACATGCAGGCCGCGCTGTCGCAGGGGGACGAGGTGTTCGTCGCCGGCGGGTACATCCGGGTCGTCCAGGACGTGCGCGGCAAATACGGTTCGGAAGGCGACTACGTCATGACCCGTCCGGCGCGCGGGCCGCTGAACAACAGCGGCGTGGACCATTCCACCGACGCGTGGGACAGCATCGAGTGGCTCGTCAAGAACGTGCCCGAATCCAACGGCAAGGTCGGCATGATCGGCTCCTCGTACGAGGGGTTCACCGTGGTGATGGCGTTGCTGGACCCTCACCCGGCGCTGAAGGTGGCCGCGCCGGAGTGTCCCATGGTGGACGGCTGGATGGGCGACGACTGGTTCCATTACGGCGCGTTCCGGCAGGCCAGCTTCGATTACATCATCGGGCAGACCTCCGCCAAGGCCAAAGGCGATGACGGCGTGCGCGGCGGTATTGACGACTATGAAAGCTACCTCCGCGCCGGTTCGGCCGGAGATTTCGCGCGGGCGGCGGGACTGGATCAACTCCCCTTCTGGCGAAAGGTGTCCGAGCATCCGTCCTACGACGGCTACTGGCAGAACCAGGCACTGGACAAGCTGATCGCCGCCAAACCGCTGAAGGTCCCCACCATGTGGGTCGGCGGGCTGTGGGACCAGGAGGACATGTGGGGCGCGATCCACGCGTACACCGCCACCGAACCCAAGGACGCCGCCAACGATCGGAATTACCTCGCGATCGGCCCGTGGCGACACAGCCAGGTGAATTCCGACGCCTCGTCCGTGGGCCCGCTCAAGTTCAACGGTGACACCGCCGCGCAATTCCGGCGGGACGTGCTCAGGCCATTTTTCGACCAATACCTCAAGGACGACGCCCCCCGCGCCGATACGCCGCCGGCCTTCATCTACAACACCGGCGAGGATCGCTGGGAGCGCCACAGCTCCTGGCCGCCGGTCCCCGACTCCGGCTCGGCCGCCCGATCCCGGCCGCTGTACCTGGGTCCCGGATTCAAGCTCGGCTTCACAGCACCGCAGGCCGATGCGCCGGGGTACGACGAGTACATATCGGACCCGGCCAAGCCGGTCCCGTACGTGCGGCGGCCGACCAGCTTTGCCGACGCACCGGCGTGGAGAACCTGGCTCCTGACCGACCAGCGCACCGTCGCCGACCGTACCGACGTGCTGGTCTATTCCACCCAGCCGCTGACGCAGCCGCTCCGCATCGCCGGGACGCCGGTCGTCAATCTCGCGGCCTCGACCAGCGGCACCGACAGCGATTGGGTGGTCAAGCTGATCGACGTCTATCCGGACGAGGTGCCGTCGCAGCGGGAATTGGGCGGTTATCAGCTCGCCATCGGAATGGACATCTTCCGCGGCCGGTACCGTCAAAGCTTCGAGCACCCCTCCGCACTCGAACCCAATCAGCCGCTCGCCTTCAGGTTTACACTCCCGACGGCAAACCACGTCTTTCAGCCCGGACACCGCGTCATGGTGCAGATCCAGTCGAGCTGGTTCCCGCTCTACGATCGAAACCCGCAGACCTTCGTCCCCAACATCTTCTTCGCAAAGTCGGCCGATTACGTGAAGGCGACGCAGCGCGTCTATCACACCCCCGCGCACGCGAGTTTCATTGACCTGCCGGTGGTGGCCGGCCGCCAGGAGTCGCCGCACAACCAGTGAGCTTCGGCCGCCTTTCGCCGTTGCCTATCCCGCCGGTTTGCGATACCACGATGCGAGCCACGGACGCTCCGTTACAACCGACCCGATCGCACGGAGGGACGACATGAGCACGATCCATCCAACGCAGGCCCCCGCCGGCCAGCTCACCTACACCAACCCCGTTTACGACGGCCCCTTCGCCGACCCCTTCGTCTTCCGCGTCGGCAGCACCTACTACGCCGTCGGCACCGGCGACGACGAGTCCGACTGGTCCCCCGCCAAGCTCTCCACCGCCCGCGAGCGCGCCCACGTCATCCCCATCCTCCGCTCCGACGACCTCGTCCACTGGAAATACCTCGGCCGGGCCCTCATCCCCCACCCCGACGACTGCGCCGGCCCCTTCTGGGCGCCCGAAGTCGCCGCCGAGAACGGCAAGTACTACCTGTACTACTCCGTAGGCCTCTGCGGCCACGAAGGCCACGCCATCCGCGTCGCCGTCTCCGACGCACCCGCCGGCCCTTACCGCGACAACCACACCACCCTCATCGACCGCGCCACAACCCCCTTTTCCATCGACGCCCACCCCTTCCGCGACGCCGACGGCCAGTGGTACCTCTTCTACGCCAAGGACTTCCTCGACACCGACAACGGCAACCGCGCCGGCACCGCGCTGGTCGTCGATCGCCTGATCGACATGACCCGCCTCGCCGGCGAGGAGCGCGTGGTCATGCGAGCGCGATGCAACTGGCAACTCTACGAGGCCAATCGCACGATGTACGGCCAGATCTTCGACTGGCACACGCTCGAAGGCCCCTTCGTCCTCCGCCGCAACAACAAGTACTACTGCTTCTACTCCGGCGGCTGCTTCCAGAACGAATCCTACGGCGTCGATTACGCCACCGCCGACCACCCCCTCGGCCCCTGGGACGGCCAAGGCAGCGAATCCGGCCCCCGCGTCCTCAAAACCCTCCCCGGCCAGGTCATCGGACCCGGGCACTGCTCCATCGTCACCGGCCCCGACAACAAAACCGATTACCTCGTCTACCACGCCTGGCCGCCGGACATGTCCGCCCGCCGCATGCGCATCGACCCCCTCGTCTGGACAAAGGACGGACCGCGCTGTCAGGGGCCCACGACACCCCAACCCACTCCAACGTCTCGTTAGCCGCTTGCGTTCGGCGGGAATCGCACAATAATCCCCCCTGCCGATCCTGAATTTAATCCAACGATCCCAGGAGGAAACACATGCGACCGTCCGCGCTCTTCGCCATCGCCGCCGCAATGCTGTTGAGTCCCGCCGTGACGCACGCCGCCGACGAATCCACCCCCAAGCCCGACGCCGACGGCTTCTACTCCCTCTTCAACGGCAAAAACCTCGACGGCTGGAAGTTCAGCGAAAAGCCCGGCACCTTCAAGGTCGAAGACGGCAACATCGTCGTCAACGGCCCCCGCTCCCACCTGTTCTACGAAGGCCCCGTCAACAATCACGACTTCAAAAACTTCCACTTCAAATGTGAAGTCATGACGTTCCCCCAGGCCAATTCCGGCATCTACTTCCATACCAAGTACCAGGACACGGGCTTCCCCTCCCAGGGCTTCGAGTGCCAGGTCAACGAAACCCACAAGGACCCGAAAAAGACCGGCGGCCTGTACGCCATCAAAGACGTGATGAACACCCCGCCGGCCAAGGACAACGAGTGGTTCACCTACGAGATCATCGTCGAAGGCAAGCACGTCGTCATCAAGATCAACGGCAAAACAACGACCGACTGGACCCAGCCCGACGACTACCAGCCCCCCAAGAACATGGCCGGCCGTTTCATCCAGCACGGCACCTTCGCCCTCCAGGGCCACGACCCCGGCTCAAAGGTCCTCTTCCGAAACATCATGGTCAAGCCGCTGCCGGACTAAGGCGCGGCTGACAAGTGTCACTCCTCACGGAGTGGAGAAAAGGCAGGCCCCGTCCATCTCGGCCGGGGCCTGCTCATGCGCGGATTGAGTCGTAGCCCCGGATGTACATCCGGGGCTGAGTTGACTCTTATGCTTTCACGACCGGAACCGGTGTGAATTGCTTTCCGAGGATCTCCCCACCCGGCGCCTCCAGCCAGTTCTGCAACACCGCCGCATACACCGACCGGAAATCGATGGCGTACCGCAGGTCCCCCTGATCCAGATCGGTCAGCGACGGGTGCTTCCCGATCACGCCCTGCTTCACGTGATTCCCGAACAGGAACATCGGCGCCGCCGCCCCGTGATCGGTGCCGCCGCTGGCGTTCTGCTCGACGCGTCGCCCGAATTCGCTGAACGTCATCATCATCACGCGGTCCGCATTCCCCTGCCGCTTCAAATCATCCCAGAACGCCCCGACGCCCTGCGCGAGCTGGCTCATAAGCTGGTCGTGCCTCCCGCGCTCCCCCGCGTGCGTGTCGTACCCGCCCTGGCTCAGGTAATACACCCGCGTCGGCAGCCCCCCCGCGATCATCGCCGCCACCGTCCGCAGTGCCCCGCCAAACTCCCCAAACGGATAATTCCCCTCCGGCCGATACCGCCGGGTCATCCCGAGGATTTCATCACTGCTCAGCTGCGCATCCATCGCGGTGCGGTGCAGGAAATCCAGCTCCCCCGCCGCCCCCGTTTTTCGTTCCTCTGTTTTCGATCCTCCATCCTCAACCTTATTCAGCGCCGCGAAACGCTCCGCATCCTTCCCGTTATACCGATACGTCTCCGGCCGCTCGAAACTCAACGGCCGCACCCGCTCCCCCAGCATCGCCAGCGGCAACGTCTGCCCGATCGCCACCCCCACGTGCGGGTCATTGCCTTTACAGGTGTTATCAAAGTACCTCCCCAGCCACCCGCTGCCCGGCGCCTCCCGCTCCGGCTCGGCACTCTGCCAGATGTCCATCGACCGGAAGTGCGACCGGTTCGGATTCGGATACCCCACCCCCTGCACGATCCCCATCCGGCCGTCGTCAAACAGCTTCTTCAACCCCCCGAGGCTCGGGTGCAGCCCGAGGTAATCATCGATCTTCAGCACGCTCTTCGCATCATGCCCGAGCTGCGGCCGCGCCCGCCGATACTCATGATCGCCATGCGGAATGACCGTATTCAATCCGTCATTCCCCCCCGAAAGCTGCACGACCACGAGGATCTTCCCGTCCTTCCCGCTCGCCCGCTGCGTCCGCGTCACGTCCAGCGGGTCCGCCATCGCCAGCACACTCTGGTCCAGAAACGCCGGCACCGTCGGCGCCACCGCCAGCAGCGTCAACCCCTTCGTCAAAAACACCCGCCGCGTCGATACGTGCTTGTTCATAAGCGCTCCTGTGGCACGGGCGGCCCGCCCGCGTCTTCCTCTACCGCTAGCACAGTTGATACTCCGGCATCGAAACAATCAACTGCACCACGCGCTTAACGGCCTCTCGATTCACCTGCCCCGCGGCCGCATCGATGAGCAACCGCTTCTTCTCCGCGTCAATGGGTCGCTGGATCAACCGCCCAACCCACCGCTCAACGATATCTTCGCCGGTCCGCTCCTCAACCTTCGGCGAAAATCCCTCCCTCCCCCTCACCGCCACCGCCGCGTCCATGAATCTTCCCGCCCCCGTCCCCATCGCCAGATTCCCGCCGGCCAGCATCACCGCCGCATTATACCGCACGAACAAAGTGCTCGTATTGATCCACGACCTGGCCCCCCCCCCCCCCCCCACCGGGGGGGGGGGGCCCCGCGGCCGGGCCCCCCGGGGCCCGGA